>Ga0187803_10001174_pt1 | contig 10265 bp, 9 predicted proteins | sample NC_wetland_sal_i_2_FD_132425 | JGI IMG/M metagenome (GOLD analysis project Ga0187803, IMG submission 132425) | Wetland sediment microbial communities from Neuse River Estuary, North Carolina, USA - Control_3 | ecosystem: Environmental > Aquatic > Freshwater > Wetlands > Sediment | place: USA...
CAGCAATCCCCGCACCGCAGCGAGGGTGGTTTGCTGGATGTCTTGTAAAGCCGAAGAGAGCGTCATAGGCCTTTACGCTTTTGGAACAATGAAGTTCCTGACGATTTTCGGGCACCGTACGCTTGGCCAGTACATTATCACAGCGTAACTCACCTTGGAAAGGAATTTACGCCGTGAAAAAAGCTTTGAAGTGGTTCTGTGCTGCTGTCTTGCTGACCGCCATCGGTGTTCCAACCATCCTGATGGCGGAATCCCCTGAACCGCCATGCCCAAACTGCAAGCCGCCAGTGGCTTTGCGATAGGCAGTTCGGAAAACACATTCTTCTGAAAATGGGTTGAGGGCTACCGCGAAACAAGCTATAGTTTGCACGGTAGCCCATGCAACCGTTGATGTTACTCCGGAACTACCTTTGGCTGGCTCCCGCCCTGCTGCAAATCGGTGTGCTTGGGATCATGGTTCGGCGCAAGCTCCATCGGAGATTCCCTTTCTTTTCCCTCTACAACCTTGAATGTGTTCTTAGCGTGGCGGTCTTGTTCTCAATGTACGTGTCACGATACGCTTCAGGAGAGATATGGTGGCGAGTATATTTGCTGGACACGGCGCTGAGCACAACCTTGCGGTTCGCTGTCATTTACGAGATCTTTGCTCATGTCTTTGACAACTACGCCGTTCTGAGACGGCTGGGGAAACCAGTTTTCCGCGGGGCGTTGTTGCTGTTGCTGGTTGTGGCTCTGCTCACGGCTGTCCAAACCAAGGATCGCGACCCCTACTTCGCGATGTACGCTCTCCACGTGCTCCAGCAGACGGCCAGCATTTTGCAAGCCGGACTGTTGTTGATTCTTTTTTTGTTTTCCGCCTATATCGGGCTTTCCTGGCGGAATTACGCTTTCGGGATGGCCTTGGGATTGGGAATTTTCGCCAGCGTCAAGCTTGCGGCGGCTGCTTTGGAGGGTTCGTTTGTCGCCTCCGGAAACCTATATATCAATCTGGTTGTTATGGGGAGCTTCCATTTCGCAGTTCTGGTCTGGCTTTTCTACCTGCTGGCGCCGGAGCCGGGCTTGAACCGGGCCATTGGGATTCCCGATCACAATCTTGAGCTTTGGAACAAAGAGTTGCAACGGTTATCGCGCCAATGATCACCACTATTGTTATCGTACTCGCTGCTTTTGCAACCGTGGTTGTTCTGCTCCGCCTTGCCCGAAAACGGGCGCTGGCAGTGCGCTGGCTACAGAACCCCGGCGCGCACCTTTGTTCGGTCGACCTAGAGGCTTTCCGCAACCTGATCGATCCCGGCGAAGAGCAGTTTCTGCGCGCTCACTTGCCAGCCGCGGAGTTTCGCAGCATCCAGAGGGAGCGCCTGCGTGCTGCGGTGGTGTATGTGTCGGCAGTGGGGCAAAATGCCACTGTGCTGCTGCGCCTGGGTCAGGCGGCGCGTCTGAGTCCCGATCCGTCGATTGCTGCCACGGGCGAGAGTTTGGTGGACACCGCGCTGCGGCTTCGCCTTACTGCCTTTCGCTCTTTGGCGGTGCTTTATTTGGGGATCATTCTGCCTAGCCGCCACGTCTCCTTGGCTGGCTTGGCGGAACGGTACGAACTGATCACTGGGCAGGTGGTCTTGCTCGGCTTACGCTATCCCCTTCGCGGTGTTTCGGCCGCGCTGTGAGCCGAGGAAAGCCAGAAAGAAGCGCCTGAGGGTTTATCCCTCAGGCGCTTGATAAGGACTCAGCCTCCGTCTGCGTTACTGCTGCGGGGCAGCAGGGGCATCCGGGAGCGGGACACTGGGATTAATCGGCTTCAGGCCTAACTGCTTGGCAATCTGTTTTTCCTTGGTGTTCATACCGTTATAAGGCTGGAGCGTGCGCAGATAGAACACCAGGCTCCAGGCCTCGTCGGGCTTGATATTGTCGGCAAACGACGCCATGGGCGTGCCGTCCACGCCGGTCATGAACGTTCGGTAAATGTCCCGGTCGCTGCTGCCACACTTCGGCCGTGCCCCCTCGGCAAAGTTGTAGGGTTTTATAGGATGGTTTTGGTCATCCTGCAGCGTCTCCGCCGAGGGGCCGTTGGCCCGGCCCTCGACGCCGTGGCACTTCCAGCATTCCAGCTTCTGGAACAGCATCTGGCCTTGTTTGACCCGGTCCGCCGTGACCTCCGGCTCGGGAGGAATCTGCAGCGGTGTGCCCGGTTTCTCCGTCATCCAGCGCGCCGAGAAGTGCTTGATGTACGCCACCAGGTTCACCTTCTGCTGGGCGGTGAGCGTGTTCCAGGACGGCATGACCGAGCGGTCCATTCCGCGGCCGATGGTGTTGAAAAGATCTTCATCAAGGGGCAGCGTACCGGTGGGAGTGGAACGGCACCTGTACTGCCCTAAAGCAAAGTTGCGCGGCTTGGGATCCACCCACTGCGCGACTTCTCCTTCACCGTCCCCCAATTCGCCGTGGCAACCCAGACAGAAACGGCGGTACTCCGTTTTGGCAGCCGTGGCGTGGCCGGTGAGCTTTCCCACGTGCGCGTCTGTGTTCATTCGCTGGTTTTCATCGTACTCCGTCACCTGCGCACCCAAGACGCCCGGCAGCGCAAGCAGCACCATCGCCAGCACCGCCGCTCCCGCAAGGCTCACATACCAATTCAAGTTTCTGCGCATCTCATTTCCTCTCTTAGAAGGCAAAGTCAAAGCCCAGCATCAAACTGTTCGAAGTCACATCGGTGAGCGACAAGGGCGCGATCCCGCTGGTCTTCAGCCAGGAATACTCGTTGTGCCAGGCAAACCCCGCCCGCGTGTTCATGATGGGATACCAACGATAACCAAACGTGTACGCGTTAATGTTCCCCAGCCCGGAGGGTGTTCCGGGAACGGCCTGCTGCGACATCCGCACCCATTCGGAACGCTGAAAGAAAATCAACTGTGGGCTATAAACATAGTGGGTTTCCACCAAGCCGCCGTTCCAGGTAGCCGAGCGTGCTCCAATCGGCAACGGCGCGTTGGCCGCCGTGCTGGTGGCAAAGTAAGCGCTGTCAGAACCATGCTGGGTCACAACCTGGAAGTCAAGCTTGCCAAAATAAAACTCGCCGACGAATCCTTCGCGGCTGTAGCTTTTGTTGCCCCGGCCCGCCTGGTTGCCAAAAGGCGTTGCTAGCGGCCCGCCGTTGGCGGTCAGAAAGTACGTGGGCGCTTCTCCCACCATGGCATAGAAGCCGATGCGCTCCACCCCCAGCTTGCCCGCGTCAAACGCCTGGCTGGCGGCAAAAAATCCGCTATACGCGTTGCTGGAGGGCAGGCCCACATTGCCATCATTGGAACTGACCAAGGCGGCTGATACGCGGGTGTAGTCACTCGGCGAATGACCCATCCATTCCACACCAAGCTGGTTGTCGCCCATCTGCCCGTAAACGTTGTTATCGCCCACAGGAATGAAGTGGTAGATCTGATACGTGCCGGAAATGTTGGTGAGCGTCAGCTCGCGGTGCTCGGAAAACAGGTTGTCCAGATCGAACTTGCCCATTTTCACGTTGAGCCAGGAGCTCTTGAACAAGTTGTCCAAACGGACCATGACGGTCTCAAAATGGAAGGCGCCGGTTGCGTCGGAGGAAGGCAAGAGATAGAACGATATGTTCTTCTCCAGCGTGCCCCCGGTGTGAAAGTCGAGACCGGTGTTGTCAAAACCGTGCGACGTGATCTGCTGCTCGCTCTGCGGGTATACGCCTGAGCCGTTCGGGCCGCCGGTATCCACCGCCACCCTGTTCGTGCTTTCCCGATGCCAGTTCGGAGTAATGCGAAAAGCCACCGGCCAATAGGACGGGTTCTGCCACACCGGAGAATCGCGGTCGTTCATCATCTGGTAGCCGTTATCTCTGAATTTCTGCCCGAAGGCATTCAGCATCGGCCAGGCTTCGTGGCAGCCCGAACAACGCATGCCATACTTGCGGGCGAATGCCGGCATTGCATGGGCGCTCGGAAAACAGCCGGCGATGAGAAAGCACAACAGCAACCCACAAACGTTCCTGCGCAACGAAATCATCCACTCCCTCCTGAGTAAAGAAGTTAAAGGGTTCCCCTGTCTCAAAGCTTGAAACGACTACCCACAATTATGTCGAAACCAACCCCACTCATCGCTTAACCACTTTCGTGGCCGTATTAGCTTCGACGCATATTACTACACGAAGTCGTTGTTGTCAGTGATCGATGTCTCTTTATAAAGAAGGAAGCCGTGGGAAGTTGTCATCAGAGCGTCAAAAGTTGCGCTTGCCAGGCGGGCGACGACCGGTCCCATCTTCGACCGCCGGCTGGCGTCTGGCCCGGCCATCCTGCACTAGCACAGGGCTTCGCTTGCGTACGTCCCTGCGATACAGTGGTAACTAGCACCCAACGGACAGGCAGGCAATGATGGAATCTTTATTCTGTCCCCATTCTCCTCAGGAAGGCAGAGGGCACCTAACCACCGGCATTTTTCGGAGGCGGCTGGACCTCCTGCTGGTGGCGCTGTTTGTTTTGTACTCGGCTCTCCCGCTGCTGGCCGACGGACATAAACGCAAACAGGATTTCGGCTTGGGCTTCTCCAGCGTGATTCGGGCACCGGAGAGTGAGGTGCTGGAGGCCGTCGACGCGGTAGTGAACAACGGCATCATCCAAGGCAGCAAAGAATTCAACAAGGATCGGTACATCGACCACTCCACTTCGGCCTCGTCTTCGAAACTGTTTCCCGAGTGGAAAGAGCCGGGCAAGGTGTTCTACAAGGTCCGAACCCAAGTCGTCGATCCCCGCGGGTTTTACGAAAGCACCGACGCTGGCACCCTGGCGGTACGTTATGTGGTGCAAAGCAAAGATGCCACTAGCACGATGGTTCGCGTTGACGCCGTATTCGTAGAAGATTTCCGCCACACGGTGCATCCATCCGACGGCTCGGTCGAGAACGCCGAGTTCAAGGACGTTCAGGACCATGTGGACGCCTTGGAGGAACAAAAGAGGGCGGCGGCCGAGGGGGAAAAACATCGTCAGGAGGAAGTTGCCCGGAAGGCGCTCGAGCAAAAAGCAGAAAGGGAAGAACTTGAAGCGCTGAGCTCAGCGCAGAATTCAGCGCAGTCGCTGGAAGACCGGGTGAAGCAACTCCGCCGCAAAGCGGAGCGGCTGATCAAGGCCCCGGGCGCAGAACTCCGCTCCGCGCCATTTCACTCCGCCACGGCCCTGAAGTCACTTGAACCTGGGATTGAGGTTGTGGTGCTGGTGAAGAGTCCCTACTGGTTTGGAGTCGAAACTGAAGACGGTCAGCATGGCTGGATTCGGCAGGACCAATTGGAGCCACTGCCATGACAATTCGCGCCTCAGCAGGCAAGTTCTTTGGAGTGGCTCTAGTTCCGCTTTGCGGCATCTTGACGGCTGTGTCTTTCGCCCAGAAGCTGCCGAACGAGAGGGTTTTCCCGCAGCCCAAAGCCGCAGTCGAGAAAGCGGTGCAAGCAGTCGCCGCATCCGCTTCGGGCCGTTTGCCGGTACTGGAGGGCTTCGCTCAGCCAAATACCCATCCTTTGGATCGATACTCACGTGGGTTCTACCAGTGCAGCGCACAGGTCACCGCTGATGCCCCAGGCGGGACGCGGGTGAAGGTCATTGCCAAGATCACAGCGTGGTATTCAGATCCCGCTTCAGCGCAATCGGGCTATCAAGTGCTAACCTCCAACGGCCGCCTGGAAACGGATTTTCTGGACCGGGTGCAAGAAACCCTGAGCGGCGTGACAACTTCGACGCCATCCGCCGCAGGCGTTACAGCTGCCGATCAGGGAAGCAGTAGAAAGGCAACCAGCGCGCCGGTTCCCGCGAAGCCCCGCAGTCCTGGGCCATCGATCGAAGCTCCGGTTCCCGGCGGGTCGGTATTGACCGACGCCATCGCCGCTTCCCGCACGCCTATAAAGTCTGCGAGCGACTTGCCGTCTGCGCCATCGCCCACTGGGGACGTGAATTCCATCCGCACGCAAGAGGCGGTCGCCGACCGGCACAGTGAGGAACTGAAAAAAGAGGCCCAGAACCTAGAAGAGATTCTTCGCAATCAAGCTCAGCCAAACAATCTGGCGGCGGTGAAGAAATCCGGCACACCGATATTGACGAGCCCCAACGAGGGAGCTAAGCAGTTGTTTCTGGCGGAGGCCGAGGACGAATTTGAGATCCTGGACATGAACGCAAGCTGGGTGCACGTTCGCATCTCCGGACTTTCGCGGGGATGGATTCGTCGCGCCAGTCTCGAACTTCCGGAAGATTCTTCCGTGGAAACGCATGCCGTTCCCGCGCAAACCGAGAGTAAGCGGCCAGCTTCCAGCGGGCCGCCGTTCCAGGTCGAGAATGAACAAATCGCTTCGTTTCCCGGCGAATGGGAACCGTTGCGAGGCCAGACGGTAAGAATCATTTCCGTACAAAAGATGACCACATCCGGTTCCGGCGCGCAGGCCAAGCTGGATTTTGCCAAGTCGTTGTTCGAACAGAAATACCCTGATCTCTCGCAGGACTCCGCGGCTGCAGGCGTGGTGATTGTCTTCGACTCCGAAGACGGCGGCATGATGGCCACCACGTTGCCGGTTCTGAAACAGTGGAAATCGGGCAGCCTGTCGGACGAAGCGCTGTGGCGGCGCTGTTATTTTGATCCTCCGGAAGCATTTCAACTTTCCGCGGGTCCGTAATCGTCGGCAGCGCTGGGAGGGCCATCCCGGTCGCCTTCGGAGGCGTTCATTGAATCCCGGGGTCTCCGGATCGCCTCCAAACCACAAGGAAAAACTCTGCACATAGTGACCATTATTTTTCATCTTGGCGCGCGGGAACCCGGAAACCCGTGCCAGACCACGATTCTGCTTGACATAGACTTCCAACGACGTTTAAGTTGGTTGCCGCTGCCGATTTTTCTGCGGCCTGTGGGGGGCCTGTGGGGGACCTGTAGTAAACCGAACCACAAAGCTACAGAGCGGCGGCGCGCACGCAGATGTTTGCAGACGCAAAGCCTGGGAGTTGAATAGAACCAGGCAGCGGCGGGCGACCAGGTAGTTCGCGTGCGAGACCGTATCTTAATCTGAAGTAGGCGAGCTGGCAAAATCCTGGGTTACTGGCGCCTCCTCGATTGATCCAAGGGTCAGTCTTGGGAGGCGGCAGGGCGGAGAAGGAATGGTGGATCTGCCGTTTTGGCGGTTCGCGGACAATGCAACCGACCACAACGCCAAATCCCTGTTCGACTCAGCCCAACCCCAAACCTCAACCCAAATCAATCTCAAAATGGAGGACACACAAGTGAAGAAGACATTCGTAATTTGCTTGGCCCTGCTCGTACTGGCCAGCTTGACTGCCCTGGCCCAGGACAGCATCCCCGGGACCATAACCATCAACGGCGGAAGCCAAGCTGTCTATGTAGGTCCGGCTCACAAAATTACGCCTGGCAGACGTCCAGCCGTAACGATCTACAGCAACTTCAACTCAAACACCGCGACTCTGTACACCAGTAACACTGGTTGGGCCATATCCGATGGTTCGACCCTCGGGGAAGAATTTACGCAAGGAAACTCGTTCGTATCTCCAAAAACCGCTACGGTTCATTCGATCAGGGCGGCGCTCAGCCTGGCAGGAGGGACTGGAGAGAACTACGTGGCTCTGGTAAAGGACTGTGCCGGTGAACCGTGCCACGTTGACTTTACGAAGAACCAGACAATGTGCCGGGCGCTAGCTAAGGTCTCTCAACCCTTCGGGCAGTGCTGCGCAACTGTCAGAATAAAGTGCGCATCCAAGGTTAAGAAAGGGAAGACGTACTGGATCGTGATGGAAAGCAAGACCACGGATAACACTTTTACCGTGTGGAATTGGTCTAACGCTCCCAACGCGAATGGCTACGATAGCTACTCCTTGAACGATGCTGCTTGGGCGTCCAATGGCAACGGCAACCCACAGGGCGCGTTTTCTATTCAGTAATCCGTTACTGCGTGCCTGGTTTTGAGTTAACTTTAGTCTAGGACCCCCGATACCAGACCTGAGAAGGTTTGGTATCGGCGGTTTTTTGCAAGGGGAGCACGCGGGGCGCTGGCCGGTTCGCTCCTCGAAAGTCTTGATGAAAGCCTTTTTGCACTCAAGATGAAAATCTTTTCACAGTATGGCTAACAGGCGAGATGACTGTACGATTATTGTTGCAAGCAGGCGAGATGACTGTACAATTATCGCCGTGGTTGAAGTCAAGAAGGAAATTCGTGCTAAGACACGGAAGACCGCACTGAACCTTTCAAGAAACTAGGAGGAAACAATGGTAAAGACACGCATAGTACTCTGCCTGGCTGTCCTGGCGTTCGTCAGTGTGACAGCGCTGGCAGCAAGCAAGGACGGGTTTGTCACTATAAATGGGGGGAGACAGACTATCGCGTTGAAGGGCCAGTCGAGTTTCACCCCGGCAGCCAAGCCCTCGGCTAAGCTCAAAACGATTTACAGCAACCTTGGATCGAGCTCAACCGACGTCTACAACTGCTGTTCAGGCTGGACAATTGGTGGTTCCTCAGGAGCCGCTGGTGAGCAGTGGATCGCAATGCCCTTCACGCCCAAGAAAGCTTCCACGATCAAGCAAATCGACGTCGCGGTTGGCTATGTCAGCGGGACCAACGAGATTGTCATAAGTCTCGATGCAGACACAAGTGGTTTGCCGGGGAAGACCATCCATAAGTGGCACTTCAAGAACATGCCCACCTTTGGCAGTTGCTGCACCCTGGACACAGTGAAGTACGCGAAGGGGCTTAAGGTCAAAGCCAAGAAGCAGTACTGGGTTACTGTGACCACCGATGCAACGGACGCAGACCTCTGGGGCGCTTGGAACCAAGTCTATAACGGTGCTTCGGGTGGGTGGGCATATTCGGCAAACGGGGGTCCCTGGACGGCCACGAGCGGCACGCTAAGCGCCTATGACGTTCTCGGCACAGTACCGTAGAACCTGACGTTCATGCTCGAAGCCTGGCTTCGATCCTGAATACGCTAGCTAAGTTCACGGACAAAACCCGCCGGCGCTCTCGGGCGCCGGCGGTTTGATTTTGCGGTAAGCATCGCTCGGAGCCTGAGCGGAATTCTCATCTTCCAGGTGGGACCTTACTCCTCTCCAACCAGACTCCACGCCTGAAAAGATCCTTTCTATCGGCTATTAGCAGTGTGTACCGGATTGCTCTCTGCGGAACAGCGGATGTCAAGAAGCCAATGAACGGAGACTTTTCTTCTCTGTTTGAGAGTCCGCTTCTTGACCTGGAGGGCGAGCTCCTTCCTTGCCGGAAGAACTCGTCGGGCCGGCCAAAGTTGGCCGCTTAGCGGTTTTCTGCTATACGAAATGAAGCGGGATCAAACCAGACTTGATCCCGAACCTTGAGGGAGGGAATCTTGAGCCGTTCCACCGGCAGGAAGGAGATGGTTATCTCTTGCCTGCTGCTCGTTGTTGTCACCGCGGCCATTTATGGCCCGGCAAACTTCCATCCCTTTGTCAGCTACGACGATAATGGCTATGTCACAAACAACCTTCACGTGCAGGCTGGACTGAGCTGGAAAACCTTCCCTTGGGCCTTGACCACTACCGAGGCAGACAACTGGCATCCGTTAACTTGGCTTTCCCACGCCCTCGATTGTCAACTGTACGGATTGAATCCGACCGGTCATCACTTCACGAACGTCCTGCTCCATGCTTTCAACGTTGTGCTTCTGTTTCTGTTACTGGTGCGGGTCACGGGTGCGGCGGGGCGCAGCTTGCTGGTCGCCGCGCTATTCGCACTCCATCCTATCAACGTGGAGTCGGTGGCCTGGGTGGCAGAGCGCAAGAACGTGTTGAGCACACTGTTTTTCCTGCTGGCACTGGGCGCATACGGCTGGTACGCGCGGCGCCCGGACGTCAAACGCTATATCGTTATGGCTGTGCTTTTCGTGCTGGGACTCACCGCCAAGCCCATGGTGATCACACTCCCTTTCGTGTTTCTGTTGCTCGATGTTTGGCCGCTACAACGAATCCAGGGATGGGGCCAGCCGCCATCGCCTATGGAAAACCGCAGGAAGCGCAAGAGACGATTGGAAGCATTCGATGCAGAGAATTCCGAGCCCGCATTCCCTGTATCCCAGGCATCCCTCTCGCGGCTGGTCCTGGAAAAACTGCCTCTGCTGGTATTTTGCGCGGGAAGCGCCGTGATCACCATCATCGCCCAGCGAACCAACTCAATCCGGACTCTGCAGAAGTTTCCATTGGCAGTGCGATTGGAAAACGCTGCATACGCTTATGCAATGTACGTTTGG
>Ga0187803_10001175_pt1 | contig 10260 bp, 8 predicted proteins | sample NC_wetland_sal_i_2_FD_132425 | JGI IMG/M metagenome (GOLD analysis project Ga0187803, IMG submission 132425) | Wetland sediment microbial communities from Neuse River Estuary, North Carolina, USA - Control_3 | ecosystem: Environmental > Aquatic > Freshwater > Wetlands > Sediment | place: USA...
CCAGGTCGGCGACGCCGCGCCGCGTCCCAATTTGTGGCAGGCGGGCTTCGCGCTCGAATATTCGATTCCCTATCTCGAATCGAAAGTGGAATCCGTGGCGCTGCCGGCGCTCATTCGGAACATGACGCCGATGGTCGAGATCTTATTCACCGCACCGAGCGGCAATAGCTACGGCAAGAAGGCCCAGCTCTCCGTCGCTCCCGGCGTCAGTTATGCGGGCGAGGGATGGGAGCTCGGCATCGAGGCGCTGGTGCCGGCCACGCGGGCGACCGGCGTCGGCTTGGGCGTCGCCGCCCAGCTTCATTTCGCGCTCGATTACCTCTTCGCCGGCAGCGTCCTCGGCATGCCGATCTTCTCTGCGGAGTGAGCGGCGGTCGCTACGCGCAACGCAGCACCTCGCCGTGCCGCGTGCAGGCCGGGCTGGCGAGCTCGACGAAGCGAGGTGCCACCTCGTCGGGGTGGCGCAAGCTCGCCGGGTTCTCGCCGGGAAAGGCCTCGGCGCGCATGGCGGTGCGCACGACGCCCGGGTCGATGAGATTGACGCGCACCATCGTCTTCGTCATCTCGCCCGCGTAGGTGCGCGCCATCATCTCGAGTGCTGCCTTTCTCGTCGCATAGGCGCCCCAATAGGGAAACACGCCCGAGGCGGCGCCCGAAGTCACGAAGATGGCGCGGCCGGCATCCGACTGGCGCAGCAGCGGGTCCATGCTGCGGATCAGGGGCCAGTTGGCGGTGAGGTTGACGGCCATCACCTCGCTCCATACCAAGGGATCGATGTGGCCGAGCGGCGAGAGCACGCCGAGCATGCCCGCATTGCCGACGAGGATGTCGAGGCGGCGGTATCGCTCGTAGAGTGAGGCGCCCAGGCGGTCGATCTGATCGAAATCCTTGAGATCGAACGGCACGAGGGTTGCCGTACCGCCCGCGGCCTGGACCGCGTCGTCCACCTCCTCGAGACCGCCGACGGTGCGGGCGATGAGAACGACGTGGGCGCCCTCCGCGGCGAAGCGCTTGGCGACCGCCGCACCTAGGCCGCGCGAGGCGCCCGTGATGAGCGCGACACGCCCTGCGAGTGCCGCCATGCTCAGGCGATCTCGGCGAGGAGCGAGAGCTGCGGCGTCTTCTCTCCGCCTTGGTGATCGGTCAGCGTGGTCGGATAATCGCCGGTGAAGCACGCGTCGCAGAACTGCGGGTGCGCGTTGTCGCGCGCGGCGCCGTCGACGGCGCGATAGAGCCCGTCGATCGAGATGAAGGCGAGGCTGTCGACGCCGATGAGCTCGCGCATGCCCTCGACGTCGAGTCTCGCCGCGAGCAGCTCCTTGCGCTCCGGGGTATCGATGCCGTAGAAGCACGAGTGCGTAGTGGGCGGACTCGAGACGCGCATATGCACCTCGCGCGCACCCGCCTGGCGCACCATCTCGACGATCTTCCGCGAGGTGGTGCCGCGCACGATGCTGTCGTCCACCAGCACGACGCGCTTGCCCTCGATGAAGCTGCGATTGACGTTGTGCTTGAGCTTGACGCCCAGATACCGGATCTGCTCGGTCGGCTCGATGAAGGTGCGCCCGACATAGTGGTTGCGGATGAGGCCGAGCTCGAAGGGGATGCCGGCCTCGGAGGCGTAGCCGATCGCGGCGGGCACGCCCGAATCGGGGACCGGGATCACCACGTCCGCGGCCACCGGCGCCTCGCGCGCGAGCTCGGCGCCGATGCGCTTGCGCACGGCATAGACGCTGCGGCCCTCGACGTTGCTGTCGGGCCGGGCGAAGTAGACGTATTCGAAGATGCAGAAACGCCGGCGCATGGGCGGAAAGGGCTTGAGCGAGCGCACGCCCTTCTTGTCGAGCACCACGAGCTCTCCCGGCTCGACGTCGCGCACGAACTCGGCGTCGATGATGTCGAGCGCGCAGCTCTCGGAGGTGAGGATTTCGGCCCCTTCGCGCGTCCTGCCGAGCACGAGCGGCCGCACGCCAAGGGGGTCCCTGAGCCCGATCACCGATTCCTCGCTGATGGCGATAAGCGAATAGGCGCCTTCGATCTGGCGTAGCGCGTCCACGATGCGGTCGATCAGCGTGCCGTAGTCGCTCGTCGCGATGAGATGGACGATGACCTCCGTATCGGTCGTCGACTGGAAGAGCGAGCCGCGGCGTTTGAGGCGCTCGCGCAGCGCCACGGCGTTGGTGAGATTGCCGTTGTGCCCGACCGCGAAGCCGCCTTGCTGGAGATGGGCGAAGAGCGGCTGGACGTTGCGCAGGACGGTGGCACCCTGGGTCGCGTAGCGGACATGGCCGATCGCCATGCGGCCCGGCAGCGTGGCGATGACGTCCTCGCTGTTGAGGTTGTCGCCGACGAGGCCGAGCGCGCGGTGCTGATGGAACTGCCGGCCGTCAAAGCTGACGACGCCGACCGCTTCCTGGCCGCGATGCTGGAGCGCATGGAGGCCGAGGGCCGTCATGGCGGCGGCGTCGGCATGGCCGAAGATGCCGAAGATGCCGCACTCCTCCTTGAGCTTGTCGTCGTCGAAGGGGTTGGTGGTGAGCATGGTCCGTGTCGTCATGGCGCAATCGTCACTGGGTGCTCTGGAACAGCCGGTTCATGTCCTTGATTTCGTCGCGGTTGTACCCTTCGCGCTCCTTGGGTGTGTCCGCTTTCGGCGCGGGCTGGCTCAGCTGATCGAATTCCCGCTTCGCCTCCAGGCCTTGGCGCGCCTTGGTCGCGGCTTCGCTGACCGCCTGCGCGCCGCGGTGCCGCGCGCTCTCGGGAATGAGTTGCTCGATGAGCTTGGCGCCGCGCTCGATGATGGGCATGGTGCGCGCTCCGCGCACCCAGGAGGGATATTGGTCTGCCGAGCTGAAGGCCCAACCGAGGGCGAGATATCCGAGGCAGACGACGACCGCTCCCCGCAAGAGTCCGAACACCAGGCCGAGCGACTTGTCGAGCGTGCTGAAGTGGCTCTGGTGCACCCGGTGCGCGATGGCATGGCTCACGGCGGAGAGGATGACCAGCGCGATCACGAAAATCGTGACACCGGCGGCACCGTCGGCAAGCCAGGGCACCGCGATGAAGCCGCGGAACCAGGGGGTCACCCAATGGAAGAGATAGAGGGTGGCGAAGGCGGCACCCACCCAAGCGGCCACCCCCAGCACCTCCTTGACGAAGCCGCGGATGAGGGCGAAGAGCCCCGAGATCAGCAAGATGACGATGACGGCTACGTCGGTGGTGTTCATGGTGCGGTTGTCATCATACCCTTGACGGGGTGCGTCTCGCGCTATCCCGGTTGCCTGCAAGGCCGGCTTCGTCGCCCTCGAACAAAGCGAGCAGCTCGTAGAGGCGGCCGACCTCGGTAAGCCTCATGCCGCCCAAGCTAAGCGCCGCGGCCTCCCTCCCTCCGCCACCCTTGCGCGGGCGCGGCGGGACGATCGCGTGGCTGAAACCGAGCTTTGCCGCCTCTTTGAGGCGCTGATCCATATGGTTCACCGGGCGCACCTCGCCCGAGAGGCCGATCTCGCCGAACACGACCGTCTCGGCCGCAACCGGTCTATCCGTGTGCGACGATGCAAGTGCCGCGGCGACCGCGAGGTCCGCCGCCGGCTCCGCGATCCGCAGGCCGCCTGCAACGTTCAAATAGACGTCTCGTCCGATAAGAGCAAGTCCGCAGCGGGCCTCGAGCACGGCCAGCACCATGGCAAGCCGTGCTGCGTCCCAGCCGACGACCGCGCGCCGCGGGGTGGCCAGCGAGGAGGGGGCTAAGAGGGCCTGGATCTCGACCAGCATGGGACGCGTCCCCTCCATCCCTGCGAATACCGCCGAGCCGCTTACCGCGCGCTCGCGCTCCGAGAGGAAGAGGGCCGAGGGATTGCCGATCTCCATGAGCCCGCGGTCCGTCATCTCGAACACGCCGATCTCGTCGGTCGGCCCGAAGCGGTTCTTGACCGCGCGCAGGATGCGGAACTGGTGGCCGCGCTCGCCCTCGAAATAGAGCACCGTGTCCACCATGTGCTCGAGCACGCGCGGGCCGGCGATTTGGCCCTCCTTGGTGACGTGGCCGACCATGAGGACGGTGCTGCCGCGCCGCTTGGCGACTCGGATGAGCTCCTGGGCCGCGGCGCGCACCTGGGCGACGGTGCCGGGTGCCGAGTCGAGGGTGTCGACGTACATGGTCTGGATCGAGTCGATCACCACGACCTCGGGGCCCTCGGGGATGTCGAGGCTCGTCAGGATGTCGCGGATGCTGGTGGCGGCGGCAAGCTCGACCGGAGCCGACGCGAGGCCCATGCGGGCGGCGCGCATGCGCACCTGGTCGATCGCCTCCTCGCCCGAGATGTAGGCCACGCGCGCCTCGCCGGCAAGCCGCGCGATCACCTGGAGGAGGAGGGTCGACTTGCCGATGCCGGGATCGCCGCCGACGAGCACGGCCGAGGCCGGCACCAGGCCGCCGCCGCAGACGCGGTCGAACTCGACGATGCCGCTCACGCGCCGAGGGATTTGCGCGGCCGCACCATCGAGTCGCGAGAAGGCGAGCGCCTTGCCCTTGCCCGCGTCGAGCCCGCGCGGGCTCGTCTCGCGCGGGAGCTCCTCGACGATGCTGTTCCAGGCGCCGCAGGCCTCGCAGCGGCCTTGCCAGCGCGGATGGGCGGCGCCGCATTCCTGACACACGTAGCGGTTTTGCGGCTTGGCCACCTAAGGGCTCACCTCCGCCGCGGCGAGGGGGTAGGGCTCACGCGTGCACCTCCATCTTGATCGGCCCCTTGGCCCGGCCGTGGATGAACTGGTCGACATAGGGATTCGCAACCTGGTCCAGTTCGGCGACCTTGCCCGTCCAGATGATCTTACCACCATAAAGCATGGCAATGCGGTCGGCGATCTTGCGCGCGCTCGCTATGTCATGGGTGATCGAAAGGGCCGTCGCCCCCAGCTCGCTCACGCATTTGCGGATGAGGTCGTTGATCACGTCGCCCATGATGGGGTCGAGGCCGGTGGTCGGCTCGTCGAAGAAAATGATCTCCGGGTCCGTGGCGATCGCACGCGCCAGGCCCACGCGTTTCTTCATGCCGCCCGAGAGCTCGGCCGGCCCGAGCTCGGCCACGTCGGGTCCCAGCCCGACCTGCGCCAGCTTCCGGATGGCGATCTCCTTCGCCGCCTCGCGCGCGAGGCCCTTGGCCTGGATGAGGCCGAAGGCGACGTTCTCCCACACGGGGAGGCTGTCGAAGAGTGCGGAGCCTTGGAAGAGCATGCCGAACTTGCGCATGATCTCCTCGCGCTCCCGGCTGCGCATGCCTACCACCTCGCGACCGTCGACCTGGATCGAGCCGCGCTCGGGCTCCAAGAGGCCCAAAATGCACTTAAGGGTGACCGACTTGCCCGAGCCCGAGCCGCCGATCACCACCACCGACTCGCCGACGCCGATGTCGAGATCGACGCCCGTGAGCACCGCCTTTTCTCCGAATCGCTTGTGCACGTCGCGGAGCCTGATCTTGGGCGTGGCGTCGGTCATGCGTGGGGCTCGCTCCTCGCGCTATTGCGGCGGCCGAATGGTTCGCTGATTATGCGCCGCACGACCGCCCCGCGACAAGCGCGGCCATGGCAGGTGCCGCCCTCAGGTGCCGAAGAAAAGCGCCGTCAGCACGTAATTGAAGGCGAAGATGAGAACCGAGGCGGAGACCACCGCGTTCGTGGTGGCGGCTCCCACGCCCTCGGCACCGCCCTTGGAATGATAGCCGTGATAGCAGCCCATGAGCGCGATCAGGAAGCCGAATACGCCGGCCTTCACCAGTCCCGACACGACGTCGATGGTCTTGAGGTCTTCCCAGCTAAGCTTGATGTAGTTGGAAGGATTGAAGCCGAGCTTGTACACGCCGACGATGTAGCCGCCGAACACGCCGATGATGTCGGCGACGAAGACGAGGCACGGCAGCATGGCGAGCCCGGCGATGAGCCGGGGTGCGACGAGATACTTGAAGGGGTCGGTCGAGAGCGTCTCCAGCGCATCGATCTGCTCGGTGACCCGCATGGTCCCGATCTCGGCCGCCATGGCAGCACCGATGCGGCCCGCGACCATGAGGCCGGCGAGCACGGGTGCCAACTCGCGCGTCATCGACAGCACGACGACGGTCGGAATGGCCTGCTCTGCATTGAAGCGCGAGAACCCGGTGAAGCTCTGTAGCGCCAGCACCATGCCGGTGAAGATTGCGGTCAGGCCGACGACGGGCAGCGAGAAGTAGCCGATCTGGATCATCTGCTGCCCGACGAGGCGCAGGAAGAAGGGGGGTCGGACGCAGTGCGAGAGTGCCACGCCGGTGAAGACGGTGATGCGACCGACCGCCGCGAGAAAGACGAGGAAAACGCGCCCGATGGGTGCCAGCACCGCTGAGATCACGGTATCGGCCCTGCCGGCACGTCGCTCTGGGAAAGGATGAGGGGCTCCATCGCTAAGCGGTCCGCAACTGCGTGCCGGGGCCGACGCGCGGGCGGCGTCGGGCCGATCGCACCATAGCCAAGGTGCCGCAGGGTGTCAACGCAGCACTTCGAGAATTTGGGCTGTAGCGGCAAGGACTTGCGCCGTCTTCACCGCCTCCGGCCGGTGCTGCCGGGAAGGCGAAAACATCCCTCCCCCTTTCGTATGGGAGAGGGGAGATGGGCTGCTACGGCGCCTCCTCGGGCGCGTAGTCCGTGCGCTCGAGATTGCCGAAGCGGGTGAGGGCGCTCTCGAAGAGAAGGTGCACGCCGCCGATCGGCCCGTGGCGCTGCTTGGCGATGTTGACGTCGGCGATGTTGTGGATCTTGTCGCCGTGCTCCTGCCAGCGGCGGTGACGTTGCTCGAAGCGGTCGTCCGCCTCGTCCGCACGCGGCTTCGGCTCCGAGCGCTCGTGGTAGTACTCCTCGCGGAAGATGAACATGACGACATCCGCGTCCTGCTCGATCGATCCCGACTCGCGCAGATCGGCCAGTTGGGGCCGCTTGTCCTCGCGCTGCTCGACGGCGCGGGAGAGTTGGGAGAGCGCGAGCACGGGCAAATCGAGCTCCTTGGCCAGCGCCTTGAGCCCGCGGGTGATCTCCGAGACCTCCTGCACCCGATTGTCGTTGCGCGTGACCCCGCCCGGGTGGAGAAGCTGGAGATAGTCGACGACGACGAGACCGAGCCCGTGCTGTCGCTTGAGCCGGCGCGCGCGCGTGCGCAGCTGGGGGATGCTCAGTGCCGGCGTGTCGTCGATGAAGAGGTTGAGGTGCTGGAGCTTCTGCACGGCCTCGAGAAAGCGCGGAAAGTCATCGCGGCTCACCTCGCCGCGGCGGATGCGATCCGAGGAGATTTCGGTCTGCTCCGCGAGAATGCGGTTGGCGAGCTGCTCGGCCGACATCTCGAGGGAGAAGAAGGCGACCTTGGCACCCTCGGCCACCCGGCTCCTGCCCTCCTCGTCGCTCTCCTCGCGGTAGGCCGCAGCGGCATTGAAGGCAATGTTGGTGGCAAGTGCCGTCTTTCCCATCGACGGTCTGCCGGCGAGGATGACGAGATCCGAAGGATGCAGACCGCCGAGTTTGCGATCGAGGTCGATGAGGCCGGTGGTGACGCCGGTCACGTGGCTGGAGCGCTTGAACGCCGCCTCGGCCGAGTGGATCGCCTCGGTCATGGCATCGGCGAGCGGCACGAAGCCGCCCTCGAACTCACCCGTGGTGGCGAGCTCGTAGAGGTTGCGCTCGGCCTCCTCGATCTGCTGCACCGCCGTTTCGTCGATCGTCACTTCGAAGGCGCGGTTGACCATCTCGCTGCCGAGCTCGATGAGCTCGCGCCGCAAGGCCAAATCGTGGATGGTGCGGCCGTACTCGCCGGCATTGATGATGCTGATTGCCGAGGCCTCGAGGCGGGCGAGGTACTTGGTGCCGCCGATCTCGTCCAACGCCTTGTCCTGCTCGAAAAAGGCCTTGAGCGTGATCGAATTCGCCAGCTGTCCGCGCTCGATGAGGCGCGAGCAGGCCGCGAAGATGCGTTGGTGCCTAGGGTCGACGAAGTGCTCGGCCTTGAGATATTCCGACACCTTCTCGTAGGCGCGGTTGTTGGAGAGCATGGCGCCCAAGAGCGCCATCTCGGCTTCCGCGTTGTGCGGCGGGGTGCGCAGGCCCGCGCTTGCGTCCTGTCCGCGGCCGAGCGCGGTTACGGCGGCACTGTCGTTCGAGAGGGTAACCATGACGGAGGGAGATTAGCGCCGAGTGCCGGCGCACACCAAAGGGTCTCTGCGCACGAAATAGGAGGAACCTGGGGATAGAATCGCGGGCCCTCTCAAGCCATTGATGCAGCGCCCAAAATTTTGCCGACATGCGGCCGGCCGGCGGCCTTGCGAAAAAAACTGCCGCGCGAGGCGTGACGATGTCGCGAAAGTGCGGCGACTCGGGAGAGGTCTCGCTGCCGCCTCACGCCCGCGCGGAGGCGGAAAGGTTGCTTTGCGTCGCGTGCTCGCGCTCCCAATCGAGCATGTAGTCGCGGGTGAGCGGAACGGCGTCGACGCGGTTGGTGAGCTGTATCTGCATCACCATCTGCCGCATGTAGCGGAAGGCAACCTCGCAGCTGGTCAGGTAATATTCCCACATGCGGCAGAAGCGCTCGTCATAAAGCTTCAGGATCTCCTGGCGGTTGGCCATGAAGCGCCGCCGCCATTCGCCGAGCGTCTTCGCGTAGTGGAGGCGCAGGATCTCGACGTCGGTGACCCAGAGCCCGACTTTCTCGACGGCCGCGAGCACCTCCGATAGCGCCGGCGTGTAGCCTCCGGGGAAAATGTATTTCCTGAGCCATGGGCTGGTGCCGCCGGGCGGCTCCATGCGTCCGATCGAGTGCAGAAGGCAAACTCCGTCCTCGCTCAAGAGCTCCTTCGCCTTGGCGAAGAAGGCGCCGTAATAGCCGGGTCCGACGTGCTCGAACATGCCGACCGAGACGATACGGTCGAAACGCCCCTCGACCTCCCGATAGTCGCGAAGCGCGAACTTGACGCGGTCCGCAAGCCCGGCATCGGCCGCGCGCCGGCGCGACGCCTCGAGCTGCTCTCGCGAGAGGGTCACCCCCGTCACCTCCACGTCCTCCGCCGCGCGCGCGAGGTAGAGCGCGAGCCCGCCCCAGCCGGAACCGATGTCGAGGACCCGATGGCCGCGCGCGATGCGAAGCTTGGAGGCGATGTGGCGCTTCTTGTTGTCCTGCGCGACCTCGAGGCTCTCGTTGCCGGAGGTGAAGTAGGCGCAGGAGTATTGCCGGTCCTTGTCGAGGAAGAGCTCGTAGAGCCGGCCGGAAAGATCGTAATGGTGCGCCACGTTGCGCTTCGCCCTGCTCACTTGATTGAAGGTGCATAAGGGGCGCAGCCAACGCTGGAGGGTCTCGTAATAGAGCTGGACCGGATAGCTCTCCTGCCGCTCGATGTTGCTCAGCATGAGCTCGAGGAAGCCGCCGAGGTCGCCCTCCTCGATGGTGAGAGTGCCGTCCATGTAAGCCTCGCCGAGATAGAGGCTCGGATGGAAGAAAAGCTTGTAGTGGAGTTTGCGGTCGTGGAGCCGTATCGCCGAGGATCGCCCGCCCCCCTCGCCGAAGCGATAGGCACGGCCGTTCGCATCGACCACCCTGAGCGTGCCTACGCGGACCAACTGCTTTAGGAAGTGACGAAGCAGCATGGCCCTCTCCCATGCTTTGTTCTTTCCGCGCGCCGGCGACAGGCTCAGCCGGTGCGCCGCGAGCGGTTCTCAAGTGCCATCTTGCAGACTCTTTGCCGCCCTGTACAGAGCGGAGCGAGGCCGCTCCTCGCCTTCTCAGGAGGCGGGGGGCTCCGCGGCGGGGGGCTCGCCGGCCTCGGCCTGCGCCGGCGCTTGCTCGGCCGCCGGCTCGGCGACGCCGATGATGGCACCGCCGCGTTCGATCTGGAGCTGGGCCTCCTCGGGCGAGCGCGCCACGTTCACGGTGACCGTGACGACGACCTCGGGATGGAGGGCTATGCGGACGGGAAAGAGGCCGAGCGCCTTGATCGGCTGGTCGAGCTGGACCATGCGGCGCTCGACCCTATGCCCGGCGGCGACGACCGCCTCGGCGATGTCGCGCGCGGAGGCCGAACCATAGAGCTGGCCGGTCTCGCTCGCTTGGCGCACGAGCGTCACGGTAAGGCCGTCGAGCTGGCCCGAGATTCCGCCCGCCTCCTTCAGCTTCACCTCGTTGAGCGCTTCGAGCCGCGTGCGCTGCGTCTCGAAATATTCCAGGTTTGCCTTGGTCGCCCGCAGCGCCTTCTTTTGCGGCAG
>Ga0187803_10001176_pt1 | contig 10250 bp, 9 predicted proteins | sample NC_wetland_sal_i_2_FD_132425 | JGI IMG/M metagenome (GOLD analysis project Ga0187803, IMG submission 132425) | Wetland sediment microbial communities from Neuse River Estuary, North Carolina, USA - Control_3 | ecosystem: Environmental > Aquatic > Freshwater > Wetlands > Sediment | place: USA...
GCCGTCACCTTGCCTTCGCTCTGCCGCTCGTAGCACATATTGCACTTCCGCATCCGGGGAAGACGGGCCGACCATTCGTACGACGGCACCTGGAACGGGCATGCCTGCATGCAATAGCGGCAGCCCATACACTTGTCGGCGTCGTATGTCACGGGGCCAAGCGCCGTTTTCTGCAGCGCCCCCACGGGGCAGACCGAGGCACAGGCCGGTTGCACGCAATTCATGCACAGCCGGCGGCTGAACCTTTCCCCGTGCGTTTCTATGGCCGTGAGCTTGTGGGCGGAGATTTTTTCTTCAGCCGCTATCTTGTCGTCGTATGGGAGACCCCAACGCTCGGCACAAGCTCCTTCGCAAGCCTTACAACCGATGCAGAGGGTGCTGTCGTATAAGATCGCTTTCGACATAATGGGACCCTCAACTCCTTTTTAGCAGGTTTTGCTCCAAAAGTGTAGTAAAACTTTACAAGGGTGGCACAGGCATTCCTGCCTGTGGTCTCCCGTGGCACAGGCATTCCTGCCTGTGTGTCTTCTTTCAGCCTTACCGCGTCAGGAAGAACTCGCCCGTGGTTTCCTTCCAGTTGGCGTCCGGCAGGGTTGCCAGAAGGTCTTCGGCCGGGCGGCCGCCGTCGGCTGCAACTGCCCCAGCCAGAGCGGGTTGGCGGGAATAGAGACGGGTGACTGCGTCCCGCATCCACTCGCGGACCAAGCCTTTGGGAACCAGGTTGCGGCTGGTGTTTTCCTCATCGGGGACGTGCACCGTGAGCAGCCAGCCTTTGCCGTAGGGGTCTTTGCGGAGCAGTTCGGGATTGCCGGCGGCCTCGGAGTTGATCTCCATGACTTCGCCTTCGGTCGGGGAAACCATTTCGGTCTTCACTCCATCCCGATAGAAGGAAAGGATCTTTTGCCCCTGCCGAATCCACTGGCCGGGCTTGGGCAGTTCGATTTTCTCGATTTTGCCCAAAAGGGCGGCGGCAAACTCGTCGGCGCCGACGCGCACCAGGCTCTTCCGCTCCCGGACCAGCCAACTGTGGCCGGGGTGATACGAAATATTTTCGGGGACTTCAAAACCATCCACAATGTCTCCGCCAAACTGGGCCGGGACTACCTGCGGCGCCTCCACCATCACGGTCGCGACCGCCTTCCGCCGATTCAGGAAGTAATCCAGAACGATGAAAACCAGGAAAAACGCGAGAACCAGTATTACCGTCATAAGCTTGCCATCCTTTCTCCGACTCCTGTAAGGGCACGGCGGGTGCCAAAGAGCGGTGTTTTTTGCCTCTTTATCCGTTGTGAATTCTAGCAGTTAGGGATGTGGGATTTCGCCACGGCGGGGCGATGTTGAAGATTGCAACGGGCACCTGTCGAGAATTGCCATGAATCGACCTGCAATGAGGCAGTTGAGCGCGGTGATGGGAAAATCGACGGGGGTGATGCAGAACGCGGCGATGGATTTTCGGGGTCAAACCGCAGGCTTCCCTGCGGTTTCTGGATCGGTGGAATGAATCTAAACGGCTTACGCTGCCGGACCGCAGGGAAATCTGCGGTTTAGGGCCGGCGGCCCGGCGTTACCGGTCGCTCCAGAGGGCCGGTCCAGAGGCCGAAAGCCTGCCTTAGGGAGGGGCAGAACGGGGGTATTACGGGGTATCGATCAGGGGGCGGAATGGATTGAGGATTGGGACATCGAGTTGTTTGAAATCCGCCTCGTTCCGTGTGGCAACCGTAAGGCCGTGGACGCGGGCCATAGCGGCGATCATGGCATCCTCCATCAACTCGTCTGGCGTTCCCTCCATCAGGCGGCCCCATTCGCGAAAGCACAACGCATCCATTGGAAGAATTCGATAAGACTCGATCACCTGCTCGATCCAGATCTCGATCTCGCCGGCTTTGGCCGGGTCGTTCAGCCGGGTGCGCTCCACCCCTGCCTGTAGCTCGCCTATGCTGACTGCCGAAAGGAACAGTTCATTGGCCTGTAAGCTTAGCACCCACGCGATGACTGCTCCGTGAGGTTTGGGTTTCCGGACTTCGGAAATCACATCCGTGTCCAGCAGGTACCTGGTCACGCCAGCTCCGCAGACGGCCGGCGCCGGAACGCTCGACGCGGCGGAATGAGGGGTTCAAACCGGGGTTCCGGCACCAGCAGCCAGTCCTTTAAACTAGGGTGGGCCTCCCTCCTCAACCGGCGCCATTCCTCGATCGGAACGAGGACTGCAGTCTCGACCCCCCTGCGGGTTACGATCTGAGGCCCTTTTTCGATGGCTGCGTCCAGCAACTCGCTGAAACGCGCCTTTGCGTCTTGAACTTGCCAGGAAGCCATGGGGCCAATTCCTTCCGGTTCATCTTACCAACTAGTCAGATGTCTAGTCAACTCGATGCGGCCCGCCGCTGAGCGCACCGATCTGGGCGAGGGGATCGACCGGGGAACATCAGGCGAATAATCCGACCGTACGACTTATCGTGAGTTACGTTATACCCCCAAACGGGGGGATCTATGGACACGCATTGAGGCTAATCGCGGCCAAATCGCAAAAAAATGAGACCGGTCGGTGTGAAACTATTGACGTGGGGGTGGGGATCGTGGTTAAATCGGGCAGCATTGATTATCAATCCAGACAAGTTGGTACAGGCCTGTGTGCCTGCATCTTCGGCGCGCCGTTCGGCGTTGAAGGGAAAGAATTTCTCTTGACAGTCGCCGCGCAATCAGTTATGAATATCTTTACCGCGTCTGGTTCAACGTGCAATTTTGCGTCTGTACCCTGCTAGCACAGAAGACATGACTACACAAAAACATGTGCAACAGGATAAAGCTTCAGTGAGGACCAGCGGCCGGCTTGGTGGCTGCTGGTAGAATAGCTCTCCGCCCGACACGGAGAAGTTCCCTAGGTTTCTGAACGGTTTTTAGGTGCTTTGAGGCTCAGGTTGAAAGAGAACTTCGACCGATTCAATTTTGCAATTTACAAGGAGAAGGAAATGGTAGAATTTCGCAGATGGATTACTGCGTTAGCTGTGTTGGCCCTATTCGTCGGGCTGGCCAGCGCGCAGACTCAAGGAGGCGGCATCTCGGGCAGCCCACTTACGTGTACTGCCAGCGTCGCGGTGCCTCCGCAGTTGCGCGCTGAGGGAATGACGGAACTGATCGGCGACATCGTGATCACCTGCACGGGTGGCGCGGCGGTAGCGACGGGTTCGGCGATCCCAACGGCCAACGTCACGGTCAGTCTCGGTACCCAGGTGACCAGCCGTCTACTGGGCAACAACGGAGCGACCAACTCGTCGGAGGCGCTCCTGCTGATCGATGAGCCCAACTCCGGGTTGCCAGCCCCGGTATCCGGCTTTGGACCCGGGGCTCCCCAATCTCTGTGCGCAACCCCGTCGGTGGGCGCCGGGCCCGGTGGCTGCGTGGAATACGCTCAGAACGGCATTGCGGTCAATGGCGGCACGCTTCCCGTAGCTTCCAGTTCGTCTACCGCACCCGTAGCGACTTTCAACGTGTTCCAAGGACTGGTGAGTTCGAACCAGGTTACCTTCCAAGGTATCCCGATTCTTCCCCCGGTCTCGTCCGGTTCTTCGCGCGTGTTCCGCATCACCAACGTGCGCGCCAATGTCTCCGGTCTCGGCGGTGGCGGCCTCCCTGGCACCACTCAGTTGCTGGCATCGGTTTCGATCAGCGGCAGCACTTCGGTGCCGATCAACAACCCGGTGCAGATCGCTGGCTTCGTCCAGAGCGGGCTGGGCGTTGTCTTCCGGAACTACAACAACAGCGGCGGCTTGAGCAGCGGCGGCCAAGCCTTCCAACAGTGCAGCGGTTACAACAGTCCGACCGGTGTGGCGATTCTGCAGTATAACGAGCTCTTCGGTACCGCGTTTAAGACGCGCGTGGCACCCACTGCTACGTATACCGGCCAGTCGGGCGCTCCCCCGGCTCTCCAGAACGTTCCCGGCACGATCTACAACTCGGAGTCTGGCTTTATCACCGGCCTCGGCGGTCTCACCAACGGCGGCGCGGTGGCTGGGTTGGCCGATTACGGCACCCGCCTCAAGGCTGTATTCAACAACATTCCGGCGGGCGTGCGCATCTTCGTCTCCGTGACGAACCTTGCCGCCAACGTTACCTCCGCCAACACCGCTGGCCCCGGTTCCAACAACCTCAGCACCGCATCGTATGCGATCCTGATCAACGGCGAAGCGTCTCCCGACGCCAACGGCTTCCCGCCGGCGCTGTCACCGTCGGCCGGCAAAAACGGTACTCCGGCTACCACCGGCTTGTACGAGATTCCGCAGTCCGGCGGCTCGGCCACGGCTGTTTGGGAAATCATGAACACCAATCCGGCCACCGACGAGTCCTTCCTTTTCGGCGTGTGGACGCAATACGCCGCCAATCCCGGCGCCAACACTCCGCCTCCTGGAACGGCCACGGTAAACGCCAGCTTTGCTCCGACGCCTCCGGTTCCGTTCAGCGCCAGCGCGGGCTCTTCGGCCTCCGCCAGCTTGACGATACCGCGGTTTGCGGATACCTCGACGGCCAGGAACCTTCTGGTGATCAACATCTGCCAGACCCTGCTGCTCTTCCCGTTCGTGACCAACAGCTCCGGTTTCGATACAGGTCTCTCGATTGCGAATTCTTCGAGCGATCCGATCGGCACCGCCGCACAGAACGGCACTTGCACGCTGACCTGGTATGACGGCACCGGCAAAACTCCGGCTTACACTACCCCCAACATTCCGACCGGAACGATCTGGGCCGATCTGGCCTCGGTGCGAGCTCCCGGTTTCACGGGCTACATGTTTGCCTTCTGCAACTTCCAGTTCGCTCACGGTTTCGCGTTCATCAGCGATATCGGCGCGCGCAACCTGGCGATGGGCTATCTGCCGCTGGTCATCAACAACGGCAACAACCCCAACGGCCGCAACCAAGACGTCCCGTCTGAAAACGCTTCTCACTAAGACGGAAGCCTTGCATGTCTAAAAAGGGGGGAGCTTCGGCTCCCCCCTTTTTTCTGTAGCACAGGCATTCCTGCCTGTGTTCTTGGCACAACACGGCCCCAAAAAACACAGGCAAGAATGCCTGTGCCACTGTGGTACACTACAAATACTCCCCCGCGTCCAATCCGTGTCCAACCATGTTCATGCATCGAAAGAGGAGGCAGTCTTGAACAGATTTCGATCAATCGTATTGGCGGCGGTGTTCGCCGGGGTAGTTTCTTTGACCGCGGCATCCGCTCAGACCATTTCCGTGGTTTCCGGGAATGGACAGGTGTTGGGCCAGTCCGCCAATCTTAACCTTTCTCCGCTGGTGGTCAAAGTAGTGGATGCGAATGGCAATCCAGTACCCGGGGCCACCATCAACTGGAATGCATCGGCCATCTTCGGGAATTTTTTCCTTGCCACCGGCACCAACCAGTGGACCTCTACCACGGACTCCAATGGCGTGTCGCAAGCTTACGGCAATCTTACAGCCAGTTCAGGCCCCGGAGCCAATTTCCTCAGCGCGTATGTCCAGACTCTCGTCACGGCCAATGTCAACGGCGGCAACACCATAACCTTCACCGAGACCCAGTTGACCGGCGCGGCGAATTCATTCGTGACGCCCTTTCTGCTGGGCAGCCTGGACAACCCGGCTGTCGTGCAGCAAGCGACCGAGTCCGGCGACATTTTTTCCGGATCGGTGGGCACCCAAGGGTCACGGGTAATCCAGGTCTTCGTGTACGCCACCAATGGACAAACGCAGAACCCGGTCCCAGGCGTTGCCGTGCAGCTTTTGAATTTTCAGGACCCCACCCAGGGCCCGGGAGTTCAATGTGTTCCCCAGTCGAACGATCCCAACGCTCTGGCCGGCGGGTTCGGGACCGTGCTGAGCAATGCGGCCGGCCTCGCTACCTGTGTAGTCCTTTATGGCGGCCAGCCGAACAAGTCCGGACAGCAGGGGCAGTTTGTGGTCACCGCGGGCTCTTTTTTGACGCAACCGGGTGGCTCCGGTGTCCTTCCTCCGCCCGTGATCCAGAGCTCAGCCGGTTTTTGGCAGTACGGGCCCAACGACGAAAACCATCCTACTCAGGACCCGGCTCCCTGGCATGGCCCCGTTCTTTACGAAAAGGTTACCCCGGGAGCGGTGGGCAGCCTCAAGAAAATCGCAGGCGACGGCCAATCCGCGAATCCCGGGCAGCCGGTTCCGACCCCGCTCCAGGTCCAGGTGCTCAGCACCTCCGGCCAGCCCTTGAGCGGTGATAACGTCACCTGGACGGTGACGCCCAATAACGGCGCCGTTCTTTCGACTACCAGCGCACCCACCGATCTCAACGGCAACGCGTCCACCAGCGTAACTCTGTCGGGGCCCGCGTCCGGGACTGTCACCGTTACGGCCACGGAAGCCAGTTCCGGCAAATCGGTGTCTTTTTCCATCACCGCCATCCCGCAGATCGTCATCACGGGCTTCAGCATCTTCTCGGGGAACAATCAGAGCGCCGCCATCAACACCCCATTCGCGCAGCCGCTGGTCGTGCAATTGACCACCAACGCGGGATCGCCGAACGGCACCACCGTCCAGTTTTCGTCGACCGGCCCGGTGATCCTGTCGGCCACCACGGCAACCACGGACAGCAACGGCCGCGCCCAAGTCAATGTCACCGCCGGCGGCGCTTCGGGCGGGGCCAATGTCCAGGCCTCGATCGCCGGTGCCAGCCCCGTGACGTTCACCCTTACGGTGACGCCGCCCGCTCCCACCATCGGTGCAGGGAACTTCGTGAATGGCGCCGACCTCGCGCCGAATTCGCTGTCGCCATGCGGCCTGGGGGCGCTGGTGGGCGGGTCGCTGGGCGCCGCCAGCGTCGGACCTGCCTTCCCGGGGCTGCCCCTTCCGAACCCCAATGTGAATATCACCTTCAGCAACATCACGGCGCCGATTCTCGGTATCGGCACCACCGCCTCGGGTCAGCAGCAGATCACCTTCCAGGTGCCCTGCAACGTGACCCCCAGCAGTTCCGTTCCGGTGGTGGTCGCGGTGGGCCCTGGGAGCACTCCCGTCAACCTGGCGGTGGGCGCCGTCAGCCCGGGCGTTTTCCAGACGCGAATGTCCGACGGGGTTTATCGGGCGGTCCTGGTTCGGCCGGATGGCTCGTACGTCAGCCTGCAGAATCCCGCCCGCCGCGGTGAGACCGAGATCGCTTTCGTTACCGGCTTGGGGGCCACGTCCCCGCCGGTGGGTACGGATGCACTGCCCATACCTGGAACGCCCGCCGCTGTGCAGGCCACGGTAGTGCCAGGCATGGCCGGGCAAGCCATCCCCCTGGTGTACGCGCAACTGTCCGAGGATCTCCCCGGGGTCTACCTGGTGGCCTTCCAAATACCCACCAGCATGAGCACTGGAAACAACGTCAACTTCTCGATCGGGGCGCAGGTTTCGGGTGGCGCTACGGTTTATAGCGGGTTAACCACAGTTCCTGTCCAGTAGTACTTCTCCTTAGGAGGCCGGAGGTAGCTCCGGCCTCCGCCTCTTTACGATCAGATGCAAAAATGCCTGTACTGCGATGTCTCAGGCTGCGGGCAGGTTGAGCCGCTTCTCGATTTCGAGCAGCCGCGTCTCGATCAAGGCTTGCCGCTGCTGCAAGCTGGTGATCAGGGCCTCTTGCGCGCCGATCCGCGCCTGGATCGTTTGTCCCAGCGTATAGATGGCTCTGAGCAGTTCTGTCTGGGTATCGCGGTAGCCCTCTTCGAGACTGGCCGCCATCTCATCGAGGCGCTGCATCAAGCGGGTTTGCACGCCATCGATCTTAGTTTCGAGCGCTCCCAGCGCGTTCTTCGTTTCATCATTCATTTGCGGTCCTTTGCCTTCGCATTTTTGGCTCCTCACCCCCAGACTGTGCTACTTCCGATTTTACGATCAACACAGGCAAGAATGCCTGTGCTTACTCCCCGATTTTGCGATCAACACAGGCAAGAATGCCTGTGCTGCTTCGTTTTTTCTTCGCCACGGAATCAATAGGTGGTGTGTTTCACAATTAGTGTAGATCTGGTTGTGGAGCTATAACTCCTTCCAAATCCGCAAGTTCCCAAACAAAATGCTTGATTTACATGAGGTGATCATGCCACAATCTGTTGTTAGTGGACTAAATTGGACTGAAGCGGAAGAAACAGGCTTAAATTGGACTCCGGAATGGAAAATTCGGCCGCATTGCTCCTCATGGTCGAACCCCCACGCGGAATGTACACCGCGAAACTCGACCCCGGGGGCCGGATCAAGCTGCCGACGGCCTTTTTGCCGTTTTTCCATGCACTGCGGGAGAAGACGTTGTTCATCACTTCACTCGACCGTAAGATTGCCCAAATCTATCCGCTCGCGATCTGGCGGGAAAACGAAAAGTGGTTCGAAACCTATCGCGACGATCCCAGCTTAGCAAAGAACCTGGCGTTCAATGCGGCCGATCTGGGCGCCGAGGCTAGTATGGACAGCCAGGGCCGGATCCTTTTCCCGCAGGAGTTGCGGCAGGAGTTGGGAATCGAAAACCAGCCCGTCCGGATTTATGCCTACAAGGGCCGGTTCGAAGTTTTGAGCGAGAAAGTGTACCAGGAGAGACGCCACGAGGCCGCACAACTGTCGACGGCCGATGTGGCGAAAGCGGAGGCGGCGGGGCTGCGGTGATGCGCCATGCATATCCCCGTCATGCCCGCCGAAGCGCTCTCGCTGCTGGCGATTCGTCCCGATGGAGTTTATCTGGACGCGACCGCGGGGCTGGGCGGGCACACTGCTTTGATCGCGCAGAAGTTGACCACGGGCACCGTGATTGCCAACGACCGGGACGGCCAGTCGCTCGAGATGGCGCGGCAGAACCTGGCGGAGTGGCCGGCGCGGGTGCGATTTCATCAGGGAGCGTTCGGCACGCTGGCCGGCGCAGTGCGGGAAGCGGGATTCGAAACACTGGATGGGATATTAGCAGACCTGGGCGTGAGCCGGTATCAGCTCACCGAACCAGGCCGCGGATTTTCGTTCATGGCGGATGGGCCGCTGGACATGCGCATGGATCAAACCACGGGCATGACGGCTGCCGATCTCGTCAACTATTCCAACGAAACAACACTCGCCGATCTGATTTTTCATTTGGGCGAAGAGAGGAGGGCGCGGAAACTAGCCAGAGCAATCGTCCGGGCGCGGCCTATACGGAGTACACTCCATCTGGCCGATGTGGTGTTACGGGCCGCGCCAAGGACGAACCGCCTGCACCCCGCCACGAAAACCTTCATGGCGTTGCGGATGGCGGTCAACGATGAATCCGGTGAACTGGACCGTTTACTCCAAATCGGTCCTGGGCTTTTGAAGCGCGGAGGGCGAATGGTTGTGATCAGCTTCATGAGCCTCGACGACCGGAAGGTAAAAGAGAGATTCAAAGCGCTGGGTCGTGACGGGCGTGCGAACATCCTCACGAAACACCCGCTTCGGCCGAGCGAAGAAGAGGCGTCGCAAAACCCGGCGTCGCGCAGTGCCAAATTGCGCGCGCTGGAAATGAAGTAGCACAGACACAGGCAGGAATGCCTGTGCTACGGGAGGACACAGGCAGGAATGCCTGTGCTACGGGAGAACGAAAAGACCATGGCCACCATGCCGGCATTTTTCCGAAGGACAGAGGCAGCGGGGTTTGCCCTGCGCGGCGACCGATCGAGCGATCGTAACGCGGAGACCATGCGCACGGCGGTTTCGGTGCGCACGGAGCGGGACGACTGTCGACTGCGCCCCTTCCCATTGGAAGACGTATTCTTCTATTGCAAGAGAATCGACAATTCACGCTTAGTGCGCGAGGACGATCCGAAGGCGCACGGCGCGTGCCTGTCGGCCATTGGCGCCGCCGCGGCGATCGTGGCGCTGCTGACTTTTGCATTGGGCCCCAGTGTGGCGAACACGGTTGCCGGATACCGCCTGGAAGCCTTGCGCGCGGAAGAGCGAAAGTTGATCGACGAGCGGCGGACTCTGGATCTGGAGGAAGCCCGGTTGCTGAGCCCGGACCGGCTGGAGAGGCTGGCCCAGGAGCACCACCTGGTGACGCCGAAGAACGACCAGATCGTTCACCTGGAAAAATCGGATGGCGCGGTGGCGATGGTGAAATAAAGAGCTGTCAGCGATCAGCGGTCAGCGGTTACCGATCAGCCAACCGCGGGGCGGAATGGCCGGGGGCCGATAGCTGACAGCCCAAAGCTGATCGCTAATAGCTGAACGCTGAAAGCTATATGGTGGATCGACGTTTGCGATGGCTGGTGGGGATCGTCGCC
>Ga0187803_10001177_pt1 | contig 10240 bp, 7 predicted proteins | sample NC_wetland_sal_i_2_FD_132425 | JGI IMG/M metagenome (GOLD analysis project Ga0187803, IMG submission 132425) | Wetland sediment microbial communities from Neuse River Estuary, North Carolina, USA - Control_3 | ecosystem: Environmental > Aquatic > Freshwater > Wetlands > Sediment | place: USA...
CACGAAGCTGAGGGGCACGGCCTCGCTGTTGACCGAGTTGCGGATTAAAGCGAGGACTTCCTGGCGCGCGGCCTCGCCCGTGGAGCGGCCGAGTTTTTCGAGGTCGAGGCGGTCGAGGATCTTGCGGTGCAGGTCGGCCTTGACCTGCTGGTATTCGGTGCGCTCGAAGACTTGGAGGTTGGGCATGGAAGCAGCTTTTAGCTTTTAGCCTTTAGCTTAACTCTTACCTTATGGCCTACCGCACGTCAATATCCAGCTCTCGGCATTTGAATCTTTGGTTTTGGCTCACAGCTGAGAGCTAGGAGCGCATAGCGAGCGGCCTATACCGTCTTAAACAGCGACCACGCGGTGCGTTTTACTTCCAGGTCGTCTTTGGTCAAAAGTTCGGCCAGGCTTGCGATGGAGCGGGCTATTTCTGAATTTCCGGTCTGCATCAGGGGAACGCCGCGATCGATGGCGGTCGAGACCGCGAAGTACTGATTGGGAATGCGCCAGAGCACGGGGGCGCCAATCGCAGCCTCGGTTTCGGCTTCCTTGAATCCGGCGACTTTTCGGTAGCGGTTGAGCACCAGGGCGAAGCGGTCGCGGGAGCCGCTTTCGCCTAGATACTGGGCTACCCTGCCGGCGCTCCACAGCGATGCCACGTCGGCTTGGGCGACGATCAGGATTTTTTCCGCCAGGCTGCTGACCAGGCGCGTGGCGCTGTCCAGACGAGAAGAAGCGTCCACCACCAGGTAGTGAAAATGGCCGACCATCATGTCGAACAGGCGGGCGAAGTCGGAGACGGAAGGTTCGACCGCCGTGGGATTGGTCGCCCCTGCCAGCACCTGCAGGCCGCGGTCGTGGCGCGCCATGAAGCTGTCGAGCAGAGACGAATCCAGGCGGTGCAAGTTGGTGACCGCATCGGAGATGGTGAAGGGGGGCTTCAGGTTGAGATGGAGGGCGCAGTGACCCAGAGGGGCAAGATCCACGAGCGCGGTGCTGTGATGGATGGTCTCCAGGGCGAGGGCCAGATTGACGGCAACCGTGGTTGCGCCGCATCCGCCTTTGGCATTGACAATGGTGATGACCTTGCCGCGTGAACTCTCCCGTCCCGGCTTGCGGCGAGTCGCGGTGAGTCGGCCAAAGGCTTCCAATAGGTCGGTGGTGGTAGTGGGACGCTCGATATATTCGCGCACTCCGGCGCGCATGGCACTGACAATCAACTGCGGCTGTGTCATCGGGCCGACGGCGAACAGGACCGAGTGGGACAGTTCCTGATGGAGCAGTTCGATGGCGCGCAGGACGCCGGGGATGGCGTCGCCCGTGATATCCACCAGAACCACGTCGGGCGCGAAGGCTTGGGTGCGGCGGACGACGGGGTCGGTCGCGGCCAGGGGCAAGGTTGAGTTGGTGCAGACCGTGCGGGCGACGCTGGTCCCATCCACCAGCACCTGGAGAACGGCGCGCTGCTCGCTGTCGGTGGCGAATATGGCTACGGACAACTCGGGCATAAGCTGACTCGGGTAACTATTTTAGAGGCTATCGGCCAGATTTGAGTGAACCAATTTAAGCGTCCCTCAGGAGTTTTTGTCCGAAGCTTGGTTGCCCTTGCGGCGACCCTTCCGATTTGTTCCGCCTGTCCCAGCATGAGTGCGTGGGAGAATATCTGCCGCTTCGGGGCTAACGCAAATTCGCGATTGCTGTATCCCTATTCCGGAACCACGTAGGTCCGGACGCCTTCGTCCTGCTGGCGAGCGCAACTCGCCGCTGCTTTACCCGGATACAGCATTTCCGGATCCGCTCTATGTTGTGCGCGTGCTCACTTGCTCGGGCCTGGGGCTTTCTTGCCGCTGTCGAACTTGGACGGATCCAGGTACGGCACCGGAACTGCAGGGCCCTTGGGCGGCTGGGTGCTCGCGGTAACACGGCGCACGGTGCACAGAACCATCAATTCAGAGTTGCTCTTCTGCGCGCTCCTGCTCCTGAAAAAATTGCCCAGGATTGGAATATCTCCCAGCCCCGGAATTTTGTTGTAAACATCTGTGACCCGATTATCCATCAGACCGGCAATGACGAAACTCTGGCCGTCCTGCAATTCAAATTCGGTATCCGCCTTGCGCGTGCTGAGCGCGGGGATGGTGGTTCCGGAAACGGTGACGGAGTTGGCGAAGTCGAGCGTGCTGACTTCGGGCACGACATGCAGGTGAATGCTGCCGCTGGGCTGAATCACCGGCGTGAACTTCAAGCGGACCCCAAATTCGCGAAACTGAATGGTGACGGTGGAGAGTCCCGTTGCATTGGGTTGCACGACCGGGAAAGGAAATTCTCCGCCGGCCAGGAAACTGGCTTCCTTGCCATTGACCGCGACCAAGTTGGGCTCGGCCAGAATTTGCAGGAGGTTCTTTTCCTGCAGAGCCTTGATGACCGCGCCCAGATGCACTTGCGGGTTGAAGAAAAACAGGTTGAGCAGACTACTGAGGGTGGTCGTGCTCGAGAACCCGCTGGTGGTCGTGCCCGGGGTGCCGGCAGGCGGCGCGCCTATAGTGTCGCTGAGTGTTCCGATCGACTCTCCGCCGTACTGGCCGGTGCTAATGCCGCCGAGTGTGTTTCCGGCGCCGGTGGAGAAGAGGTTGACGCCAAGCTGGGTGAAGGCGGAGCGATCAACCTCGGCGAACTTGACTTCCAGAAGAATCTCTTCGGCTCCGACCGGGCCGAAAGTCAGCACGTTGACGACATTCCGGGAATAGGCCGAGGCCAGAGCGCCCGCGTGTTTGGCAACGTCTTCGGTGGTGACGTGCCCGGAGAGGACGATGGCGGAGCGCGAAGGAGAAACCTGGATCTGCTCGTTGGGGAAAAGCTTGCGAATCTCTTCGGATGCGGCCGTGATGTCCACATCGACGCGAAGATCAAAGCTTTGCGAGCGCTCCAGTTCATCCCAGATCAGCAGGGAAATCTCGCCCGGGGCGAGGCCATTCACCAGGACCTGCGTCGGAGTGACGACCAAAGCATCGGCGACGGTGGGGTCGGTGACCGAAACGCGCTTGAGCCTTACGGGCGAATTAATCAGCAGAGACTTGCCCACCATGACACGCAAGGGCGCGCCACCGGGGGTTTCGGGAGCGTTGGCAGTGGTCGCGGGCGCGGTGGTGGCCGCTGCGGGCGGATTTTCCTGGGCAGAGGCGGTTGCGGGAGTGGGACCGTCATCGGCCGCAGCGCGTGCAAACATCGAGGTGGCAGCGAAAAGCAACGCGGCTGTGACGAGGGTAAGAGGTTTCATGAGTGCGCACCTCGGTGAGGAGATTCGAGCAAATTCCTCGAGGCAATGAGCAAGTACGGACGGTTGCGGTTTTGGCTGCTTAGAACTTGGTTTCATCCCGTTTACTGCCACGAATCATTTCGACCTCGTAAGGAGGAGGCGGAGCCGGAGGCGCAACTTTTGCCACTACCTTGTGAACCTTGGGTTTGGTTTCGGCCGGCGATGGAGTTCCTCCCGGATAGAGCGCGCTGGTACGGGTAGCGCCGATGCCGCCTTTCTTGGTGTCCAGGGGATTGCGCAAGGCCAACTGGATGCGGCCTTCCTGCGAAGCCAGAGCCAATTTCTGGGCGTCGTCGGGGGAGACCAGGAGCGTGATGACGGGCGCCGGCTGGGCATCGGGAGGCGCATTGCGGTCCAGACTCCTGCCGACCGCGATGACGGCGACGTTTTCCAGGACGGTGGTGGTCTGGCGCTCGTTGCCGGAACCGTTGCCGGTGGCCAACACATCCACGCGCGTGCCGGGCTGGACGAAGCCAGCAACCGAGACGACGTCGTTGACGCGCACAGAAACGGCCCGCATTCCCTGCGGGATCATGGAGGGGAGACCAGCTCCAGCATTGGCGGCGGCCAGCTTGTTAGGCAGGATGAAATCGCCTCGACTGATGGGCAAGATGACGCCGCGCTCGCGAACCTGCGCTACGCGAACGAATGCGCCCGGAGGCGCGCTGGACTGCGGCAGGGCCACGAGGCGGACGTCGTGGTCCTGCAGCCGCGAGCCGGCCTCAATGTCGTCGGCAGCGACCAGAACCTGCACCAAATTTCCCGCGCCTCCTCCGCTAGAGGTTTTCAACCGAACATAGACCGTATAACTGACAAACAGGCCGACCGCCAGGGCCAGAACCCCGATCATCAACAAACGCCTTCGATTCATTCCTCTCCTACAAAAGAACCCGAAATTCCGCCACGATTATGGCACCGACAATCCCGGCGAGCGCAAGCCAGCCGGGTTGCCGTCGGGCGCGCATCACTGGATTGTGCTCGCCACCTGCGAGAAGACGCTGTTGGCGTTGCTGCCAATCAGGCGGATGGTCCCGATGACGATCACTAGTATCACCGCCAGCATGACGGCGTATTCGGCAATGTCCTGTCCTTCTTCGTTTCGCCACAGGAAGTTAATTAAGCTATCCATTCGAATCTCCTTGGGTCTTGGCTTCGAGACTGCTGAACTCGCCCGTTCCGGTTGCAGAAGCAAACCTCCAAACTAGTTTATGCCTCTTTGCTCGGTCGGGCCTGCGCAGTCACACTGCCACGGCCACCGTCTCCCGATGCGAGCGAGCGGGGGAACCAAATCTCAATATGGTCACTAGTTTCGCAGATTCGGGAGGGCTCGGGTAGAGATTTTTTCACTTTATGGCATTTTCCGTGGCGAAGTTGAGTTTGCCGTCCTCGGACGGGCCGGGGTGCCCCTCTCTCCATGGGCTGGGGTTGGGCCAGGCGTCCGTCTCTCCACGTACATTCTTGTAAACAGCACAGCCAGGGGGTCGCGGTAGGGGGAACTCCACTGCGGGTCGAGAGCCAGAGCCTGCGCCAGAGCGGTGTTGGGCGGGAGCAGCACGGAGCCCACGTTCCAGTCCTCGAGAATGGCTCGCCAGCCGTTTTGCACCTGGGGAAGGGTTTGAATCGATTGCTGCAAAAGGCCGCCGTCGAACAGATCGGCGCGGCCATCCACGAATACGCGATATTGGGGGTAGAGATTCCAAATCGCATAGCCGGCCCAGTCGTAGTAGACGAAGAGCCGACGTGGTTCGCTGCGGGTTTGGAGAAATGCCACCGCATTCTTGGGGAACTGCTCGGCCTCCCGGACAGCCTGGAGGCGGGCCAGACCCTCCCATCGCAACCAGGCGAATGCCGCCAGCAGAACGAGCACGGCGGCGCCAAAAAGCTGACGCAACCTTGGGCGGACCGGAACCGGTGCGGGCCGGTTCCTGAAAGTTGCTACCTCAGGGACAGCAGCGGCAATCACGGGAATGGCGAGCAGTATGAATATGGGAATGTGGCGGACGGCATCGAGGGCGGCGACCGCTGTGAAGACCAGGGGAAGCAGAACTCGCCCTTTGATCTGCGCGCCGGAGCGGGCCAGGGCAGCCAGAAGAATCATAAGAACCAGCAGGAACGGGGTGTAGAGGGATTGATGGAAATCGGGCGAAAACCACTCGACAATTAACGAGCGCATGCCGGGAGAGCGCAGCGTGTCAAAGGGATAACGATAGAGCTGTGTGCCGCTGGGGTTGAGTGGGACCAGCGCCATACAGGCCAGCATGACCGCAAGCACGCGCAGGATTGGGGCACGCGCCTCTTTCCAGGCCGTGGTGCCGGCGGCTACCTCCAGCGTTAGACCAGCAGCGTAGAGAAGCAGGAGCGCTGGTCCCAGGGCGAAGCCGGCGTGCAGGTTCAGCCAGAGGAGAAATAACGGCGGAATCCAGAGCAGAAGCCGAGGCCGTTCCGGTGCGCGTTCCACCAGCCATAGAAGTAAACTCGCCAGCGCAAAGGTGAACATCTGCGGGCGTGTACCCCAGCAGGGGGCCGAAGCCAATGCTCCCAGTAACGTGGCGGCCGCGGCCCAATAGGACATGCCGGGGCAGCGTGTGTAAAGCAGCAGGAAACCGGCGGTCGTAATGAGCGAGGAGAAAACGATGAGGGCGGCTGCTCCGCCGAGCCTCCACAGCTCGTAAAAAGCGACGTCCGACAACCACTCATGCGGCAACCACGGGCTTCCTGCGCGGGTGAAGGAAAAAGGATCGAAGTGGGGAATGTGGCCCGTTTCCACGATCCACTGCCCGGTGCGCAGGTGCCACCAGAGATCGGGGTCGGTAGCATTGCGCGCGGTCATCGCCAGAAGGCCAAAGAACAGAATGCCGGCAAACACCGCGCGCGTGCTCGAGGCAGAAATTCCCTGCATAGCCATCAACCGGGATTATAGAATCAGTGGTCGCTGCAACTGGCTATGACCTTCGCCGCCTTCTTCCGCAAAAGGAATTTCTTCATCACGGCGTTCCTGTTCGCCATGGCTTGTTGTAACCTGTCGCCCTTGTCCTGGGTAGTGCCTCGCCTGAAGAAGGGGTATCAGGATTTCGCGGTCTACTACTTGAGCGGCCGGCTTCTCGACGAAGGGCGGGCGGCGGTGCTTTATGACCTCGACGCGCAGTACAGGGAGCAACTCACATTTAGTAATGTGCCAATCCGGCGGGGAGCGCTGCCTTTCAATCATCCGCCGTACGAGGCGGTGCTGTTTGTTCCGTTCGCGCTGCTGGCATTTTGGCCGGCGTACCTTCTTTGGACCACCCTGAACGCGATCATGCTGGTGGCTAGTGTGGCTCTGCTGAGAAGGTTTCCGCGGATTCGAGAGGTTCACCCTGGTCTGCTTGGGTTGGGCGTGCTCGCCTTTTTCCCGCTGATGAATGGCCTGCTTCAGGGACAGGACGCGATTTTGCTAATGTTCCTGGCCGTAATGGGGTTGACCTGCATGGACCGGGAGGCCGATGCAGCGGCGGGCGCATGGCTGGGCGCGGGTCTTTTTCGGCCGCATATCGTTGTGCCTATCGTGCTTCTGCTTGCTTTCCGGCGCTGGCGTGTGCTGCTCGGCTTCTCGACCGTCGCGCTTGTTTTGGCGGGCATCGCGGTGGCGATCAAGGGATGGGGATGGCCGCTGGAGTACGTTCGCTTCGTTTTGTTGGTAGAACATGGGGGCTCGCTTCAGTCCGAAGTAGTTCCGAACCTTCGGGGACTGGCCGTGACGCTGGTGGGTCAGTTCTCCAGAACGGGGGCAGGGCTATTGATTGCCGCGTCTTCGCTTGCGGTCTTTGTGCTGGCGGCGCGGAGAATTCGCGGAGGGAACGATTCGGCGAGCTACAGTTTTTGCCTGGCCAGTGTCACAGGAATTCTGCTCAGCTTTCATGCGCTCTCGTATGACTTGACACTCCTGTTACCGCTCGTTCTCTTTGTGCTTGCCGCTGCCGTAACCGATGAAACGCAGGAATACGGCAAAGAACGCCTGCTGCTCGTGTGCGTGCTGTTCCTTACGCCGCTCTATGTTTTTTTGGTGTGGGCTGTGAAACTTTTCTTCTTCTTCAGCCTGGTTGTTCTCTGGCTCTTCATCCGGCTGCTTCGGATGCGCGCCCCTGCGGCGGGGCCCGCGTGAGCATGCGTGAGTTGTCCATTGGCCGCCGCGGAACATGGCTGGTGATTGGAGCCATGCTTTGCGCGGCGGGCACGTGGACCTATGCCCATCGTGTACTGATTCCCTATCAGACGGCCGATGCTAAAACCCGCGGTTCGCCGCGCGGGAATTTTTCCGATCTTTATCCCAGCTGGGTGGGAGCTCGGGAATTGCTTCTCCATGGACGCGATCCTTATAGCGCCGCGGTTACGCGCGAAATTCAAGCGGGCTACTACGGCCGGCCTCTTGATCCCACTCGCGCTGAGGAGCCGCGCGATCAGCAGCGCTTTGCTTATCCTGTCTATGAAGCCTTCGTCCTTGCCCCAACCGTGGGGTTGCCGTTCCCGCTGGTTCGAATCATTTTCTTCTGGACCATGGCGATCCTTACTGCAGCCAGCGTGTGGGCCTGGTTGCGCGTGCTCCAATGGCCGGTTTCTCGCCCGGCGCAAATCGCGGCGATCATCTTCATGTTGGGCAGTGTGGCGGCGATGCACGGGTTGACGCTGCAACAAGTAAGTATGCTGGCCGCCGGGCTGATCGCATTTGCCTTCCTGCTTCTTAGCCGGGGGTATCCGTTGCCGGCTGGCGTCCTGCTCGCTTTGGCGTGCATCAAGCCGCAACTCGTGGTACTGGTGCTGCTTTGGCTCGGGATTTGGACCCTGACCGATTTACGCCGCCGTTATGGCTGGGCGGCATCTTTTCTGCTGACCATGGGCCTTCTGCTGGCGGCCTCGGAGTGGTGGCTGCCGCACTGGATACCCCGCTTCTGGCAGCAGGCCCGCGCCTATCTCGACTACGCGGACGCGGTGGGCGTAATGGAGAGGCTGACCCCACCTCGCTTAGGCCGGACCCTGGAACTTGTGGCGCTGGCCACGATGTTGAGGATCTGCTGGAGGGAGCGGCGCCAAGCCGCCAACACGAGCGCTTTCGCTTTCACTACGGTCACCGTTCTGGCGGTCACCGTCTTGCTTGTACCTAAGTACGCACCCTACAATCAAGTGCTGCTGATGCCGGCGGCGCTCGCACTGCTTCAAAAGCGCGGCATCTTTTGGCGACAGAACTGGGCCAGTCGGATACTCTTCGCAGCCGCGGCCGCCCTGGTTTGTTGGCCCTGGATCGCGTGCGTTGTGCTGGCTGGGCTCTCCTTTATTGTGCCCCTGCAATCCGTCGAACGGGCTTGGACAATTCCCTGGTGGACTGTGGTGGGGCTGCCCGTAGGGGTGGCGGCGGTGATGCTGGTCTATGCCTGGCGCTTGCCTTTTGCCGCGTCGCTAGAGGTGGGTAGGTCGTAGAATGTGAGGGATAGTTTCGGGCGTCACTGAAATTGAGGTTCAGGGGAATCCAAGATAGAAATGGCGGCTTCGTCCCATTCCAGCGTTTCCAGCGTTTTTCCTACTGCCATCTTCGTGCAGGGGACCGACCAGCAGACGCTGTCGCTCAATCACACTCCCTACACGGTCGGACGCAAAGTGGATCGCGACCTGGTGATTCCCGATCCCCGAGTCTCGCGTGAGCACGCCTCCATTATTTCGGAGAACGGGCAGTTTTTTATCGTTGACCAGGGCTCCAAGCACGGCACCTTCGTCAACGGCGAGCGCGTGGAGCGGCGCAAGCTGGAGCGCAACGACCGGCTTGAGTTCGGCGCGCGCGACGTCGCTTACCTGATTTTCTACCCGCTGCACACCACCTCCAACACCGCGCGCGAGTTTCTCAGCCAGATCTCGGGCATTCAGATCGCTCCCGAGGCTAGCGACTTGGAAAAGCTCACGCTGTTTATGGAAGCGGCGCGCAAGCTGAACACCATCGGCGTCCTCGACGAGATCCTGGTAACCCTGCTGGACGCCACCCTGAAGCTGACCCACGCCGAACGAGGATACATTTTTCTGCGCGATGGCGACGGCACGCTGAGGCTGTCGGCTGGGCGCAATCGCACGGGCGAACCCCTGCTCGACGACACGACTATATCGCGCTCGGTGCTGGATGGGGCGCTCACTTCCAATTCGGATTACCTGATCACCGACACCAGCCAGATGCTGGATGTGAAGGAGCGGCAGAGTATCGTCGCTTTCGACCTGCGGACGGTCATCTGCATGCCGCTGCGCAAGCCGCTGGTCCAGACCTCGCGCGGCGAGCAGCGGGCGGTCGGGGAAGTGATGGGCGCGCTCTACGTGGACTCGCGCTTCGCGACGCGGGATATCACCAGCATCAGCCACGATATTCTGCGCGCGATCGCCACCGAAGCGGCGCAGTTGATCGAAAACGCGCGTCTGGTGCAGGCGGAGGAAGAGGGCCGCCGCTACCAGCAGGAGTTGTCCATTGCCGCCTCCATTCAGCAGCGCCTCCTGGCCGTCACCATGCCCGAGGTTCCTTTTGCGCACGTGAGCGGACGCAACATGCAGTGCAAGGAAATCGGCGGCGATTTTTTCGAAGCCGTGAATACGCCCGGCGGTCTGGCGGTGGTGCTCGCCGACGTCAGCGGCAAAGGAGTTTCGGCCGCTTTGCTGGCTTCCACTTTGCAGGGCATGGTCTACTCGCAGCTGATTTCGGGCATGCCGCTCACCGAGATTGTCGCCGCTGTGAACCGCTTTTTCACCTACAAGCACATCGGCGAAAAATACGCGACCATGATCATCGCCCGTCTACGCAGCGACGGCGACCTGGAATACGTCAACTGCGGACACGTTCCGCCGGTTTGGATCTGCGGCGACGAAGTGGTCAGGCCTGCGCACGGCAACCTGCCCGTCGGCCTGCTGGCCGATGCGGTTTTTTCCAGCGACCGCTGCCAG
>Ga0187803_10001178_pt1 | contig 10239 bp, 15 predicted proteins | sample NC_wetland_sal_i_2_FD_132425 | JGI IMG/M metagenome (GOLD analysis project Ga0187803, IMG submission 132425) | Wetland sediment microbial communities from Neuse River Estuary, North Carolina, USA - Control_3 | ecosystem: Environmental > Aquatic > Freshwater > Wetlands > Sediment | place: USA...
AACGCTGCGTACATGAACTTGGCTGTGGCTTTTCTTCTCCTTATCCTCTGCGAGCATCCCACCTGTTAACTTGATGGCGGAATCTTCTTACTGTTAACCTTCGTCGGATATTGCCTCCTGCGGAGTCAACCAAGGGTAGTCTATGTGTATTCGGTGATTGTTAAGGTAGTCGAGACGGTACCTGACGCCACGCCGTTCCCAGTGAAGACGTAAACCCCAGAACCAATTGGAGCGAAGGGGACTTTGTACGTCCCCGAGGTTCCTGATAGATAAACGGTTGTGAATGTCTCGTCGTGAATGGGCAACGCGCATCCTCCATCGAACGCGACAGCTACATAGATGTTCGATGAGTTACTACTGACGGTTATCAATAGGTAGCCGGCTTGGTTAGTCGCCAAGACCAAGACGTCGTGACACCCACCAGCAGGCTCGATGAATGTCGTCGGCCTCATAATTATGTTCGAGTCCTGAAGGTCTACTGCGGCCTGATAATCGCTAACTTGCGAACCTAGAATTGCGATTTGGGAGTTCAGCGACGTTATCTGAGTGTTCAGGTCGTCTACCTGACCCGTAAGTTGAGTCATTTGAGAGTTCAGCGAGGTCACTTTGGCTTGGAGTTGAGTTTTCTGGGTGGTAAGAGATGTGATGTTCGCGTCTAGTTTGGCTATGGTGGCGGCATCCGATTTGATTGTCGCCTCCGACAACGTGATGTTTGCTTGCAACTTCGTCCTTAACGCAATCAGCGATGTAATATTGGCTTGAGCAGCCGTCAACTGGGCCTGTATAATCTGCTTTTGGCTCGATAATTGATTGGCGGTTGAGACTTCGTTGTTATACGCATTGTAAGCGTAGGCGAACGCTCCGACGAAGACCAGAGCGACGATGCCGAGAGCCGCCGAAACCATCTTGTAATTCGTTACAGACATTCGCCTCTTGGCAAATGCATGCGCCAGATACTCGTTCTCTTCCTATTTACGTTTGAGGATGGTCTGATTCGGTTCTGTCCCATAGGTTGCGCGGTTCAATTCGTTGTCCCGCCTCTGGTGTTCCGTGGAATGCGTAGCCCAGAGTAAAGGCCAAAATGAACAGAAAGATTAGGAAGAGTGAGAGCCCTATGACTGTGTCAGGATATGGAGAAGGACAGACACCTGCCGATATTGGCTCGCTGCTCATACAGACGCTGTCTTCCGCATTGAGGAAGATTGCTATTCCCGATAGAAGCCCAATCACCGAGACACCACCAACTATCCAGAGTTTCAATTCGGGGTTCCCCGCTTGTCCTTTGTGAGCGCGGCTTTCATCAGACTAAGCCACTTGTTTTGCCCTTTAACCGGCTCTGTCGGGTTGGATGAGGGATTCACTTTGCTGTTCCACCCTGTGAGATGAGGGCATTCTTGGGTTCTGTTCCGTTCTGGGTGATGGACGCTCCGTTTTCTTCTCCACCTGATGACCTCAGCGGTTAGAGCTATGGGGAACACAAGAATCCAAATCAAAGCAAAGAAGATGATAAAATCGGTGATAAGCCCCAACTCGTGGAGCGAGCTAGGTTCCTCGTAAAGATTGTTGGAATACAGCCAGCCCACCAAGCCTATGGAGAACCAGATTACGCCCCAGACAATCGGTCTCATTCACTGGTCTTCGTCTCCTTCTGATTACTTACACGTTTGGGGCGTTAACTCTCGTGCACATGCAAGAGGTTTCTTCCTCAACTGCTTGGGGCGGGCATGAGCAAAGGATATGAGTCTCTGACGATATTGGCTCGATGAAACATGGCAAGCATCGTTCCGAGAGGTTCTTGACTTCCTTCTTCATGGGTGCATGGCTTTACTCGCTCATACTATGGGGTTGGGTAGCCCTGAACTACTACTTGCTCCCAGTCTACCAGACGGCCCCCTTTCAATCTACATTCCCATTCCCCAGAATCTTGTGGCCGACATCGCTTTCCCCGTCTCTTTCATCTGCTTCGTGGTCTGGGTCTATCTTCGAAAGAGTTACTGACAATCGCACCGGCTTTGCTTCGGTTAGAGTGGTCGTCTCATTGCTCAGGCAGGAATTCTTTCTAATACTGGATTGGATTATCATGCCTTAAGCGGTTATTGCTTGCAAGTGCGAGAACCTGTGGAGCAGTCAAAGCCTGTATTCGTCTACTCGATAGGCTGGGATTGGTTGTTTTGGGCGGCGTGGATAGTCTTTCTGGTCACAGCGGCGGCATACATACTCTATTTGACCCCGCAGAACCCCGGAGTCCCAGTCTTTTTCATTATCCTCAGCCTTCTGCTCCTCACGACTGTCTGGCGTAGCGCCGCGCCTCGCGTGAGAAGGGCAGCGTTCTACGACAGCGAAGCCAAACTGACAGGAAGGGGTATTCAAACCGAATTCGAGTATTCCAGAATCAAGAGTGTGAGCATCAAGAAGTCGATTCTATTCGGGCCCCGGACTGAGATTCTTCTCGCTGACCAAACGAAGCCTTACGTCTTGATTCGGAACCCGAAAAGCGCGGCATTGGGCGTTGACCTGTATTCTTGGTTGATGCAGAAGGTCTCAAAACCGAATCCGGGTTCCCAGTAATCAATTCAGACGCCGCACGAGGCCCCAGTCTGAAGTAGGTCAGTGATTCTTCTAGTTTATCCGCGCCGGGGCTCGTTGTGGATGGATGAGGGCATCCGCAGTCTATAAGGAACCCGAGCGATGGTAGGCAGTCCCGGTCAGGTTGAAGCCGCCATTCTGAATGGGTACTTGGACGTCAATGACGTTCTGGGCATACTCTGTGAGCGTCTGCATCTCTCCACAGTAGGTACTGGGGCCGTAGGAATAGAAAACCATCTCAACAGTGTCGGGAAGGTGGACGGGCGGCTGGTCGTCAATCTGTTGTGTTATGCCAGTGATGTTCTCGGCATTCCCAAACACGAATGGAAGGCCATCAGTGAGATTGAGGAAACGAGGACTAGTCGTCACCAGCGGAAGTAGGTAGATTACTGACGCGAAGGACAGGTAGCCAGAAGGGACGGAGCACGTAAGACCGTTTATCGTGTAGGTCATTGTGGCATTGCTGGAGCCATTGTGAAAGATTGTTGCCTGTGCACCGACAAGGGCAATTGTGATGAGCAATACTGCTGTGAATACCCCTACCGAGGCTCTGGTTGAGGATACGGCTCTCAGGCTTCTCACGTGTCCATGCTATGCAGTGGTCGGACGTATACGTCTAGTCATGAGAACGGCCATTTCTTTGCAGTGTTGTGACTGCCTAGCGTTCTCGCAAATAGAACCAAATAAGACCCGGTCTTCTCTGAAACGAGGCTAACTCAACCATGCGATGGAAAGCGATAGTCGCAGTCTTGTTGGTGGTGGCAATCGGTTCTCTAGCCCTGAATGTATACCAGTTTGCATCCCCGAGGTCTGTGACGGTAACCGCTTCACTCAATGTTTTGACGACGTGCAGTATTAGCGGCCAGCCCGGTGGCATCCAGTTCAGAGTCTTGTCGGACTCTGCTTTGAAACCAGTAGCCGGTGTCAACGTGACAACCGTTAACATACCTGCAATGTGCAATGGCATTCCCGCAACCAGTCAGAGCACTCAAATGTTCAAGACCAATGGAACGGAGTGGTTCAATTTGCCGAGCGATGACAACTACCAATACGACTTCGTTGCGAACTATCTCGGTCACTCATACACGCTCACCGCAACCCTCAGACCTGTCTCCCTCACTTGCGCGACCCTCTTCGTTCCGTCGGGACGAACAAACATCACCATCACAGAGTTCCAGAATGTCTGTCGCTGAAGGGCAAGAAAACGAAGAGCGAGTATATTCAAGAAGGATTAGCTCTCAGATTGTATGTCTACCCAAATCGTGTAGGGGGAGATGGCGCCATGGTTGGCCGGGAGCACATCCGACGGTGGGGCGACAGTCTCATAGCTCTTGACCGGGGCTGAACCGTCAATCTGCACCCATATCGGGTGGTTCGTGACGATTGCCACTGTGACGGTCGCTCCTGCTGGTACAGGACGGGTGAGACCGAGGACAGTCGCTGTGAACCCCACCAACGAATTCGTGAAGACTGCCATGCTGGAAGAGTTGGACGCCACAATCTGGGCAAGTTGGGGGAAATGATAGTCGCTGGTGTTGTAGGTCTGCATTGCCACCATAGCCCCGCTCATGTAGAGCCCTACCGTCAGAAGAATTCCCGGTTGGATATCATAGTCAAAGACATTGACGATGCCGGAAATGAACGTCGTCATGGGGGCAGTGGTCACATATGACGTTGAGAAGGTCACATTGGCTGGCATGAGCCAGCCAGTCGTGCTCTGCCCGACGCTCCCGTAACAGGAAGAGCATAGGAATTGGAGACCTACAGGGCCTCCGGTTCCGGTCGAAGACAGGAACCCGCCGAAGAAGACCATGCCGACCACCGTGACTACGACTGCGACGAAAGCGAGGGTTGTTCTGCCGTCGGCCGGGAGTTGTGGTGACATTCGGTTGTTATTAGTGTGGGGCGTCTCTTACATCTTTGGCGCTCTCGTGTGGTTCTGTCGAGTTGACGGTTGATTAGGGGTCTTCTCCGACTGTCAAGAGTCGGTTGACGTTACCGTCATAGTAATTATCGGGGGATTCTGGATTGCGATGACGAACGAGTTTGAGCTTAAGGCGATGCACTCCGCGTACTGTGGGACAGGCGGTTTTTCTCTGCTAAGAGTCGTTTGGCGGGAGGTCACTTCAAGCTAGGGGCGAGAGCGCAACCTTGAGAGGCAAAATCACTGAAGTGATATGTCATGTTGGTCACCCACCCGCCGTAGCCGAATAGGTAGCAACTCGTGGACTCGGTGCCCGCTACCGAAGGGATAGGGCATGTTGCATGCACCGGACAGCCAAAATTCACAAAATCGAGGTCAATATGTCGAAACGGCACTAGAGGAACTGCGAGCAATATCACTGCGGCGGCGACCACGATTCCTACTCCAACGACTGCCTTCCGAGAAGCCATTCGCTCTCAGTTGACTAAGCATGCCTCGCTAAATACGCGTTCTCGTCAGTAAAAGCTTCGGTCTAAGCGCCTGTCAGTTCTGACTGTTAACTTCCGTCTGCCGGGTCTGGTTTCGTCACCGGATGGAACTATGGATTTCCCGAATACGCTGTCTGAGTGCAACCGAAATAAGGCGACCATTCTCCCCTTGAGACCACCCATGACATAGCGCCACTCTCATTACTGAGCCTGAGAAGCGTCCCGTTGTCGATTGATAAACCCGAGTTAAAGAGTGAACAGCTTGGTGATTCATAGCCCGAAATCAGAACCCAGTGGCAACCGTTGAACTTGTTGCATGTGGGGTGTTTGGCGGCGGAGGGCCATATCGGAGCGAAGCCGAATACCATCGTCACTAACCCTACTATCAGGACTGCGACGACTCTGCGTCTCATTCAGCATTCTGCTTCGTCTCCTTCAGGTTACTGACGCATTCAGGTTCTGTCAAGGTGACGGTTGATTAGGGGCTTTCTCTAACTGTCAAGAGTCGGTTGATAGAGGTTTCCCAACCAAATCCAGAAGACCCTCGGGGTAAAGAGGGGCGTTCTCAGTGTTGAATGAGGAGAGAGCCTTCCATTCAGCCTTGAACGGGCCACCAGTATCTCGTCCTTCGAATGATTCCTTCTTGTAAAGGGATGCATCTGTCAAACGAGCTTCATACACAAGGACGATTTCATGTCCGGGCCTTCCTTCCAAAGTGAACAGGTTTTCAATAACGCCGACAAACCTGACATCTGTGATGTCAGCGCCTATCTCTTCTTTGAACTCGCGCCTAATTGCATCGTGCCCACGCTCCCCGAACTCGACCCCTCCGCCAAGCGGAGTGTAGAACGTCTGACCCCGGGCCGTGTCATACACATGGACTACCAATATAGAGTCGTCCTTCCTGATGAGACAAATGGACTTCACTCTCGGCTGAGTGGCAACCATTGCCACCTTCAATTTTCCTACCCCAATTAGTCTTTCATTGAAGCGTTGGTTCTGGTACCCTAGCGTCAAGTGGCTCGCAAGTTTCGTGGGTGTTAATTCCCGTCAGGTGAGTGCAGAAGTCGGCTGAACCGCCCTGACTTGGATATGGTTATCTTTCCATGATTCAGTTGGTGAGGAAATGGACGCAAGGGAGAGTGTCCCTTTTGGCGTTGATGCCGGATTGTTCTTCCTTGCTTTTGGTGCATACTATCTTGGATATACGACTCTTGCAGTTGTCTTGGCTGTTTTGGGGTTGATACTCGCCTATTGGCTCTTTCGCCATATGATACTTGACACGATAAGACACCCGGGTGCTTTCCCTAATGCTGCCTCTCCTAACAAGTATTCGTTACGTTATTTGCACTATGAATGAGAGTTCTGGGAACTTCTCGGTTTATCCAGAGGTTTCTTTTCCTTGAGACGTTCGGTTGCTGGCTCTGGCAAGACATGGTTATCACTGGCCACATGCCTTGAGACTGCTATGGCTCGAATCAAGTATATTCTGGTGGCGATTGGATTCGTGCTCCTATCTGCTCTGGTCGCCTTCGGTTCATTTTCTATCAGCATTTGGAGCATCGAGTCCATTGGGTCAGAACCTTCAGACCTCATTGTCTTCCTGCTTCTGTTATTCCTCGTCATTGTCATAGTATGGCTCCTGACTCCGCGCCTTCTTCGACACTTCTTTGGGAAAGCAGAGACTGACTGGCTTTAGTCGCGCTCTGGTTAATCGTTCGCCAGCGGTTCTCCCATTCGACCTTTATTCTTGTCCGAGACGTCGCCTTCGACTCAACACACGTACGGGGGCGCAAAGCATGATGACACTAAGAGGAACACGGCGTAATCCACAGAATTGTGTGGGTAGTCGTTGACGTACTCGATTAGCATACCCGCTCTCGGGGAGTGGTCTGAAAGGACATACGAGTAGATTGAATCCCCTATGGCCTCTCCTGTCGTTTCCGTAGTCTTGTCTGGGAATGTCATGTTGAATTTAATGACACCTAACGTCACGGTCATCCGATTCTGAAGAGTGGTGCCAGTGGGAATGGGGCAGCCAGAATAGACGGACGGGCAAATTGTCGTGAACGTCACCCCGTCGAATGTGATAGAGGTGTTGAGGAAGTAGCTGTACCCCGGCAACCCGACCACGATGTCCTTCGACACGTCGTCCGCCCAGAAATATGACCCGTTCACGTTCACCAAATGAACTTCATTGTTTAGGACTGACGTATGTGCGACTGGGATGTAAGTGGTCGTAGTTACCAAGGAGGTGTGTGAGGTTGAGACTCCTCCGAAGTATCCCGCTGCTGCACTCAATATCACGACCAATGCCACGATGAAAACAGCCAGTGCCTTCTTCAACTCAAATCAAATGGGGGGAACATTCCTTAAGGGTTCGCCCCCCAGAGGCGACTCACGAGCCGAACAACGGGCCCGAACACCAACCGAGGATACAGAGGAAATAGAATCGCCCCCAAGTCGTCTCTCCGCCGAAGCCTGCAAGGTAGTTCGTGACCGATAACACCCTAGGGATATGGAAGCACGAGATACCACCGCTTATGCACCCGGTCGTTGGGTCAGAGACCAGCGGGACGAACGTCAGCAATACAAGGGAGATGCTCACGACGGCGACTACCGCGATTCTTGTTCGTAGCCTCAATTCTCTGTCGTATTCCAAGAGGCAGACTCTGTTAAGCGTTAACGTTCTTCGTGAAGTTCTTTCTTAGAAGTTCCATCCAATTGTCTTGACCAGCGACCCCGACCCCCACCCCTTCTCTAGGGGTGTGGGCATAATTTGCAGGTATCGCTACGGACTTTTCTTCAGCAATTTCTCCAACTTCAGGAAGTCGGCCCGTGTCACGATTCCCTCTAACTCACTTTCGCTTTCTCCTAAAACAACCGCATAGTAATGCACCATTTTTACCGCGGCTTTCCTCAAAGGTTCATCAGGCGAGACCATGGGAGCGGGTTCTAAGAATCCCAATCTTGGTTCTGGATTCTTGGGCATTCCATGGGCTTTGCTTCCGGGAGCATCAGATTTCCCTCTCATTTTGTTATGCGTTATCCTCTTCACTCTCAGGTCTCCAACTCTAAACTCATCAAGCGATTTTAGACGCGTCAGACCTTTTAGCATGGAAGGATGAGGTCTTGGCGAGAGAAGGAATCTAAGGACAGACATCTCTGATATGAGGCCGACATATCTTCCGTCCTCGTCAAGGACGGGAAGTTGGCTAAATCCCTTTTCGGACATGGTGTCTGTGACCACTTTCAGTGAACTTTGTAGCGAAGTTGTTTCGAGTTCCCATTTGCTTTCTATTTGTTTCACTGCGAAATCTTGCGGTATGTGCGACGCTGACATCTTGAGGGCGTCAACTAATCGTTTCGCCTCATCATATTGAAGCCCATGGGGCGAGTTTAGCCTCGCAGAAATGGTGCGTTGGTTAATTCCTGAGAGGGAGGCTAATTCGTCCTGTTTCAGACCTGCATCTACTCTTTCTCTAATACGCTCTAGAAACCTCTCAGCAGGTGGTAGCTCGTCCGGTAATTCGTCCGCGGCCACGCCTTTGCACACAATGGATGCCGGTATAACCGTATGGGGCGCCTCCCAGCCATATGGCATGAACAAGAGAATCAGGTTCGGAAGGTGTCCGCATAACGACGGTGGAATGGCCGTACTGGCATCGAGACCCGTCCAGCCTGATGGCATGCAGCTACGAGCAGTCTGCGGTCGTCGTCCAATGGCTAGGACGTCCAGCATCCTGTTGGAAAAAGGGGGTTCGATTCCGACCCGACCGCATCAAATCTTCCTCAAGAAGGTCGAAACTAGGGAGGAGCGGAGACTGGTCTCAGACATCATAATCAAGTACCATTCATATGTGAAGAACCCGCATAATCGTGGGCGCATAATCGTATATCTAGTCTATCTTGATGGCAAGCCCATCGGTTGCATTGGGGGCGGTAGCCCTCCAATGCCTCCTTCTCAGTGTGTCATAGACTACTTTGCAAAGGTCACAGGTTCTTATGAGGAAGCGTCGAAGAACCTGAAAAGGCGTATCCTACCTCATCTGGTGAATAATTGGAAGTTCACCCTGACCCCCGACGCACCACGTAATGCGGGTTCGAGAGTACTCTATGTGTTTTCACGGTTGCTAAAGAAGGACTGGAAGCAGAAGTATGACACTGAAGTGAAGTGGATTCTCACTTATGTTGGGGCAGGTAAAGAGGGTACAATCTACAAAGCCGCAGGGTGGGAATATCTTGGTATGACGAGGGGACTCCATAGGGTGGGGCCGGTGTACAGGAACGATGAAATGTCAAGGAGTACGGCAGAACCGCGTAAGACCGTAACTGCAGACCCAAAAAAGGTCTTCATGAAGTATGTAGGAAAAGGAGGGATTGGATTAGCATTAGGTGGTGAGATTCATGCACCGCAGGTGGCAAGGGCTCTAGGAATGGAAGGAACTTCAGTAGGCGAGTGATATGACCGTGAGAAGATTGAACGAAGAAAACGGAAGGGCCCCGGTGGAGAAAAAATTCCTAGTAGACATATCTTTCACGGTGAATCTTCCTCTAACAATCAAAGCTGAGGATGAAGTAACTGCCCAGTACATAGCCGGTGACCTACGGATGGCCCTAGAAGATTATCCCTTCGAGTCAGTAGGCCAATTTGTAATTGATGACTCTTGGGAAGATGTCGAGTTGAGAGAAGGGACTGAAGTGCTCTCTGGTGGAGACATCAAGGTGAAGAGAGCATGAAGATGAGGAAGCGAATCCGATTCGGACGCTGTCCACAGAACTGCGGCGGATTGGCGGTACTCGCATCTAGGCCCGTCAAGAGAGAAGGAACATACGAAGATATCAAAGGGAAACCATTCCCAAGGTACAGGCACTACATCTGCAGCAAGTACGGCAACCGACATTCATTCACGTGGGACGTTCTTCGCAATGTGGTGGAATAGGCACCATGACCAAAGAAACGGGGCCACACAGCCAAGGCGATGACTCAGCATTCATTCCGGGGGATGCCAATCATGAGGCCGAAAGTGGGGCAAACAGAAAAACAGACATAGAGAAGAAGAAACTGAGGAAGAGAAAGAGTAGAAGAGGCAGGCGCCTTCTCAATCCCTATGGCCACGAGGTCATCTGGAAAGCCCTTCGGGAACGGTTCCCCCAAGTCGCTGCTGCACTAATCTCTCTATGTCTCTCTGTTAGTGACGGTAGTGGCCGGAACATGATAGTCCGAGGAAGATATGGCTA
>Ga0187803_10001179_pt1 | contig 10233 bp, 6 predicted proteins | sample NC_wetland_sal_i_2_FD_132425 | JGI IMG/M metagenome (GOLD analysis project Ga0187803, IMG submission 132425) | Wetland sediment microbial communities from Neuse River Estuary, North Carolina, USA - Control_3 | ecosystem: Environmental > Aquatic > Freshwater > Wetlands > Sediment | place: USA...
AACCGCAGTTACGCCAGCTTCGGCAGAGGATCACACTGCGGTGCAGGACTCATCCGCTGACGGTTGAAGAAACTCACGGCTACGTTGGGGAACGGCTGCGCATCGCGGGCGCGGACAGCCAGCTCATTTTTTCACCCGCCGCGGTCGACAGCATTTTCAAGTTTGCCCGGGGCATACCGCGAGTGATCAATGTGATCTGCGAGCATGCCTTGATCAACGCCTTTGTCGATCATGAGCGGCCGGTAGGGGAGGTGACCATCCAGCAGGTGGCGGCCGACTTGGAACTGGATCAGGATGAGGCCCCTGGCGACGGAGCATCGGTGCTGGAAACCGTTCAGAACGCGCGATTGATGGAAACTCTACAGACCTTAGCAACGATGATGGACCGGCTTCGAAAGACCGAAGAGTAACGAAAGCCGTGAAAGGTGGCCATGAGTCGAATTCACGATGCCTTGAGAAAAGCGGAGCGCGAAAGAGCTAGCGCGAGTGGGGCGGAGCAATCCGCAGTCCTTTCCGCAACATTGGGGAGCGAGTCCCCACCTCCTTCTTTGCCGCCCATGCCCTCGGTGGAAACGCTGCCGCCGCCCGCGGCGGCCGAGCGGTTTGGACCGTCCGATTCAATGCGAATCGAAGAACAACTGCGGTCCCTGTCCGCTGCACCACGGTGGAATCCCGACAAGAAGACCATGCTCTTCTTTGAGGAACAGCATGATGCCGAGGGGACGGAACAATTTCGTTCGTTGCGCTCGCATCTGTATATGATCCGAAAGGAATTGCCCTTGAAAAAGGTGCTGGTCACCAGCCCTCTCCCCAGGGAAGGGAAGACCTTCGTGGCTGCTAACCTGGCTCAGGCCTTCGTCCGCCAACAGGACCGGCGCGTTCTGGTTATCGACGCCGACCTCCGGCGCTCCGACATGCACACGTGGTTTGGAGCCTCGTCTACGCCGGGATTGACGGATTACCTGGCAGGCAAAGCCGAGACCTTTCAGGTGGTCCAGCGCGGGCCTCTGGATAACTTCTTTTTTATCCCCGGCGGAAACACCGTTACTAACCCGCTCGAACTGATCGGGAATGGCCGGCTGAAGGACCTTCTCGACCGCTTAGCTCCGATATTTGACTGGATTATTATGGACTCGCCCCCGGCCACGCTGGTTTCAGACTCCAAGATGTTGGCCGACATGTGCGATGGCGTGTTGATGGTCGTTATGGCGGCATCGACGCCGTACGATATCGCCCAGAAGGGCTGTCAGGAATTCCGAGGGAAGCGGATTCTTGGCGTGGTTCTAAACCGCGCTCAGGGCAGCGCCGCCTACACCTCGCTCAAGTATTATGACGCGGCCGCGCATCGAGACGAGCTGGAGAAATCAGGTAAGCCATGATTCGCCTATTTAACGTCTACTATCCCAAACGACTGCTGGTCCTGGTAGCCGCAGAAGCGGTATTGGTGTGCGCTTCATTCACACTCGGCGCCATGCTGCGGCTGCAAGATTCCCTGTTGATATTGGAGTACGAGAACGGCCTTTATAAAATCCTAGGCATCACCGTGGGCGCTATCATCTGTCTTTATTACTTTGACCTCTACGATCCGCATCGGGTGCCGTCCAAGGGTGAGACCTACTTCAGGGTTCTGGTAGCCATGGGGCTGATGGCCTTTGTTCTGGCCGGACTGAGCTACTTCTTTCCCGACTTCACGTTGGGCGGAGACACATTTGTTGTGGGGTTGTTCATCTTGACCCTCGCTCTGATGAGCTGGCGGTGGAGCTACGCTTGGCTGGTCAACCGGCCGTTTATGCGGGAACGAATTTACGTTCTGGGGTCGGGCGAGCGGGCCCGCCGGTTTGTCGAGAGCCTCCGCTCGCGTCCTGAAATTGGAATCGACGTCGCCGGATGGAGCGGCGGAGTCGAGCCTGATGTGCACAACCCAGACGAACGCGGCACCGGTCTGATGTCGATGGTCGATGGTGGCCAAGTGAGTCGAGTGATCGTTGCCATGGGAGATCGCCGAGGAACCATGCCCGTTCGCGAACTCCTGGAGATAAGATTGCGTGGGATCAAAGTCGAGGATGTGACGGGAGTCCTGGAGAAAGTCACTGGCAGAGTGGAAATCGACGGCCTTTATCCGAGCTGGCTGATCTTCTCGGAAGGCTTTCGTGCCGGCTCGTTTTTTTTCTTCGCACGCCGCCTATTCTCGCTGGCCGCCTCTTCTGTTCTGTTACTTCTGATTCTGCCCTTCCTGCCTTTCATTGCGCTGGCAATTAAACTGGATTCTCCTGGCTCTGTTTTCTATCAACAGACGCGGGTTGGGCGCTTCGGGAAGCCAATCAAAGTCATCAAATTTCGCACCATGCGAGCCGACGCTGAGGCCATTACGGGTCCCACCTGGGCGGGTGAGACGGATCCCCGTATCACTCGGGTGGGCCGCTGGTTGCGGCGCAGCCGAGCGGACGAGATCCCTCAGCTTTTTAACGTTTTCCGGGGCGACATGGGTTTCGTGGGTCCGCGGCCCGAGCGGCCGGAGTTTGTCGAGTGGCTTGTCCGCGAGATCCCCTATTACAATTTCCGCCATATGATCCGGCCGGGAATCACGGGCTGGGCGCAGGTCTGCTACCAGTACGGCGCATCTCTGGAGGAAGCCAAAGAGAAGCTCAAATACGACCTCTATTACACCAAGAACGTGTCACTGGGATTGGATTTGGTGATCATCCTGCGCTCGATCAAAATCGTTCTGTTTGGGCATGGTGCGAGATGAGGGCCATCTTCTGGATCGCAGCGCTGTTCGTGGCATACACTTACGCGGGCTATCCGCTGTGGCTCTTTTTGCGCCGTCGGCAACGCCCTCGCAACCCATCGCCACGTCCGACGTCCAGTCGCGATGCGGCCTTTCCCTTGGTGTCCATCGTGATTGCGGCGCACAACGAGGCGGGAACGTTGCCTCGCAAGCTGCGGAATCTGGCTGAGTTGGATTATCCTGCCGAGCGTTGCGAGGTGATCGTTGTTTCCGATGGTTCGACCGATGGAACTGAACAGTGGATGCAGGAACATCGCCATGATCGTCTGCATTTTTACAGCCTGCCTCAACACGCCGGCAAGGCCATCGCGCTGAACCGTGCCATCGAAGCCGCACGAGGCGAAATCGTCATCTTCACGGACGCTCGACAAATCATCCAGCGCGACGCGGTACAGTATTTGGTCACCAATTTCGTTGACCCGGATGTTGGCTGTGTGAGCGGCGAGCTGATTCTGGGCGACGCCGCGGCTGTCGCAGCCGGCAAAGGACTCGGTCTGTACTGGAGGTTGGAGAAGAAGATTCGAGAATGGGAGGCGGCGTCTGGGTCCGTCGTCGGGGCAACGGGAGCGCTCTACGCGGTTCGGCGAGGGCTCCTCGTGCCAGTTCCGCCCGGAACCTTGCTGGACGACGTTTATCTGCCCCTTCACGTCGTGCGCCAAGGCAAACGCGTATTGTTCGAGCCCCGAGCTCGCGCTTATGACAGCGTGGCGAATCCCGAACGGGAATTTCGCCGAAAAGTGCGGACGCTGACCGGAAATTATCAGCTCCTTCGGCTCGCTCCCTGGGTAGTGACGCAGTCGAACGCGGTTCGCTTCAGATTCATAAGTCACAAGTTGTTTCGCCTGGGGGTGCCTTTTGCGCTCCTCGCGCTGTTGGTCGCTTCCGCCGCTCTAAGGAGCCCGTTTTATGAGACCGCGTTGTTGGCACAGGTGGTGTTTTACGGGCTGGGCCTCCTGGCTCTTTGGCGCAGGAGGCTGGGTTTCTTGGCGCGCTGGGGCGACATGTCTTTGGCTTTCGTTCTCATGAATTCAGCCGCCGCGGTCGCACTGTTTTGGTTCTTGATCGGGAAGAAGGAGATCTGGGCGAGATCAGAGAAAGCGCCTGCAATCTTGAATCAGGCCCATGATGTTTAGCCGAAGTGAAGAGAGGGCGCATCAACACCCATCGATGCACCTCTACTGAGTGACTCAAGAGGCGGCGCGTTGGGCCGGTTGGTTTCGAGAGCGTCATAATGAATCAATGGAGCAAATTCTTGCGCAGCCTGCGATGGGCGCCGGCTTACGTCTGGCAACAACTGACTCGCAGCTCGGCTCATCGAGGCCGTCATGACCTGATTATCGCTTTGGCCGACCACTTCGAGCCCGCGATTATTCCAGAGGGTGGAAGTCGTGCTGACCGGGACACGCAGGAAAACCGCCTGGAACGGTGGTGCCAAGAGTATCCGAAGCTGGTGAACGACTGGCGAGACTCGGACGGAAGGCCTTTTCGCCACACCTATTTCTATCCTGCCGAGCAATACGATGCCGGCATGATCGATCGACTTTCCGAGCACTGCCAAGCTGGTTGGGGTGAGGTCGAGATCCACCTACATCACGGAGAAAACGGTGCCGACACCCCGGCCAACACTCGGCGATTAATAGTTGAGTTTCGCGACTCGCTGGTCGCGCACGGCTGCCTCTCGAGGGTGAACGGGGACGGTCCTCCACGCTACGCCTTCGTTCACGGCAACTTCGCCTTGGCCAACTCGGCGGACGGCTCTTTTTGTGGTGTTGACGAGGAAATGCAAATTCTCGCCGACACCGGATGCTACGCCGACTTTAGTCTTCCCTCTGCCCCCAACATTTCGCAGACCGCCAAAATTAATTCGCTCTATGAGTGTGCGCTGCCTCTCGAGCGCCGGGCGCCCCATCGTCGCGGCAGAGACCTCTGTTCCGGCCGGCCACCAACAGTGTTTCCATTAATCATCCAGGGGCCGCTCGGACTGGACTTCGGGCATAACGACGGATGGTTACCCAAGATCGAGAACGCCCAAATCTCGGGGAGCCATCCGCCCACACTTCGGCGGCTGGAGCTTTGGCGGCGCGCCGCCATCACGGTGCAGCACCGCCCCGACTGGCTTTTTATCAAGCTGCACTGTCACGGGATGGATCCGCGCGACGAAAGCGCCATGCTCGGGGAAGCGATGCGGCAGTTCCTGCGGGAAGTCGCGGAAGCTGCAAAAGGAAATTACCGCGTCCACTATGTGACCGCGCGAGAGATGACGAATATGGTTTTGGCTGCGTGTGACGGGCGCGGTGGAAACCCCGATGATTATCGCGACTATCGATTGACGAAGGTAGAATTGCCGGTGAAGCACTTGCGCTAGGGGCGGGTCTCGTGCCGGCCCGGGTCGATGCCCCGCTTTGCCGGCGTGGCCTTACCGCACGCAACAAGGACTTGAATGATGATGGATGACTCTAACCCCAAAGTGGCTGTCCTGGACGGGAACGATCGCTCCGTTCGGGGCGACCTTCCTGGTGACGTCCGGGAAATCCTCCGCTGCCCGCAGTGCCGGGGACGCCTGAACGATGCCGCCGCAGGTCTGCGCTGCCCTCAGTGCGGCCGGGACTTTCCGTTCGTCAACGGAGTCCTTCGTTTCGTGGACGCGCAGCAGTATACCAGCAGTTTCGGGTTTCAATGGAACCGCCACCCTCGCACTCAACTGGACGACGAGCATAAACACGAATCGGAAACCGCGTTCCGGGAACGGACAGGGTTTACCCCGGAGGAACTCCGTGGAAAACTCGTCTTGGACGTGGGCTGCGGCATGGGCCGTTTCGCCGAAGTGGCCAGCCGCTGGGGCGCGAAGGTGGTCGGCATCGACTTGAGCCAAGCGGTGGAGGCCGCAGCGCGTAATCTGAAGGACCGCGGGACAGTGAGCATCTTTCAGGCGGACGTATTCTCTCTGCCTTTCGCGCCCGAGAGTTTTGATTTTATTTACAGCATCGGGGTTCTGCATCACACCCCCAACTGCGAGAATGCGTTCAAGTCCTTGCCGCCTTTTCTGAAACCAGGCGGGAGCATTGCCGTCTGGCTTTACAGCGCCTACAACAAGTGGTACCGGCTCAGCGACATTTACCGCAAGGTGACGCACCGTCTGTCGCCGCGAGTGCTGCATGCGCTAGCCTACATTGCTGTGCCCCTTTATTATGTGCATCAAGCCTTGTGTGTGATTCCCATTGTGGGGCGGCCGACCAGCCGTATCATCAGGTACATTCTGCCGACGAATCAGCATCCGAACGCTGACCAGCGTGTGCTCGACACTTTTGACTGGTATTCGCCCAAGTACCAATCCAAGCACACGTACGAGGAAGTCTTTCGTTGGTTTGAGAGCTGCCATCTGGATTCTCTGCGTGTCATTGACACACCCATTGCGGTGCGAGGGCATAAGCCGGAGGCGGCCCGAGAACGATAGTCGATCAACCATGTGCGGAATTGCAGGCATCTTCGATTCTAATCCTGGCGCGCGAGCCGATGAGGCCAGTGTCCACCGCATGTGCCAGACGATCGTTCATCGGGGCCCGGATGATGAAGGCATTTACGTGAAGGATGGCGTCGGGCTCGGCATGCGCCGGCTCAGCATTATCGACCTCTCCGGTGGGCACCAGCCGGTCCACAACGAGGACAAGACGATTTGGATTGTCTTCAACGGCGAGATCTACAATTTCCTCGAGCTGCGGCCGGAGCTCGAGAAGCGCGGCCACCACTTCTACACCAACACCGACACTGAAGCGATCGTTCACCTTTACGAGGACCTCGGCGCCGCGTGTGTGGAGAAACTTCGCGGCATGTTTGCCTTCGCCATATACGACGAACGGCGCCGAAGCTTGCTGCTGGCCCGTGACCGCCTGGGCAAGAAACCGCTTCACTATTCCCTGAAAGACGGCCGCTTGTTGTTCGGCTCGGAACTCAAAACCATCTTTGCGGTTGCGCCCGAGCTGAAGGAAGTGAACAACGAAGCGATTTTGCGATACTTCACCTTTGGATATGTTCCTGATCCCCACACGGCATTCCGCAACATCCAAAAGCTGCCGCCTGGACACCTGCTTGAATTCGAGGCCGGCAAAGTCAACGTGCGCCAGTATTGGGACGTGCCCGCCTACGGAACTCGCGAGCCACGCTCCGAAGAGGAATGCCTGGAAGAGATGGAAACGCGCCTGGCCGAAGCCGTGCGCATCCGCCTGATTTCCGATGTTCCCTTGGGCGCGCTGCTCAGCGGCGGTACAGATTCATCCATTGTGGTGGCGCTGATGGCGCGCGCCAGCTCCAAGCCGGTCAAGACCTTCTCCATCGGATTTCGCAGCCACGATTTTAATGAAGCGGACTACGCGCGCGTTGTTGCAAAAAAGTTCGAAACCGAGCATCACGAGTTGGTCTTGGAACCGGACATTGGCGAGACCCTGGACAAATTGACCCGGATTCTGGAAGAACCATTCGCGGATTCCTCCAGCCTTCCGACATACTTCGTCTCCCGCCTGGCTCGCCAGCACGTGACCGTGGCCTTGGCCGGCGACGCGGGCGATGAGCTTTTTGCCGGCTACGACCGCTACGCGGTGAACATCCGCCGCCGGCATTTCGATGTTATCCCCGACTGGGCGGGCCGGTTCTATCGCCACAACATTCACCCGCGCCTTTCGCCGGCAGCGCGCGGCCGCAGGCTGGCCTACAATGCCTCTCTGCCGTGGCGCGAACGCTACCTCGACAATATTTCGGCCCTTCGACTCCAGGATCGTGACGCAGCGTTCTTGTCGCGCGATTTTCGAGCTGCGATTCAGGAATGTGCGGACCCGATGGATTTGTATCGCGCCTATTTCGATCGGTCGCCGGCGCGCGATCGATTGAGCCATCTCCTGTATCTGGACACCAAGACCTATTTGACGGCAGACATCCTGTGCAAAGTCGATCGCATGAGCATGGCGACTTCGCTCGAGGTTCGCGTCCCGATCCTCGATCACGTCTTCCTCGAATGGGTCACGGCCCTCCCAGCCCGATGGAAGATGCGCGGCGGCCAGCAAAAGTACATCTTCAAGAAGTTGGCGGAGCGAGTGGGAGTTCCTCAGGAGGTCCTCAAGCGGCCCAAGCAAGGGTTCGCGTTGCCGCTGGTGCACTGGATGCGTCGGGAGTTCAAGCAGGACTTGACGCGATTGCTGCTCGAGCCGCGCACTATTCAGCGAGGTTATTTCGACCCCCAGCCCATCCAAGAGTTGCTGACCGAGCACTTCGAAGGCCAGCGAGACCATTCGGTAAGGCTTTGGAGGCTTCTGACTTTCGAGCTCTGGCACCGGAACTTTCTGGAACAATCGGACCGTGACGCGCCTACCCCTCTCCCCCTTCAATTCGGTCGAGGCAAGTCAAGTCCGGGTCGCGGAGCGGAGCCGGCGGTGAGTGGGCGCGTTGGCGCACCGGGAGCGATGCCATGACCAACCTCGCCGGAGAAGCGGTGGCACCGGAGATTACCGTCAACGAAGCGGCGCCCAAGACTCGTCCGCTGGGCGTGTTCCTGATGACCAACGATTTTGAAACCGGTGGCAGCGAACGCCATTTTACTAACTTGGCGCGTTCGCTGAAGTCAGACGTCGTCCGGGTTGAACTCGGATGCTTACGCCGCCGTGGCGCCCTAATTTCCGATTTCCAGGAGGTGCCGGAGTTCTCAGTGATGGGCGGATTCCTGTCCCGGCGAGCGCTGAAGAGCTCCATCGCGCTGCGCCGGCATCTTCGCGCAAGGAACATCGCGATCGCTCATTCGTTCGATTTTTACTCGAATTTGATGCTGATTCCCACGGCACGCCTGGCGGGTGTGCCCAGGGTCATTGGCAGCCAGCGCCAGATCGGAGACCTCCTGACTCCGTTGCAATTCGGGGCGCAAGCCACGATCTTCCGCATGTGCGACCGCGTGGTTTCGAATTCGCAGGCCGCCGCGGACCGACTGGTGGATGCGGGTCTACCTCGAGACAAAGTGGTGATCATTCCCAACGGAATTCCGGACAAGTTTTTCCGGCCTGCCGTGCCTGCTGTGCCCCGCCAAGACGGCCTCCTCCGCATCGGCCTGATCGCTCGCATGAACAACGCTTCCAAGAACCACCCGCTTTTCTTGCGGGCCGCGGCGCGCCTGGCGCGACAGCGTTTGGACTTCGAACTCCTGCTGGTGGGTGACGGCCCGCTTCGCCCGGGCCTTGAACAACTAGCCCAAAGGCTGGGGCTCGGCGCCCGGGTGCGGTTCCTGGGCGACCGGCACGATATTCCCGAAGTACTCGCTTCCACGGATGTCTCCGTGTTGCCGTCTTCGTCAGAGAGTTCACCGAATGCGGTCTTGGAATCGATGGCGGCGGGGGTTCCGGTAGTTGCAACCAGGGTTGGAGGAAACCCGGAAGTGATATCAGATGGAGAAACGGGCCTGCTTGTGCCACCCGATAGCGAGGAGAAGCTGGCGCAGGCGATCGAGCTTCTCCTGGCCCAGCCCGAATTGCGGGCCCATTGCGCGCGGCAAGCACGAATCGTGGCTGAATCTCGTTTCAGCCAGGCCAACAGTTGCCGCCTCTATGAAGAGCTTTATCAGAGTTTGTTGCCGACCACGCTTGGTGCGCTCTCTGTGCGGCGCTCGCGGCTTGCGCCCACGGGTCCTTCTGACCGGATGCGCGTGGCCATTGTCGCCGCATCTCCGCGGTGGATAGGCGGCCAGGGCGCGCAGGCAGAAATGCTGATGCGAAGCTGGAAGGACGATCCCGACGTCGAGGCGCGGTTCATTCCCATCGATCCGAGGTTTCCGGCTGGGTTGGAGTGGGTGGAGCGCGTTCCGGTCCTGCGGACGATCCTGCGAACGCCGCTCTATTTGTGGGCGCTGTGGCGAGGACTGAACGAGGTGGATGTCGCCCATATATTCTCTGCGTCGTATTGGTCGTTTCTGTTGGCTCCGGCGCCCGCATGGCTTCTGGCCCGGCTGCGCGGCAAGTTAACCCTGCTTCACTACCATAGCGCGGAAGCGCGCGATCACTTAAGCCGGTGGCGCACGGCCTTGCCCATCCTTCGCCGGGTCGACCGCCTGGTGGTCCCCTCGCAGTACCTGGCGGACGTTTTTGAAGAATTTGCGCTCCAGGCTGCAGTAGTCCCGAATGTGGTCGATGGCGAGGAGTTCGCCTTCCGCCGCCGGCGGCCCTTGCGCCCGAACCTGGTATGCACGCGCGGGTTCGGGGCGTATTACAGTGTGGACCTGGTGGTTCGTGCGTTCGCGCTGGTCAGGAAAGAATTTCCTGGCGCGCGGCTGACGCTGGTTGGAAAAGGCGAAAAGGAGGCCGAGATTCGCGAATTGGTTCGCGAATTGAATCTGTCGGAGGTCGAATTTACAGGCGCCGTGCCGCGGGGGCAGATCGTGCCGTACTACGATCGCGCCGATGTTTTTGTGAACGCAT
>Ga0187803_10001180_pt1 | contig 10232 bp, 11 predicted proteins | sample NC_wetland_sal_i_2_FD_132425 | JGI IMG/M metagenome (GOLD analysis project Ga0187803, IMG submission 132425) | Wetland sediment microbial communities from Neuse River Estuary, North Carolina, USA - Control_3 | ecosystem: Environmental > Aquatic > Freshwater > Wetlands > Sediment | place: USA...
ATGAATTCGCGGCCGGCGAAGGCCGAAACCAACATGAGCAACGTGGACCGGGGAAGATGAAAATTAGTGATCAGCCCACGCGTGATGAGGAACTCGAAACCGGGAAAGATGAAAATGTCAGTCTCGCCTTTTCCGGCTTCAATCGAGCCGTGGTGCTGGCGTGCGACGTGCTCCAGAGCGCGAACGCTGGTGGTGCCCACGGCAATCAGGCGCCGCTTTTCCTCGGCCGCGCGACGGATGCTCGCCGCCGCTTCAATTGAAATCTCGAACCGCTCGGGTTCCATTTTGTGTTCCTCGACGCGCTGCACCCTAACAGGCTGAAACGTGCCGAGACCGACGTGAAGTGTTATTTCGCACGTTTCGACGCCGCGCGCACGCAACTCATCCAGGACTCGGTCTGTAAAATGAAACCCGGCGGTGGGAGCGGCGACGGCTCCGCGGACTTTCGCATAGACCGTCTGATACGTCTCTCGGTCGGCGTCGTCGTCGGCGCGACGAATGTACGGCGGCAGTGGCACGTGGCCGAATCGATCGATCGCCTCTTCGACTGTTCCCTCGCGCGCGACAAGACCGACGCGCCGCAAACCGTACTCGCCGCGCTCCAGAATCTCGGCCCGTAATTCTCCCTCTCCAAATTCCAGCACTTCACCAATTCGGATTTTGCGCCCGGGATGTACTAGTCCTTGCCAAACGTTGTCCTCTTCCCGACGGGTCAGAAGTAGCTCGACTTCGCCGCTCAAATACTCCCGTGCTGCGGGATTGTTCTTGCCGATGCCTTGCGAGCGAGTCCCTCGGCGACGTCCCAGCAGCCGCGCGGGAAACACTTTGGTGTTGTTGAACACCAGAAGATCCCCGGGCTCGAGCATTTGGGGGAGATCGCGGAAGGTCTGATCTTCAACGGTCTTCGCCGCGCGATTCAGCACCATTAGCCGCGACGCGTCGCGCTCGGCGAGGGGCCGCTGGGCGATCAACTCTGGCGGAAGGTGGTAGTCGAAGTCTGTGATTTGCATCGCCTGTATATTGTATAGGTGTTGGCGTCAAATCAGTTCCGTGGCGTGTGGCAAGTTATTTTCGATTGCCGATTTTCGATTGCCGATTGCACCCAGGCGGAAACTCGAAATTCGAAACTCGAAACCGGCGAAGTACCGCCTCCGGACGATTTTCGGACCCCTGCAATCGGCATTCGGCAATCGAAAATCGGCAATTCATCTCACGCCACTCGTCACTCTTATCGTGATAGGGTAGGTGGATGAATCTTCCGTCGGTCACCATCTCTGCCCGAGGGGTCGAGCGAATTGTCACCGGCCATCCCTGGATTTATCGTGCTGACCTCGCGCCAGCCACCCAGGCCGAACCTGGATCGATTGTCCGCGTCGTCGACCGCAAGAACCGTTATTGGGGCCAGGCGCATTACAGCAGCAAATCTCAAATTGCCCTCCGGATGTTAACGCGCGAGGACCGCCCCTTCGACCGCGCGTTTTTGGCTGCAAGGATTGCTTCCGCGGCTGCGTACCGAGCCCAAATCAGCGGCGGCGCGGAAGCCTATCGCTTGGTCGCCGCCGAAGGCGATCTCTTGCCAAGCCTGACTATCGACCGCTACGGCGGTTGTTTGGTGATGCAAACGCTCAGTCAGGGCATGGAAAACCTGAAGACGATGGTGGTTGAAATCCTACAGGAACAGTTCTCGCCGGTCTCCATCCTGGAACGCAATGACGTCGTGGTACGCGCGCTCGAAGGCTTGCCAGAGCAGAAGGGAGTTCTGGCAGGCGAAGCCGTGAACGAAGTGATCGTCGACGAGAATGGACTGAAATTCCGCTTTGACCTGCTGGGCGGCCAAAAGACAGGAGGCTTTCTCGACCAACGAGAGAACCGCGCCGCCGCCAGAAATTATATGCGCGGGCGCTTGCTGGACGGCTTCACCTACAACGGCGGATTTGCGCTGACTCTCGCCCGCCAGTGCGAAACCGTGCTGGCTGTCGAAAGCTCCCGTGAAGCCATAAAGCTGGCGCGCCGGAACCAGGAACTGAACAACATTTCGAATGTTGAGTTCTTGGAAGCGAATTGCTTCGACGTTCTGAAAGGAGCCGATCAGTCCGGCGAGCGCTTCGATGCCATCGTGCTGGACCCGCCGCCTTTCGCGCGCCACAAATCCAATCTGGAATCCGCTATCCGCGGGTACAAGGAGTTGAATTTGCGCGCCTTGAAAATGCTGAATCCCGGCGGATACTTGATCACCTGCTCGTGCTCCTTTCACGTGGGTGAGGGTGATCTGTTGCAGGCTGTGGCCGCTGCGGCGCTCGACGCCCGTCGCATAGTGAGCGTGGTCGAGCGAAGGACACAATCTCGCGATCACCCGATCTTGCTCACCGTGCCCGAGACGCATTATTTGAAGTGCCTGATCTTGCGCGTGCTGTGACGCCCGATCGGAATGACATTTCGCAACAGTTTCTCGTGGCATTCCAAGTTAGACTAGGGCAAGCTATGAGGGAGGTTAAAAGGTGAAGTCATACGTGTTTAGGGTGGTGATCGAAGCGGACGAGGATGTGTGGCACGCTCGTGTGCCTGAACTCGAGAGCAAAGGAGCAGCGACGTGGGGGAAAACTAGAGAAGAGGCATTGCGCAACATTCAGGAGGTTGCGCAAATGGTGATCGAGGAGTTGCTGGAAGATGGCAAGCCGCTCCCCACAGGGGTCACAGTCCACGATGAACCCTTGGTTTCGGTCACCGTATGAGTGAAATTGATTACAGCCAATTGCGGTCTCTTAGGGCTCGCCAATTAACAGCTGCACTCGAAAGAGGTGGATTCAGCCTGAGCCGCCAATCCGGTAGTCACCGCCATTACAAGCACGCTGACGGTCGCCGAGTCACACTCACCTTTCATCACTCGTCAGACACTTTTCGCCCAAAAACACTTCGCAGCACGGTCGAGGGACAAGCTCGATGGACACTGGAAGACCTCAAAAGACTGCAATTGGTTCCGTAAGTGTTCTTTTGTGTATTCCTGTTGTTCTTGTAGGTCAAATTCTCTGCGTGGGACAGGCGCAGCCTCTGAAGCTGGTGATCACCATCGAGCAGACGGCAATCACTGTCCCTTTTCCGGCCCGCGTCACGCTGCACCTGCACAATTCCGGCCAAGAGACGCTATGGCTCTATCATAATGTTGCGGCTGCGGGCGCCCTTGCTGACCGATCCACATACGAGTCATCGTCCGCGTCTCATCATGTCGAAGGACCGACTTTGGCCGTGAAGCTGGAATCGGCGGACAATCATGCCGTCGCATCGGGCACGGTCATGAAGAGTGTTGGCTTGCCGCATCCGAAGCTGGCGCGGCTCGCTCCCAACGAGGACTACGAAGAAAAAACGGTGATCGGGCTCGCGCCCGCGATGCTCGAAGGCGGCGGTCAGCATCCGATGTGGGGCAAATATAAGCTGGCGGTCACTTATGCGGCACAATACACCAACGCAGCGGACCTCGAAAGAATCCTGGGTGTTCGGTTGTGGCAGGGTGAAATCGAAAGCAATGCGATCGATGTCGAACTGCAGCCGCCGGTCGCGGCGGCGGTCGGTTCGATCCTCGGCCGGGTCAGCAGCGCGGACAACGCGCCGCTCTATGGCGACTTCGTCTCTCTGAGTGACGAAAAAGAGCGGTTGGCAGAGCAGACCACTACGAACATGGACGGCGGCTATTCGTTCACTCATCTTCCGCTGGGCTTATACTGGGTCACGGTGCGCCGCAAGGATTTCGATGAGGACACAACGGTCTTCAGGCACATTGTCCTGACCGCCGAGGACCCGACCGGCACCATCAATTTTCTGCTCACGTCGCCGGAGACCTACTTTCCCAAGCAGATGGTGCACAAGCCGGTTCTGGTGCGAGTCGTGGATGGCACCGGTCTACCGCTGGCCAGCGTCAATCTTGAAATCACGTGGTCCAGCGGCACGGTTCTAGACAGCGTGAAAGGCCAGACTCCCAACGATGGACTCGCTGCCTTGGAGTTGATTCCGGGACGCCAATACGCCACCCTGAAGCACAAGGGCTGTTCCAAGGACGACGAGCGCGTGGACGTGGCGCCCGGCGCCGGCATTGATGGCTTCAAGCTGGTGATGGAGTGTCGAAAGCGATGAATGGCTTGTCTGCGGCATCGGGAGAACTCGCCGTATCCGTGCGACTGGCTACGATCGAAGACGCCGGGCGCATCGCCGAGCTTTCTTCGCAGCTTGGGTATCCAGCGAGCGCAGTGGACGCCGAACGCCGTCTCAAGCTGATCGCAGATGCGCCGGACAACGTTGTGATTGTTGCGGCCCTTCCCGAAGGCCCGGTGATTGGCTGGCTGCACGCCTACGTGCGCCGGGTGCTGGAGAGCGAGCCCAGCGCGGAGATTGGTGGGCTGGTTGTAGACGAGCAATACCGCGGACAAGGCGCAGGACGGCTCTTAATGGAGCACGTCGAGCGGTGGGCGCAGCGGGCCGGGTGCACAGCGGTGAGTCTGCGATCGAACATTCTGCGCGATGGCGCGCACAGGTTCTATCAGGGCCTCGGCTATACCATGATCAAAACCCAGCACGCGTTTCGGAAGAAGCTCGACCGTCGCCACTAAGCGAGCTCGGGCGCGTTTGGCTATTGGGCGAATTGGTTGACTCAAGCTGCGCGTAGACCTACACTGAAAAGTGAAGGACGCTTTCATGGGCCTGACGTATATCCGAGCAACCATCGCGAATCCGGCTCACCCGCGCCGCAGCGTGCGGCTGAGATTTCTGGTCGACTCCGGCGCCGCGTACTCTGTGGTTCCCGCGACCATCCTTCGGCGCTTGGGTATCAAGCCTAGCAGGACCATGACCTTTGATCTCGTCGACGGCACGGAAATCAAACGCACGCTTGGACACGTCCTAGTTCGGCTCAATGGAGATGAAGCTCCCTCACCAGTTGTCTTCGGAGAACCGGGCGATAGCGTCCTGCTCGGCATCGTGTCGCTTGAGACTTTAGGGCTGATGTTAGATCCTCTCAAACGTGAACTGCGCCCGATGCGTTTGATGCTGGCTCCGCATTTTCGACGGTAGCCCCTTCCGTAGTTGGTTTTTCGCGATCATTACTCCGACGGGTGCACCGCGGGCAGTCGGTCGTTGACGGGCGGCAAGGGCGGAAACGCCGCGTGCGGTTCGGTCTGATACCAATAGGCCACGGAGTAATAATTGTCCGCGCGGTCGTTGGCCGTGCCGTGCTCGATGGTGGCGCGCAGCGACTTGGTGAAGGGAACCGGCGAATCGAGATGAAAGCGGTAAACCGACCACCGGCCTCCGGCCCGCTCCGGGCCTACTTGAGGCGCGCCGAATAATCCATAGGCGAAAGGCTTGCCGCTAAAATCCCACGCGCCCAGAAAATAGTCTTCCGACCCCGTGCCATTAATGGAAGGCAGCTTCTCGCCATCGACGAAGAACATGTCATCGCCCTCGCCCCACCAGCCGTCCGCATTCTCCAGCACGGACATCGTGACACCCGCGAAATGCCCGCGGCCCTTGGCTTCCATCCACACGTAGTTGTCTTCTCCGGTCAGGTTCAGACCGTTTCCGTGAATGGCTCTGTTCGGGGTCCCCTGGCGAAACTGGGCGTGGAAATAGAGAGTGTCTTCCGGCAGCGGCTTCGCATAAGCGCGAACGTCGATGTTGAAATAGAATGCGTTCACCTTGCGGCGCCCTTCGTTGGTAATCGTGATTCTGGCGTGCCTTTGAAACGGCATAGGGAAAAAGCAATTCAGCGCCTTGTCCGAACTGACGGACAGGGGAATCGACTGGTAGAGAAAATAATCACCCAGCCCCAGGCCGAAGAAGTCGCCGACTGGAGCCTCCACGCTGGGCGTGCTTTCTCCGTCCCAGTACATCCGCAGGACTAACTTCTTCAAGTGGTACTGTTCGTCGCTGGCAATGGTAATCCAAACGTGCGTGATCACGCCTGGGCCGGCTTCGTCCAGCAAGGTGAAGGTCTGGTCCGGCGGGATCACTCGATAGTCCGCATTGCCGCCCGTGCGGTCGTAACTCGACACACGCTTTTGGACGTAATCGTGCGGCTCAGTCAAACTTGAGAGCAAGCCGCTGAGCTCTTGATCCTGCCCGAGTGCGGCTGCTGCCGCGAACACAACCAGAGGTGCGCAGACTAAGAGTAACCGGACCTTTTGACGCATCAGAAGCCTCCACTAGCTTGCAGGAATCTCGATCACCCGAATTTCGGCGCGATTCTACCACATTACATTGAGGGAGCGCGCCGGCCTCGCGGAAGGTGGCGTTGTGGCGGCGATCTCTGATCGCCGCCAAAGCGAGGGACGGTCGCAAACCGTGATTACAGACTCACCCATTTTTGAGAGCGCAGTTTTTGGTGTTTCTCGGAGCAAAATGGCCCGCTTTTGCCAAAATTGCAGGTTTTTTGCAGCTTCTTTGCATACTTAAGCTCATTGTTTTCACAAGACAGCAAAAAACGCTCCAAAAACCCCATTCTTTGCATGGAGCGAGTTCTCTTCGTCCTATATTACTATATGATTATACCTTCATCTATAACATACCGTCCGGACGGTTTATTAATTCGCGGGCACCTCAGACGGGCAGCCCGGCAACCGGTTCAGTGTTCATCCGGCGATGAGGCGGTGGCGCGCCAGTCGGCGGCAGTGAGGCGCCGCAAGGCTTCGAGGTAAGGGCCATTCACGTCCGTCGCCTCCGTAACCGGAGCCGCCAAGCGCAGCCTTTGGAAGAGGTCTGTCGCCGCGACCGACGCTATCGCGTGAATGGCCTCATGGCGGCTCAGCCCTTCGTCCCGGAGTCGCGCCTCGGTCTCGACCACCGGCTGCCATCCCATGGCCAGTTGGTTTTCCACGATCACGTGAAAGATGGCGTGCATCTGAAGGTTGGGCAGCCGCACGCGCGCCTGCCGGTGCCACTCCGCCACCATCGCCGTTCGTTCCTCTTCATCCGTGGCCAGCCACTCTTCCGCCTTCGGACTCTCGCTTGGATCGTAGGTTTCCACGTTCGGCCCCCGCCCAGTGTAGCGCGGATTCGTGCAAGGCGTCCGCTCTTTTTGACAATGGGCAGCATCGTTCCCGCCGCAACTCCCCCTTGGCTGTCATTCCGAGCGAAGCGAGGAATCTCGCTCTGATCCCTTGTGGAACCGGGAGGCGTGCTTGCGATTGTGGCGCTTGAGTCCGCGGCTTGACACTGCGCCTCTCGCGGTGTTCCCATACTGCCGCCCCTCGGTCGCTGCCCCATGAAGACTTACTACGTCTACATCTTGGCCAGCAAATCCCGCACACTCTATACCGGCGTGACGAACAACCTTGAGCGGCGCGTAGTTGAACACCGGCGCAAGCTGGTGTCCGGATTCACGGCCTGTTACAACGTCAATCGGCTGGTTTACTATGAGGCGGGCGGCAACATCGAGTCGATGATCGCCCGTGAAAAGCAGATCAAGGTCTGCCAGCGAATGAAGAAAATCGCCCTGATCGAGTCGATGAATCGCGATTGGAAAGACTTGAGCGACGGCTGGCCTGGCAGTCCTGCGACAACGACCTGCGGAAGAAAGGGAACAGAGCGAGATTCCTCGGCCCGATAAGACCGGGCCTCGGAATGACAGCCCTCCGCTCACCGTCCTTTGCTGACACCCCGAGGCCCAGGCTTATCATTCCGCCCCCCCCTCGCTTGTCATTCCGAGCGAAGCGAGGAATCTCGCTCTGATGCTTTCTGTCGCTTTGCCCGTTCCCGGGACAGCCGCAGCGACGACGGACGAAAAAATAGGAACAGAGCGAGATTCCCCGGCCCGATCCGACCGGGCCTCGGAATGACAGTCCTCGTGCTTGCCGCCCTTTGCTGATGTCCCGAGCCCACGCTTGTCATTCCGAGCGAAGCGAGGAATCTCGGCCTGTCCGGTGTAGGGCAAACTCCGCGAATGCCCGCTCTGAGCTTTTGTCTACCCGTTCCCGTGGCAGCCGCAGCAACGACCGGACGAAAAATAAGGAACAGAGCCAGATTCCTCGCTTCGCTCGGAATGACAGCCCTCGCGAATGAAGAGAGTCGCCTCAGTCACGTCGATGAGTCGCGACACGAGAGTCTTGAGTGACGGCTGGCCGGGCAGCCCTGTAGCAACGACCAGCGGGGAAAAAGGAACAGAGCGAGATTTCCCTCGCAATTCTCGGGACAGGCTCTCGGCCCGATCAGACTGGGCCTCGGCATGACAGTCCGCGCGCTCACTACCCTTTGCCGACTTCCCGAGTCCACGCTCGTCATTCCGAGCCCGTCGCCGTCATCCCGCGCTTCGCTGTCATTCCCAGCCCCTCATTTGCCATTCCGAGCGAAGCGACGAATCCCGCCTTGTCCGGTCTATGGGAAACCCCGCGAAGGCGCTCTCTGCGCTTTCACCGCCCGTTCCCGGGACTGCCGAAACAATGACCGGCCCAACGGCATCGCATTATCCAAGAACGCGTATTGAGGGATGATCATTCCTCTTTCCGCTTTCAGCGCGCCCGCCGTGGTAGATTACTCTATTCTGACGCGAGACTTGTCAGAAGGAGGACGCCCATGTCGAAGGATCGATCACCCCTTGCGGAGTTCGAGCTTCGCGGAGATTGGTGGGTTCCAGAGAGCCCGACCCACCGCGTTCCGGGAGTCCTACACTACAAGCCCGGGGGATGGATATTCGTCCAACTGGATAAATTCTTGAGGGAGCCCTGAGTTGAGACAGAGCCTGGAATTCAAACGCTTTCGATGGACTCGAGACCCCTCGACGCGTTGCTCGGGGAGTGCCCTGACGGGACCGTTTGCACCGCTCTAGAGGGCTTCGATCTGGGCGGGAACACCGTGTATGCGCGCAGCCTGATGATCGGGCATCACTTCGAGCGTCCCGAGAACTCCCGATTCCGATCAGTGGAGCTTAGACTCTCGCATCTGGAGCAGTGGACGGAGCACAGCCCGTTCGCCTTTCCGATCAAGCCGCTTTCGGAAGGCGAACCGCAGGGACCGTGCTCCTTGGGTCTCCCCTATCAGAAGAAGAGGCTCATTCAAGCTGAGATCCCAACTCGGGCCTGTCGACTTGAGATCTGGTCTGGAATAGAGCCCTCTTGGCACGTATACCGATCTCTTAACATTAATCATGCATCGTTCGTTTTCGTGGAACCTACGGCCCCGCAGGCTTTCGCTTGGTTCAGGACCTTCCTCCTTGAGCTGGCGAGGTTGTTCTCCTTTCTTATGGGGTCTCGGGTGTGTCTGACAAAAACGGTGTTGCTGTGCGAGGAAGGCGCGGACTGCTCGGTCGAGCTCTACGGCCCCACGTCGAGCGCCGTGACAGCTCAAGATGCAGACCCGATGAGGATGCCACTCTCGTACAGCAGGTTCCAAAGTGCGGCACCTACTGTGTTCTCAAATTGGTTTTGCACGGCAAGCGAAATGGCGCCCGTGTATCAGTTGCTCTGCGAGACGCTGCCGCCGTGCGACATGGGATTAGAAAGCGTGCTGCTTCGCTTAGCTCAGGCGCTGGAGGTCTTCTATCGCCGTTGCGTGAAGAAAACTTACGCGCACGCGAACGAATATGATGTGTATCTGAGGCATATGACAACGCACCTCCCCGAAAAAATGCCCCAGGCCCTGAAGGATCGCCTTCGAAACCAACTTAAGTATGGAAATGAGTATTCGCTGAGAAACGTCGTAACCCAACTCATCGAGAGCCTTGACCCGCCGGCCCGAGAAGCCTTGCACATTAAACGTCCGTCCGGAATCGCGGGCTTAACAGCCAACACGAGAAACTCCCTGATTCACTTAAGTGACGTGGACGGCCCAGTGGCGTCAGGGGCGCGCGAATATCACTCGACGAACCAGAGGTTGCGCGCTCTGCTATATGGCGTCCTAGCTAAGTCACTCGGATTTGGCGTGCCTGCCGTTGCTCACTGCGTTGGAATTGCTCGCGCATGCTTACAGCGGGCGTAGACCTTCGAAAATCGCTAATTGATTAGAAGCCGTTTCAAAACCCTGTACAAGGGGCTGAAGTTAGGGTAGTTATTTGGGTCATGGAGGTGGATCGTGAGCGTAATCAGCGCCAGAGGGAGGGCCGATGGCGCGATACGGTCGGTTGCTGACCGACGCCCCGTGGGAAAAGATCCGGCCCTGGCTCCCCAAGCGGCCGCCGCGACCTCGTGGCGGTCGACCTCCGGCCCCCGAGCGCAAAGTGCTGGAAGGCATTTTGTGGATATTGCGCAGCGGGGCTC
>Ga0187803_10001181_pt1 | contig 10227 bp, 6 predicted proteins | sample NC_wetland_sal_i_2_FD_132425 | JGI IMG/M metagenome (GOLD analysis project Ga0187803, IMG submission 132425) | Wetland sediment microbial communities from Neuse River Estuary, North Carolina, USA - Control_3 | ecosystem: Environmental > Aquatic > Freshwater > Wetlands > Sediment | place: USA...
CATGGTGGGCAAGGGACGGATACAAGCCTGAAACGTACCATCGGTATTCAACACGCGGCATCCGAAGGCGCCTCCCTCAGGATGATGGTCCGCATAGGCGATCATTTTATCGAGTGTTCCGTCATGGATGATGGTGTCAGGATTCAGGATGAGGACATATTCGCCACGACTCGCTTGAATCGCTACATTGTTTCCCTTCGCGAACCTCAGATTCACCCCATTTTCGATCAATCGAACCTGAGGAAATTCCTCGCGGATAAGTTGGATGGACCCGTCGGTCGAGCCATTGTCAGAAACAAGGACCTCAAAATCCGTCGAATGGGTGCCGGCATAGATCGATCGCAGGCAGTCCGTGATGACTTTAAGGTCGTTCCAACACAAGATAACGATGGATAATTTCACGTCGAGTTTTCCGTTCAAAACTTCATTACATTCGCGGCCCGTCACGCTCGATCGATTGGCCGAACGCAACTAGAGCAGCTTTGAGCTTATAGTGCTTCCGTTGCCCGTTAGATATCAAAGCAGTACAAAATCTCCGGTATCAGATTCTTACTGTTCCCCCACGGGTTGTACGGCTGAGGATTGCAGGACGGAGCGCGGATCCTCAAGGCGGGGAAGAACCCCATAGTTCTTGCGAAAGAGCTTGAAATAAACGTGTTTGAGCCTACGAACGATCAATTCTTTATTCCAACGGCTTATCCTGATGCAAGGCGTCTGAATCGGAAGATATTCTTTCCACTTTTTCTTCACGTGCCAGTAGCAGCCGAAGAATTCCGGGGGCAATTGTCCATAGCTGGTATTGTGAATCGAAAATGCGGAAATCGCGTAGCAATTCTTCTTTTTTGCGCGGGCAGACAAGCAAATGTCCGTGCCATAAAAATGAAAGTGGGGAAGAGCAGGGTCGAATCTCAGCCCGGAAGATTTACGCAAAATTAGAAGATATTCATCAAGCGTATCAATGGCGAGCGGTTGCACAAAAGGCTTGCCGAGAACACCCAAGCCAACTGAGTGGAGATACCCTGCCTGCAATCCTTGATTGTTGACTCCCCAACCGCCCAGCACACCCCATTCAGGGTCCGTGTGCTCCAGAATCTTCAGGGAGCGATCCAATTCGTCAAGCCAGCCTTCGGGGAAATATACATCCTGGTGCGCGAAGACAATCAGATCCGTATTCGCTTTTTCAATGGCATCATTGTAGGCGGCCGCCGCAGACGAAAAACCCTCTTGAACAATGATCCGATCAGGGCGGAATCCATCAAGACAAGGCGAGGCTGCAAAATTCCGGTCAAAGAGGGCGTTATTGTTCCGGTTAACTACGAAAGTCAAATCTTGGAATTTCGGTGTCATTATCCTGGTCTAATTATACCGTTGGCTTCGGATAGAACTTCGTACTGCTTGAGACCGCAGGGGAAGGTCGAATTGGGCAATCTCGATTTCAGCCTTAGGCGCCTTTTCCGCGCTTCGCGCCGCCAGCGTAACAGCGGAAATCATGGCCAAAAGCGCGTACCAGGCAACAATGATCTGATCAAAGTACCCAATTCCCATAAAAGCAACCACGTTGGCGAACAGTGAGGCGCCGATTGCCCAGACAAATAGCTCCTGCTTCCGATCGCCCTCACAAGCTTTGCGCGCCCTTCCCAGATATTTGAACCCGTAAACGAGAATCGCCAGCAATGCGAGCAGTGGGATCAGGCCCGCTGTGTCCGCGGTTCCGACGTATTGGTTGCTTAGGTCCCACATGTCCCAGCCCCACGATGCATAGTTCTTTGTGCCGATTAAGGCCCAGTCCCAGAAGTGGAGGATGCATTGATTGACCAGCTGATACCGATGATATGAGGATGAACCGTCGGATAGGCTCACGTCCGAGATGATGTGCCACACCGGCGACGTCATGTAGAGTTGTCCTGCAGCAAGCACTCCCACGATCCCCCAGCGGATTATCCGCATGTGCCGGTGCATCGGCCATAAGCAGAGAGCACAAATTCCCCCAAGAAGCCCAAACAGTGCGGTGCTGGAACCTGTCAAGAAGGGGATCGCCGTGGCTGCGAGAAGCCCCGGCACGGCATACTTTCGGTCTCGCTTCTCCTTCAACCACCAACCGGCGAACAGCGGCATCATGAATCCACCGAAAGGTCCTGCCAAATTCGGATTAGCAAAACATCCTAGCGCGCGGAAGCCACCGCCCCGATCAGCCGCCGACGAGAAGGCTCTAGCGCGAGCCCCTTCGAGCACCTCGTAATATGGATTCCGGCCCGTGAAGTGTTCATACGTCATCAGCGTGGCGACCGCAACCGTCACCAATGCCAATACCCGAAGTCCCCGCTTTACGTCTTCCTCGTCTCGGATCAGGAACCGCAGGAGGAAGTACACGCCATACGCCGTATAAAGATTTCCCAATTGAAAGATCACCGCTCCCGATACCCGCCACAGCAACATTCCATCGATGGCAGTGAATATCGTCAGGACGAGCATGGCCTTGTCGATCCCATTCAATCCACCACTGAAAATTTCGTCCTTCCCCGAAAGTTTTGCCCAAAACATCCGGACGAATCCAAACAGCGCGAGAACTCGCAGCATCGGAAAGTGAAGTCCGCCCACGACCAGCACCTGGTCTATCGGAATTAGGATCCCCGCCGCTAGAAAAGGGATAATCGCCTTGGCTCGCGGAAGGACGCAGATCAACACGCCTGCGATCAATACCACCGCCAGGACAAGCGGGTTGACGATGGTCTGCGCCACTCCGCCGCCGAAATTTAGGTTCTGAGGCTCCAATGTTCAATCTCGGTCGTTCAAATTCGATGTCGCTTCGAACGAAGCAATTAACTTCAGCGCTCGCTCATCCTGGGCATAGGTAACCGCAACAGTGCGCTTCTCTCCTCCTGGGTGATGGCTCCAAATATCGAAAGCACGCCAAATACACAGAGGGATGCGAAGCACAACACCCCTAAGCCCAGGAGGCTGTCCACGTATGACCGAAACGCGATGAGAATAGCGAATTGCGCCGAGGCGCACACCAAAGGCCGCAATAAACCGTGGGACAAGAGCTCCCACAGAGAGAATTTGATCATCCGGGTCACCATATACAAGAACGGGGGGACAACTAACGCCTGCGACAGCAGGGACGCGGCTGCAGCACCGTTGATCCCATAGCGCGGAATCAGCATGAAGTTGGACACAAGATTGATTACGGACGATCCAAATGCAAAGGCCGCTGGCAACCAGGCCTCTCCCACTCCCAGCGAAGTCACCGTTGGCACAGCGCTAAGAGCATTCAAGAGTGTGGCCATTCCCAGCAAAGATAGGGCCACGGCCCCTTGCGCGGCGTATTCCGGACCAAGCCAGTACCGCAAAATAGATCCCGGCGCCGCCACCAGTATAGTAGTAATTGGCATCGTCACCAGCATCATGATCTTTGTCGAGCGCAAATATAGTTCGTGTACTTTGTCGTGGTGTCCCATGGAGTGTAGCTCGCTTGTGAAGGGAAATACCACGGACGTGATATTGGCCACGCCGACGGATGCCTTTTCGGAGATCGATGACGGCAGCGAATAGAACGTCACCGCAGCGAGCGGCAAGTAATACGCCAGGATGAACCTGTCCACTCGGGCCACGATCAAGGCGAACAGCGCCGATAGGAGGAGTGGAAGAGAAAACGAGAATAGTTTCTTGAAAGCGGGCCAGCCAAATCTCGGCAGAAGATTCAAACCGGGTATCAGTTTGCAGCTCACTGCGGCGAAAGCCGCTACCGCCAGAAGATTGGACGCGAGAACTACGATCAACACTGCCCGGATTGAGTAGCCCATCGCAAGCACAACCACAGGGCCAACACATCGCGCCGTGCCCACAATAACGTTAATGCCGTTTAGAACATCGAACCGCTGCAAAGCAGCGGGGAGGCCGGACACGGCCTCCAGAAGCATGGACGTAAACAGGCCGAATGCGGCCACGTAAATCGCGAAGCCGACGACTCCGCTGATTTCCGGTCCGCCACGGAAGAAGAGCCTGCCGATCGTTGCCTTCGGCCCGATCAGTACTGCGAGCGCAACTAGCCCGGCGATGATGCAAGTAGTCCACGCCGTCTGGAACAGCAGGTTGATCTCCTGATATTCACCCTTCCAAAAGAGTTCGGACACGTACTTCGTAAGAGCCCGCCCGATTCCCAGGTTCAGCAATCCCGCAAATCCGGCAGTCAGTTGTACGAGGGCCAGGATGCCATAAAGCTCGGGCCCCAGATGATGCACCGTGTAGGGCGCGGTGACAAACGTCAGTACAAGGATGAACCCCTGTCCGGCGTAGTTCACCATTGTGTTGCTGAAGAAACGCCGGCTCACGCCCGCCGTTGCCGTAGTTGGATGCATATTAGTTAGAAGATCTTAATGGATTCTTGAAAATCTACACTGCCGCTGTGGTTCTAATCTGACGAGCATGGCGGGGGTCGCGAATACGGACGGACTCCAGGAAGGCGACAATCTCCTTCGAAAAGCGCTCTTTGTTGAAGAGGGCCTCTGACCACGATTGGGCATTTTGCCCAATGCGCTTCGCCAATTCTGGATTCTCGTACAAATGCCGGATTTTTTCCGCAAGGTCCCTAGTATCTCTGACCTTGTATAACAGGCCCGTAACACCCTCCCGGATAAGCTCTGGGTTCGCTCCTGTGTTGGCTGCAACTACGGGTTTGCCGGCGAGCATACCTTCGACGGTCACTCTCCCGAACGCCTCGAATCTGGAGCACATCAGGACGATATCGGCACTTTGAACGTACGGCAGGCGGTCGCGAACTGATCCAATCATGAAGACGTCCTGCTCCAGCCTGTGTTCGCGCACGAGCGCCTCTAGTTTCTCCGGGTACCCGGGATTGCTCCTCCCGACAATTAATAGCTCCGCCTCAATCCCCATCTGCTTCAGCTCTGCGATAGCTTTCACCGCGTCCTCTTGCCGTTTCCCTTCTGACACCCTACCCACGATAACGCAGCGCAGTTTGTGGCTGCGCGGTGGCACCATATTCTCCTGTTTGTCGCCCGACGCCTCCCCCTGCCAGTAAGCCCGACGGTGAACCGACTGGAACATGACCGTAAGCTTTGAAGGATCAATGTGTTTCGCAAATTTGTCCGCCGTAATCTGTGAAACAGCGATACAAGCCGAAGCCGAATTTATGACCTTGTAAGACAAACGCGAACCGAAATCGAAATTGAGGCCGTGATCCTCATAGCCGATCTCATGCAGATGCCACACGTGCGGCCGTCGCAGGAGAGTTGCGAGAACTGCTCCGAAGCAGATGGTCATCGTATTCGAGTAGATGATATCGGGATTCCACTTCCTCAGCTTCAAGGCCACTGGCACGCCGAGCAAAAGATTCCGCGCCGCCGATTGCGCACGCCCCCAGATCGAGGTGTGGCCCATCCAGGGCCAAAACGGGACTTTCCAGAACGGAATACCCAGCTTTTTTAAATCTTCACCAAGGCCCATGTCGCCGGGCATCAGCACAAGACAATCGAAATTCCTCTCTTTGAGACACTCGAGGGTCTCCAACAGCACCTCTTCGGCACCGCCTCTTCCCGATCCGTGTGAAACGAAGCAGATTCGCATTCCGCGTGCTCCTATTCCCATATGGGACTGACTTCCAAAAGGTTTCTCGCGCCACCCCTGAGGGGGCACGTTGCTTGGCGACGTCAATAACCCCCGCCACACGGGCCGGAATGCCCCATCGAGGGTCTCATCTTATCGCCAGCCTCCTCCTCTGGGACAGATACGGGAAGCGCGACTCGAACTCAATTAGGAATTCAGAGCACAACGAGGAGAGGGTTGGGTACTCGACGACGGGAACTCAAGGATGATCAGAAGGGGCAAACTCCGACTTCACCGGGTTGCCCCCTCTATGCCAAAACTTGAGTTACTGGGCAACCGCTTTGACTCCTGTCGGCGGATTAGGTTGTGTGCTTTGACTGGAATTGAACTGATATGCTCCTATGTCCCATGCGCCGCTTGCTGGCCGAGCGTTAGTGGAAGACCTTCCAACGCCGGTGATTGAGTGGCTTGTCGTATCGTACGTCACACCATAACTTGTATCCTGCATGCAGGCCGCTTGTGCCTCGGAGTTGACAGTAGAAACCACAGTTGCCCCGCTGCCTATAGCCGAGCACAAGCTGGATTCGTTAGTCCCCAAGCCCACTGTCGAGCCGCTGCCGGATGTCGGCTGAAAAGAATAGGGCGTGCCAGCCAGTGAATAGCCCTGACCATTGGCTGTAGCTTTTGATTGCGCCAGGTTGGTTGAAGCGTTCATCGATCCTTGCCACCAACCGGAGGTACTTGTGGTGATGCAGTGCTGGTTGATAACGTGGGCAGTGGCGCTCCCAGTGTCACGGCCACACACCCCACCGGGATTACCGGAATCCCGACCAGCTTCTGCCGTGTTATTGAACCAGTAATCCGTACCCACGGAACTGCTGCCCTCGTAGGTCTGCTGCATGTTACCGCCGTCCATATCGGGAAGGACGTTATTGAAAATGTAAGTCGTAATCCCGGTGTTCGGACCTGACTGGAAATCGACGACGCCCACATTGTAGCCGTGCCTGACGACATTGTTATAGATCACTGCGCCTGATCCAGTTTCGCCATTCGATTCGTACATATTCTCGTGATCGGTCCCGTTGTCCGGTGACAATGTCTGCCACTCGATGATGTTATTGTGGAAGTCAACCGGATTATCGACTACCAAGCTGCTGCCGCCCATATACCCGAAGTAGTTCATGAAAATTTGTCGCGGCCCGCCTTCGAGGCCGGTCATCGTGCAAGTGAATCCAGAGCCTCCCGTATATCCATTCGGAATTTTGCAGATGTCCGAATTGTCAATCGCGTTGTGATGGAACAGGGAAGTCGAATCATTGCCCGAGGTGCCCCAGGATACAAAGTGCGAGGAATGCGCTCCGTCATGCGCCACATTCGCACCGTGGAAGTAGCAGTTGTAGAGGTTGATGCCGCGACTTCCGCCGCCAGTATTGCTGAAGCTATAAACATTGGGAGAACCAGTCTGGTTATTGAACATTCCCGTGAATTCAAAATTCTCGAAGTTCAGAAAGGCGGCGTTCGTCGAAAATTGCGTTGACAGAACGCCGCTACCCGACAGAATCGGCCTTGTCCACGAACCCCCGGAGAACCACGCTGGGTCATAGCCAATATAGATGGGGTTGCTAGAATTCCCCGACCAACCCCACGTCCATGGCTGCGTTGTAGAATCCCAAGTTACACCGCCTTTGAAGATGAATCCGTTCCCTGCTGCGGGTGTCGTAGAGGAACAAGTTCCGGAACACCCGCCCATTCCTGGTGCGTGCTTCCAAGGGGTTGTCTCGGAGGTTCCATTGTTGGTGTCCGCACCGCTGGTGAAGTCGATGAAGAAGCAACTTGTGATGCCAAAGCTCGAAAGTGTTCCCGGTGCTCCGGTTCCATTGGGGTTCATATAAGTCGACGCTGTAGGACATGGCCCCCCGGCAGCAAAAGCACTTCCAGCAGCGATGAAGGTCGCCAGCAGCGCCAAGACCGAAGTAAGAAGGAACCGTTTCATGTCGTTTCTCCTATCCGCATTGTTTCCAGTCACCAAGCTACATGACGCGGATGGGGTGCCACTACTGGCCGGGAGGCCAGTTTATAGGCAGGCTCATGTACTGTACCCCGAACCAAACGACAAGTAAATCAGGAGTTTGCATGTGCAACTCAAAGGTAACCGTTCACAATTCCGCGACTGAGGCGCCTGCATTTTGCTGGGGGTAATCCATGCACTCGGTCACGCGGCTTGCTGCTAAGCCACAGAATGGTGAAGGTGACTCGTCAGTCTGGAACGCCAAAGCCGTTTGACCCTCGGAAGCAAATTGGTGAGTTCCAACACTCTTCTTATGGCGCCGCTAGTCACACCCTCCGCAAATCGTACGGAATTTAGCGCAATCCCCTTTAGATTGGGAGCGAAGATGTAAACCGATCTTTCGTTCCAATGAAAGTTGCCAAAGCGTCGCTTGTATCGCCCCGCTCCAGGACCTAATTCAATCTCCTTTACTCCCGTGGAGCAGAAGTCCTCAATCATAGCGGCAAGAAGGAAAGTTCCAGGGGAATAGGCGGCGACTTCCGGGTCAAAGCCAAGATAGTCGGTGTAAAATCTGCCGTTGTAAAAAGGGCCGATGCAGAAGGCAGCTGGTTTTTCGTTCAAGGTGAGCAGATAGATCCGAAGCCAACCTTGCTCGGCATAGAACCGCAGGCGTCGACGGATTTGTTCCGTATCCCGAAATCCGACACCCAGGGCTCGCTGGTACGTCATTCTCATGATCTGTTCCACTTGCGGAATCACGCTTTCCAGTTGCGCTAATTCCTGAAAGCATTGAATCTTCACACGGCTTCCGAAGTCTCGAATTATTCTCTTCTTCTTCCTTCGCAGTTCAGTCCTCAAACCAGCCGAAAAGCCCATATAGACCTGTTCTATACTGCTGGATAGCCTCATCACACTGTGAGGCACCGGCTTTACGAGGTGGTCACGACAAGCGATGCCCGGTAAACACATGGCTTTCTGGAATGCGGCGGATTCCGTGCTGAGGTGCTGGAGTAGAGCCACGTCAGCCTCTTTCCGCTTCAGCGCTTCGATAATGGACTTAACCAACTGTTCGCAATTTTCCGGTGAGGAGTCGCCGAGAAACCCGCCGGATGCGAACATCAACCGGCGAGCTCGCATTCCAGGGATCTGCAGAAAACCGAACTTTGTATCGATTCGGGCGCGTTCTAGTCGTCCCACAAGCATCGCAACCGGGATTCCGTTTCTGTAGATAACAATCACATGCGGACGTATGAAATCTCCCGACGACCACGCAACTTTCAGACAATAATCGATATCATTGTCTCGATCGCTTTTCCAAGAAGACCATATCTCGCGAATCGCTTCGACTTCCTCCCTGCTCCGTGCGATGCGGACTGTCATAGCGGGTGCAGGGGCGGAACCGGAAAGAACACCTCCGTCCTGCTGGCTACTGGCCACTATCGACACTAAATTTTCCCTTGAACTCATCAGGATTGGGCTTGCCTGGCCAACTACCTGTTCATGGAAGCAAATTGGGAAGAACAGAGAGTCTTAGGCGCAGTCCGGATCATCAATTGGATTGCCGTTTCACTTCGAGCATAATCGTTTCGATAATGCGGGCTCCCGCCTTGCCATCCCACTTCTCCGGCGCGACCGCGCCTGCTTGCCTTTTCCTCTGCGCTTTCACAGCTTCCCGGATATTTTCGCTCCGAGTCCCAGCGATTGTGTTCGTGCCGCAGGTCACCGTGACGGGCCTTTCCGTGTTCTCTCGGACGGTAACGCAGGGAACTCCTAGGCAGGTGGTTTCCTCTTGAATGCCGCCTGAATCCGTGACCACGATTCCTGCGTGCTTCATCAGGCAGAGAAAGTCAAGGTACCCGAGCGGTTCGAGAATATGAATTCCCTTGTGCGGATTAGCACTCTCCGACCCGTTCGCCGCCGGCTTTCCGTTCTTGAATTGGAAGAAGGGCTCAAGCCCGAATTCGCCGATGCGCTTTTGTGTTCGCGGATGTGCTGAAAAGAAGATCGGACACGAATCGGACAATTCCTTCAAACCTTCCAGGATGCTCAGAAAGGTCTCTCGATGGTCCACATTCGAAGGACGATGGAGGGTCAGCAGCGCGTAGGGGTGCGTGCCGTTTGCTGAGCCGGACTTGCCGGTCCCGTTTCTTAGCCCAAGCGTTTGCAGGACGCGGGATCGGCCTGCCTTTTCCTGAGAGGCAAGCAAAGAATCAATCATGGTGTTTCCGACGAAGTGGATTCGCTCCTGCGGGATCCCCTCGTGAGATAGGTTGCGCGCTCCGCTCTCTTCGGTCACGAAAAGAAGGTCGGAGAGATGGTCGGTCACGATGCGATTCACTTCTTCGGGCATGGCACGGTCGAACGACCGCAGGCCCGCCTCCACATGCGCGATCATGGGCCTCGCTCCATCCGAATCGTAGGACACTTTTGCTGCAACCAGGGCGCAGGCCACCGTGGAATTCACGTCTCCCACCACGACCAACGCCTCCGGTCGTTCTCGCAGCAGAACTTCCTCGAAGCGCCGCATGACTTCCGCTGTTTGTACTGCATGGGAACCGGAACCGACCCCCAAATGCACATCCGGTTTCGGCAGTTCAAGGTCGGCAAAAAATGATCCTGACATCGCCTCGTCGTAGTGCTGGCCAGTGTGGACG
>Ga0187803_10001182_pt1 | contig 10227 bp, 4 predicted proteins | sample NC_wetland_sal_i_2_FD_132425 | JGI IMG/M metagenome (GOLD analysis project Ga0187803, IMG submission 132425) | Wetland sediment microbial communities from Neuse River Estuary, North Carolina, USA - Control_3 | ecosystem: Environmental > Aquatic > Freshwater > Wetlands > Sediment | place: USA...
CGGCGCGCGCATCCGTCTTGAACCCCAGAAGGACTGGGAGGCCAACCAGCCGGCGCAACTGGCGAAGGTGCTGCGGACGCTCAAGGCGATCCAAAAGGAGTTCAACGCTTCGCAGTCCGGCGAAAAGAAAGTGTCGCTTGCCGACCTGATCGTCCTCAGCGGCTCAGCTGCTATCGAGCAGGCGGCAAAGAAGGCCGGGCACAACGTGACCGTTCCCTTCGCTCCCGGTCGCACCGATGCGTCACAGGAGCGAACCGATGTGGAGTCCTTCGCCTATCTCGAACCGGTCGCGGACGGGTTCCGCAACTACCTCAAGGCCAAGTTCAGCGTATCAGCGGAAGAGCTGCTGATCGATAAGGCGCAACTGTTGACGCTGACCGCGCCGGAGATGACGGTTCTCGTCGGTGGCCTGCGCGTCCTGAATGCTAACTTCGGGCAGTCCAAGCACGGCGTCTTCACTAAGCGGCCCGAGACGCTGACGAACGACTTCTTCGTCAACCTGCTCGACATGAACATGCAATGGCAGCCGTCCGCTGGCTCGGAAGGCGTCTATGAGGGCCGCGACCGGAAGACGAACGAGGTCGAGTGGACCGGCACCCGTGTCGACCTGATCTTCGGTTCGAACTCCCAGCTGCGCGCTCTCGCGGAAGTCTATGCATGCGCGGACTCCAAGGAGAAGTTTGTGAAAGACTTCGTGGCGGCGTGGACCAAAGTGATGAACCTCGATCGCTTCGACCTCGCCTCAGATCGTCCGAAGAAAAGAGCCGCCGACCTGGCGGTAACCGCGGTTCCGGCTGCTTGAATCGGCAAAACCGAAGGGCGCTTTTCTTGGCTCCCGCGGGCCGGCTTGCGCGCCCTTTGTTTTTGCGAGAATCCTGGCCGCTGAAGTCACCGCGTGGCGTGGAAGCTTTCGATCGCGTACCGAAGTCGATGAGACCATCAGGGTCCTCGATCTCGCTTTTTAACTTCGCAGCGACCGTTCGCCTATAACTTTATCCGGGGGCGGATCAGAAACGCAGTGTGGCGCAGCCGCGCCACTTCCGCTTTGCTCACCCCGAAGCGTGCTGGACAGCAATTTCTCTGACACTGTCTCGTACGCATACACCTCACTGATGTCGTCCGTCGAAAACAATCCGGAAAGAAACCAGCTTGGCAACATTGTCTCAGGCGCGTTCACGCCTGTGCTCGCCAAGCACACCAAACATCTGAGCCTCGTGGACATCCTCTCAGTTGGAGTAGACCGCATGCAGCGGAACTTCGAGCCGATGAGGAAACAAGTCGAGGCGTGGAAGGGGACACGCCTGCCGGACGATACGGCGAAACTGGTCATCTATCGGGCATTCGTGGAAGGCAAGCTCGACGCCCCGAAACACTTGGCCCGGCGCGTTCACGACGTGTATTTCAATCCGCAGATCGAGGAATTCGCTCCGCGAACGACGTGGAGCCTCTCCAACGCGTTCACCAGCGCGTTCAAAGACCTCGACCCCATCCCGCAGTTCAAGGCCACAGCCAAGCTCGCGTCGCTCCTCGAGCTCGCGGCAGCCTCCTCCAATTGACCTGAACGACTCCGCAACTGCCATGGCCGGTAGAATGGGAGGCAGTTCTTCGCCTGCCTCCCAATCTTTCTGCTGGACGAGGGTCAGAGGCCCAGCGGAGGCGGGTTACGATGATGACGGTGCAGTAACAAAGCGCGAAGATCGCGCATTTCCTTCGAAGGCAGCCAGATCGACGGAAAGCGATTTTCCACCAACAGCTTCAGAAGCAAGTCCACATCTCGCCGGTCATGTTTCTGCTTCCGGGGCTCGGCCGCCCGAATCTTCGCCGGATGACCGACCTGGCATTCGATTCCCAGCTCTTCCATCAGGTTCACAAACCACAGCATCGATCCGGTGGCTTCGATCCCCACACGCACGGGTCCTGGTAGCGTGGAATAGAACTCCCGCAACTTGTTGCCTTTGTGCGTTAGGATCTTCTCCACCACCTCCCCCGTGGTGTCCAGCATGGCTATCGTTTGCTGGCGAGCGTGCAAGTGGCATCCTAATAATCTGCATCTCGGCCTCCTTCGGTCCGAGCGCTGTTAGGGTGAACACCGAAACAGTCTACTCGGACCGTCGCGAGGCCGGCGTCGTTATGACATCAACCGGAGAAGTGGGTGGCCCTCAATAGCAGGCAGATGTCCGGTTTGCCGACCAGAACTAAGCCGCTGGCGCGGCAGACGCTTCGCGTGCTACACTCCGCGAGTCATGCCTCGACCTGACCTTTTGATTCACGTTTTGGACTTTCGCCCCTATCTTGGCAACTACTGTAAATTGTGTCGCTTACAAGGCGAAAGCCCATTCAATCCCCATAGCCCGCATCTGCCGCAATCGCCAGCGGCTTCCTTCTAGTCTGCTCATCGAAAATGCCTCGTGTTGATGCCCCGACTCACGGAAGATTTTCCGCCCGAGGCATTTCCGATCAAGCCTAGCGACTTCTCGGAGAATAGGTGACTACACTTTGGAAAGGCACGAAACCGCTCTCCGCTCGGTCTTCATAAGGACCAAAGAGTCGCGTGCCCTCTTGCGATAGCCGCTGGCCCTTCTTGAACCTCGTCAGATCTGCGTCTGGCCGGATGGGTACTCTAGAACGGCGCCGGCATACGAACGGTTTCTCGCCATACTGGCACTTCCACTGACGATTGTCTCTCCGGTCTAGCGTCACCTCTAAGCGCGGGCAGAAAACGCACCCCTTCTGCGGCAGACGAAGTCCACAACCAAACAGGCGTCAACACGATACGCAAGTTACTTTCGCTCTCGGGAGGGATAACAAAAAAGCCCCCCACGATGCTCTTTGAAGTAATGCGGAGTTCCAGCGCAGCGGCATCAAGCAGGAGGGGCTGGACGCGACCGTCCGACATAACGACGCAATTGAATCCCGCACTCCCACACGCGTTCTCGGCCAGAAGCTGATCACCAGTTGCTGCCGGACTAGGTACCAAGCGCACTCGCACTTGACGATACGATCCAGTGGGGATGACCACGGTCTCTCCAAGGAACTCCGGCGCGTCCCGGTCAGTGGTCCCCCTCGTGAGATCGACCTGGCGCGGTTGTTTTGCGAGCTGCGGGGCTAGTTCCTGCCAATCGAGTGAATCATCGTCCGCAATCGTGCTCTGGTGAGCTTCGGCACCTCGAATAGTCAGGATGACGTGTGCGATCTGATTGGATTCCGAGCAGCCACTACATGATGGGGTATCTGCGCCACCACGCGAACTGCCCCTTTTGCGTTGGTCAGCTTGCAACTCGGTTGGGACCCGGCAATTCTGATGCCCACCGTGCCGGTAGGCGGGTTTGAAGAAAAGAAGGAGCAAGTGTTGCTGCAGCCAGCGACCAAGACAATCAGCAGAAGCGCGGCGAAAAACACAATCTTCCTTTAGCTGCGGCAAAGTAGCCGAATGGTCTCAGCAAATCTCGGCGCCATCCGACCCCTCCGTATAGGCGGGAACTCCCCTCGCTCGGATTCTACGCCGAAAGAAAGCGCTGGGCCGTCGAAATCGATCGTGCAGAGATCCGCCGTGAGGGTGGCGCGGTCTGGGCGAACAGAATCACCAAATAGGACGAGAATGTTGCGCACATGAGTGCTTCATCTAGCCCCTCCGACAGCGGTCCCGGTACGTCGACTTATCGGAGGCGGTTCAGAAACATGTGAGTGTGTTGAAAAAGTCGGTTTGGGAGCAGATTTATTTGCGCTGACTATCCCTTTTTGTGACGGAGACAACGGGTGAGAAAAGGACCGAAGCACTACAAAGTTGAGACAGTCCACCGCCTCCCGTTACATCACCTCGTTTCGCCCTGTGGGTCCGGTTTTGGCGACGAACATCGGGAGGCTTCAACGCCAGATGTGCCACAGCCGCTTCCGGCTGTCGTGCTACGGCGCCGGATAACGATCCCGGTTGTCGACGAGGAAGGGGTTGAACTTGAGCGGCTCGTGGCCGGTGGTTTCATGAAGGAAGTTCCAATGCAAACAGCGCTCGAAGAGAACGGCGACTGGCTGCTGCTGCATCGGGGCGAGGCCGCTGAAGGTGGGGGGAGCGGAGCCTTACTCTTCGAGGCAGAGGAAGTGAACGCGCCCAAAAGCGTCGCCGGCGATCAGTTTGCGATCGGTAGTGAAGGCGCAGCTCCATGCCGGGCCGTCGCATGTGAAGGTCGCGAGAGGCGCTCCGGTTTTGAGATCCCACACGTTCACCTTGTGGTCATCGGAAGCAGAGGCGGCGCGTCGCCCGTCCGGCGCGACGCTCACGCTCCGGACGCAGTCGCTGTGCCCTTCTAAAGTCCGCAGACACACTCCACTCTCTAGGTCCCACACCCGCAGCATCTTGTCCAGACTTGCTGACACCGCGCGTCGCCCGTCCGGCGTCACCGCCACGCCTAGGACATAACGCGAATGGCCTTCCAAGGTGCGGAGTTCGCGCCCGGTCTCCAGATCCCACACCTTCAGCGCTGAAGCCATTGACCATCGGGGACAGCCTGCGGAGACCGCCCGCCGCCCGTCCGGACTCACCGCCACACAGCAAACCATGCAACCGTGGCCTTCAAGGATGCGGAGTTCGCGCCCGGTCTCCAGATCCCACTCCCTCAACGTGTGGTCTTCCGACGCCGAGACTGCGCGTCGCCCGTCCGGCGTCACGCTCACGCCATAGACAGACTTGGAATGGCCTTCTAGGGTGCGGAGTTCGCGCCCGGTTTCCAGATCCCACACCTTCAACGTGTGGTCTTCCGACGCCGAGACTGCGCGTCGCCCGTCCGGCGTCACGCTCACGCCATTGACAGAATCAGAGTGGCCTTCCAGGGTGTGGAGTTCGCGCCCGGTCTCCAGATCCCACACCTTCAACGACTTGTCGTCAGAAGCGGAGACCGCCCGCCGCCCGTCCGGACTCACCGCCACGCCGCGGACAACATCCGAATGGCCTTCCAGGGTGCGGAGTTCGCGCCCGGTCTCCAGATCCCACTCCTTCAGCGTGTGGTCCCAGGAGAAGGAGAGCGCCCGCCGCCCGTCTGAACTCATCGCCACGCCATCGACAACAGAAGAGTGGCCTTCCAGGGTGAGGAGTTCGCGCCCGGTTTCCAGATCCCACACCTTCAACGTCTTGTCCGCGGACGCGGAGACTGCCCGCCGCCCGTCCGGAGTCACGCTCACGCCATTGACAGAATCAGAGTGGCCTTCCAGGGTGCGGAGTTCGCGCCCGGTTTCCAGATCCCACACCTTCAGCGTCTTGTCCGCGGACGCGGAGACTGCCCGCCGCCCGTCCGGGCTCACCGCCACGCCGCAAACCATTTGAGAGTGGCCTTCCAGGGTGCGGAGTTCGCGCCCGGTTTCCAGATCCCACACCTTCAGCGTCTTGTCCACGGACGCGGAGACCGCCCGCCGCCCGTCCGGACTCATCGCCACGCCATCGACAGAAGCAGAGTGGCCTTCCAGGGTGCGGAGTTCGCGCCCGGTTTCCAGATCCCACACCTTCAGCGTGCAGTCTTCCGACGCGGAGATCGCCCGCCGCCCATCCGGACTCACCGCGGCGCCATAGACAGGAGAGGAGTGGCCTTCCAGGGTGCGGAGTTCGCGCCCGGTTTCCAGATCCCACACCTTCAACGACTTGTCGTCAGAAGCGGAGACCGCCCGCCGCCCGTCCGGCGTCATGCTCACGCCACGGACAGAATCAGAGTGGCCTTCCAGCGTCCGCAGCAACGCGCCGCCAGGCGCGTCGAGGCAAGGATGCAGCGGTCTGAACCACGGGCGCGGAGCGGCGGCGGTGATCTCATCCGCGAACTGCGCCACTCCTGGCTCCTCACGCAATACCAGCATCCGCCCCACCATCTGCGAGGCGAACTGCGCCGCGTCTTGCGCCACGACGTGCATCGAAAGCCGCAGCGCGCCGTGAATCAACCTTAGCACCTCGCGCCGTGGCAGCGAACTCTCCGGAGCCTCTCGAAGCAGCCCTTCATAATCGGCGTCCAGATCCAGGATCATGCCGGCGGCGACCTTGGCAAAGAGGAATTGGCTATCGAACAGTGTTGCCTCACCTTCCGTCCATTGCTGCGCTTGCCGCTGTTGAAACACCAACTCGATGGCTCGCCGCGCGTTGGGCGCTTTACGTCGCTCATCCAACCAAGCCGGCCTCGCCCCGAAGTGCCGGGCAAGGTCACCGTGTCGAGCCTGCGCCTCATCCCCTGCAAGAATCTTCGCCTCAACCCGCTCCGCTAATTGACGATGGTAGAAGGCGATCACGGTGCCGCCCGGCGCAGCGCGTTCATTCAGATAGGCCTCAAGGTCAAGAAACAGCCGTGACCAGACGATAACCGGAAGCTGCCGTGAGGGCGGTTTGTGATGTGCGCGCGATTCAAAGTCCTGCCAAACCGGATCATCCGCCGCCAGCACCTCCAGCATCTCGTCTTCGGTGAGCCCGTAGCGCGCGGCGGCCAGGAAGCCCAGGCTGCGATTGACCAGGATTGGACCGTGGTTTGCTTCCTCGGAGAGCCGTTTGAAGAGAACATCGATCATGGAGCCCACATCGTAGCCCAGCACGCAGCTTTCCGCTGACTGAAAAGACCGCCAGCGCCGCGCCTCTTCAAAGGCCAGCTTCAGATAGAGCGGCAACTTTGACTGCGCAAAGCCGCTGAGCACCTTCTCGCGTTGCTCCGTTTGCAGCCCGCGTTTGGCATCCTTGAGCCAGGCAGAGAGCAACTCTTCCGCTTCCTCGGCGGGAAACTCTTCCACCAAAACCTGCGCCGCGCTCGTGAGCCCGAACGGAATCTCCGTAGTGGAGACGATGAGCGACACGTTCGGGGGCAGATTCTGATGCAGCCAAGTGAAGGAGCGCGCCTCGTCGTCGGAGCGCAACTGATCGAGGGCATCGAGGAAGAGCACGAGCGGGCGCTCGGCCGTGGCCCGCGCCAACCGCTCGAGGAAGGCCTCGACCAGGGGCTGGAAACCCATGGGCGTCTCTTCTGTGACGCCGTACGCGCGCGAGAGCTGCTGGCACAAGCTGCTCAACAGGGTGATGCCGCTTGACGCATCAGGTGTAACGCCGATGAAGCGCTGGATGAACACCGCGTCCGGCATGGCCTCCGTGGCTAGCTTCGCCGCCCTGGCCATAATCGCCGACTTGCCGCAGCCGGAAGCGCCATGCACCACCAGCGGACGGCTCTCGCCGCCGCGAATGTGATCGCCGATCATGTCGAGAACGCTCTGCCTGCCCGTGAAGTGGCGGGCACGGTCAAGCGCGAATGTCTCATGAGCCTCCATCTCCAGATCGAGCGCAGGGCGTGATGTGAACTTGCCGGTCTCGGCCTTGATTACCCTCCTGAGCTGTCTCCTGACATCCGCGCAGAGCCTGGCGAGTCTTGATGCGGAGAACGGGCGGATATTTCCCACAGGGAGCTTTTGCCGCAAATCATTCGTGAGGGCGGCAAGATCCGGGTCCTCCTCGGCTCCCGGAGCGGGCGTGCGGAGGAAGGCAAAGACATGCTTGCGGTCTTCCTCGCTCTGGCCCAGGCCCTTCAGGATCTCCTGGTGGGTGGCCGAGGCCTCATACTTGGTACGGCGCGGATCGTCTGCCGGCCAGCCCAGACGCTCGATCGCAGAACAGAAGATCTTCCTGAGAGCGTCCTCCGCGGCCTTCCATGCGCCGGCCTCTCGCAGCCGAGCAGCCAGCTTCTCTTCCTCCGGCGCAACCGCGGCGACGCTCAACGCGCGCGGCCGAAGGATGTACTCCGCGGGCGCGGCGTTGTCATCCTTGCAGTACCAGCCTTCGCCCGCGGCGGGCTGATTCTCCTCGCACAGCAGCAACCGCCTCTCGTCCTCCGAGGCAACCGAGAGGATTCGCTCGAACTCCCCGGCCTCGATCCGCGCCGGCAACGGACGCCAACCATAACGGTCTCCGAGCAGAACGATGAAGTTGGGCTTGATGCCGGTCTGCTGGCAGCGCTCAATCTCGCGCAGGCAGATCTCCATGGTCTGCTGGTCGAGCGCAGCTTCGTCGCGAACACCCCAGCGCAGATCAATAGCCTGGAAGCGTGCGCCGTTCTCTTCACAAAGCTTGCGCAGCCTGGGGAAGACGTCGTGCTGGAGCGCGTCGCGTTCCGCCTTCAAATCCTCGAATGTTGAACTAACGAAAACACGGAAGGTACGGGTCGTGATCGGCATGGCTGGTCCTGCTAGAGCAGATCATATCGCCCTTCAAATCGGATTTCATGTTTGCGCTTGGCGGCGCACACTCTACGCGTGCCCCCGGCGCTTCTACCGGAAGTTGATGTATTCCAACGGGGCGTGCTCGTGGCTGAGGTTGGTCCCCGCCCACACATGACAGATCGGCTTGCCCAGACCAAGCGCCCACTCGACGATCTCCGCGGTGCCGCCGCGACCGTTCGCGGGCAAGCCATCCCAGACGGCGAGCAGCACGTCCGAGTGCTCCACGACGTGGCGGCCGACCTGTTCATAGGCTTCGGTACGGCTGTCTCGTAGGGGCAACTCGATCACCGACTCGGCCAGACCAAGCAGGTCCAGGAACTCCTCTCTCGATTGCTGCGATTGGAAATCAGTCATGTAGTCAGCCTTGGGAAGTGGCAGTACTGCGACAAGCCGTGCACCCGGCCGGGCCAGAATGTGCCGGGCGACAATCCGGTCCGACCCTTCGGCCAGGGCAGATAGAACTCGCCAAGGCGTCGCCGCCGGGAAACGCGCAGCTATGGCAGCCAGGGCCATCTCAAGGCCGGCCTCGACGGCCGCCCCATCGGCAAGCTTGCGATGCCCGGTGACGCCGATCCGCAGCATGCTTATTTCTCCACGACGGCCTTGGCCCGCTCGTCTTTGACGCGGGCCTCCACGATTGTGTAACCGGCGTGGGCCAGGATCGTGGCAATCTTGCGGATCGCCGTGCGGTCTTTCTTTTTCTCTTCCTCGGGAAGCTCCACGGCGCCGAGTTGCTCGGCAAAACCCGCGTGGTGCGTCAAGTCCTCTGCGCGCCAAGGCAGCAGGCACTTGTGCAGCTTGCGCTCTTTGACGGTCTCGGGGCCATAGCGCCATCCGTCCGTTGTCTTCTGACGCATCCAGCGCGTGTGCTCCATCGAAGCCAGTTCCTCGAGCACGTCGTCCCGGAAGGCGAACGGAGGCTCGCCGCTGCGGGCGGGGACCATGTAGCATCCCGCATGCGCCAACTTGCCAGGAATATCGCGCACCTGCCCGCGGTTCTGCTCCTTCTCATCCTCCGGGAGCCGATCATAGTCCACCAGGGAGTTGTTCTCTTTGGTGGCTTCGTTCTTGTGAGGTCCGTACTTCCAGCCGAGGGCAGTTTGCTCCTCGCAGTAGATCGCGTGCGCGGCCTTCGCCAGGCGCTCCAGGGTTTCGCCGTCGAGTTCGAGTTGCTGGACCCGCGCCAGAAAATCCTGTCCGTCTACGTGCAAATCCAATTGCGCTTCGGTCGGCAGGCAGGAACGCTCGAATCGGGTTTTGCCCGCGAGTTGGCTCATGGCGATGACGGACTCCATCGACCGCGCTCCGTGCTTGTATATCCTGGTCAGCAACATGGCCCGCAACACGCCGGAATCGATCTGCACCTCGCCCTTGCGCAGTACGTGTTTGGCGTCCCGCGAAAGCATCGAGCGTAGGAGGATGGCGCGCCGCAGTACGTAATACGGATCGTCTCCACCCGCCTGCGGGTTGGGACCAAGTACATTGACATAGCCCTTGAGGCGGCTGACGAAGTCCGGAACCTTGGCCGCGCGGGCCTGGTCCTCGTTTACGTTCTTGCCGAACTTATCGAGCGTCTCACTCGTTCCGCCCGCGAATACGAAGATCGCCTTTCCAATGGGGTGGGTGAGGTCTCCGTGTTGGAACTTGCCATCCTGCATTGGCACGAGAAAGTAACGCAACCAGCCATAAGGGCCCTGGTAATCGCCGTCGAACTCGTCCCAGAACACCAGAGGGATTTTCCCTTCGAGCCCGATGTCGCGCACCTGATGCAAAGCCGACAGCAGTTCGTCGGTGGACCCGAGTTGGGACAGGTTGAATTCTCTGGGCTCGATCTCGCCCGGCCGGAGCGCCAGCGCAAGCTGGGTAATTCCGAACGATTTCCCAGATCCGGGAGGACCAAACACGGCGATCGACAAGGGCCGCTTGGGACGTGGCTGAGCCACATATTCGCTGACCAGGGAGCGAATGCTGCGCAAGCTCTCGATCTCCTGCCGGTCCACGGTCAGC
>Ga0187803_10001183_pt1 | contig 10221 bp, 9 predicted proteins | sample NC_wetland_sal_i_2_FD_132425 | JGI IMG/M metagenome (GOLD analysis project Ga0187803, IMG submission 132425) | Wetland sediment microbial communities from Neuse River Estuary, North Carolina, USA - Control_3 | ecosystem: Environmental > Aquatic > Freshwater > Wetlands > Sediment | place: USA...
ACGACTGGGATCCCGTTGGGCTGGGCGTAGACGACGGCGCCCTGGTCGAACGCGACCTGGCCCGGCGGAGCGTACGAGTTGAGGAGCGAGACCACGAACTCCCCACCTAGAACCCCGCCCTGCGTGATCCCACCGGCCGCCACGAATGGGCAGCGAGAGATCGAGGGAGGTGGATCGTTGTATGTGTAGGTCCACCCGCTCGCGTTGCCGCTCCCGTTCGCGTGGTAGTAGTTCGTGTTGTTGTAGGAGACCGCTCCCGCCGACCCTGCGACCGTGTCGGTGAGTGCAATGTTGCCGTAGGGGCAGCGGCTCGACGTCGCGTTGCCGAGATCGAACCCATTCCAGTAGACGTTCCAGCCGCCCGATCCGGAGCCCGTGAAGGAATCGGAAAAGCCGTACCCCACCAGAACAAAGGAGCCCCCCGCCGTCACCGAGTCGGAGACGCTGTCGTGGTTCCCCACGATCATGACGCTGTAGCCGGAGCCGCCCTTGGATCCGAAGACGAGGGTGTCGTAGCTGCCGACGACCAGGACATTCACGGCCGCTCCCCCCGTGGCGTTCACGTAAAGGGTGTCGTTGCTCCCGAGGACGAAGATCTTGTTGATCGCGCCACCCACGCTTCCGACCGAGATGATGGAACCGCTGGTGCTGAAGTTCACGGTCGCTCCGAGTCCGCCGTTCCCGGAGACGGAGTAGACCTGATTGTTCCCCGCGGAGAAGTTCCAGACCACGGACTTGGAACCTGTGCACGAGATCCCGGTCGTGAGAGTCCCGTTCTGCGACGCAACGCTGCAGCCACCGAGCGAGCCGGAGTTGGGGACCCCGATCGAGGGCGCGTTGAACGGTCCCCCCAACGTGAAGTTCACCGTTTCGGCCGCCCCCTTCGTCCCTGGTCCCACGATGGCTCGGTCCTGGGCTGCGAACGGAGGAACCCCCAACGAGCCGAGAGAGACCGGCTGCGAGATCTGAGCTCCCGAGGCAGAAGGGACCGACTCGGCCCTGAGGATCGAGCTGAGTCGGGCCAGCTGGTTCTCCACAAGCAGCTGGTGCTGGAGGTCGTTCACGGCCATCTGGTTGGGTAGGGTCGTCGTCAGGTAGTTGGAGATGAATGTCACCACGAGGAGGAGACCCAGCAGAGTCGCGACCGCCGACGCTTGGGCCCGACGACTCCGAGCGCGCCACCGACGAGCAACTGCCCTGCGGCTTCGGACAACTCGGACCCGATGCGTCCCCGAACGACTCCGGCCGGACCGGCTCGGTCTAGTGGACGCGTGGGCGCGTCCGAGTCGAATCGCATGGGGGGACCGCGCGACGCCGCCCTGCGAGGCGAGGCCCACCCGCTGGGTTGTCCGAGCGAGCCGGACCTGACGCGGAGGCAGGGCGGCCCTCGCCGGGCCGACGCTGGCCGCGGCCGGCGGCGTTCGAAGCATTCGGACTCGATGAGCAGGCACGGAGGATCCTAGAGGGTACGAAATAGGGCGGCCCGGGGTATATATATGTGGAGCCGCCCAGCCGCTGCCGCCGCGCTGGCCACGGCAGGACCGACGCGCGCTGCTCTCTTGCGACGCTCGTGAACGTTGCACCCACTCCTCGGGGTGTCTGGACCCGTACTTCACTAGGGACGGGGCGACCGTCTCCTCCCAGAGGTCTGCCCGGGGGCGACGTGCGGCCCCGGTCCGCGACTGCCAGACCGGCCGGTGTCGCGACGTGGTCGAAGATCGAGCACGAGGTGACGAGATATGCGACCGACGTCTGCCCATTTCCATGCTAGTACATCTTTCCAGGACCACCAAGCGAAGGGGGAGCCAACTCGCCGTGGCGTTCGTGGGGCTAGCGATCGCAACGATGATGGTCGTCGGGGTTTCGACGTGGGGCGGACCGAGCGCGGTTTCGCACGCTCCTGCACTCCGGCCGGTGTTCGTTTCTTCCGAATCCGGCGCTCTCGCCCCCTCGGCGAGCCCGCCCGTGTTCAATGTGACCTTCAAGGAAGTCGGGCTCCCGGCCCACACTGCCTGGTCGGTCGCGGCCGGGAACCCGCCCGTGACGCACTCGAACACGTCCTCCCACGCAACAGGTCGGATCCTTTTCCAGGAGCCTCAGGGCGTTCTCAACTTCACCATCGGCGCTCCGACGGGGTGGGGCGTCGCGAAGGTGACCGGCGCCACGCACCCAGGTCAGACCTCGACCGTGATCGCGGCCGCGACCCAAGTGAACGTCTTCTTCGGACCGGTCGAGTCTCTCACGTTCCACGAAGCGGGCCTTCCGTCCGGGACGGTCTGGTCCGTATCGATCGCTTCCGTACTTCCCCATGGCGGCCCCTCGGCAGCGACCAGCTCCGGGAGCGGCAATTCGATCTCGTTCACCGTGGTCGAGGGAACGTACCACTACACGATCTCGAGCGCGGCGCCGTATTCCGGCCTGCCGGGCCACGCCACGGTGCGGGTCTCCGACGGTCCGACGACCAAGTTTGTCCGGTTCCAGCTGGTCACCGCCCACGTGACGTTCGTGTCGCACAACCTCACCGGGGGTCACTCATGGACACTGAACATCACAGGCCCGGCGAAGGTGACCATGACGTCGGCTGCCCCGATCATGAAGTTCGTCCTACCTGATGGCGTCTACTCGTACACGATCGGCCCGATCGCCGGGCTCAAGGCCACGCCGAGTTCCGGGACGTTCACGGTCAGCGGGCATGTGTCGATGACCATCCCGATCTCCTGGTCGACGGGATAGGGAATTCGGCCCCAGATCGGCCGTCCCGTTCGAGGGGGCTTGGACAGCGACCCCGAGCGTCGCCCAGAGAGCCCGAGGGGGAACCGGCGGGTCCGTTGAGGAGCGCGCCCGGTCGCCCTCATCGAAGACAGTAACTAGAGCGCCGATCTCCTCACCGCGGTGGGTCGGACATGAGGGGAGGATTCGCGCTCTCGGTGGGCGTCGCGCTGTTGTTGATCATCCCTGCGGTGCCCACGGCCGCGGCGGTCTCTTCGTCGATCCAAGCGCTCGGGTTCCATTCCGTGCGGGACGCGCCCCGGTCCCTCCCCGGGCCGGGCGCGTTCGCCTTCGTCGCGAACTTCGAGGATGGAGGTCTCGACGGGTGGTCGGCGAGTCAGGGATCCGCCACTGTCGTCTCCTCGCCGAGCTATGCCGGGGAGCCCGCCCTCCTCTCGACGTCGTCGGGGGGGCCTCCGCAGGTCGACGTCGCGAGCGAGGGCTTCGCCCCCGGCGGCCCATCGTTGTCGTTCCAAGCGGCGATCGATCCGTCGGAGGGGTCAGGCGGGGTGGGGGTGGGGAACGGTTCGACGCCCCTGGCCGTCGTCGGGCTCAGCCTCGGAACGGTCTGGGCGGGACCCAACATCATCACGGCCGCTCCGATCGGAAGCGTGACAGCCCAGACCGCCCAACCCGCCGGTTGGGTCTGGGTCAGTGCCAACATCTACCCCGTAGTCTCCGGCAAGACAAGCTCGTGGGTGATGGACGTCTACGTCGATCGCACCGACGTGCCGTTGGCCACCATGATCCCGGTGCCCCAGGCGGCGGGGTATACGGATGCCTGGCTCTCGACGACCCAAGGGACCGTCGAGTACACCGATTTCATCTACACGTCCTACCAGATCGCCACCACGATCCCGGGCTACAACAACATGGACGGATACGGCCAGGGTTCGGGGCTGCTGGTCTCCCTGCTGCCAGAGTTCACGACGCTGTCTGCGCGGATGGTTCTCGACAGTTGGTCGACGCCTCAGACCGGGATCCTCTCCTTCCAGATCAACGCGATGAACTACTATGGAACGACGCGGTCGACGTGCAAGGGGTTCTTCCAGCTCGGTGTCGACCTCAACCCCAACGGCACGATCGCTCCGTGGTACGTTCCCGGCGACAACTGCGTCGCCCACTACTTCACTCACTCGAATTCCCCGGCCGTAGGCGCCGGATTCCCGTCACCGCCGGGTTCGACGCTGTTCCTGACGATCGCGGATCTGGTCGGTTCCCACCGGATCGTGATGTCGATCCTAGACACCTCGGTCTCGGGAGCCGATCAGACGTGGGTCGCCACGATCCCCTACACGGGGACGGAATTCTTCGGCACGTACACCCAGATCGAGTGGCAGCCGTGCTGCTCGAACTTCCCGATCGGAGCGTACTCCCTCGATGGGAGCCTCGACCACATGGCGATCTCCGGTGGCAACCTCAGCGGGCCGACGGCCCTTCCGGCGAGCTACATGCTCCCCTTCGCCCTCGACGTACCGACCAGCTGGGCGTTCAACTACTACAACGTCGCTACAGGTGGGTACGAGCAGATCGGGTAGCGCGAACTCTGTTCTCCAGCGGGCGCTGGCGGCTCGCCCACCGCGCCTCGCCCGGGTGATGGCGGCCAATATTCACACGTCCGTGAATCACCCGACGGGGCCGATCCTGGCGGGGAGGGAGAGTGGAGTTCCCGCGGGGAGACGACACGCGGCTCGGAGCGATGAGCGGGCCGTCAAGTCTGTAATGACCCTAAATCGATCTCAGACCTGGGGGTCCGATGGCCTGGTCATCGAGAGTGGGTTCGATCGTGATCGACTGCGTCGAGTTCGACCGGATGCTGGCCTTCTGGGGAGAGGCGCTTCACTACGCCCCGCTGTATCCGCCTTCGCGTGGATGGGCGATCCTCGCCGATCCCAGGCAGAGGGGGCCCAACATCTCGCTGAACAGGGTCACCACGAAGACCCCGGGGCGCAACAACCTCCACCTCGACCTGTACAGTTCGAGCATGAACTCGGAAGTGCGACGCCTCGTCAAGATCGGGGCGAAGCGCCACCGGCAGACGTACGGTTCCGACGACGACTTTCGGGTTCTCGAAGACCCCCACCGCAATCTCTTCTGCGTAGTGCAACTGTGAATCGGGGTTCCCGGAGGGCTGAGCCCAGAAGGCCCCCCCGGCCAGGTCCCCGGGGGCCAGGGGGATGCACGCCGACTTAGGGAGGGTCCCGGTCGGTGGGGTAGGCTCTCTGCGGACCTAGGGCCGCCCGCCCTCCCGCCTCCGTGGGTCCAACAGCCGTTGATCGGATTGGAGAGTGTGCGGCTATCGGCCGGACGCTTCTATTTTGTACATAATAATGCCGTCGGTTTAAGTACCATTTCAGGGCAATTGAGCAGTGCACGTATGACCGCATCCCTCCCCATGAACGAAGCTGAAGCCGCGATCAACACCTTCATTCGTGTCTGCGAAGCAGAGCGGGCGGTGGCTCGAGCCCGCAGCATGGCCGCGTACGAGCGCCAGATGGCTCGTGCCATGGGCACCCCGGAAACAGGGCGCCTCCCCCACGCGGAGCAACTCGAGGCCGTCGCCGAGCGACTGACGCGCCTCCTGCAACCGCAAATGGCCCACAGCTAGCCCCGACGCCGTGGGAGGAGCGCCCGGAACCGGGCACCCTCCCAGCCAAGTCCGGGTGCGTTCGTGGCCTCGGATTCACTCCCCCGATAGGACCCCGAAACGACCTGGAACCGTCGAACGCCGCGGTCGGACCGCGAACGGAGCGTGCGGAAACGGGCAGCCGTGCCGGATTCTGATGTTCCCGGTTTTCGCGTCGCCCCGCAAGTTCGGCTCGACCCAGTGCGAATCCCTGAGCGTCCGAAAAACGCCTAACGCGGGTCCTGCTACCGCCAGTTCGGCCATCGGGGGCCCGGTGCGATGGGCTACACCTCTGCCGAGCTGGCTGCGATCATCATCCAGGTCGCGATCGTCCTCCTCATCGTTCGACGGTCCTGGGCGATGATGCACGGTGTGCCGTACTCCGTGGCTCGCCTCGTCGCCCTGCCGGCATTGATTCTGATTCTCTGGGGGTTGAGCGAGCTCGAGTCGATCCTGCTCACGGCGTGGGCCCTGCCGTACCTAATCGTGCTGGACCTTGCGATACTCATCGGCACACTGCTCGCGTTCACGCCTGTTGCCGAACGCATGACGCAGGTGAACCGGGACCCTGCGGGGAACAGGTCGTATCGGATCGGATTCTCCCTCGCTGGGCTCTTCGTTGGCGCCTTCGTGATCCGCGTGAGCGCGGCGGCGATCCTGTTCCCCAGCTCGCTCGAGTTTGGAAGCCCGCCCGGTGGGTTCCCCCCCGTGCAGCAGCAGATCGTGCTCGGGGCGATCGATGCCCTCTTCTCCATGAGCGCGGGGCTGGTCCTGGCCCGGTCGACGGGAATCCGACGCAAGTGGAAGGCGGCGCAAGCGACCTTGGCGACCGTGGAGGCCCGCTAGGCCGGGACCTACGCGCCAGTCCTTCGCGCCGCCCGATTCGTCGTTCGTCCCGACCGGGGGCTGGCCCGGGAAGGGCGGGGTTCCACGAGCATTCCATCGCCGTCCCAATGTCACATTGGGGACACTTCGGGCGGCGCGGGACGCCGCCTCAGGGCAACCCTAACTATGCCGGGCCGTTCGGAATCGTGGACCTCGCGCCGCCCGACTCCCGGCGATGCGGGTCCCGAGCCAAGGAGGTGGAGAGCGGTGACCGGGGTGATCGAGGTGGCCGAGGCACACGCTCGACCCTCGTTCCTTTCGGATTTCATTCTCGGGAGCGAGGACGGGATCGTCAACGTCCTCGGCATCATCCTCGGCCTCTCCGCGGCCACGAACGATGCGCGCCTCATCATCATCGCCACGCTGGCGGCTCTCGCGGCCGAATCGATCGCGATGGGAATGGTCGCCTTCACCTCTACCCGGGCCCGACGGAGGCTCTACCTCGCCGAGACGGCCCGAGAGATGCGAGAGATGCGAGAGACCCCGGAGGAGGAGCGGGAGGACGTGCGCCGGATTCTCTCCAGTTGGGGCTACCGCGGGAAGGACCTCGACGAGCTCCTCGTCCGGATCGAATCGAACCCGAAGGCGATGGTGGAGCTGATGCTCGCGTTCGAGCTCAAGCTCGCCCCGGTCGAGCCCGCCGCGCCTCGGAGGAGCGGGTTGCTGGTCGGAGGTGCGACCATCTTCGGCCACGGCATCCCGCTCGTACCGTTCTTCTTCGTGGGTTCGGACGTGCTTCTGGGAGCGGTCCTCGCGGTGGCGGCCAGCGGGATCGCCCTGTTCGGCATCGGCTGGTACGAGTCCAAGATCACCGTCGGAGGGTGGTGGCAGAACGGTCTCCAACTGGTCGGAATCGGGCTTGCGGGCGGCTTCGCAGGGTACTTGATCGGTCACATCCTCGGGGCGGCGCCCGGTGCCGGACTGTGACCCAGGGCGGCGGGCGCGAGAGGATTCGTGCAGAGGCTCGACCGCGGGTCCGGGCCGCGCCGGTACCGTACCTGATCCCATCGACCCGGGCCTGGAATCGTTGAGCTTCTCCGCGCGCCCCGGACTAGGTACGGGCGCAGTCCCGAAGGGAGCGGTGGGCCGGGCGCGGTCGGGTCCATCCGGAGCTCGGCGGACCTGTCACGAGAGGGTTGGCCGCGAGTGTCTCGGCCGTCCGGAGAGACCCCGGGGGATGGTCTCATCTACAGGCGGGACGACTACCCGAGTGATGCCCGCAGAGTCTTCTGACGATTCTCTCCACTCCGATCGCGAAGTCACGCCACGGAACCGGGACTCCTTGCCGAGCTTCCCGCGGGACACCGGTTCCCTCTGAGCTGGAGGAGGCTTCCGGATGCAACCGGCGATGCCTCCGACCCCAGGATCGGGGGCGCGAGCGCGATCGGCCGTGGGTTCGGTAGTCTCCCTCTGGCGGTATCCCGTGAAATCAATGATGGGAGAGGAGCTCAATGCCTCCCGCGTCACCGACCGCGGACTGTGGGGGGATCGCGCGTTTGCGCTCGTCGACCAGGTCACTGGAAAGGTCGCCAGTGCCAAGAACCCCCAAAAATGGGGACGACTGTTCGAGTTCCGAGCTTCCTTGCGTGAACCTCCAGAAACTGGCCGAGCCCTCCCCGCGGTTCGGATCACACTCCCGGACGGTTCGGTCACGTCCTCAGACCAGATCGATGTCGACGGGAGGCTCTCCCAGGCGCTGGGAGCTCAAGTTCGTCTCCAGACATGCGGTTTGGAAGCGCCGGCCTACGAGGAGTACTGGCCGGATCTGGAGGGACTCCCTCACCGAGAGCAGGTGACCGACGAACTGATGCCGCCACGGACGTTCTTCGACATGGGGATGGTCCACCTGCTTACGACGGCCACCCTCGACCGGCTCCGCGAACTCTCTCCTGAGGGTCGGTTCGAGGCCCGCAGATTCCGCCCCAACATCGTGATCGAGCCCTCCTCTGTCGGGAAGGGATTCCTGGAGAACGGATGGGTCGATCGGACCATCGGCCTCGGAGAGGAGGTTCGGCTGAGGATCACCGCGCTGTGCGGAAGATGCGTGATGACCACGCTCCCCCAAGGAGACCTTCCGCGCGACCTCGCCATCTTGCAAACGGCCTCCCGACACAACCGGCGCAAGGTGGGCGTATACGCTTCGGTGGAGCAGGGCGGGACCGTTCAGCGAGGGGATCCCGTTTGGGTGGAGTGACCCAAGGGGCCGGATCCCATACGTTCCACGAGTCACGGAAGAGCTGGAAGCAGCCGATCAGAAGTTGTCGGTCTACCAAGGAATCGGTTGGTCGGTGGGCCCGGTCGGACCCACCGATATAGACGGTTGTCCTTCGGACGCAGGGGGGGTGGTTAAAGAAACCCCTCCGTAGAATTCGATCCCTTGGCGCCCACCGGACAACCTCTCCCTAAATCGGCGGGATTCACGATCATCCGCTTCCTTCCCGGCTTACTCTCGCCGACAATCACCTGTTTCTGGGCCGATTCTCCAGCCGCGACTCTTGACTCTCATCAGTCAGTCACAATCGACCCGGTAAGGTTGTAGCTGCCGGACTCCAAGGGGGCCTGAATCGTCATCGTGAGCGACACAGACCCGGCCGGGGCCAGGACTATCGGTAGGGGGGGATCCACTGACACGGTGGCGAAGGGCGAAGTGGCACTGGAAGAGAGGACACTGAAGGAGGACGTCCCGCTGTTCGTGAGATGTACGCTGATGTTGAACGCTGACCCCGCTACCACTGTGAACGGGCACCCCGAAGTGCAAGTGTAGGAGGCGTTCAAGGACCCCCGGTCTGCCAAACCGGATTCGACCGTAAAGTTGAACCCCGCAACGATGACGCCAGGGTTCCCCTGAGAGCTACCCGCCGAGGCGCCTCCCGCTATGTAGAGCCCCGTCAACGCAACGACGAGAGCCACGACTACGACCACCGACACGACTACACCCGTGGCCGCGGACATCGGTGTGGGCGGGATCGGTGGTACCGCTTCGGAACCCGATTGGAGCACGAGACGATGCAGGAGTTTCTCCTACTTGCTGGTTCCTGACCCGACCCGCTCCCTGCGCCAATCGGAATGAATCGAGACCCTACAGGTCCCCGCCTTCGTTCGGCTCGCATCAACCCACACATTTCGTGAGGCCCCTCTCTCTCTGACGATCAGCTCAACTCGAAGCCGGTGAGTGGGTCGTCTGCTCTCGCCGGGGGCGCGCCTGTTCGAACGCCGTGGCCCCGCCCAGCGAGTCCGCCAGACCGGCCCAAGGCGAGCGACCGGGTCTTGGAACTACGCAGGCTTCGGCGAGACAGGACCGCGCGTAATTCTTGTAAGCTCCTCGAGAATCCCAAATCTCTTCATGCTGAGGTTGCTCACTCCAGGGTTCTTCTTCAGGCCCGCGACGATTTCACCATCCAGGTATCGTTGCGCAGACCGTGCGTCATCGAATAGGTAGATCCCTGCCGCCTCCTTCTCGGCCTCATTCATGAGCCAGACCTTCCAGAGAAGTCCAGGCATTCGCGCAAACGTCTCCACGAGTGACTTGAAAGCGTTCTCGAGCTCGCTCCTCCGCATGCTGAAGTTGAAGTTGATTTGGACTATCTCCTTCGCCATACCCTCCTCCCAGGGTGTTGGGCAGAAGGGCCGTATTACGCATGGTGGAGAGACCCGCACGTGTGAATTGGCGGCGCACTCCCACTCCGAACCCAGTTACATAGAGAAGGGACGCTTTGGCGGAAGCAGCTAGTGCGTCCCCCCTACTCGAGGGCTGCACAACACCCGCCCACGCTCGGGCTTAATGGAACGGGCGGACTACGGTCGTCGGTCGAGGGACCCGTTCTGGAAGGGAGGTCAATCGATGGTCCGGGGGTCTGCACCGCGAGGACGACGACCTCCGTTACCTTTGCTCGCCGAGACATCCCGGCGGCTCGAGTCTCTCAGAGGTCACTTTCGCGCTG
>Ga0187803_10001184_pt1 | contig 10220 bp, 9 predicted proteins | sample NC_wetland_sal_i_2_FD_132425 | JGI IMG/M metagenome (GOLD analysis project Ga0187803, IMG submission 132425) | Wetland sediment microbial communities from Neuse River Estuary, North Carolina, USA - Control_3 | ecosystem: Environmental > Aquatic > Freshwater > Wetlands > Sediment | place: USA...
ACGAACTGGAAGTCTACGATCATCTCGAAGCGCCGCGCCAGAGCCTGATTCTGGAAAAGGTGAAGTCCGGGATCGACGGACTGATCACCACCCTGCGCGACAAAATTGACGCCGAGGTCTTTGAGGCGGGGCGCGGCACACTGAAGGTGGTGGCGCAGGACGCGGTGGGATTTGACAACATCAACCGCGCCGACGCGAATCGCTACAAGATCCCTTTCACCCACACCGCCGACGTGCTGAACGAAGCGACAGCCGAATTCGCGTTTCTCATCCTGGGTAGCGTGGCGCGGAAGCTGGGCCCGGCGGAGCATCTGGTGCGCGAGAATCGATGGGGCACGTGGCATCCATTTCTTCCCTTTCTCGGCGACGAAGTCACGGGCAAGACCATCTCCGTGATCGGCACCGGGCGCATCGGCCAGGCGCTGATCAAGAAAGGCATCGGCTTCGATTCGAATTTTCTCTGCATCGACGCGTTTCCGCCGCCGCAAGACTTCATGAACAAGATTCAGGAGATGATGGACCTGCGTTTCCGCCAGGGCTTCACGCCGCAACGGCGCACCATCCGCTTTGTCCCATTTGAAGAGGCGCTGGCGGGCGGTGATTTTATCACCCTGCACGTGCCATTGCTGCGCGAGGGCGAAGCAGCCATGCCCACCTATCATCTGATCAACGAGAAGACGCTGCGGATGATGAAGCCCACGGCTTATCTGGTGAACACTTCGCGTGGGCCGGTGGTGGATGAGCACGCTCTCGCGGCGGCGGTCAAAGCCGGGGTGATTGCCGGAGCGGCACTCGACGTTTATGAAACTGAGCCGCTGCCCGCGGACTCGCCGCTTCGCGATCCGGAGATCGAAGACCGGGTTCGTCTTTACCCCCACTTTGCCAGCGCCGGGCGCACCACGCGGCTTTCCATTGATCCGAACAAAGGCATGGCCGGGCGTTGCGTCCAGGCGCTGATCGACGTCTGCGAAGGCAATTACGGCGGCAACCCGGCCCACATGCCGTACGTGGTGAACAAAGAAGCGTTTCGGTGATTTTCTAAAACCCATCCCTGCTATTTTCCCGTTCCTTTCAACGCCACCGTTTGCGGGCTGTTGTTGGCGCTGTCGTTCACGTTCATGGTGGCGGAGCGCGCGCCCGTGGCGGTGGGCTTAAACGTCACCGAGATCGTGCACTTTCCCTTCGCCGGCACGCTGCTGCCGCAAGTATCGGTCTCAGAAAAATCGCCCGGGTCTGCGCCCACGAATGTGATGGGACTGATCGCCAGCGCGGTGGGCAGATTGTTCTTCAGAGTTACGGTCTTGGCAGTACTGCTGGTTCCCACGGTCTGCGATGCGAACGTCAGCGAGGTGGGCAACGCGGTGGCTTGGGCCACGCCCGTGCCTGAGAGCGGGACGGTTTGAGGGCTGTTCGTGGCATCGTCAGAGATGCCCAGCGTCGCCGCCTCCGTACCGATGAGGCTGGGCGTGAATGTGACACTGATGGTGCATTTCTTTCCCGGGGCCAAGGCTGAGGGGCAGTTGCTGCTCTGCGAGAAGTCGGACGCGTTTGTGCCGGTGATCGCGATATTCGAAATATTCAAGGGGGCGGTTCCGGTGCTGCTCAGGGTCACCTTTTTGGCGTTGCTCGTAATATCGATCGGCTGATTGCTGAATGATGCCGAGGTGGGAGAGATTGTCGCCGCAGGCTGAACGACCGACAGGGTCACTTGGGTCTGATGAGTCAGGGTGCCATCCGTGCCGCTGATGGTCAATGTGAAACTCCCTTGCGGCGTGCTGGAGCTTGTCGTGACATTAAGCGTTGAGTTTCCGGACCCGCCCGTAATGGGGTTCGTTGTAAAGCCGCCCGTTGCGTTCGACGGCAATCCAGATACGCTGAGGTTTACGCTGTTGTTGTAGCCGTTGAAAGGACTGACCGTGACGGTATAGCTGGTGTTTTTTCCGAGATTCACTGTCTGTGACGGAGGCATCGCTGAAATGGTGAAGTCGGGCGTTGGTGGCGTCCAATTGTTCACCAGGTTGGCGGCGTTGAGGGTTCCGATGCCGGTGGCAAAGTCCCATCCGGTAGTTGTTCCGTAGGCCGGCTGGTACGCCGTATTCGACGTGGAGAGCACGCCGACCATGCCGTTACTTGTGGTGCCCCCGGGATCGTAGCAATTGTTCAGCCGGCCGGCGGAATCAAAGGTACAATCCACATCCATATCGCCGAGGGTGACGTCATAAAATATGCAATTACTTGCTACAGTATTTCCGTTGCTGGAATTACAGGCGCTGCTGCCACTCGCGCCGTACTCGGCCGATGCAAGTTGGTAATAGACAGGATTGGGGTTGCCCTGGCGCGCCGCCGTCTTCTGGTTCACCAGCGCCTGGATACCGGCCAGAATGGGCGCGGCGAAGGATGTGCCACCCGCCGCCGACCAGTTGCTGGGCGCGCCGGTGCAGGCGGTTCCGCCGTGCGCGGTGTTGGACCAGCAGAAAATGTAGTAGTGATACCAGAGGCCGTCAGCGGCAAACAGCGAAACGTCGGGAGTATCCCGCACGCCGTCGTTGGGATTGCCCAGGACTGACTGCCACGATGGTTTTGGCCATCCCTGGCAGGTCCCGCTCACCACGCCGCTGATGGACGGAGTCCCCGTGGCGCAGGCGCTCGGGCCGCCACCGCCGCCCACCGTGGTTTGGAAGAGAAAACCGATGGTCTGGTCGTTGCACAGACTGGTGGAACCATAGGTTGGGCTATAGCCCATGTAGGTGGAGAACAGCACTCCGGCGCAGGAGTCGTTCCAGGGTATTTCGGGAACATAGGACAATGCAGATCCGTACGCGGACGTGTTGGAAGAGTTCCAGTAGGTGGAATTGGCGCCCGAATAGGTATCGCTGAAGTCTGTTCCGCCTACGGCGACGTTGTAGGGTGTGGAGGCGAAAGCGTTCACCGCGATGCCGTGGGTTGCTGCGGTGGCCGGTCCCGCGGCACTATTGTCGCAGCCCGCCGCCGCGGTGTCACCCGCTGCCACAAACACGGAAATTCCCTCCGTTACCGCCTGTTGATAGGCGGAGTTGTAGGCGGCATTGGCCGCCGCGCCGTTCACCGTTTCGCACTGCCCGTAGCTGATGCTCATGATGGCTGGCGGCTGGCTGCCATTGATCAGGTTCTGGACGGCAATCAGGCCGCCAAACGTGAGGCCGGTGGTGCCGGTATCTTTGCACGATGCCATCACAATGGCCGCGCTGGGCGCTGCAGCGCTGGCCCATTCCGCGTCCAAAGTCGCTTCCGCGTCAATGTTGGGGCCAACGGCGCCGGGATCCGTGCAATTATTGGGCCCGCTCGGGGGCGCAGGATGCACCGTGGTAAACGACCCCGAGCTGTAACCGGAAAGGCCAAAGGTCGACCGAAACTTGCTCCAATCCGCCGACGTATAAACGTCCGAGTCTTCGATCAGCGCAATCGTCTGTCCCTGTCCCGAGTAGCCCGCGCTGCAGAGCGGGTTCAGGTTGTAGATGGTGGCCAGGTCCGCAGGGACCACAGCGTAGTTCGTGTTGCCCAAGACGTCGATGAAGGTGAACTCGGGTTTCATCCGGTGCATGGGATGAGGGCGGAAGTCATGCAACGAAACGATGCCGGCGACCGCGGGCGCGAGCGCGGCGGGGATGCGAGGGTCGCTCATGTTGGCGACGTGTTGCTCCCCGTTGATTTCGAAATGGTGAATCTCCGTCTGGAAGGCTTGGCGCACCTGGCCCACTGTCCCTGAAAAGTCGATGACCATACCGCTGGGATACACCTGGTTCACAGTGAAGCCGTGCGCAGCGAGCCACGCGGTGACGACGCCCACATCTTCCTTCGCGACGCCGAACTTCGAACCAAATTCCTCCGCTGTGATCCATTGGTGAAAGTTCGGCGAGCCGGCTGTGTGCAGCTCGTCGATGAATTGCTCGAGCGCCTGCTCGCGCTCAGGCGAGCGCTTCAACTGGAGCAGCATGTGCTGCATCGGGAAATCGTCCGCCACAGCACCGCGATCATTCAGGGCGTTGGCTTCCGGTCGAGTGTTCCCCTTCAGCTCGACACGTTTGCTTTCGTCGATCGGCTGGGTGATGAGTGGTCGTTGGTCGGGCGCAAACCCGGGGCTTTGGGCCTTGGGAAGAACAGTACCGAACAAAAAGAAGCATAAGGCTGCCGCGAAAAGAGCAAAGAGCGAGCGGGCGCGTTTGCTGTTCATTGGGCCTCCTTGGTAAGCTTCGCCGAATGATGGCTAATCGATTTGCGAGAGAACCGAGACAGTACAACCGCAAGTCCGGGAGGTGCCTCGAAGCGCGGGGTCATACCCAGTGCCCTTCTCCTCCAGTGAGGGCAGGATACCACAGATCTTGTGTTTTGGCTCGGTGGCACGGCCATCACGGCCGTGATCTTCGGAACCGATGGGCACGATGCCCGTGCCATGTGACTATGGACAACTGACGCCGCTATCCTCCTATTCGGGAGTATTGACGGTGGCCGCGTGTCGCATCTACTCATTCTAAAGCACATTCCAGTTTCATTCCCGAAGCTCAAACCCGCCCGCCCGCGTTTCGAGTTTCGAATTTCGAGTTTCGGATCTGCCAATCGGGAGTAGTGACGCTCGTGCTCCATTCATATTTCGCGAAAATCGGGCCTTTTTTCACCGCAAGGCACTAAAAACAAGCAAGTTAACCTCAATGGGTTCGTTTTGCTTCAAAGTGATGTATCTTTCTGAAAACAGAAGGCATAAGCTCAATGGCTTCGTTTGGCTTCGTTTTTCCTTGGTCTCTGTGCTTTGGTATGTGGCTTGTCTGACGCTTCCGACGGTTCTGGCGAGGCTCATTGCTGCCGTCGTCCTACTCTAAATAGATATATATCATGGCACAATCTGGCTGTCAAGAAGTTTCTTCGGATGCCGAATCCAGCAGTAACGGCGGGCGGTGCAACGCACACCAGTGCGGTCGCCTCGGCCCGTTAGTTAGTCCTCTTCGCGCAGCGCCTCGGCGTCGATCTCGATGAATACATCGTTGCCGACCACCCATCCGCCCTTGTCGAGCGGACCGTTCCAGCTCACATTGAATTCGTGGCGATTAATGCTGGTAGTAGCTACAAAGCCGGCGCGGGTAATCGGGCCTTTGTCCACCCCATCCTCCCAATAGGGCGTCTGCCATTGGCCGATGAAGTGGACATCCAGCGTGACTGGGCGCGTGATTCCGCGAATCGTGAGATCGCCGGACACCTTGTACTGGCTTGCCCCGACCTGTTCGACTTTGGAACCCCGAAAGGAAATTGTCGGATGGTTGGCCACATCGAGGAAATCCGCGCTCTTTAGATGCTCGTCGCGGGCGGGCTCGCCGGTCCAAAGTTGGTTGGCGTCGATCGTCGCCTCGACCATACTGGCCGTGGGATTATCCGGGTCGAATTCGATCCATCCATGAACGTTCTTGAAATGCCCTCGTACCCACGTCACCATCATGTGCCGGGCGCGGAACTCCGCCGCCGTGTGCCCGGGCTCAAATGTCCATTTTGCCATTTCGAATCCTCTCTCAGCGGGATGTTGCCTTGTTTCTTCCGCAGGGTCAACGTTTGGTTTCGCTCGGGCGTGGCCACCCGCGCTCGTTGAACGCTTTCTCAAGTTCGCGGATATCGCTCGTTACTGCGTCGAAGTCGGGCTCCTGTCCAAAATACATCTCCCGCATTTTCTCGTAATCTTTACGAAGAGCACCCTGCAGTTGATGGCTGGGCGCGAGTCGTAAAGTTCCTTTCTTCGCGAGCTCGTAATGCGCAGCGGCTTCCCGGAAAAAGTGTTGCTTGTGAGCCACCACTTGCTCGAGCAAAGCAAGATCCTTCAGGGCTGAAAGGCCTCGCTGATGTTTTGATATGACCACAACATCATGATAGTGGCGGAATATCCGCTCGGAAACTGGCTTCCCGGCTTCGACTCGATAGTACTCGCGATGCAGAATCGTAGCCTTTTCCTAGAACGTGCGCTCGGGACTGATTGCGTTTATGTTTGAATCGCGCACCTGGAATTGATCAGGAAACGCTTCCGCCGCATACGAGGTCACCTTCGCTCGCTCACACGGTATCTGGTCACCGCGACACCCCAGTTCGAGCCGCACTGCCCGCCTAACATATCTCCTGGCGAGCGTGTCGGAGATGCCTGCCGGATATTTGAAATCCACGGTATCACCCTCCGGAGCATTGGGATCAATTTCGAGTGTCCAGCCGTTGTCGCCGATGGTCGAGCGAATCCGAGTTCGGAGCCTTGGTATGAACTGCCCAGCAATGATGTCACGGCACGAGTTCTTCAACTTTTCGATAGTTCTGTCGCGTAATTTCGTGCCTTGTTGGTTGGCAGGATCGTTTTCATCGCTGAAACCGAGCTGATGGCGGTTGATAACGAGATCGATGTCTTCGGAAAACCTCTTGATAATGCCAAATGCCTTGGACAACGATGTGCCACCCTTGAAGATAAGCTGGGGAAGGCCTTGAAGGCTGAATATCTGATGGAGTGTCCAGCAGACCCAGAAATCCTTCTCCACGATCTCTGGCGAGATTCCCTGGACGCTGGCCGTCTGGTTAAACAAGGCTTCTCGATCCTCCGGCGTCGCCTTAGCCCACGTATCCATCTATGTTTCTTTCAGCCGCCGTATGATTTCATGACTCCAGCCTGGAGCATGTTGTATTAATTTCGCGAGCTGCCACCTATCCTCAGCGCTCAAGGCGCGGGACAACTGACGAACTACGAAGTCCTTCCTTGCGCTGGGCCCGACAGCGCGTATTGCCTGTATTGCGAGTCCTGCTGGCGTGCCCGCTCCCGGGAACCTCGATGGTCTCGCAGGTTTCAAATGAATAGTTTGGGCGCCGATCTTGACGCGATGAGCAGGGCCGTCAGTGAGATACACTAACTGTGCTGGGACTTGGTCTGTGAGACCAAGCAAATTGGCTGCGCGCGCGCCAGAAACCTGTATCCGGCTTCCAGTTTTTGTTGCCAGGACCGCGGCCACATGATCTGGATTGGGAGCGAGAGTGCCCAGTTTCTTGTGAACGCGCGGATAATCGTATACCCCTTGCGTCAAGCGGCGGATGGTTTTGTCGCGCGTGAACCGAGACAAAGCTAGATCAATGGGATGCCTCGGGCCCAGATCCAGGAAATCCCTCGGCGTGAAAACCCATCCACGCCCGTGCACTCGAATTCGTTTCAGAATGGCTGCCGCTATAGAATTCATCGTGTTTCTTGAGAGAAATACTATATAGTTTTTCTCTCATGAATGCGAGCCCATGATGATGCTAATCCACTTAAAATAAGCTAGCTATAGAGCACGTCGCCTGCCTGCACCTCGGCGTGCTATTGAACTTTGTTATTCGTCGGAATCCGTCGCCGCCACCAGAATGAACTCCATCCTCGTCAACTTCGATTTCGGGCGTTGTTTGTCCGACCGCATCGTTCTCTCAAAGCGGTATATTCCCCTGCTTCTTCGGCGGGTTGGTGTCTCGTTTGGCTTGGACCTTAGTTCGGGGCATTAGGGCTGCTCGGAAATCACCCAAGGCAGCTTGGTGTAGAACTCAACCGCCAAGACACTCTTGCCGAAGTCAACCGCGGGACTCGGCAGACGTTTAGCGTCTTCGAAGTAGTATTGAAATCCAGAGCTAGCGTCCGTCATCCGTTCACCTGCTTCGATGAGTTCCCCAACAAAGTAGAACCATCCGCCGTACACTCTCAGCGGGCCGTCGGGGCCGCATTCATAAACTTCCCCCTCCTTCTCCGGATCGATGCCAAGCTGGTCGAGAAGCAGCCGGAAGTTCTCAGGGTAAGCTGTCGCCCGCTGAGCTGCGAAGTTCCGGCAGTAGGAGCACCCGCACGTCTCGGCGTCACCACACTTCATTGCAGAGTAGGCCTTCCTCGTCTGCTCCCGATCGTAGCGGATCACCTGGTCCCCTGTCTGAATCTGGTTCATCGTCCTGCGCTCTTACAGCGGTATATTCCCATGCTTCTTGGGCGGGTTGGTGTCTCGCTTGGTTTCGAGCATTCGGAGGGCAGCGATCAATTTGGGGCGGATGTCGCCGCTCCGGCTTCAGCCTTCAGACAGAGTGAGCACATCGCATACCATCAGGTCGCGTCCGGCGGAGCGGAAAAGCTTTTGCCAGCGGAGAAAATCGCGGGCGTTTTCAGTTACGAGGCAAGCGCCATTATTCGCCGCCTCAAGGGCAATCAGCACATCGCGGAAGTGATCGGCCATCCGAAGGCCGCCGTAAACTCTTGCATACCGGCCCACCATCTGGCCTGCCTCCAACCAGGCAGAGGTGGCGGGCGAAGAGAGAGACCCTAGTCGCTGGTGCCATTGGCAAAGGGCGTCAAGGTCGTCTTTCTCTTCGCGGCTCCGTGCGCCCGCATAAAGCTCCGCGGCAACCACTGCCGTGAGCACCGACCTTTTGAGGACGGCATTGTCATCTTCAATCCGCGAGTACGACCCCTCGCGGATGTGGCGCACATAAACCGAAGTATCGAAAATCAATTTTCCTGTCGGAAGCCGGGTCATTTACGCTTGGTCCTTCTAGCCGGGGCGCGGTTGAAGACATCCTCCAACGTGCCCCGCTCACGCAGCCTTCGCAGGGCAGTCTGAATGCCCCTGATTGCAAGCCCCTCGTCGACAGCGGTGCGGACAGCTTCAGAATTGTTACGGCTGCCGTATGCTCGCTTGAGGTCCCGAACTTTCTTCCTTTCCAATATTAGATTCATCCTTTCCAACACCGACTCACCCATATCAATCCTCCGTGTGTATGTTTCAACTCGGAATATACACACCTACTCGGCGGTTGTCAAACCCAGAAATCCTGTCAACTAGGACTCAGAGGGGTATATTCCCATGTTTCTTCGGCGGGTTGATGTCGCGCTTGGTTTCGAGCATACGCAGGGCGGCGATCAATTTGGGACGGGTGTCGCGCGGCATGATGACGTCGTCCACGTAGCCGCGCTCGGCGGCGATGTAAGGGTTGGCGAAGCGGCGCCGGAATTCTTCCACTTTTTCGCGGCGCAATTTGTCCGGATCCTCGGCGTTCTGCAATTCGCGCCGGTAAACGATGTTGACGGCGCCTTCGGGCCCCATCACGGCAATCTCCGCTGTGGGGTAGGCGAAGTTTACGTCGGTGCGAATGTGCTTTGATGCCATCACGCAATACGCGCCGCCGTAAGCCTTGCGCGTGATGACGGTGATCTTGGGCACGGTGGCTTCGGCGAATGCATAGAGAAGTTTCGCCCCCTGGCGGATGATGCCGCCAAATTCCTGCTGCGTGCCGGGCAGAAAACCGGGCACATCTTCGAAAGTGATGAGGGGAATGTTAAACGCGTCACAGAAGCGAACAAAGCGCGCGCCCTTCACCGAGGCGTTGATGTCGAGGCAGCCCGCGAGCACCTGCGGCTGGTTGGCGACCATGCCCACGCTCTGCCCGCCCAATCGCGCGAAGCCGACCACCAGATTCTTGGCGTAGTGTTCCTGTACCTCTAGGAAACGGCCATCGTCCACGATGCGGTGAATGATCTCTTTGATGTCATAAGGCTGGTCAGACTCGACAGGCACCAGCGAGTCCAGTGCCTCGTCGCGACGGTCGATTGGGTCGGTGGCCTCGACGGCGGGCGGATCCTCGCGATTGTTCTGCGGCATGAAGGAAAGCAGCTCGCGCACCAACGCCAGGCAATCGCCGTCGTCGCGCGTCAGAAAGTGCGCCACGCCACTCACCGAGTTGTGAGTCATGGGCCCGCCCAGGTCCTCTTTCGTGACGTCTTCGTGCATCACTGTCTTGATCACGTCCGGGCCGGTCACGAACATGTAACTGGATTTGTCCACCATTAGCGTGAAGTCGGTGATGGCGGGTGAATAGACTGCGCCACCCGCGCACGGCCCCATGATGGCGGATATCTGCGGGACCACGCCGCTGGCCAGCGTGTTGCGCAGGAAAATATCGGCATAACCGGCCAGCGATGCCACGCCTTCCTGAATGCGCGCCCCGCCGGAATCATTCAATCCAACGATGGGCGCGCCCACCTTCATGGCCAGATCCATAATCTTGCAGATCTTGGCGGCGTTCGCTTCGCTCAGCGAGCCGCCGAACACGGTGAAGTCCTGAGCGAAGGCGTAAACCACCCGGCCTTCGATGCGCCCGAATCCCGCCACCACGCCGTCGCCCGGAATGCGCTGCTCGGCCATACCGAAATCCTGGCAGCGATGCTC
>Ga0187803_10001185_pt1 | contig 10210 bp, 17 predicted proteins | sample NC_wetland_sal_i_2_FD_132425 | JGI IMG/M metagenome (GOLD analysis project Ga0187803, IMG submission 132425) | Wetland sediment microbial communities from Neuse River Estuary, North Carolina, USA - Control_3 | ecosystem: Environmental > Aquatic > Freshwater > Wetlands > Sediment | place: USA...
ATCGAGACGAACAGCTTTGTTACCGCAGCCGATGTCATACCCGACACCAGATGGAGAGATAGCATCCTGGTAAGCAAGTACTCCTCCTATCGGAACCGCGTAGCCTTTGTGGTGATCGGCCATCAGTGCCGCACCTACAACTCGGGGATCGCGGACACACGTCGCAATCTGGGTCAATGCACCATGATCCATGGGCCAGCCGTAAACCGGGATATTATCGATTAGATGCATCTTATTCAGCCAATTCTATCGTGATCTTGACTCTGGCCCCCTGTGTGAATTCGCTTTCAAAAACTTGAATCTCCGGGATAACGTAGTAATAATCATCCACATCCCAGGTGCGTCTCTCAACACGGGTTTGAACGATTTTCTTTATCTTCTTTTTAGCAGCCATTAGCGAATCCACCTTCCACCTTGAACTTCGTAAATCACAGTTCCGGGATTCTGGGGGTCCGCAACCGGGACAAGATGCGGATCAAACATCTGCGGCGGTCGAGCCGCATTCCGGGCTCGCTTGCGCTCTGTATATTCCGCGTGGCCTTTCCAGTTCTTTTTCTCCCGATGAGTCTTTATGCGTTTGCCCTCATTCATATCGAGTTCTCCACCTTTCTTCCACCGCAGTCGAATGTCAGAGCGGAACCACGAACATCATGTCCTTGCGGGAAAATCTCTGCGATACCAAAACGAGAACATTTGTTACACAGAGAGATATTTATAGCACCACCAGAGAAGTCCTTGAACGGCCCAAGTTCGTGGCCTTTCAGAGCAGCCAACTCTTTGGTCTGTTGAATCAAGTTTTCCATCTGTGTTGATGTGTCAGCCACGTTATTTATCCTCTAAGCTAAAGATCAGTCCTTCTTCATTGGTCTTGAGAGCGTCGAGAACCAGATCGGCCTCACTGAAGCCGGCATCCTTGAGCCCCTGGAAATAGGGAGCCCAATCCTTGGTGATCAGGACCGGCACCGAAACGTCTTTGTTATTCGGCCAAAGACGATCAATCAAGACCTTACGAAGATTGTAACCGACAGGCACGGATCGAACCTGCGGCCGATAAACCAGTGGTATCATTACCAGATTCCTTTCAGTGCGCCAATCTCAGCTAGGCCGAGCATGACGGCATTATGAGCTTTGTTCCTAGTATCGCAATTCGGACCAGCACACATATGAGCCATTTCATGCAGGATAAAGAAGCAGCAGAGCCGACGAAAATATCTGAATTGCTTCCCTATCGTGATTGTATCCTCGCCATCCCACATCGCCATGTTACCACGAAATGGTTTGTCCGAGAACTTGACCACGAGTTCTTCACTCAACTCGTTGTTGAAGTAAGCCCGGTTATAGGCTCTGGCAAGCTTTGTGAGCGACCGGGCTGTACCGTCAAGACCGATTGTGATCATTCGAGACATTATTGATCCATTGTCTGATCTGTGTTTTGATCCGTATTCTGCTGCGTGGTCTGGTTATCGTCCTGATACTGGCCCACCTGTTCCTTGGGAGCAGTCACAGTTCGACGCTTGTCGTAAGTACCACTATCTTCAGACTTCTCAATCCAGTAACGCTTGCCGCCTTCGTTGAACGCTTTTGCGTAAGGCTTTTCCTCGATGAACTTGTTCTGGCCTGGGGTCACATACCCCGTGATTTCCGAGCCGTCAGGGAAAACGAAGTCGAGCTTCTTGGTATCTTCGTTGAAGACCACCTGGGCCTTAACAAGCCCAGCAAAGTCTCCTTTTGGTCTGTAGTACTCGGTCACAGCGCCCTGGCTGGCCTGATAACGCTGGCCGGCAGTTGTGTACTCCTTCTCGATGTAATCGATCTTCAAATAATCTGTGTTGTGCGCAGCCTCAGGATTGGCTGGATCAATGACAGGCTTCTGAAACTTAATGCGCACGTTGAAATTGTCGCCACGAGTGGTCTGATACTTAAACGGTACGATCCAGCCGTTCGCATCTGGGCTCTTCTGCCACGGATCGATAGGCTGGCCCACTTTGGCAATCTCGATCTTAAAGAGTTTAGCCTGGGGATAATCAGCCCGTTCTTCTTTTGGCTTCGGCTTAAAGAGAGTATCGAGCAGGTTACCTTGACGGATCACGTCTTGAACCGAACCTATGCCCCCCATCTGTTCCAGAACATCAGGGATACCGAAACCGGGATCACCTTCTTTGTCAGTGTCAATCAAAACCACAGCTAGATAACCAGAAGGTGGAAAGAAAATCTTCAGACGCGGTTTGGATTCCGGGACTCCATCATTGGCAACAGTTCCTTCGATGTAATCGCCGTTGTTGTTCTGAGGCTTATCAGCCGTCACAATTTTGTAGTTAACCAAACGAATCGAACGCTTCGAAGATTTCCAAACAAACTCATTTGGATCATCCATGTGAAGCGGATCGGTTTCTTTTCGATCATAAGTTCTGTTAATATCGAATTCAGCCGTCTCAATAGCCTTCAGAGTTCCGTCCTTCTTGGCACCTTCGATCTGTTCACTCGTAAATGGAAATGCCTTGGCTACATCCTGTTCCATGAAAATCTTACGAAGATTATAGCCGCCAGCAAGATCAGCCTCGGGTCCACTGGTTGGCACCTGGCCCATATCTTGCTTGAACTGGGTATCAAGTTCAGCGGCTCGAATTCGAGCGTAGGTAGCTCCGGTAACTTCCTCTTCGTGTTCCAAATCTTTACGCAATCCAAAAGTTTCGATGTACTTCCGATTGTCGTCAGATTTGGGATCAAGGATTTGTTTCAGGTCTTCTTGAACCTTGTCCAGTTGTTCACGAATCTTGGCAACCGGGACACGGCCGTAAACGATAACGAACTGGTTCTCGCCTTTTGACTGTGCCCAGAAGATACGATCCGCGTAGGCAAAGGCCGCAAGCTTCTGCTTTTCAGTCCAGCTTTTCTCAGCGCCTTCGTCCCAGAACTTCTGACGATACGGAGGAGCGCAACCAGCCAGAGAAAACAGTGAAGCGAGGATTGCAAACTTTGTGATCTTATTCAATTTCATTGGGCACCAGTCCCTGTCATGATTTTGTTCACGTACTCCAGCGCCTGGGCTGGTTCCATCTTACGAAGATTTTGTAACTCTTTCGGATGTGCCCGGAAATAAGTCTCCAGGATCGTCCGCTCTTTGTCACTGAACATGCGCTGATACATCTCAATCAAGTACTGAGGAATCTGATTGGAATCCGCACCTTGATTACTCTGAACCCCGAGGCCGGCCTGGAACGCATCTTTGGCGATGTCCACGATTTCATCGTGATGTTCTTCCAGCCATTCCATAGTCTTGTCTCGACCGCCTAGAAGCGTAGGATCATAATGAAGTGCCATGATCATACGGAAGATAGAGTTGTTATCTCCTCGAATGTTGTTTACCGCACCCCACCAGAGCGGATCAGAATAGAATTCCGGGATCACCACGGTCTGGAAGAAATCCAAGTTTTCCTTCTGAACAGTCTGCAACTGATCATAGTAGTATTTGTACTTGGCCTCATCGTAAACTATGTTGCCGGCCAAGTCGAACTTGAAGATGTCTTTCTCCATTTGCTTGAAATCGAAATTGAAGTAAATTTCATCGATTTCTCGAAGATCGGCAAAGTACCCGTGTGTTGCCAGGTCCAGGCGATTCTCAGCCCAGAGACCCTCCGGGATCGAGGCTTCCATCTCGACATCAAAAGCTTCAGACATCGGAAACTTCTGAAAGTTTATGTTGCCATGAACCATCTCGTGGGCCATCACTTTCGGCTTACCGGTGATGTAATCGACCATACGAGCATTGGGATTGTAATAGATAACCCCGGTATTGATCCAGGTGACGCCCAGGATTCCGTTGGGAATCTCAGTCGGATAACCTAGATGCAATTCTCGCGGAACAAAGTCCGAAGGTCTGGACGGCTTCGGAAGGTGGTGCAATTCACGGAAAGTAATGTTGTAACCAGGAACTTTCTCGTCCAGTTGAGCCGTCAGGTCCTTAACGCTGATTCCAAGCTTCTCAGCCCGAGCCTTGATCGCAAGATCATAGGTGACCTTGTAATAGTCGTAATCCAGTTGAGCGGCCTCAACCACAACTTGTCGCAAGTCTTCGGCATCGACTTGAGCCTGAGCCTCGGTGATAACTTTCTGGCCACAAAGACTCGTGACCTGAACGCTGCCATCCGGCCGGCGAATGTAGTTGTCCAAGACAATCTTCAACTTAGCTGGATTCTGAGTCACGGAGTCGGTCGAAGTTACATCAGTCTGAACTGTGAGACTTTCGCTCTGGGAGAAATGAAGGTTCTTGGTGTCATTACTGGTCTGATTACACTGCCAGTTCCCCACCAAAGTTCGCATGTACTCCTCGCGCTGATGCAAGGCATCCGTGGTCTGGACGATGCCAGCGGGAAAATATGATGGCAGCGGTTTTACGGCCTGAGCCGAAACCATTACCGAAGACAAAAACAAAAACGCGACTGCTGCGAGACTTCGAACCTTCATTCTTCCTCCAATGGGTTTATAACGAGTTACTGACGGGGTGATTTGTGTGACCTGTGTTCTTCTCCACGTTAGTAAGATATCAGAACTACCAGATGTTGTCAACAGAAAAATTTTAATCCCACTCATGTTGCTTGGCGAGGCAGGCTGCACACCACTTCTCACACACATTTAGGCGATGCCGCAAGTACATTACCCTGGCACGAACCAAAGACCATAGCGCAGATAAGATTTGATGTACCAAAAGATATCACCTTTTTATTTGAATTGCAAGACCTGTGTTTCGAAGGGAAACAACGTAGTAAAAGACTCGGGGAATATCGGAGTCGCTAGGTAGCGCCCAATAACTCGATCCACGAAGAGTCGGCCAAATTGAACCGGGAGTTGGAAGCCGGCCGCGTTACGATGACCGCCTCCGCCAAGTTGCTTGGCGATAGCGGAAACATCAACTTCATTTCTGGATCGAAGACTGAATTGCATGACCCCATCTCCGCGTTCGAAGTAGCCGATCCCGATTCCATTACAAAGATTAGCTAATTCACCCGCAACTTCAGAGATGTTCAGATAGAGAGCATTGATAATCATGGCATCGTAGCCGGCAAGTTTTCCGGTTCGGGCATTGGTAAGAGCTTCACGTACATAATGCTTAACATGAGCCAGGGCTCCCTGACCTTTGAAGGCAGCCTCTTCATAAGTCTTCATAGCTGCCAGTCCTTCCCAGGCTGTGAAATCGTAAGGCAGTGTCATGATGTAGGCATTGACTTCATCGGTGGAAGGCAGAGCTTTGCGCCACAGATCGCGGTCCTCGACGTAATCCACATACCAGGGACGTGACAACCACGGCTGTGCTTCAATTGGTCGTTTGAGACTAGTTCTGGAATCTTTACCAAACAAATAATCCCAGGCCAGGCCGGCACCACTTCGATTCATATCAAACGTGGCGAAATCCAGTCCCTGCAGAGTTTCCTGTGCTGTCTTGTGATGATCCAAAATTCGAAAAGTCTTTGATAGCTCGGCTAACTCCAGGTTCTGTTCACGGGTGCGCCAACTGAAGTCCACAACCAAAACATCTTTATCCTTGACTTCAGCGTAAGGCGGCTCCAGGCCATGATCACGGGGAAGGAGTTTTGCTTCGGGATAGCGTTGATGCGCAATGAACGCAGCGCAAAAACCATCTGGGCAATTTCGATGGTACACAATCAAATCCATTATCGTCCTCGTTTATTCAGTTTTGAAGATTTCAAAGCACATTTCTTGCGGAAATTCCATTCCGCGTCGGTTAAACCAAAAAGACCTGGATAGCGCATCCTAGATTGAAAGAGAATTTGATTCTCTGCTTGCTTTCTTTTCAGAATCAGAAATGGCAGAATCTGCCTCAACAAATTAGATGCCTGAGTACTCCAAACTGACCATCTCCATGCCTGCTTATATTTCTTTTTCGATTTATATTTTCTAATCTTACCCACGCCTGTAATCGATTGAACCCACTTAAGCACTGGATAACCAGTCATGGCTATCGCTAAACCAGATCGATATGCGATGCCCCGCTTACAACCTTTCGCAGCTTTATTCGTTCTTGTGCCGTTAACGAAAATGCACCCTTCTCCATCAATCAATCCAGCAAGGTATGCCCGATCAACCTTGCTCAGGTTCATTTTCAATCTTCTTTCCGATGTACTCAAGTACATCAAGGGGTTTTAGACAGGCAGGAATGTTTATGGTTTCGGTGTGGTGTTCCGGGTAATGGGCTTCACCATATCGAATGTACTGGCGATAGATTCGAATCTTACGCTCAAGCTCAGTTACTTTGTTGGACAAAGCATCGACTACTTGAGCTTCAGCTTTAGCCACAAGGTCTGTTGTGATCTGAGTCAGGTTTAATTTAGCTTTTAAGACTCTGTTTTCAGTCTCAAGCTGTGAGCAGCGTGTAGCGTGGCTCTTTTGGTAATCTATGTATTCCTGCTCAACACCTGAAAGCTGATTTTCTGAATCAGATAATTGGCCTTCTAGGACACGTACACGTGCTTCGAGAAGCTCAATGTCTTTCTTTCTGTTCTGATAAGACTTAACTGACGGCACGATTATTGCCCTCTTTTATTCAACTTCTTCATTTTGTTATAACAAGTTCTCTGAAACCGCTGGGCTATTTCTGAAAGACCTTTCCGACCGGGATCGTACATCCGAGATTGAAACAGGAGTTGAAGTCTCGCCTGTTTTTTCTTTAAAATAAGAAATGATAAAACCTGGTTCAAAATCTGGGCAGCTTGGTTGCTATGAACTTTCCATTGCCACATCCGAGCGTGATTCTTATTCTTAGGCAAGCGTCCTTTACTTAAACTTCCGACTTGAGTTACTCGCAAACAATAACGTAGAGCCCGAGGCTTTGTTAATGTGATTATTAACCCAGAACTGTATTGAGTGCGAATACGGCCAACATATTTTGAGATGTAAACACTTCCTTCACCATCAATTAAACCAGCTAGATACGCCTTCTCTGCTATAGATAACATTACTCTCTGTTAATCGCCCTCGATTGTTTTTGTGTATCACGATAGATTTTGGCCCGCAACTTCCAGCCGCGCTTCAAACCTTGCAGCATTAACTCCCGGACTTCATTGGCGAAGTCCTCGGAGCCCGGCATGGCTTCAATAAATTCCTTAACTCTCTGCACCAGGGTGATCCGGCGCTTGCTAAAGTGAGGATTCATTCGCTTCTTTGGGCCAATGCCAAGGCGGGGCTTCGGATTTACCGGTGTAGTTTGGCGATATTCCTCGGAATGACCAATGCGAACCTTGGCAAAACGCTGTTCACAAACTTCCGACTTACGATGTCGCCGGCCGCAGACACCACAATTGATCATCTTCCCAAGTTCTTTATGTCGCCCTGAAAAGCTACGCTCCTTAAAACTCTGGTGGAAAGATTCAACAGCTTTTAATAATTCCTCGGAAGCAGCGTTTGCCTGTTCTGACACAACATCATCTGCTTGTGTTACTACGTTCTCAGTGTCCACCTTTGGTCCTTTCGTCTGGAGGAAATGGGAACAACAATCGTCCACCTGTTGGGTCTTCGCGGAACGGCACTATAAGTTCTTTACGGTTCTCCATATACATCCGGTGAATCTCATCGATATACCGACTGTAAATCTTGGCTGTTGCAGGATTGTCCTCTATGGTCTCAAAAGGAAAGTCTCGGCGTCCGTGTAAGATGCTCTCGACTGCCCAGACAACAAGGGGGTTGCTATAAGCACGTTCAATGTCAGCTTGAGACACAAGATCAATTCGGGGCACCTTAGTCTGCTGTGCTCGCCAGATGTGCGTCTCGATAAGGGTTGTTCCGGTTGGCTTACCATCTTGACTGATAGGCTTTTCTCGTTGGTACAACTCCATTCGCTCATGCTTCTTATTTAACTCCCATACTGCCTTGGCGTTACCGTTCTGGAGCAACTCCATGGCTTCGGCGTAGCCGATTAGTTGTCTGCAACTGCAACGTTGGACATCACCATGTTTGGTGGGCTTGATCTTGAGGGCAAAGTACTGATGGCCTTCAGTGACCTGGAGATGACGGAATAGGTCCTCAGGATCGGGACCGTCTAGGACGTACTTGAACCCGTCTACAAGTGTGTCTTTTAGACTTACGACTGGTTCGACTGGACACGAGTGAACGAGTACGGAATAGATTAGGTTTCGCATTGATTCCCAAAGATGTCCCAATAGGCACGCGATTTTTTCTTGGCCTCCCCCTAGTACTTAGCTCCAAACTGTTATTCCGGCTTCTTCGGCCGGAAGCTACACGCCGGATGCGTTCAACTATTACTTTAACAATAGCAGGTTTAACCTTCATCTCCGCAGCAACCTGCCCTCTCGTCCAACCCATCCTAAAATAGAGTTGAACAACCCGAACCCAGCGAGCGGCTCTAGCTCGTTGTTTGGAACTTGTTTTCAAATTAGGAAAAGATCGCAATAAAATAGCTTGTAAAGCTATGTCATTCCGAGCCCAGAAGGGTATCTCGGACTTTTTACGGCCACGGCCTGTCCGAGACTTTATAATTTGATGACCACCAGCCATGAAAGGATCGGAAGAACCGAATTTTTGCCGCAATTCTCGGAACGTATCCCGATCATTGTTAGCCATTTAGTCCTCGTCAGAGTCTTCCACATCAGTTTCAGTTTGAGTATCAAGATTTCCTAGCCCCCAACTCTCTAGTACCTTCTCCCAATATCCCGGATCGGTGTTGGTTCTATCTGGATTTGTTATCGGTTGTTTTTTGACTTGAGAAACCGGAGTCGGCGGCACCGTGGTCAACAAATCCTCGAAACTCGAAGTCTCTCTTTCTATATCCGATCCTTGACGCCTAATGTGGTCTGTGCCGTCCGGGGTATAGGCACGGCGAAGACCTTTGTCGAATTGATGATCTTGAATCACTTCACTCCTCCTCGCAATCTGGACAAACAATGGCATCGCGTTGACTATCATCTGGATACAAATAATAGCCGTGTTCGCACTGTGCGTCAGAGCATTCAGAACATAACCAAGAAGAGTATGAGTCTCCTGTTAAAACTCTATACTCTCCTGCTTCTTCTGAATCTTCTTTACCGCAAACAGCACAAAGTTCTTCATTCATAAAAACTAATCCTTTCATTTAATTTTAGCCGCTGGAGCACAATCACGACACAGATACTTGAAATTTCCCGAGATTCCATCCTCAACTAGGGTAAAATTCGTGCAGTTTTCTTTTGCACGAGATTTGCTGGCATTCGGATGGCTCTTGCCACTGCACATCACTTTATGAGTCATTCCTCTTCCTCGTCATCATCCAGTAGATCATCGAACGATTCCTCTTGGGTTTTTTCGAAGTGCTGCTGTTTGTAGGTTTCGTCGCCTAGGATAAACGCACGGAAGTAAGGATCGTTGCGGTCATCTTGAGGGTAACGAATCCCGAAAGTATTAGGCCAGGACTTGTTCTTCCAGGAGTTTACGATCTGGACTATTTGACGGCCGGCCTCAACGCCAGCTTCTTGACTTGATTCTAAGGTAACATATCCAGATATAAATTGCAAGCGTTGTCTTGTAACTCCTTCAGTTGCAACCAACTGCCCCTGTTCCTGGAGCCACTCAAATTTCTTCTGCTTCCCTACTTTGGTATTATCTCCCACAGAATCCATGGTTTCCACCATGGAATCGTTTTTCAGAACCCAAACGCCGGTGTCCTCAACCAGGGCAACAACCGCTTCGTCGCCCGCTTTAAACTTTGGAGTATCGATAAGGAGCGATACACTTGAACCTTTTTGCAGACGGCGACCTGTTTTCTTGAATCCCAGTAGAGCAACATCCCGTATCCCGGTGAGCCAAGAATAGCGCCGAAGTTGCTTGTCAAAGCCTGCAATTCCGGGCTGCTCTGGAAAATCGATTCCAGAAGTTTTGATGTCAATAATAAGGGAACGGTACATTCCATACTCTGGCTTCCATTCTCGTTTGATGAGCATTGGATGGTCAGGGTCTGCATAGGCGATGATATCGGGCTTTCCTTCATCTTCGATTTCTCCATAGTTGGGATCACCTGGGAAAACTTCTTTGTGATAGGGTCTCTGAAACACTGAGCGACCACCAAGCGGAATAGGCAAACTCGGCTGTCGAATGATGTACAGTTTCACCATCTCAATTCCGTCGAGCAGAAGAGTTTCCCAGTCTTTTTCTACTTTTGTAAAGACTAAATCATTTCGATCTTTATGCTCACTCCACCTACGAATAA
>Ga0187803_10001186_pt1 | contig 10206 bp, 11 predicted proteins | sample NC_wetland_sal_i_2_FD_132425 | JGI IMG/M metagenome (GOLD analysis project Ga0187803, IMG submission 132425) | Wetland sediment microbial communities from Neuse River Estuary, North Carolina, USA - Control_3 | ecosystem: Environmental > Aquatic > Freshwater > Wetlands > Sediment | place: USA...
ATGTTGACGCACGTGGCCATTTCCACGCGGATTTGGGAAGAGGTGCACAAGAAACGCCTGACCACGCTGGTGGGTTTCGACTTCTTTGGCATCATCGACCAGTTCAAGGCCGAAGAAGAGAAGAGCCGCTCGAAGGCGGAAATCCTGGCGCTGCTGCGAACGGAAGGCGAGCAATTCGCGGCCTGGCTGGAGACCCTGACGCCGGAAATCCTTGCGGAAACGGTGACCGAACCCGACGGCAAAACCGCGAAGACACGCTTTGAAAGAATTCTGGGCGCCAAGGAGCACGAAATGCACCATCGCGCGCAGTTGATGCTGATCGAGCGGCAACTTGGGATCGTGCCGCATTTGACGAGGCAATTTCAGGAAAGAGTGGCGCAAATGCGGGCTGCACGCGCCTAAGATTCCGCCTGCGAGAGATAGGAATGTCTCAACGAACGCGTCACACAGGGGTGTGTCCGGTGTCGCGTACAGAAAGCCGACGGCCCATGGTATAAGCTCAGGCGAGTCTTTTCTGGGGGTTTCCATGCGATTCGCCAAGGCTTTCATCGCTGTTTTCGTTCTGGCTTGCTTCGCGCTTGCCGCGCAACAACCAGATATTCCTTATAAGGATCCGCACAGAGCCATCTCCGGCCGCGTGGCCGATCTGCTCTCTCGCATGACGCTCGAAGAAAAGGTGTCGGAAATCACTGGGGGACGCCACGCAGAGAGCGGATTGCTGGATACGACGGGGCAGCTTCCGTACAAAACGACGGAAGAACTTTTCCGGGAGTTTTATCGCCTCGACAGCAAAATGAGCCCGCGGGAACGCGCGCTGGCGCACAACGCGCTGCAAAGATACCAACGCGAGAAAACCAAGCTGGGCATTCCTTTGCTGTCTCAGGGAGAAGCCCTGCACGGTTTCATGGCATATGGGAGCACGAGTTTTCCCCAGGCATTGGCGCTTGCCAGCACCTGGGATCCCGCGCTGGTCAAGCAAGTGTTCACGGCCGCGGCGGATGAGATGTCCGCTTCGGGCACAAATCAAGCGTTCACCCCGGTGCTGGACCTGGCGCGCGATCCGCGTTGGGGCCGCACCGAAGAGACTTATGGCGAAGATCCTTATCTCGGGGCGCGGATGGGCGTAGCCGCGATCGAGGGCATGCAGGGAGATTCGTACTTGATTGATCGCCATCACGTAATGGCAACCGCCAAGCATTTCACCGCTCACGGGCAGCCGGAAAGCGGCACGAACACCGCGCCGGCTAATTTTTCGGAGCGCGAGTTGCGCGAGTTTTATCTCTACGCGTTTGAAGCGGCGATTCGCGAGGCACGCGCGGGCAGCGTCATGGCTTCCTATAACGAGATTGATGGCATTCCTTCGCACATCAACCACTGGCTGCTGGACCGCGTGCTGCGGCAGGAGTGGGGCTTCGACGGCTATGTCACATCCGATGGAGGGGGACTGCAGATGTTGACGAAGGTTCACGGCGTTGCGGCAGACAACGCGGATGCGGCGCGCAAAGCCCTGGCCGCCGGCGTGGATTACGATTTGTCGGATGGTTCCGTTTATCGCACTTTACTCGAGCAGGTACAGAAGGGAATCGTTCCCCCAGCGCAACTGGATCGCGCGGTGGGGCGTGTCCTGGCCGCGAAGTTCCGCCTCGGGCTGTTTGAAAACCCGTATGTCGATCCGGACTATGCGGAGAAAACCACCAATAGCCCTGAGCACCGGGCCTTGGCTCTGAAAGCCGCCGAAGAAGAGATCGTCCTTCTGAAGAATGAGGGCCGCCTGCTGCCGCTCGACGCGAAGAAATTGAAATCCATCGCCGTGCTTGGCCCGAACGCCGCAGACGTGCATTTGGGAGGTTACTCGCGCGATCCAGGCCGTGGAGTGAGCGTACTGGATGGAGTGCGCGAGCGGGTGGGCCCCGGAGTGAAGGTGCTGTATGCGGAGGGCTGCAAGATCACGACGGGGAAGCAGGGTTGGGCGGGATGGTACGAGAACAAGACGCAACTGGCCGACCCAAAGGAGCAGCAGGCTGGTATACGCGCTGCCGTGGATACGGCGAAGAAAGCGGAGGTCGCGCTTGTGGTAGTCGGGGAAACGGAAAGCACCAATCGCGAAGCGTGGTCTGAGGAGCATCTCGGAGACCGCGATTCGCTCGATCTGCTTGGAGCGCAGAATCAATTAGTGCAAGCGGTGGTCGAGACGGGAGTACCCACGATCGTTCTGTTGATCAACGGACGACCCCTTTCCATTAACTACATTGCGACACACGTTCCGGCGATTCTGGAAGGCTGGTACCTGGGCCAGGAAGGCGGCACTGCGGCCGCTCATGTTCTTTTTGGCGATGTGAATCCGGGAGGTAAACTTCCGATTACTTTCCCGCGGTCGGTGGGCCAGTTGCCCGATTATTACAACCACAAACCGTCACGGAACAGGAGCTACATTTTTGCTTCACGCGCCCCACTGTTTCCGTTCGGCCACGGAATGAGCTACACGACGTTCAAGCTGGAAAACGTGCGCGTGGAACCGGTGACGATCCTGCCGGGCGGAAGTGCGAAGGTTACCGTTGACGTCAGCAACTCGGGAGATCGCGAGGGAGACGAAGTTCCGCAGCTTTATATTCACCAGCGCGTGAGTTCGGTGACGCGCCCGGTGCTTGCGCTGAAGGGATTCCAGCGCGTGCACCTCCGTCCAGGCGAAAAGACTTCGGTCAGCTTCACGCTGACCCCCAATGACCTTTCGATTTACGACGACCATATGCAGCGCGTAGTCGAGCCGGGCGTGTTCGACATTCTTGTTGGGACAAGCTCGGCAAATACGCAGGCATCACAGCTGGAGGTGCGCGCCAACTGAGGAGAACAAGAGGCACCCTCTGCCAGTCTGCCGGACGGGCAGGCAAGAAACGCAAATGGCAGGCCACCCATAGGCTCTAGAATTTTAGGGGTGCGCCATCCGCCGAGTTTCACTGCTTTGGAGCCCTGTAACTGAACAACTTTTGGCATTCTCGCCGGAGAAAACCACCGGTGACGGGGATGTGGTGTTTGCCCTTCCTCAGGACGAATTCGCAGGATATGAGGCAGGCACGCCACTTGCGCTCTTCGGTGCCGTGCTTGCGGCCATAGGCGGCAATGTCTTCCTGGGAAACGCCGTACACGACCGCGCCGATTCTGGACCACACGCAGGCCCCGGCGCACATGGCACAGGGCTCATGCGTGGAGTAGAGGATGAAATCGGGCAGGTAGCGGCCATACCCGCTCGAAACATATTTGAGCGTTTCGAGCTCGACGTGCTTGATGCTGGAGCCCGAAGTGTTCACGCGATTCCCGGCGCTGGCAATGACCACTTCGCGCCCGTTCAAAAGCTGTGTGATCACCGCGCCGATGGGATAGTCACCGCGGTCACCGGCGCGCTTAGCCTCTGAGATCGCCAGTTCCATGAATTTCTTACGTGGTTTGTAGGAAGCAGGAATCACCCCCCTAGCTTACCTCTGTTTGTAGTCTTCGCCTGAGAATTGGGAGGAGTCGGGTGCCCCAGGTTCGCTGTTCAGAACCTGGGTCTTGGGTTTCTCTTCTCCGACCCGGAAAACTTACAACTGAATACAGATAACTTTCTTCCGCCGGGTGGCCGGCAGAATTATGGCTGAAGTGAGCTTGGGTGGTGCACCCAGCGTTCCAACTGCGCCTTGCCATCTTCCTTGCATCTAGATATTATATAGATATGCTCCGGTTCGATTGGGACGAACGGAAAAACAAGCGCAATCGGATAAAACACGGAGTCTGGTTCGAAGAAGCGCAGAGCGTGTTCAGCGATCCGCATGCGCGCCTGTTTTACGATCCAGAACACTCCGCGGGAGAAGACCGGTACATCCTCCTCGGAGTGAGTTCGACGGCAAGGACGCTGGTCGTCGTTCACTGCTACAGGGGCTCGGATTCCTTGATTCGGATTATTTCCGCGCGGAAGGCAACCAGGAAGGAGGTGCGATTTTATGAAGAAGGAATATGATTTCTCCAAATTGAAGGAGCGAAGGAACCCGTACGCAGCCAAGAAGAAGGCGGTGGGAATCAACCTGAGCCCGGCTGTGGTGGACTATTTCAAGGCACTGGCGGAGGAGACGGGGCTCCCCTACCAGAAGTTGATCGATCTTTATCTTTTGGATTGCGCAAAGAAAGGCAAGAAACTGACCATGAAGTGGGTGGCCTAGCGGCGCAATCAACCTCCCATGACTGCCGGGTGCCCCAGGTTCGTTGTTGGAACCTGGCTCTTGGGGTTGACTTTCCTTCCGTGGGGTTCGCCGGGCGCGTCTCCTCAGAAACTTGCGGGTGCCCCAGGTTCGTTGTCGGAACCTGGGTCTTGGGCTTGACGTTTCTTCCGTGGAGTTCGCCCGGGCGCGTCTCCTCAGAAACTTGCGACCGCCGCAGATTCCGTGGGACACGTTTCGAATAAGGGCAGCAGCCGGGCCATTTCCAGCGCTTCCTTCAACTTCGGGCCGAGATGACAAAGCTTCAGGCCTCCGCCTTTGGCTTTTGTCTTCCGCTGCATTTCGATGAGTGCGCCGAGGCCCGCGCTGTCCACATAATTGACGTGCTCCAGATTGATGACAATCCGTGTGGCGCCGGATGCCAGGAGATTGTCGATCAGTGTACGCAACCCGCTGCTCTCCTCTCCCAGCACCAGACGCCCTTTGAGCGCTAGAAGGTAGATTCCATTCGTCTCCCGCTGCGTTATTTCCAAAGGCATCGCTTGCCTCCCCCTCCGCTTCTTTTCATTTCTCGCCACTCGCCACTCGTCACCCGCCACTTCTTTTCATTACGCGTCTTCGCGAATGCATCCATGATAGCCTCGTCACTCTTCACTCGCCACTTCATCAAGGCCCCGCGCGGCCGCCTTGCCCTTGCTTAGCTCTTCCCACGCCCTTTTCCTTGTCGCCTGCCGAGGACCGCACCCTTTGAAATGCCAAAGGGTTGCGCCATCCAATTCAAGAGGCTGTCCCACTCACCCGCGAAAGACACCCCGTCTCCACCCTCATCGCCGACGCTTACGGCTTGACCGGGAAAGTTCTTTGTGGTTCGCTCTACTCGCTAAGGTTGATAAGCCTTGCAATTAAACGGGCGGCACAAGACGGGTCTTTTCTTAACCGCTGTCGTGGTGGGAACTGGACTCTTGCTCGACGTGAGCGCTAAAGAGTCCGTCGGTATCGCCATGCTCGGACTGGCCGTTACTTGGCTTCTCGGCAGCCTCCATTTCAGAAAGCAAACATCATCGCCGCAAAATTCGGCGGCACTGCCGCCTAAAGAGCAAGTACCTGTTGCAGTTGAACCGCAAGCCCCACAAATAAACAAGCCTCCTACCCCTCCCAAGTCGCAGTGGACATGGGTGTGGTTGATCACTAGTACGGGAACTTTTTCGTTTTTGCTGAGCTTGGCAATATTCAATATGACGTGGCAGGGCGTTGTCGGCGAGGACGAGAAGGCTGGAGAATCACTCGGGAGGACCCTTATTCCCTTGATCGTTCTGGGGCTTGCCGCGAGAGGCGCATGGAGGTCGCTACTTGCCAAAGAACCTGAAGATAACCCTGTTTTCCGAAAGCGGCACCGAAATTTCAATCTAGTAGGAGCAATATGCATTACCGCTATGCTACTGTCGGCCCTAGGGTACGGGATACCCGCCGGATATAGAATTCAGAAGAATAGAAGGATCAACTCTGCACTAACCGAAATTGAGAAGTTAGGGCCAAAAGGTGCCGAGCTGCGCGGTCAAATCAAGGCAGTTCTCGCAGAGGACACTCCCACGTTTGAGGACTACTACCTCCGGTCCCTGAAACTTGAGAAAATCTTGGACAGATACGACGAGCAAGAGCAACACGTACATACGTTGCTGAATGCACTACTGGCCGACACATCTGATTAGCCCAAGGTAGCCGAAAGCGTGGAGACGGTGATGCGCGTCAATGCGAAGGATTCTGAAGTTGTGAAGCTATTTCGACTCGAGGTCGCAAAGAGTAAGGAACTGATAGGCCTTCCGGCCTCGCGTCAATCCGGCTTCTATCGTAATGAAATCGTGCCGCTCGAACGCGAGGCTGCTAAGGTTGCAGAAGAAGAAATGGCCATGATGAGAGAGGCCGAGCAAAAAGGCATTAAGTGGCCCTCAGACGTGAAAGAACTACTTAAGTAGATCCGACGGGTGGACGAGACTCTGCATAGTGCCCCTTCTGTATGGAGGAACAAGCTTTTCATTATGTTTTGTGAGTTCGCTTCTTACTGCGATGAGTTTGGCCACCCCGATGACCCAAACAAGAAATACATGGGAATCGCTGGGCTACTTGGATGGCGTGAGAAGTGGACCAGATTCAGCGAAGAATGGGAAGAGTGCCTCCGCACGGAAAAGATCCCCAAGCCATTTCATATGACAGATTTTGTTCACCATTCGGAAAAGTTCTCGAAAAAGATTTACGGTAGCTCTCGATGGGAAGACCGGGCCGAAAGAAATAGGGTTCTTGAACTCCTCCTGGGAATTATTCAGAGGGCGGACGTCATTCCCGTTGGTGCCAGTGTTTTTCTTAAGGACTACAACGGGCTAACTAGCGACCAGCAGAGTGTATGCAAGGGTCCATATTACTTGGCTTTCCAGGCTGTAACATCCAATATGGGTTTCGCTGTAGCGAGCATGGACTTAAGCATGGAAGTTGCAAAAGCTAAGGCGGATTGGGGCGCAGCAAACGCTGGACTACCTGTGGATGAAACCTACATTCCCTCCCCATCAAAGGTCTCTATGGTCTATGCGAAGTTAAAAGGCTTTACTGGCCCAGCTGAAGAATTATGGAATGCCATCAAGAACGTAAATATGTTCGGGCTCTGGATGAGTTCTTATACCCCCGGCGACCCGGCTGATTATCCTCCATTACAAGCGGCAGATATCTGGGCCTATTCTCTAGGCCATATGGGAGAACACCAACCACCGAAAACGACCGAGGCGGAAACTGCAATCAAATTGTTTGTCACGCAAGCAATGAGGGCCACACATGGACATCATTGGTTCACTTATTTAGATCGGGCGCAAATACTAATCCGTATAGGCCAGTTCAACGATATTTAATGAACAGTAAAAAAGAAATCTGAATATTCGCACTTTCACCCAGGTGGCTGGGTGCCGCACCTTGTGAGAAAGCATAAGGGTGCGAGTCTTGGCTTTCATTTTCCGGTGCCTCGTTTCCCCCTCTCCTTTTCTCCCCGCACACGCCTGTGGCGCCGGATTCTAAACTAGTACCGCAAAATACTTATGGACATATGGTAAATATTGTGTTATAGCGGTTTGTCATGCTGTGGGGACAAAGCTCTTGTGTCATTCCAAGTCGCCCCAGCCCCTCAAGCGCGCTCGAAAATCTGCTAAGTCCTTTCTTTCCGCCACTTAGACATGCCTATCCGTTAAACCCTGTCATTTCTATTAGATGCAGGATAGGGGTGGTGGGGGTAGGGCTATTATTGTTAACCAAGCATTCGACTAGGATGCTTGTCCCGAGCGACCAGAGGGAGCCGAGGGATCTCTCTTCGTATCCGATGAGGATACCCACCCTGAGCGAGTCCGCCGTGGCGGACGAGTCGAAGGGCCTTTCTTCGCGTCCGACAAGGATGCTTGTCCCGAGCGACCAACGGGAGCCGAAGGATCTCTCTTCGCATCCGACAAGGATGCTTGTCCCGAGCGACCAGAGGGAGTCGAGGGATCCCTCTAACCCGAAGGACAACAGCTCAGCTTGTTGCGCTGGGCTTAAGTGGCGGGGCTACTCCTACGGCAGAGCGAGGCTTCCCGAAGGAAGCGGCGAGGCGATAGAGGAGCAGGACGGCGAGGATCGCGCCGTAGAGCAACGGAAGGCGATGATCGGATTTGACGAGCCAGTAGTAGTGGATGACGCCGCAGAGCGCGGTGACGTAGATCATGCGGTGAAGGGCTTGCCAGCGCTTGCCGCCCAGGCGGCGAATCCAGCCTTTCGTCGAAGTCAGCGCGAGCGGGATCAGCAGCACAAAGCCGGTAAAACCCACGGTGACGTAGCGGCGCTTCGCGACGTCTTTCCACATGCCGCTCAGACTGAAGGCCTGGTCCGGCCCGATGTAGGTGAGGAAGTGCAGGCACACGTAGAAGAAGGCGAAGAGTCCGAACATGCGGCGGAAACGGATGAGATCGGGAAGCTTGAGGAGCTTGCGCAAAGGCGAGATGGAAAGCGTGATGAGCAGGAAGCGCAACGTCCAATCGCCGGTGAAGTGCTGCACGAACTCGACGGGATTGGCGGTGAGCTGGCCGTGAACTGCGCGTGACGCCAGAAACGCGAGTGGCGAGAGGGAAAGCAGGAAGACGGCGACTTTGGACCACTTGCTGGTCAGGATCTGGCGGAGAAATTCGCGCACGTCAGTAATATTTCTTCAAGTCCATGCCGTTGTAAAGGCTGGCGACCTGGTCCGCATAGCCGTTAAACATGAGCGTCTTGCGGCGGAGGAACTCGCCGAGACGGCGCTCGCTGGCCTGGCTCCAGCGCGGATGATCCACGGTGGGATTCACGTTGGAATAAAAGCCATATTCCCTTGGAGCGTAAATGTTCCACGTCGTGGCAGGCTGATCTTTTACCAGCCGGATTTTCACGATGGACTTGATGCTCTTGAAGCCGTATTTCCAAGGGATCACCAGCCGGACCGGCGCGCCATCCTGATTGGGAAGCGATTCGCCGTACATGCCGACGCAGAGCAGCGTGAGCGGGTTCATGGCTTCGTCGAGGCGGAGGCCTTCGACGTAAGGAAGTTCGATGCCGGAATGGTCGCCCCAGGGCATTTGCCCGCGGTCATAGTAAGACTGGAAGGCGACGTATTTCGCTTTCTCCGTGGGCTCGGCCAGCTTGAGGATAGCGTTCAGCGAATAACCGATCCACGGGACTACGATGGACCAGCCCTCGACGCAGCGGTGACGGTAGATTCTCTCCTCGAGCGGCGCCAGCTTCAGGATGTCGTCCATGCTGTACTTGACGGGCTTTTTCACTTCGCCTTCGACGGACACTGTCCAGGGACTGGTGCGGAATTTTCCCGCATTTCGAGAGGGGTCGCTCTTGTCCGTGCCGAATTCGTAGAAATTGTTGTAGTGCGTGATGTCGTCGAAGGTGTTCATTTTTTCGGTGGTGCTGAAAGGGCTCTTTACCGCGACGTTCAGCTTGGTGCCGGCGTTCACGGTGGCTGGCGGAAAGGCAAGATTCGAGAGCACCTTGCCGCCAACGACAGCGGCTCCGGCGATGCCCATGGCGCGAAGGATCTGCCGGCGGTTGAGGTACACCGATTTGGGCGTGATGTCCGCCTCGGTCAGGTCGCCGAATCTACGCATAATCCTATGCCTCCCCTGGAGCACGGGGCCGTAGTCCCCCTGATAATGGGATTCGCGCCTCCTCTCGAAGTTACACCGAAAAAGGGGCCGTCGGAACCAGCGGGCAACGTCGGGTGGCTAAGGAGAAACCCGGGCAGGGAAGGGCGGGGTCTGTGCCAGGTTTGGCGGATGTTGGACCTGAAATCGCGCGTGAGGAACGGTGACAGGACAAGACCGCCTGCCGGATTCGACTTGACAGTGCGCGAGGACGCGTACATCCTAATTGGCTTTGCTTCTGGTCCCAGGTCACTCCGTGGGAGGGTTGGGCAAGCTCGCTCTATGACCAAGGTTCGACTGTGTTTTCACGATCGCTGTTTCGACGGGGCGGCTTCGTCCGCGCTTTTCTACCGGTTCTACCGGGAGCGCTTCGACGCCAAGGCGGAATTTCATTTAAGTGGGATGACGCATAGGGCCAAGCACCCGTGGGAAGACACGCTGTTTGACGGCGATGAAAACGTCATCGTCGATTTCAAGTACTCCAATTCGCCGAAGGTCACCTGGTGGTTTGACCATCACCAGAGCGCGTTTCTCACCCCTGCGGATGCGGAAAATTTCAAGAAATTTCCCGGCAAGAACATGTATTACGAACCGGAATACAAATCCTGTACAAAGCTGATTGCGACGGTGACGAACGAGAAATTCGGTTTCGATACGCAACCGCTGACGGACCTGATTCACTGGGGAGACATCATCGATGGAGCGCAGTTTCCCACGCCGCAATCGGCGACAGAATTGATCGAGCCCGCAACTCAATTGGCGTTGGTGATCGAGGCGGCCCCGGAAAACGGCATCCCGGCGCAAATCATTCCGGAACTGGCGTACCG
>Ga0187803_10001187_pt1 | contig 10205 bp, 10 predicted proteins | sample NC_wetland_sal_i_2_FD_132425 | JGI IMG/M metagenome (GOLD analysis project Ga0187803, IMG submission 132425) | Wetland sediment microbial communities from Neuse River Estuary, North Carolina, USA - Control_3 | ecosystem: Environmental > Aquatic > Freshwater > Wetlands > Sediment | place: USA...
CGTTCGGGCCCACCGACACCAATCTCCACGCCGGACAGCACGTACGCTACGTGACCTTCTTCAACCCCCAGTGTCCCGGCATCTCGCACATCACCGTGGGCCTGGTCACCGTGAACGGGCCCTCCGGCTCCATGCCCGTGCCAGGACTGCCCGGCCAGAGCCCCGAAATCCCCGTAGGACGCACAAGCATCAGGCTGCCGTGAGGAGCGCTGGACTGGCGGCCAAAAGGCGGCCGAGGGCAGATGGCGGCGCTTCCGCCCGAGGCAATCAATCGCGGCGCGCCGGACGACGCAGATCGGACGCGGCGAGCGCCGGCGCCCGGGCCAAGCGGCTGAGGTGCCCGGGCCGCCGGGTCGCGCCGGACCGACGCCCACGTCGGGGGGCAGCGAGCAGCAACCCCGCAGCCCAGGCGTGCGGCGCTATGGCGGCCCGAGAGTGGCGTCATCCGCTACCGACTGTAACGTCGCCAGCAATGTTTTTCTCGGGCGCCGTCGCGGCGGGAGGTGCCTCTCCCGTGGCCGCTCGAGGACCCGAGCCTGCGAGCAGCGAGGAGACCCATGCGCACGGATCTAGGCGGTCACCCGAGCGCCGGCGAGCATCGAGCGCGAGCGAACTGTGGAACCACGAGGATGTCCGCGCTCGCGGTCGAATACCCGGAGCTTTCGAGCTTCACGCCGGACGCCACTCTGAGTGAGATCAAGGCGAGGTACGGATTGGGGAGCTTCGAGCAAGTGCGCGAGCTCGGACGGCGCAGGCAGGCACGAGGCTGATCAGAGCGGGCCGGCCGCTCCAGTGACCGCCCTACGGGGAAAAGGGCCGCGGCGCTGTTTACGGTCAGGCGCAGCGAGGGCAGCGGACCGTCCGCGGCGTTCGAGGACGAGCGCCGCAGGCGGTGCGGCCTCGCCAACGCGGCGCGGCGGTCTGCACACGTCACTCGGCGGGGTCGTACTCGAGGGTGGCGCGCAGGCCGCGGAGCAGCTCCAGCGCGTCGCGCATCACGCCCACCGCGGCACGGCCCGCACACCTGGCGTCGCCGCCTGGTGGGATCCGTGTGTTGACGTGAACGAACTCGCTGACCGTCTCGCGCTCGAATCCGTAGGCGAGCACCGGCAGGCACCCCAGCACCCAGATCCGGTGCATGCGCCTGAAGGAAGCAAGGCCCAGCTCGCAGTCGATGAGCGTGGCCTCGTGATAGAGGAGCGCTCCGCCTTCGAGCATCGACGTCAGCCTCGCGGTAAGGACGCCGGAAGAATCACGCCGGGTCCGCGGCGCCCTGGCTTGGCTTGAGATGGCCATGGCGGCAAATCATAAACGCGGCCGACCACGTAAGAAACCTGTATCCAGCGCGGGTAGCGGCGGCCAGTCTGTACTAGGCTCTAAGCCGTGTGTGCGCCAACTGCGATCGGCTCACGACTGCGGTCGCCCGGCCGGAATAAACATGGATGGTGCGGAAACGTCGGTAGCGCCCGGGCCCTGCTCGGCGAGGTGGGCCGAGCTCGCGAGAGGGCCGGCCGTTTCGGGCGCCGGACGCGTCCACGTCCAGGGAGCGCGCGGTGATGTACCTCGCCGAGGCGCCGGCGTCGCCGGCAGGACCCGCAGGTGCCGATGAGGCAGTCGTCGAGCCGCCCGCGATCGCGATGCCGGGCTGGCTGCAGACGGTCCGCTTCAGCCAGCGCCAGATCCAGTTCGTGTTCGGCGCCCGGCGCGAGCTGGGCGAGGTGTTTGGGATGCGCGCCGGGATACGCGGAGGCGCTTTCGTCACCTGCCACCCCGACCACGTCCGCAGCCTCTTCACGGCCGACCCCGAACAGGTGCCGACGCTGACGGCCGAGTCGCCGCTGCGGCCGATCGTCGGCCCGGCGTCCGTCCTGACGACGAACGGGCCGGCGCACCTTCGCCAGCGGAAGCTGCTGCTGCCCTGCTTTCACGGTGAGGCGATCGGCCGCTACAGCGAGATGATCGAGCGGGCGACCGAAGCTGAGATCGAGCGCTGGCCGATCGGCCGCCCGTTCGCGCTCGCGCCGCGGATGCAGGCAATCACCCTTCAGGTGATCATGGCGGGCGTATTCGGGATCGAGGGTCGCCCGCCCGCCGGAAGCGCGGAGGAGAAGCTCGTGCGGGCGATCCGGCAGCTGACAGCGGCGTCCACCTCGCCGATGGCAAAGATCGCCGAGATCGCCAACCACGGCCGGCCGGAACCTGTCGGGCTGATGCGCCGCGGGGTGCAGATGATGGACCGCGCCGTCTACCGCGCGATCAGGGCACGCCGCGAGGCCACCGATCTCGCCGAGCGCACCGACATCTTCTCGCTGTTGCTACAAAGCCAAACGGAGGCCGGCGACGCCCTGAGCGAGCTGGAGCTGCGCGATGAGCTGCTGACGCTGCTGCTCGCGGGGTTTGAGACGACCGCGAACTCCCTGGCGTGGACATGGGAGCGACTGGTGCGCACGCCCGAGGCGCACGAGCAGCTTTGCCACTCGGTTCGGAGTGGCGAGCAGGCAGACGAGCACGTTGAGGCGACGATCCTCGAGGGGATGCGCTCGCGGCCGGTGATCCCGATCATCGGACGACGGGTAGGCGCGCGATGGCGACTCGGCGAGTATGTGGTGCCGGCCGGCAGCGCGATCAGCGCGAGCATCCTCCTGGTGCACCACCGCGAGGACCTGTATCCAGAGCCGTTTGAGTTCATGCCGAAGCGGTGGCTGGGGCGCAAACCAGGCAGCTACGAGTGGATCCCGTTCGGAGGCGGCACGCGACGGTGTCTCGGCGCGACGCTCGCGATGGCCGAGCAGCGCGTCGTCCTGTCCGCGATGGCGCGCCGGCTCGACATGGGCGCCGAGCGGCCGGAGGCCGAGCGGGCGCAGCACCGCAACGTGACGATGATTCCGGCGCGCGGCGCGCGGGTGATCGTGCACGGGCGCAGCTAGCCGACGGTCAGGCACGCATGCGCACCGACCCCACAGACACCGGCGGGCTCTTCGTCGGTCGCCGGCCCGGCACTGCGCCCGTGCGCTACCGCGCCGCTCCCGCGAACGCGGGACGGTGGCGCCGCCAGGCCGACTCGATGCTGGCGAACGGGATGTTGGCGGCGATGGTGATGCTGTGCCTGGCGTGCTGGGGACCGATCCCACTTGCGTGTCTGTGGCTGGGGTCGCGCGCGAACTACCTCACGGGCAACGTCGAGGCCGGGATCGTCGGGTCGTTTGGGAGCGCCGCTGCGCTGCTGTACGGCGCTCTGGCCATGCTGCTGCGGCTCGACGGCGCCTGGGTACTCGTGAGACGCGCATCGGGGCGGGACCAGAGGCGGGGCGTGCTGGCGCGGATCTTCGCGTTCAGCGCGGCCGTGGGTGCCAGCGTGTTCGCGTTTTGGTTCCTGGTGATTCTCGGCCCCAACGACCCGAACCTCTAGTACTCGCGGCGCGCTCAGGCCGTCGAGCGCGTTCAGCGGGATGGCTACCGGGTTTCGGTTGCGGATGCCTCGCCCGCGCCAGCGGGCGCGCGTTGGTTGACGGCGTCCTCGATTCGGCGGGCGATCTCGTCGATCGTCTGGGCGTAGGAGCGGATCGCCTCAAGCGCTCCGTCCTCTCCCCAACCCGCGACGTAGGGGACGCTCGAGCCCGAGGTGTCGAGACCGAGCGAGCCACAGACGATGAAGGTGACGGTGTCGACGAGCACCTCTGCGGTGCTGCGGCCATACTGCTTGTAGCCGATGCCGAGCGCGTGGGCGATCTCATGAACGAGCACGCGTACCCGGGCGTTGGCGTGCAGGTGCTGGTTGACGACTATCTGCCGGCGCTTGGCGTCGCACCAGCCGTCGGCGGACCCGTCCAGGGGAAGGGTGCTCACGGTGAAGCCGATCTGCTCGGCAAGGGCTGTCAGGGCGGGCAGCAGATGCTCGTGTGAGTCTCCATCTACCGGCTCGGCCGGCGAGTCGAGCGGGACCGGCTCCCTGCCGGGCAGCGGCTCGGTCTGTGAGACGTCGAAGACGGCGACGGCGCGGAACAGCATTCGCCGCGGCTGCGGCTCCTCACCTGTCGGCTCTTGCTGGGCGCGATCAGGTGCCGTCTTGACGCTCATCGGCGCGAGGATCCTGATCGCCTTCTCGCCCTTTCTCACACACCGGTTCAGCGCCAGGAACGCGCGGAACCCGGCGACGTAGGTGGCGTCGGGACGCTGCATCGCGATCAGCAGCTGGTTGTGGAAGGAGTATCGGGCGAGGCCGTTGGTCGCGCGAACGCGCACCCAACGCTGCCAGCCCTCTGAGCTGAGCAGACAGCGGGCGGACTGCTCGATGCGCTCGCGGTCGGCGCGACGGCGCTCGGCGCGGCGGGTCTCCTCACTGGCGGTGGTGCTCATCGTGGCCTCCTGTCAGGTGTCGGGATATGGGCTGGGGCCTCCGGTCGGCGGCGGGGAGAGACCGCCGACCGGAGACCGCTGGTCAGGCCTGCGCCGAGTCGGCGGGGTCCTCGACCGCCGCATGGCGGTCGGCGCCCTCGGCGGCGGCCAGGTCTTGCAAGGCCTGAGCGTGGCGACGCGCCTCACGCTCGATGGCCCGAGCCAGCTGGGTGTGCGATGCGGGCAGCACGCGCTTCGTCAGCCGCTGGAACGCCTTGCGCGAGATGCCCTTGCGGGAGGTCGGCAGGACATCGGTGCGGCGCTGGGAGGCCGGCAGGACGAGCTGGTTGGCGTAGGCCTGCGCCGCGAACACGACAAGCACCCGGCCGTAGAGCTCACCTGCGTTCCGTGCCCCGTCGATGAACCGCCACAGCCAGCGCTCGGCGTCGGCGGCCTCGCCGTAGCTCACCTTCGTCACGCCCGGCTTGCCGCTCTTCAGCGTCGGCGTCGTGGTCTGGCGATGAGCGTCGATCACCAGACGGATCCCGTTCGCGGCGACGGTCGCCGCTGTGCGATCACGGTCGGAGTAACCGGCCTGATCGGATCCGAGCAGGCCGTAGGCGAAGAACCGTGCGACATCCATGTCGTCCGGCTTGACCGTCGCGAGACCGTTGATCAGGGCGTCGCCGAGGTCGAGGTTTGTCCCGTGCGCTCGCCTGGTCAGCTCCCGCATCGAGGCGCGATGCTCGGACTCCAGCGTCTGCTGCGGCGAGCGCTCCGCGGTTGCCGTTGCACCCGAGGAGCGCTCGTGCTGACGGGCCTGCGCTCGCGCAGCGAGCTCCTCGACGGTCCGCTCGATCGCAGCGGCAGCGATGTCGCGGAACAGGTCGCGGTCCGTGATGATCGGCGTCGCCTGCTCGAACTCGATCAGCACGCCGGCTGCACGCGCGCGATCGACCTCCGGCTCGGAGAACCGGATCGCCGGAGGGCCGTACGCGTGCCGGTCAAGCGCACGGTGGAGCTCCTCGGCCTTCGCGAGAGCGCTCTTCGCCTTCCTCGGAAGCCGAAGCTCCTCAACGTCGTGGCTGCCGAGCGTGCTCAGATAGGCCGCGAACGTCTTGCCGGAGCTCTCTCGCACGGCGTGACCGATCGCCCACGCCGGATTGGAGGCGAGCATCTCCCCGCTGATGAGACCGTCGGCAACGGCCTGCACCAGCGTCTGGCAGAGGCCGGGCGAGGCCGCGGCGATCCTCTCGAGGGTGGCAACGCTCGAGACGGGAAGCTCGCCGGTGCCGAGCAGTTGCTGCGCCGTCTCGGGCAGATCGAGAATCCGCGCACGGACCGCGACCAGCTTCGCGCTCCAGCCGAGGACGGTCGCGGCACCTTCGAGGGTGTAGCCCTCATCGAGCATGCTCTTGACGGCGCGGGCCTCCTCCAAGGGGGTGAGCGCCTTTCGCACGACGTTCTCCGCGGCACTGTCGGCGCTCGTGCCGGTCTGCTCCCTGACGGTGATCTCGACCTCCTGCAGATCGAGGCTCCGGCAGGCCGCGTAGCGGTGGTAGCCGGCGATGAGCCTGTACCGCTCACCGTCGGGGGTGACGAGCAGGGGCACAATCAGGCCACGGAGCGCGATCGACGCCGCGAGGGCGTCGACGTGCTCACGGTCGAGCTCGCGGCTGTTTTCGCCGGGGTCGATCAGGTCGATGCGAACGTGTGTGGGTACTGCTGCAGCGGCACTCATCAGAGTGACCTCCCTTGTGTTTGAAGCCCCACCGCGGAGCTCTTGTTGTGTGGTCTCGGCGGCTGCGCGACCGATCCCCGCCTCCCGCGCACGCCGCAGGCGTGCGATCATCGGGACGGGGTCGGGGCGCGCCGCGAGGTTTTTCGCTCGGCGTCACAGTTCGACCTCGCGCGGGCTGAGACCGAGGCCCTCGCGGGCGATCAGCGCGAGGGTGTCCGAGTGGATCCACGGCGTCGGATGGGCCTGCCCACCCTCGGGCATTTGGCCGATACGCCTCGCGAGCCACGAGGTCTCACCGCTGCGACGGCCGCGGTGATCGTGTTTGAAGCGTCCGCAGCGGATCGCGATCTCGCTCATGCTCTCGCCGGCGAGAACCCGCCGGGCGACCGCTTCGCGCAGACGGCGGTTGAGAACCACGGGGCTGCGCAGCAGCCGTGTGAGCTCGACGCTGAGCCGGCAGACATCGGTGCTCTCGGGCACCGGTTGCGCGACGGCTGCGACCGTGATCGCCCGGGCGGGCTCGTAATCCTGGAGCGTGCCGACCACCTCGCGGAGCGTCAATGGCGTTCGCACGCGACCGTCTGAAGGTGCGGCGCGGGTCCATCGCAGCTCGGCTTGCCGGCGGGCGAGCTTGACCGGTCGGATCGCATAGCGCACGCCCCCGGCGTCGATCAGCGGCCGGGGCGTCCTGTCCGTGCTCTCAGCCCCGACGCTCGCTTCGCACGCGGGCGCGGACAGGTCCCCGTCATGCAGCCGCCTGCAGCGCCCGCGTGTCGGGTCGCGTAGGTACATGCCGGCGAGCAGCGCGGCGTTGCCGGCCGGCTCGCAAGCGTCGAGGTGCGCCACGACGCGAGCGTCGCTGAGCGAGCCAGCGGCCGTGTCGAGCAGCAGAACGCTCGCGTCAGGCCTCCTGAGCACGAGCAGCTCCCGCAGGATGCCGTCCTGGCGGTAGGCGCCAAGGGTCCTCGCCGGCCCAAGCGGAGTCGGGCGCTCGCAAGGGGCAGACTGGCTGAGCACACTGGGGTGCTCCTCATCCACCAGCCCCGGTGCTCGACGCTGCGCGGCGCGGGTCGCGGGCGCGCTAGCCATTGGCGCAGACCCCGGCGAGCATCTGCGCGAGGGCGCCGCCCGCCATCGGTATGTCGTCGAGCTCGAGCGCTCTGGCGCGATAGTCCTCGATCAACGCGCTCAGGGGGCCGGAGCCCTCGGAGGTCTCCAGCTGCTGCACCTCATAACGGGTCCCGCGGCCCTTGGCGGGGACGTCGCTGATCAGCAGGCGCTCGCCAACCGGTTCGCCGACGACCACGCGCTCGCCGCCGCTTACGCGGTAGCGCAGCAGCACCGCCGGCTTCGGCGGCCTCCCCGCATCGCCTCGCTCCCCGCCGGCCGGAGGGTTGGAGCGCCACCTCGCCGAGGAGCCAAAGCCGCTGACCTCATCCGCACGCACCGCGGTGGCGTAGGCTTGATCGCACGGGTCGCGGTCATCGGGGTGTTCAGGTGCGCTCGGCGCCGCTCGCGCGAGCGCGATCAGACGGTCTATCTCCCGGCTGGCCTCGCTGCGCGTGGCGGGCGTGGCGAACGTCGTCGCCGCACGGACTGCCAGCGTGCGCAGGTAGCGCAGCTGACGATCGGTTGGGGGTGCTGCGGTACTCATCGTTGCCTCCTGTCGTCGGGGTCGAGCACGACCCGGCCAGAGCAGGCCGGCGAGGCGTGTCAAGCGCCCAGCCCATACGACTCGCGGCTCACCCGCGTCGTGGCGCTTTACACGCCGGTCGACGCCGGTCTGCTGGCCTTCAGGGGCGGACTCGAACCCGGCGTGGAGGGCTTGGTGCACTCTCATCGTGGTGTATGAGCGCGGGAAGGCCGCGGCGACCAACGTGTCGCAGGAGCGCGCGGCAGACACGGAGCCGCAAGTGCAGAGGGGACCGCTGGCGTGGTGTAAGACCGCCCGGAGCCACACGTGCGGCTAGGTGACGCGCCCTCGTGCACCAGGCCCGCGGGCTCGCACCCGCGGTGAGCTCAGCGCGCGCTGGACCCAGGCGCCGTCCGCTCGGCGGGGCCCACGGGATCGTGGAGGTCGAAGAGATCTGCCAGGCGCTCACGGAGTTCCAGGAACGCGGTGCCGCGCGGGTCGATGCCCCACAGGTTGCCCGCGAAGTCAAAGATGCTGCCGCCTCGGCGACACCCCAAGCCGAAGCAGTAGAAACCGCCATCCGGGTAGAGCTGAAGGCTCGGGTTGGTGTCCTCGTGGAACGGGCAGGAGATCTTGCCTTCAGCGTTGGGTTGCAGCGAGGTCAGCACGCGCACATACTCGGCCGTGGGGATCGCAAGCAGCTCGCGGTCAAGGCAGGTCCGTCCGATCCTCTGCGACCTCGGCGCGGGCCGCCACATCGGCGGTTCCGGATCGCGTGGAAGCACGGCTTCCAGGCGATCCACGGCGACGGGGAGGCCGGCGTTGAACGCGAGCAGCGTCACCGGGCGGGGCGGATCGTGCTTGTGGTTCAGCGTGGTCGGCGGACGGAGGATCCGCGCCGCATCGGCACAGCCAGGGTCGCCGGCGAGAGCAGCAGCGAGCCGGCGGTTCAGGCGCTCGAGCTGCCCGATCTCGCAACGGCGGTCGAGCGTCCAGTAGGCCTGCAGATGACCCGGGCTGCCCGAGGCGATCAGCATCGTCGGCGGAACGGGAAAGCCGCTCAGCAGCCCAGCGCAGGCGGGATCGTCTGACTCAAGCCACGCGAGATGGCTGGAGGGGACCGCCGCGCGACCGCCATGGGTGCACGAGTCGCGCAGGGCCACGCCGACGTAGACGTCGCCATCTGCCGCGCGCGATGCGATCAGGCGCTCGGCCGCCCGCGTGCGGTCAGCCGGGAGGAACCGGCGGCGCATGGAACGGCCCGACGGACGCCAGCGGACATCCAGCCAACGGTGCGGGGACGAGGTGGCGCAGAGGACCTGCAGGTAGCGGCGCAGCGCCTGCGCGGCGGGTGGTGGTTGAGCGGTCATGCGAGTGCTGGCGGGTCCAGCGGCTCGTGGCCCACGCCCGGGAGGGCGCGGGCCGCCGGCCGCTTCAGACGCGGGCCACCTTTCGGCCGGCCTGCTTGCCGTTGGACTCCTCCGGGGAGCGAGGCGCCGAGAGGAACTCGACGTTGCCGATCACGGTGTACTCGTGCCGCGCGCCCTTCTCCTCGGTGTCCCACTGCGCGAATTGCAGGCGACCGTCGACGGCCACGAGCCAGCCCTTGGTGAGATAACGGGCGGCTGCCTCGCCGGGCTTTCCGAACACGCTGACGGTGATGTAGCCCGGCTCCTCCAATCCGCCCATGCCGTCGACCGCGACGCGCAGCTCACACACGCTCGAGCCCGAAGGCAGCTCGCGCACGAGCGGGTCCTTGGTCAGATTGCCGGTGCAGATGAACCTGTTGACGCTCATTCGTCTCTCCTGTCTCGTTGGTGGTCCTCGCCGCGCCGCCCCACCGCCGCCACGGCACGCACGTCAGGCGTGCCGCGCGGGCGGATCTGACCGGCACGCTCAAAGAACGCGCAGGCGTGGCCGGCGGCGAGAATGAGGCAAGCGGCGAGGCGCCACCGACCGACGGGTCCCGCGTGCCGCGCGGGTGAACCCACTCGCGCCGCCGCGGTGCTGACCTGTATGTGATCGATCGGTGACGCATCGCTGCTTCGTTGCCTGCCGCGAGGATCCGTCCTGCGGCTAGGGTGTTGACCCTCAGCGGTCAGTGGCGGCCATCCAGTTGACGGGGGCACGTCATCGCCGCAACGCGGCGGCCGTCGTGGCCGCGCCACGGTCAGAGACCGTGATGTCACTGCTGCGGACAGCGGTCTGCCGGTACGCACCGGGCGCCCGAACGTGGGGGTCATGATGCGTGTCCATCGCCTGGGTCTGCGACCCGGCGTCAGGTATCTCCTGTGGGCCGGCGTGACGGTCTCCTGCGCCGGCGTTCTCTCGGGCGCGGTGTGGTGGGCGTGGACGCAGGCGGCGTGCCTGAGCTCGCTGCAGCAGCCGATGCAGCTATCGATTTCGCAAGCGTCGCGCGCGATGTGGCGATTGCTCGCCGACGGTGGCTTCTCGGATCCCGCGCGCGCGTTCGTCACCCCGAGCCAACGAGCGGCC
>Ga0187803_10001188_pt1 | contig 10200 bp, 4 predicted proteins | sample NC_wetland_sal_i_2_FD_132425 | JGI IMG/M metagenome (GOLD analysis project Ga0187803, IMG submission 132425) | Wetland sediment microbial communities from Neuse River Estuary, North Carolina, USA - Control_3 | ecosystem: Environmental > Aquatic > Freshwater > Wetlands > Sediment | place: USA...
ATAGCCAAATCCTTCCCGGACCTGATTTCCTGCATGATTTCTGATTTTCCTCGAGTGTTTCCGGAGGAATCTGTCCAGGTGAAATTCAGGTCAAGCAAGCTGTCATTCTGCGCGATCGAGGAGCTTCCGGATCCGAATGCCGCGCGGTCAGACTTGAGCAATTCCTGCTCATTTTCATCAGCCGTCGCGGATGGGATCGCAACAACCGCCTGTGCCACAACGCAAAGCGCGCCTATTGCAAGCGAACATGTGAGTTTCATAATGAGTTCCTCGAGTACGGCACCACGTCACATGATTCTAGCGTATCGTAGGACAGACTTCAGTCTCTCGCCCTCTCATCAATCTGCAAACGGAAATCGGACAGGCTAATGTCTGTCCTACTTCTGATTCACTCGCCTAGATTGATGTCGAGTCCGGTCAAGCGCCGCGGGAACCCGGCGAACACGCCGAAAAGGGGTGAAGTGACATTGTTGAATACGTCGTGCGGGTTGAGGCGGTTTGTTACGTCCAGCGAAAAGACCCCGATGTTAATCTTCCGTCGCTTGGTTTTGTCCTTGAACGACATGGGCACCATAAAATCACGAGAGAGTTTCACATCCAGTGAAAAGTAAATCGGGAAGCGCAAGCTGTCCGGTATGCCCACATAGTTCTGCAGAACATCCACGTTCGAATACGGGAAACCGGTATGAATATCCGCGACCGGAGTCAAAACAAACTTTTTCGGCAATGTGACATAACCCCAAGCAAGCACACGGTTGGGAATGTCGGAAGGCTGGACTCCATATACATTCGGCCGGATCACCGGCGCCTGAACGGGGAGGAAAGTGTCCGAAAGCGTGTTGAGGTCGCCCCGCGCGCGGCTCCAGGCGTAGGAAACATTCACCTCGTACCGTTCGCTCGGCCGGTAATGAACAGTGGCCTGAGCTTGCCGGTAGTTCGCAGTCCCGGTATTTTCAAGGACCAAAAATCCAGATGTTCCCGTCACAGGAAGAATCGGATCAAGAACGAAGAGATTGACCGTATGGGTTTCATAATAGCCAATTCGAAGGCTGATGTTTTTCCGCAAGGGACTCTCAGCTTCGATATTCCACGTAAAGGTGCGGGTGCTGCTGTCGTGGTTCACGAGTGTTGAAGAATTCCCGGCAATCCCCGAGGACTGGTAGACATTTTGCATGGCTATGGTCTGAGTGATGAATGGCCCGGAGAAAAAGGAGATGACGCGATCCTGGTAACCGGAATAATCCGCGGCAAGCAGCGGGACGTGTCCATAGATCAATCCAGCGCCGGCACGGACTACCATCTGGCTGTTTGGCACTGAGTAAGCCAAACCTGCGCGCGGAGCGAAGGCGACACCACGACCCAGCGCTTGATGCGTGACACGCCCTCCGAAATTCAAAGCCAGGCTCTTGCCTAGCGACCAGCGGTCCTCCCCAAATACCGAGACCTCCGTATCCTCTCCTTGCAAATTTCCAGCGCCCTGAAATGCGACCGTCTCGGCGACTGTGCCGTCCTCCGCGAGGAGATCGATCGGATGAGAAACGCTGCTCCCAGTGAAGGCCCGATACAGAACATCCGTTCCGAACTGCAATTGATGGCTGCCGTGCCAGGACTTCACAGGCAACTGAAGAATCGGCAGAGCCTCCAGCTGATTTCCGTTTCGCGAAAACGTATTGAAGTAATTGCCGCCCCAGCCTTCCGGATTGATCGTCATGTCAGCCGGACCTTGGCCGCGTATAGCGTTGTAGAAGTTCGTGTAGCGAACGACCGTGGTGAGCAACATGCCCGAATCGAACTGGTAGTCGTCCGAAACTCCCAAGGACACACCCCGGCGTCGAAAGCTCGCGGAGGCGGTCTGCGGGATAAGCGTATTGATGTTTGCAAATAAAATGGTGGACGGGAAGGTATTTATGTTTACGTTCAAAAGATGTTTCGTTGAAAACGTCCATTGGAATTCCGAGAAGGAAACCAGGCTATAGGTCATCGTCTCATCCACGGGCCACGAAAGACCGTGCACCGGGTCCTTGCGAAATTCGTACGTCATGGTCTCGGAAAAGTTGAGTTTATTCTTGATGAGAGGGCCGCCAAACTCCACCCCAGGGGTCATGTTCAAGAGGCCAATCAGATGGCCATTTTTTCCTCGGAAGGATGGAACCAGGTCTAGAAACTTATAATTCCATGCCGGCCCGGGAGGCCGGATGTCGATCCGGGTCAAGCCGCCGGAAAATCCGCCGTAGGCGGAACTGTCCGGAGTGGTAAAAACCTGGATGTTTTGAATCGTATTGACAGGAATAGGAATCGCGAAACTTCCCGAGACCGGATCAACGTTTTCCGCCGAGTCTACGAGCAGCATGCCCTGGCTTTCCGCCTGGCCGTTGAAGTTCAATTTCCCTTCCTGAGTCCGAATGACACTCGGAGACATGGACAAGGCCTCGGTAAATTTCTGCGTGCGGAGTGGCAAATCCTCGAGTTGCTGCTGGTTGACCGTAGCCGTCGCGCTTACACTCTGCGTCGCTACTTCAACGGCTTCGCCTTGGACTTCGATCCGCTCTTGAACGGATGTGATTTCCAAAGCAACGTCCTCGGTGGCGGCTTGACCGGGTTCGAGCGTCACAGTGGAGGTCCAAGGCTGGAAACCTTCGACGGCGGCTTCTAGGGTGTAGCTCCCTGGTGCCAGGCGCGTAAACTCGTAAACGCCCTTGAAATCAGTGACTGTGGTTTTGGATGTAGCGCCTGGAGCCGTTCCCGTCAACTTGACGGTAATTCCGGCAAGATTGTCGGTGGTCTTCTGCCCGGCAGCGGCAGTGACTTTGCCGCTGACCGACGCGGACGCAGTCTGTCCCCCAGCTCCCGGCGGTTGTGCGAATGCGTAGACAGTGCAAATTAGGAAGGCAAACAGCAACGCAAACAGCAACGCTCCGCGATGCGGGTAGAAAGCGCCATTGCTTCCTGTGGGGCACAACTTCAAAGATTCACTCCTCTATTGATCGGAGACACGATTACTGAATTAAGCTGGGCCTATCCTCCCGTAACTCAGGCAGCGCTACTTGATGGCAAGCCAAACTATTTTTCTTGTTGCCGCAGTTCACTTCGTCTGGCCGCAGGGACCGGGAATAAATCGTAATGATCAGAAATGAGTTGCGGATGAACCCAATTCCAGCAGGATCCACGCTTGACTATTGCTTCGAACGCTAGACTTTCACCCCCGGGGGGGTGGACGGTTCTCCGAAAAATTAAGAACGGTACGCTTGATGTTCCCTTGATTGGTGCCACGCTCCAAGTGCCAGGTTGCACAAGCTTTTACAATCGGTTACTCAGGCACCCCGGCATTGCAGGGTTGAGACACGATGACCGGTTACCGGCGGATCACGCGACGCCCTCCATGCGAAAACAGTTCACTCCAGCGCATGTCGCGGTGTCCGGCACGAAGCATTGCAGATTGTATACGGATTGAACATGGGCCCAGCAGGGTATTCTCAAAATTTCAACTTCGCCGTTCTGCGGCACTGGGGTAGAATCGTCTCCCGCTTGGGGCACTGGCCCGTCATCCCCTGATGTTCGCGGCTGCGACTATGATCCAGCTGACCAATGTCTCCAAAAGCTACGGAGACAGCGGGGCCGTGCAGGCTCTGCACAACCTGAGTATGACCGTCGAGCAGGGCGAGAGGGTCGCAGTGATGGGACCGTCTGGCTCTGGGAAGTCGACGCTCCTCAACCTGATTTGTGGTTTGGACGAGCCCACCTCCGGCTCGATCAAGCTGGAGGGCATTGAGCTGGCCGCGCTCGACGACGACCGGCGCACCCGCCTGCGACGGGAAAAACTTGGAATGATCTTCCAAACCTTCAACCTTCTCCCCACGCTCACCGCGCTCGAAAATGCCGCCTTGCCGCTTCGTTTGCAAGGTTTGCGGAGGCGCGAAACGGATCAGCGCGCCATGGCGATGCTGGAGCGAGTGGGGCTCAAGGTCCGGGCGCATCATCGTCCCGACGAACTTTCCGGAGGCGAGCGCCAGCGCGTGGCCATCGCACGAGCGCTCGTTTTTCATCCGCCCATTCTGCTCGGCGATGAACCCACCGGCAATCTCGATTCTGCCACCGGAGAAGAGATTCTTCGCCTCCTCGACGATCTTCATCGCGAGTACAACAACACGGTTCTTCTGGTGACGCACAATGATCTTGCCGCGGCTTTCTGCGATCGAATCCTGACGCTGCGGGACGGCCAGTTCGTCAAGGAAGTGCGCACCGGACGAACTGGCACAGCGCCTGCGGGAGAACGGTAATGTTTGGGGCGCTTTGGCTCATCACCTTCAAGCAGTGGCGCGCGCACCGTCTCCGCGTGGCATTGACGACGCTTGGCATCGCCCTTGGGGTCGCGGTTTTTTTCGCGATTCGCACAGGCAATACCACCTTGCTTGACTCCCTGCGCGCGACCGTGGAGAAACTGGCGGGCAAGGCGACGCTGCAGATTACCGCCGGAGAATCCGGGTTTTCCGAAAAGGTGCTCGACACCGTGCGCGCCACCCCCGGCGTGCAGCTTGCGGAACCGGTGATCGAGACCATGGTGCAAACATCCTTTCCAGACGAAGGCACCCTGCTGATTCTGGGAGTGGATACGACGGGAGATCAGCAGCTTCGCGACTATCAATTCGACCGCACGCAGACACAAATCGCCGATCCGCTGGTGTTTCTCGCGCAGCCCGACTCCATTTTGCTTTCGCGCGCCTTTGCCGACCGCCACGGACTGAAAGTCGGCGACAAGTTTCCCCTTTTTGCTTCCGACGGAAAGAAGGAATTCACCGTCCAGGGAACATTCAAACCGGTAGGCGTCGGAGAGGTTTTTGGCGGCAACGTCGCGGTGATGGATGTTTACTCGGCGCAGGTTGTCTTCCATCGTGGCCGCAAGTTCGACCGGATCGACCTGATGAACGCTCCGGCCGTGCCTGTCGAAGTTGTGCAGCAGCGATTGCGCGCGCAGCTACCAGCCGGAGTGGAGGTGGATCGCCCGGAAGTTCGCGGGCAGGCGCTTGAAAACGCGGTCACCGCGATGCGCGTGGGAATCCTGATCACAAGTTTCGTGGCATTGCTTGTCGGCGTGTACATCATTTTCAATTCCTTCACCATTGCGGTCAACCAGCGCTGGAAAGAGATTGGCATCCTGCGCGCCGTGGGCGTCGAGCAGGGAAACGTCAGCCGGATGTTTTTATGCGAGGCGCTGCTGATGGGAGTGATCGGTTCTCTCGTGGGCATCGCCGGAGGTTTCCTTCTGGCGTCGGCGGCCAACCGGGTGATGAGAGGCATGGTCGCGGCGGTTTACGGAGTCGTGTCCACGGCCGCGCCTGCCAGGCTGCACCTCGATCAGTGTGCCATCGCGTTTGCGCTGGGAGTTGCCGCGTCAGTGATTGGCGCGTGGTACCCTGCGCGCGGCGCGGCGTGCCTGGACCCCGCGTTGGCATTGCACAATATCGAGGCGCGCCACCGGGAATCCGTGCTGGGGTGGAGGCGGATGGGCGGAGGCTTGTTGTTGATGGCCGCGGGCTCGGCGCTCGTGGTCTGGACCCCGTCGCGCCTGGGCTTGCTGATTCAATTCCTTTTTGCATCGATCGTTCTGCTGGGCCTGACGATTGTGCTGCCGAAGCTGGTGCTATGGTCGGCGCGCGCGTTGCGTCCAATCATGAATTGGGCGGGAGGATCGGAAGGAGCATTGGCCGTCGACGCCATGATTCAGACGCCGCGCAGAAGCTCGGCCACGGTAGGCGCGCTGATGGTCGGGCTGATGTTCGTTTTTTCCACGGCCTCTTACATTCAGAGCTACCGGCAAATGATTGACCGCTGGATGAATCAGGTGCTCAACGCTGATATTTTCGTGGCAACGTCGGCGATGTTGCGGTCGTCCAGCTATCATTTCACCGAAGATTTGGGCCGAAAGATTGCCGCGCTCCCCGGCGTGAGTCGCGTCGAAAACGTCCGTTTCACGGCCATTCCTTATCGAGGCGACACGGCGGCCGTGATCGCCATCGAAATGGATGGCTTCCTGACCCGCTCGCAAAACGCCATCGAGGGCGCCGACTCGCGGACGGTGTATGACAAGCTGACTCGAGGCGAGGGCGTGCTGGTATCGAGAAATTTTGCCTTGCGATGGGGAGTCGGTGTTGGGAATCAGCTGAGTCTCGAATCGCCGACGGGCACGCTGGAACGGCCGATCCTCGGCTTTCTCGATGACTACCGGTCGGAAAAGGGCACGATTTTCATGGACCGAGCGCTCTACAAGAAATATTGGGGAGACGACGCGGTGGATTTCATTGACGTCGATTTGAACCCCGGCGTCGACCAGTTGGCGATGAAGAGCGAAGTCCAACGACTCACCGCCGGCTCTTTTCATGCGTTCGTGTACACGAATGCCGAATTCAAGCGATGGATCTCCAGCCTGGTGGATCAGTTCTTCACGCTCAATTACATGCAGCTGGTCGTGGCCGTGATGATCGCCATACTAGGAATCGTCAACACCCTGCTGATTTCCGTGTCGGAGCGGCGGCGCGAAATCGGCATTGTCCGCGCGATTGGCGGGCTGCGGTCGCAAATCCGGAAGCTGGTGCTGCTTGAGGCGGTTGCCGTGGCCGTGGTGGGAGTGATTGTGGGTTCGGTGGCCGGAATTCTAAACACGATGTTCATGTCGCACACTGTGTCGGTGGTGCTGGCTGGCTATTCGGTGCCATTCTATTTTCCGTGGGAATTTGTGTTACTCTCCGTGCCCGTCGTGACGGCGGTGTCGCTCGCGGCCGGCTGGTGGCCGGCGCGGAACGCGGCGTGTATGCAGGTGATCGAGGCGATCGGCTATGAGTAGCGCCGCCATAGTTCGGTCGCGCCCGCACGGAATGCGCATGAACGCGGGGCTCCTCGCCCTGGCGTTGTGCACGGCTTGCGCGCTCCCCGTTTTCGGCGAGACCGACGCCAAAGCGGTCATGGCCGGCGTCTATCAGCAGGACACCAGTCGCGATGCGAAGTTGCGGGCCACGCTGGACGTCAAGGACAAGGACGGCCGCACGGTGCGGAAACGGTTTACGCTCAGCAGGGTGGGGTCGTTCGGCAACGGCAAGACGCTGGTTCGCTTTACCGACCCGCTGGAGCTTCGCGGCGTCACGCTGCTTTCCGTCAATCAACCGGGAATCACCGATCGCCAGTGGATCTACACGCCGGCTACCGATCGCGTGCGCAGCGTGGCGCCGCGCGAACGTTCCGAGCGTTTCGCCGGAAGCGACTTCACCTATGAAGATATCGCCGAGCCCTCGCTCGATGATTTCACGTATCAGCAATTGCCAGCTGAAGACAATATCGAGAATCATAAGACCGTCAAGATTGTGGCCACGCCCGTCGCGCCGGACCGTTCGCAATACAAATTTATTTATTACTGGGTAGCGCAGGATGTACCCTGCATCCTGCACGCGGAGATGTACGATCAAGAGGGACGCAAGGTGCGCGAGATGCATGCCAGCGGACTGCGCAAAGAGTCCGGAATCTGGGGCGCGCGAAAAACGGAAATGCGCTCTTTGCTCGAGGGCACGAAATCGGTCTTGACGATTGATGAGATTCATCTGAATACCGGGTTGGACGCAACGCTGTTCACGCCGGAAGCGCTGGAGAAGAAAGAGTAGCAAGGGCACGGGGCGGCGGAATGTTATACGAATCCGCTGGTCATACATCACACATCCGGCGCACTTGGTTCATCTTGGGAGATAGGGACTTTGGCTACGTTTTCATCTGATTGTGACGAGCGTTTTGCCAATTTAATAGAACTGCTCCGCGCAAGGACCGCGGAGCACGGTCCCCGCCTCGCTTTCCGCCATCTTGGCGACGGCGAGAACGAAGAGTCTCGCCTCACTTACGAAGAATTGGAATCGCGCGCCCGCGCCATTGCGGCAGCCCTTGCGCCGCAGGCCGCAGCGGGAGAGCGCGCCCTGCTTTTCTACTCGGCCGGGCTCGAATTCATCGCAGCGTTTTGGGGTTGCCTGTACGCCGGAGTCGTGGCCGTCCCGGTTTTTCCCGCGCGCCTTCATCGGCAGATTCCGCGTCTGCTGGCGATTGCCGCGGATTCCAAAGCAAAGTTCGTGCTGACGACGGCGAAGATTCGCGCCCAGGCGGAAGATTTGTTCAAGCGCGCGCCGGAACTGAAAAAATTGCAGTGGCTGGCAAGCGACGATTTGCCCGCGGTTTCCTCCGAGGGATGGAGTACGCCCGCGGCGAAACTCGAAACTCTGGCGTTCCTGCAATACACTTCCGGCTCGACCGCCACGCCGCGCGGCGTCATGGTGACGCACGGCAATCTGCTCCACAACCTGGCATGCCTGCGCGATGTTTTTCAGTTTTCACCGGAAAGCATCGGCGTCACCTGGCTGCCCCACTACCATGACATGGGTCTGATCGGCGGCTTGCTCCAGCCGATCTATGCGGGCGGCGAGATGATCGTGATGCCGTCGTCGTCGTTTCTGCAGCGTCCCATCCGCTGGCTTGCGGCGATGACGCACTATCGGGCGACCACGATGGTCGCGCCAAATTTCGCCTACGAACTTTGCATTGAGAAAATTCCCGCTGATCAGCGCGCAGCGCTCGATCTCGCAAGCGTGAAGGTGGCGCTGTGCGGCGCGGAGCCGGTCCGCCGGGATACGCTTGCGCAGTTTGCCAAGGCGTTTGGCCCGAGCGGTTTTCGGCAAGAAGTATTCCGCCCCGCGTATGGACTGGCAGAGGCGACGCTGATCGTTTCAGGCCATTCGGATGGAGGCGCGCCCTTCGCGCGCGCTGTGCTGAGGGAGGAGCTTCAACGAAATCGAATCAAGCCGGTGGAAGAGGGTGCTGCGGGCAGTCGCGTTTTGGTAGGCTGCGGAGGAATCGCGCCGAACCTAAAAGTCGCGATTGTCGATCCCGAAACTCTTGCGCCATGCTCCCCGGATCGCGTGGGAGAGATTTGGGTTTCAGGTCCGAGCGTGGCTCGCGGCTATTGGCGCAAACCGGAGGAAACCAAGCAAACGTTCGGTGCGCATCTGGCAACTGGCGAAGGCCCATTCCTTCGCACCGGAGACCTCGGATTTCTCGATCAGGGACAGCTCTTCGTCACGGGACGATTGAAAGATCTCATCATCATTCGCGGCTCCAACCACTATCCCCAGGATTTGGAACACACCGTGGAGCGGAGTCACAGAGCGCTGCGGCCTGGTTGCGGCGCCGCGTTTTCCATTGACGTGGATGGAGCGGAGCGATTGGTCATCGTTCAGGAAGTTAACGACCGCGCATCGGTCCCGAACGAGGACGTGGTCGCCGCGATCCGCCGCGCACTCACGGAATCGCACGAAGTGCATCCTGAGGCCATCGTACTCATCGAGCCGCGAACGATTCCCAGAACTTCCAGCGGAAAAATTCAGCGCTATGCCTGCCGCGAGGCGTTTCTCGCCGGAACTCTCAATGTGGTGCACGAATGGCGGGATCGTGAAGGCCGCTCCGACCGCAAGCAGAACGGCGCAAGCCACCCGCGAAGCGGACTCGTGTGGGATTATCTAAGCACGCAGTCTTTCTCACATCGCTTGGCCGGCAAAGCGAACGGCAACGGGAACACAAACGAACACGCAAACGGGAACGGCAATCACGAACATCGTCCAGTAAATCCTGCGAAAATCGCCAGCGCTGATCCCATCGCGATCGTTGGCATCGGTTGCAGGTTCCCCGGCGCGGCCGGCCTTGAGGAATTTTGGACTTTGTTGCGAAACGGCGTGGATGCCATCTCGGAAATTCCTCGTGAACGATGGGACATCGACGCGCTGTACGACCCTCTCCCCGGAACCAATGCAAAGATGAGCACGCGCTGGGGTGGATTCCTTCCGGGCATCGACCGGTTCGACCCGCACTTCTTCGGCATCTCGCCGCGCGAAGCATCGGCCATGGATCCCCAGCAACGCTTGATGCTGGAAGTGACCTGGGAAGCTCTCGAGAATGCAGGTCAACCGCCGGACAAGCTGGCGGGCAGCAGAACGGGCGTGTTCGTTGGAATCGGCGGATTCGACTACTCCAACGTGATCCTGAATTATCAGGATCACTTGAAGGTAATCAACGCCTATCTGGGAACGGGCAACGCCCACAGCATCGCAGCGAACCGCATTTCCTATCTGTTGGACCTACGCGGCCCCAGCGTTGCCATCGACACCGCCTGTTCGTCATCTC
>Ga0187803_10001189_pt1 | contig 10199 bp, 3 predicted proteins | sample NC_wetland_sal_i_2_FD_132425 | JGI IMG/M metagenome (GOLD analysis project Ga0187803, IMG submission 132425) | Wetland sediment microbial communities from Neuse River Estuary, North Carolina, USA - Control_3 | ecosystem: Environmental > Aquatic > Freshwater > Wetlands > Sediment | place: USA...
GTGTAAAGAAATCTGGACAAGACAGGGGGTTCTCCGTGATCGAGAAACTGTACACGAGGTCGTCGTTCATCGCGTCCGACCTGCCCTCGTTCCGGCGCCAGGAGACCGTATTCATCCTTCTAACCATCGGTTTTCTGGTGTTGCTGCTGACACTACACATCATCTTCGCGTCGTTCTGGGGGCGTCCCACGGTGGCCTTGGTTTTGGTGGCGGGGGCGGTGCTTCTGGTGAACATGACCGAGCTAGCGTGGGTGCGGGGTCTTACGGAGCAACCGAAGGCGAGGACTCTGACGCTGCTTACCTGGAGTTCGATTTGCGTGAGTCTGTCGGCAGCAGGATCGCTTACCGTGCTGGGGGATCATGAGGACAGTCCTTATTTCGCGGTGGCCATCGTTCCGGTGCTGATTGCCGCGTTCCGTCTTTCCCTTCCCGCAGTGGTGAGCGTGGTTGGGGTCGCGACCCTTCTAAATTTTGCCTCTGTCGCTTATTACTTCCGGCATCATCCGCCGATGGATTCGGGCGAACTCTTCGAGGCTGGAATCAGTTCGCTGATTTTTGCGATTGCGGGATTGTTGGTCTCGCTGCTGGTGAGACAACTCCGGGAGCACGAGAACAGTCTGGCACGAAACCTGCTTGAACTGAAACAGGCAAGAGCGAAGCTTCTGGAAGAAGAGACGCTGGCGGCGGTGGGGCGGCTGTCCAGTGCGATTGCGCACGAGATTCGAAATCCGGTAGCGATGATTTCCAGCTCTCTTGCCATGGCGCGGAGATATCCCGGTGACACTGAACAACGGGAGGAGATGTGTGAGATTGCCGCGCGCGAGGCGGCCCGGCTGGAGAAGTTGACCACCGACTTTCTCAGTTATGCGCGGCCGCGGCGTCCGGAGACCTCGCCGACAGTGGTGCTCGATACCTTGGCGTACGTGGCTAGTGTGTGCCGCGCCCACGCGGTGGAGCGGCAAGTCACCATCGAAGTGGAGGCGCCGGAGTCGTTGGAGGCCGAACTGGATCCGGCGCAGATTCAGCAGGCGCTGCTGAACCTGGTGATGAATGCCGTGGATGCGTCTCCCCGTGGAGCGAAGGTCCGGCTCAAATCGGACTGGGACGGATTTTCCGAAGTGAAGATTTGGGTGACGAACAACGGAAGCCAGATTCCGGAGACGGTTTTGCCGCGGATCTTCGAGCCGTTTTTTACGACCAAGGCGCGCGGAACCGGGCTGGGGCTGGCGATCGCGCGGAATATCGCGCGCGCCCACGGTGGAGATCTTTCGATTTCTTCGAACCAGCCCGACAACATTTGCTTTTGCCTGCGGCTGCCGGCTGCGACGGCTGTCGCTGAAGAAGGGACAAGGACTGAGCATGGCAAGAATCCTGATCGTCGATGATGAACCGCATATGCGGCGCATCCTCGCCTCCAATTTACGTCAAGACAAGCATGAAATTGCGGAAGCCGCCGGGGTCGAAGAGGCCCGCGCCACGCTGGGCGGGAACGACTTTGATGTCGTCTTTACTGACCAGAAGATGCCGGACGGGGAAGGCCTGGAAGTATTGGCTGCGGTTCGCGAGAGCAATGCGACGATTCCGGTCATCATGCTGACGGCAATGGCCAGTATTGAACTTGCGGTCGAAAGCATGCGGCAGGGTGCGTTCGATTTTCTGACCAAGCCCTTCCAGCCGGAAGTGGTGCGCGCCGCCGCGAATCGCGCGGCTCAGCATGCTCTGCTGTTGCGCGAGAACGCGCTGTTGAAGGGAGCGGTGGTCCGACTGGAGGGCACTTCCGAAATCCATGGCGCCAGCGCCGCGATGCAGAAGGTGCGCGAGACCATCAACCGCGTGGCGCCGACCAACGCGACGGTGCTGATCACGGGTGAGACGGGCACGGGCAAGGAACTGGTGGCGCGGGCGCTTCATCGCAACAGTCCGAGAGCGAACAAGCCGTTTGTGGCTGTCAACTGCGCCGCTTTTACGGAAACGCTGCTGGAAAGCGAGTTGTTCGGCCACGAAAAAGGAGCATTTACCGGCGCCGATCGCGCCCGCCAGGGCTTGTTCGAGGCGGCGCATGAGGGCACGCTGTTTCTGGATGAGGCGGGAGAGATGTCTCCGGCAGCCCAGGCCAAACTGCTGCGCATTTTGACAGATGGACAGTTGCTGCGGGTGGGATCGACGAAACCTCGCACCGTGGACGTGCGCGTGCTGGTCGCAACCCATCGCAATCTGCAGCAGCGCGTGCGGGAGGACCTTTTCCGGGAGGATCTCTATTACCGGCTGGCGGTTGTGCCGATCCACATCCCACCGCTGCGCGAGCGTCGTGAAGACATCCCCCTGCTGGCCGAGATGTTCGCGAAACAGACGTCCACCGAGTTGAGCCTGCCGTCACGCAAGTTAAGCCCGCGGGCGATGCACAGTCTGGAGCAATATGATTTCCCGGGAAACATTCGCGAGCTGAGAAATCTGATTGAGCGCGCGTACATCCTTTCGGTGCGCGAAGAAATCGGGCCAGAGAATTTCCCCATGACGCGCGTGGCCGATCTGCCGATGGTGGCTGCCCCCGACGGGCACACGACCGCGCAGTCTTCGGGAGCGCAGTTTCCGGCCGAACCGTTCGACCTGACGGGATTCCTCGAAAGTACTGAAAAAGAGTTGATCCTGCGAACGCTAGGTTCCACCCATGGCGCCCAAGCCGAAGCGGCCCGCCGCATGGGGCTATCGCGCAGCGCGCTGGCTTACAAGCTGAATAAGTACGGGATCCGTGCTGCCGCGGAATAGGATAGAGCCGGGCGGCCCCGCCCGGCGGAACGGGCGAGGCAGTGATAACAAAGGAATGTTTCGACCGCCTATAAGATGGCGGATAATCGAAGCCTCAGACTTACTCCGTAAGAGAAACAGAACTTGGAACGTTGGGCACAGTCGCGACCTTGCCAGCAGGCGATGTGTTTCGAGCGCGGCGCTGCGACCAAGAGTTCGGGCCCAAGTTCAGGCGGCTGCCGTCTCTGCGATCCATAAGAGGCGCTCAAGATCCTCGATCACAACCGTCTTGCGGTCGACAGTAAGTATGTCCAACTCCCCCCACAGCGACAGCAGGCGGCTCACGGTAAACAGGGACGTCCCGGTCATCTGGGAGAGTTCCTCACGTGAGAGGCTGATCGGGTCGAGCGCACCGGAGGTGGGTTGACCCGCCAGGCGGATCAGCAGCCGCGCCAGCCGCTGCGGTACTTGCTGCGTGGTGACGTCACAGAAACGTTCTTCGAGGATTCTGAGACGTCCCAGCATAATGCTGGCGGCATTTCGATGCAGAAGTGAAATCCGCCGTGTGAAACCCTCGAAAGTCGAGGCATCCCATGCGAGCACGCCGCAGGACTGGATGGCATGAGCGCTCGAAGCGTGCACCTGCGCCGCATCGGTCCAGTCGTTGATCAGGCTGCCCCTCCGCTCCACGCGCAGGATGACCTCTTTGCCACACTCGCTAAGTTGCGTGACCTTGACCATACCGGTGGCGAGCACATAGACGAACCGGACTGGGTCGTCTTGTCGGAAGATGGTCTGGCGATGGGAGAACCGTAGTTCCCGCACTGCATCCGCAATCAGGTAAAACTCGGACTGCGACAAACCGCGGAAGAGCGGCGCCACTCTCAGGCAGTCCAAGCGCACATCCAGCACCGAGTCTTCGCGTTCCCTCCTTCCTGTTGCGGACTCATCATGCCGCTCGAACGCATCCATTCTCCCATTGTGGGAGCGTCGTGCGGGCCGACGAGACTTAACAGCAAGGAGCCGTGTTCTCGGATTTCCTACGAGGGGAACTTCTGTTGCAGGCAGACGAACAAGCTTGGAAGCCACGCGCGTCCTCCCTGACGACACGTCTTGAAAGCCTTGCAAAGCAAGATTTTGCTGCCCATCATAAGAAGCTTGCCCTTGGGTCATCCTTTGGCGTCAGGACGAATCTGGCAAACTGATGGCAGCTGCCGCTTACACGTTCGGCTTTCGACCGCGTGAAATGTAACCTGCGATTCTGAACCTGGGCCGAGATGGGGGAGGATCGACTGAACTCAACCTTGAGAAATCGATCGCAAGTTAATGACCAAAGAGCGGATCACTCAATCGTGGGGAGTTATTGGTGATAGACCCTTTGCCGCTCGAAACTTCTAACTTACAACGTAAAAATCTTTGAACCTGGAGCGTCGAAATATTTTTACTTGGTTACCCTTCTAACCTTTTGACGCAAAAACACTTTGTGCACTTTCTTTAGACCTTCGCCGTGACATAGATCACCGATCACGGTGACATACCTCACGTCTTGCTATACAGCAACGACTCTGATTTTTTCGTTTCGCTACCCTGTGACCATTGAGGATCGAGTCTTCCTCCCTGACAGGCTCGTCTTCAATGTTTTCCCAGGGCCCTGAGAAACTGCAACCTGCCGTGGGGCATCGCCCGGTGCCAAGGCAGTTGGACACAAGGAGAGAGAAATCATGAACAAGCGCGGCTTCGTACCATTCACCCGGCTTACAAGATTGTTCCTTTTGCTGTTCTGCGTCGTGATTCTGGTCGGCGCCTCACAGATGGTTGCACAGGCTGCCAAGGATTCGCAAACGCAAAAGACGAGCAGCACGACCAACGCGACCGCTAAGAATCAGACGGCCTGCAAGCCCGGACAAATGCGGTGCACGACCAATAAGGACAGATGGGCGGCCGCAGCCCGCCACGCGGACCGCCGTGCGGTCGAGATGAAAAAACAGCAGCGGGAGGTGAAGTAACATGAAAAAACTATTTTGCGTCCTCTCACTGTTGATGCTGAGCGCGCTGGCATTTGGCGGGACCAACGTGCCCCCGTGCGATCCAAACAATCTGCCGCCGAACTGTACGGACTACTTCGGCGTGGCCAACTGGGCGCAAAGCCCGCTGCCCGCGGGCGTTATCACCGGCTTCACGATCAAAGCGGCAGGAAGCGGGTATGTGAATCCCGTTTTTACGATGACGGACCCGACTGGCTCGGGCGCGACTGCCCCTACGTTCACGTTGGTTGCTGGTGGTCTCGCGACCGTCACTGGCGGGGGTGGAGGCGCTAACTATATCGCTCCTCAAATCACCATCGTAGATGTCGGTGCCGACGGCACGCTCGGCGCCCCCACCTGCGGTGGCGTAGGCCAAGCCGCCTGCGGCTCGGGCGCTGTCGTACTCGCAACGATCGGTGCGCCCCTTACGCCCGGCACCGGTATCCGCAAGTTTCAGGACACGCTGACATTACCTCTGGCAAATCTGGTACTTGCTACTCCAGATACGACCAGCTTTCCGGGATCTGATTTTTATGCAATCGGGCTGTTTCAGTACACGACGAAAATGCATACAGACCTGCCGCCAACGACGCTGCGAGGGTACTGCCAGCTCACTGCCACGTCCTCGTACACTACGTGCGCCACTGGGCAACCGTCGTACCTTGGACCGGTGATCCTTGCTTCTAAGAACACGCCGGTGCGTGTCCTCTTCAAGAACATGCTTCCCCTCGGTACCGGGGGCAACTTGTTTATCCCTATGGATACCACGTACATGGGGGCGGGTGCGCCTTATGCGGAGAACCGTGCCACCCTTCACCTCCACGGTGGCGCCACCCCCTGGATCAGCGATGGCACGCCGCACCAGTGGACTACCCCGAACGGAGAGGCAGGCCCAGCGAGGGGCGACAGTGTGCAGTTCGTCCCCGACATGTGGTTTGACCCAGTCACGCACGCCCTGGTTCCGGCTGGGACGCCGAGCGCCACAAATGACCCCGGCCCTGGAAATTTGACGTTCTTCTGGACCAACCAGCAGGGCGCGCGGTTGATGTTCTATCACGACCATGCCTATGGCATCACCCGGCTCAATGTTTACGCCGGGGAAGCCGCCGGTTACTTGTTGACGGACTCGGCGGAAGATACCGGCTTGGCCGCTGCGACCGTTCCCATCGATCTGGCGCACCTTGTTCCTTTGGTGATCCAGGATAAGACCTTCGTGCCCAGCGCGGCCCAACTGGCTGTCGAAGATCCGACTTGGACTGCCGGCGGATTTGGAACCACTCCCGGAGCTGCCAACCCCGGCGACCTCTGGTTCCCGCACGTTTATACGACCAACCAGAACCCGGCTGACCCAGGCGGGGCGAACGCGTTCGGGCGTTGGGACTACGGTCCATGGCTTTTGCCGGGAAACCAAACCATTCTGTTGGCTGCAAACCCAACGACTGCAGTCACAATTCCCTGCACATCGTCCGCATTCCCGAATCAGGCAGTGCAGTGCCCCATAACACCCAATCCGTCGGGGACGCCCGAGGCTTTCATGGACACGCCTCTGGTCAACGGCAAGGCGTACCCGGTTCTCCATGTGGCACCGGCAGCTTACCGGTTCCATATCCTGGTTGCCGGCAATGATCGGTCCCTGAACCTCTCGTGGTACACGGCCGATCCTACGGTTACGACCGTGGACGGTAGGACGAACACGGAAGTCAAAATGCTTCCTGCGGTTCAGCCTACCGGGGCGGCGGGCACCCTGCCGCTCTGCACGCAAATCACACCGATCACCAACACAGCTTTGTTCATGGGCCTGGCCACGGCTCTTTTCGATACCAGCGGGAACCCTCTGAACGGAACTGGCCTTCCGGCAGGCTGCTGGCCGAATTACGGCGCAGGCAGCCAGGCTGCGGGCATCCCGGTACAGCAAACCATGTGGGCGGCCGACGGCAGGGCGGGCGGTGTTCCTGATCCGACGACTGCAGGCCCTCCCTGGATCGAGATCGGTACTGAGGGCGGCCTCCTGCCAGCGCCGGTGGTCATCCCCGCGATGCCAGTCGGCTATGAAGCCAATACGCGCAGCGTGACGATCACCAACGTCAGCGTCCACGGCCTCTGGCTGGGACCGGCGGAGCGGGCCGACGCCATCGTGGACTTCTCCAAGTTCGCGGGTAAGACCCTCATTCTTTACAACGACGCACCCACGCCTGCTCCGGCGACTGACTCGCGCCTCGACTACTTTACGGGCGACGGCGATCAGACTCCGATCGGCGGCGCGCCCAACACCCTGGCGGGTTTCGGTCCGAACACCCGCACGATCATGCAAGTCATTGTGGACGCGAGCGCGCCCAATACGACTCCCTTCAGCCTGTCTCTATTGCAGGGAGCCCTGCCGAGCGTCTTCGCCCAGACTCAGCCGGTGCCCATCGTTCCGGAACCGACTTACCCTCCGGCCTCTGGCGGGTACTCGCCCACGCTGAGCTATTCGCACATTACCGATCCCACCTTGACTTGGACCCCAATCGGTTCAATCACTCCGGTGACCTACCCCGAACTCCGGAAGACGATCCAGGAGCTCTTTTCAGTTGACTATGGCCGGATGAATGCCACCTTGGGAGTTGAGTTGCCGCTCACCAACTTCCTGACCCAGACGACGATCCCCTTGGCGTACATCGATCCGGTCACCGAGGTCATCAATTCGGGTGACACGCAACTCTGGCATATCACCCACAACGGAGTGGACACCCACTTCATCCACTTCCACCTGTTCAACGTGCAGGTGATCAACCGCTCGGGTTGGGATGGCACGGTTCGGCCGATCGACCAAAACGAAATGGGCTGGAAGGACACCGTCCGGATGAATCCCCTGGAAGACATCCTGGTGGCGATCAAGCCCATCCAACCGCTTCCCCCGTTCCCGGTCCGAGACAGTTACCGCCTTATGGACGTGACCATGCCAGTCGGCAGCGACTGTCCGGCGCCGGTCGCAGGTGCATCCCCTCTACCTTGTTCGATTTTCACTGACGTGGACCCAATCCTCAACAATCCGTTCAACACTCCGAACAAGGTCGTAAACTTTGGCTGGGAGTACGTTTGGCACTGTCACATTCTGGGCCATGAAGAGAACGACATGATGAGGGCGATAGCCTTCAACGTGCCACCGGAGGCGCCTTCGGGTCTGACGGTCGCGGCGGCCGTTGCGCCAGCTTTAGGACTGAACCTGACCTTTACCGACAACTCCGCCAGCGAGACCGGCTTCACGCTTCAGAGAGATGTCACTGCAGCTTTCGCGAGCCCGACCGCCATACCAGTTGGGCCGAGCACTCCGACGGACCCAAATGGGCAAGGGATCACGTGGGGCAACGCCATAACCTATAACGATACGAGCGCCACCGGGACGGGACCGTATTTCTACCGGGTGCAGGCGTTCAAACCGGAGGGCATCTATTGGACCGCATCCGCGGCGCCTCTACCGCCCCCCCCAACCATCACCTCGGCATGGTCCAACACTGCGTCCTTCGGAGCAACAACATCCGTATCACCTACGGTGCTAGCCTTCCTGACCGTGCCGGTCACTACAACGAGCACAGCCCAGACGGTCACGCTCTCCAACGCGGGTACTGCGACAGTTAACTACACTCTCTCGATCGTACCAGCGGGTCAGTTCGCGGTGTCGGCCGACCCGTGCGCCGGGATCGCGACGGCAGGCGCAAATTGCGCGATTAGCGTGACGTTCACGCCAGCCGTCGCAGGTGCGCAGTCCGCGAGTCTGCTCATCACCACCACCGATCTGGCGAATCCAAATTTCACAGTCTCGCTGACCGGTACGGGTGGAACAGCAATGCCGTTGTTGACGATTACGGCCAACAACACCACCATGAAGTACGGCGGCAAGATTCCGGTCCTTACGACCAGTTACAGTCCCGCTAACCCGGCTGGCTTGACAACGCCGCCGACTTGCACGACAACGGCGACCAGCACCAGTCCGGTGGGAATGTACCCGATCACCTGCTTGGGAGCAGTGGACGCCAGTTACACGATCGCCTATGTGGCGGGCACGGTGACAGTCACGCCGGTCCCGTTGACCATTTGGGCGAGCAACGCCACGATGCTGGCGGGCAGCACGGTTCCGGCTATTCTGCCCCTCTATGTGGGCTTTGTGGCTGGGGACAGCGCAGCTACCCTGATACCACCGCCGACAACATCGCCCTATGTTGCGCCGACTTGCTCGACGACGGCGACCAGCACCAGCCCGGTGGGACTGTACCCGAGCTCTTGTTCTGGAGCGAAAGACGCCAACTACACGATCAGCTATGTCAACGGAACAGTAACCGTTAATACGGGGGTATTGACGATTACGGCCCTCACCTTCACGATGCAATACGGCGGACCAATTCCGACCCTCACACCCACTTACAGCGTCAACGGGGTGCCGCTTACCCCGCCAGCTCTCCCGAATCCCCCCTTCACGGCGCCGGTATGCAATACCTCGGTGACGGTAAAAACTCCGGTTGGAACGTATCCGGGGGCGGTCATCTGTTCGGGGGCGGTGGATCCGAATTACACCATCACCTATGTGGCTGGCAACGTGACCATAACTCCAGCACCTCTGGTGATTACAGCACCCAGCCTCTCAATGACGTATGGCGGACCTCTCCCCACCCTCACGCCCGCTTACGCGACGTTTGTGGCTGGGGACACCGCTGCCAACCTGACCACGCAGCCGACTTGCACGACGACTGCGACGGTCAGTAGCCCGGTGGGAACGTACCCGGTCAACTGCATTGGAGCAGTGGACCCCAATTACGCGATCAGCTATGTGGCGGGCATCCTCACGATCACCCCGAAGGCAGCCTCGGTGACACCGAATGCGGCCAGCAAAGTCTACGGGACGGCCGATCCTGTGCCCCTCACTACCGGCACCCTGACCGGCTTCCTGCCGGCCGACGGCGTGACGGCGACCTACTCCCGCATAGCGGGTGAGACGGTGGCGGGCAATCCGTATACGATCACCGCGACGCTGAGTCCAGTGGCCGTACTGACCAACTACACCATCACCTACAACACGGCCAACTTCACCATTACCCAGGCACCTGCGTCGGTGACGCCGAATGCGGCCAGCAAAGCGTATGGCGCAGCTGACCCGGTCCTCACCGGAACACTGGCAGGCTTCCTGCCCGCCGACAACGTGACTGCGGTTTACGCCCGTGTTCCGGGTGAAACGGTGGCAGGCAGTCCGTACTTGATCAGCGCGACGCTGAGTCCAGTGGCCGTACTGACCAACTACGCCATCACCTACAACACCGCACCGTTTACCATCACACCCCTCGCCGCCTCGGTGACTCCGAATGCGGCCAGCAAAGTGTATGGCACGGCGGACCCAGTCTTCACCGGCACCCTGGCTGGATTCCTGCCGGCCGATGGCGTGACCGCAACCTATAGCCA
>Ga0187803_10001190_pt1 | contig 10198 bp, 7 predicted proteins | sample NC_wetland_sal_i_2_FD_132425 | JGI IMG/M metagenome (GOLD analysis project Ga0187803, IMG submission 132425) | Wetland sediment microbial communities from Neuse River Estuary, North Carolina, USA - Control_3 | ecosystem: Environmental > Aquatic > Freshwater > Wetlands > Sediment | place: USA...
ATTTTGTTTTACGGAGCGGGGGAGCCGCGGGAACGGCAAATGCTTATGAGAAGCCTGGAAACAAATGCGTTGCATCGCAGGCGTCGGGAGAGCGGCTTCAGCTTGCTGGAAATGGTGACGGTGTTGGCGATTTCCATCATCGTGTCGGTGGTCTCGGTCGTCAGCCTCATGCCGGTGCTGAATCAGCAGCATGTGACCAATGCATATAACACGACGCTGGCGGCTTTGCGTCAGGCGCGCGACACCGCAGTGGCACAGCGGACATCGTACTCGGTGACTTTTTCAAACGCGGCCATACCGAACACGGTCGTCGTGGCGCCGGCGCTGTACACGGGGGTGTCGGCATTTCAGGGCGACTTGCCTACCATGACCTATCAATTGCCGACGGATGTGACGTTCCAGACGAATTCAGCGATCTCCGCTACCGCGGCTCCCGACAGCGGCGCGGGGGCGAGCTTCGGCACGGGGTCGAACGCCATCGACTTTGGCTACACAGCAACCAGCAGCACCGGGGGACAAAACAAAATTTACTTCTGCCCGGACGGTTCGGCGCAGACTGCGCCCTGCAATGAAACAGTGGGTGGAATCGTGTATTCGACAGCGGGTGGGTATTCGGTCAACTGGGATGATGGTGTGGTGTACCTTGCGCGCACGGGAGACCTGCTGAGTTCGCGGGCGATAACGCTGTGGGGTGGGACGGGGCGCATTCACGGATGGCGGCTCTACAGCAAGACCGGAGGTGGCTATCAATGGATACGGCAATGATGGGGCGCGGCCGCAACGCTCGCGCGCGGAAGCAAGCGGAGCGCGGATTTTCGCTGCTCGAAGTCTTGATCTCGATGGTCATCCTGACGGTCGGACTGGTGAGCCTGCTGGGCGTGTTCGGTCTGGCCATGGCGAGTACGCAGACGTCGCAAGAGGGCATGATCGCCAAGCAGCTGGCGAACGAGGCCTACGAGAGCATCGTGACCGCGCGCAACTCGTCGCAGCTCACCTGGGACCAAATTCAGAATGGCGGCTCCTGCACCGGCGGCGTCAACCCCTCTAGCGGCGGCATTTTCCTAAGTGGGACGACCCCGATCTACAAACCGGGAGCGGACGGAATCATTGGGACGTGCGACGACATAAATGCGGGCGAACAAACTCTAGAGGAACCGGGACCCAACGGGAACTATGGGGATGCGGACGATCTGATGGTCCCTCTGACCGCCTATCAACGCACGATTACAATCTCGGCGGTGAACGACGCGAGCGGCAACCCGCTGGCTTCGATACGAAGCGTGACCATCACTGTGCAGTACACGACTCCCCAGATGTTACAGCAAAAAACCTACACCCTGAATTCGTACATTTCGCAGTACCAGTAAGTAAAGGTGAGTTATGGGCGATCAATCGACAAAGCGCGAGCGTGGATTCAGCCTGCTGGAAATGATCATCGCCATGGCACTGGGAACGATCGTGATGGGGGCGGCGGTGCAGCTTTACAGCCAGGGGGTGGCCGCGACCTGGCAGGTTTCGCAGCGGGCGGAGCTGCAGCAGGATTTCCGGGCAGCCTCCAACATCTTGACGCGGGACATGAGCCTGGCCGGGGCGGGTTTGTCCGCCAATGCGGCGATCCAACTGCCGACTTCCGCGACCATTCCGAGGTATGGCTGTGATCAGACAGGGTCATGTTACCTCGGCAACGCCAACAACGCCGCGGGGACGTATCCCTTGCAGGGCGGCGCCCCCTATCTTTATGGGCTGCTCACAGGATACAGAGCCGGGCCAACGCTCATTTCCAATCCTGAAGCCACCGATACGGTCACGGCGGTCTATACGGACAATGCTTTTCTTTTGAACTGCTACACGGCGACCGTAACGAGCGCGACGGTTGTGACCTTCTCGCTACCCTCGCCGCTGACTTGCACCATGCCGAGCGGCGTGACTACACCGCAAGCCGTGAACGACACAATCGTTGGGCTGACGGCTGGCGATCTGATTCTTTTCAGTAGCACCCCGCAAGTGGTGGCGGAAGTCACGGGCACTCCCACTGCGACGGGTGCAACCACCTTCACCGTTCCCTTCGCCGCCGGCGATGTACTGAACATGAACCAGGCCACAGGCACCAACAGCCTGGCCAAACTAACCACGGGCACGCAAGCCGCGGCACAGCGTCTTATGGTGATCACCTACTACCTCGACAACACTCCCCTGCCGCCGCGACTGATGCGGCAGATCAGCGGGCACTCTCCGATGCCGGTAGCGGAGAATATCGTCTACATGAAGTTCAGCTATGACATGTACAACGACATCATCACGCCCGGACAATCGGTGCCGAACCAGTGCAACCCCGGCTATTCCACCGCCACCTATTCCTGCGACACCTCACCCGGTTCGGCTGGGCTTTTGCCCAACCAGGTCACCAAGATCAACATTCTGCACATGGCGATGGACAGCACGGTGAAGGGGGCGCAGGGCGGTTATCAGGGATTGGATTTAGAGACATCGGTAAGTGCGCGGAACCTGACGTACAACAACAACTATAACAACAATTAGCGACCGAGATGGTGAAGAGGAGAAGGAAGAAGTGGAGCAATTCGATGGGGAACGGCACGATGGGGGTTACGGTATGAAAAGCGCGAGACTGCACACCAAAGGATTCACGCTGATAACGTCGTTGCTGCTACTGCTGCTGCTGTCCGGCATGGCCATCGGGCTGATGATGATGGTCAACGCGGAGAACAGGGTGGGCGGAGCCGACATGCAGAATGACATCGCCTATCACGCCGCCGAGGGTGGAATCGAAAAAATGGCCTCGGACCTAGCCGGTGTATTGCAGAACGCGCAGGCCACTACTGCCGCGGAAATCTGCAGCGTGGGCGGACCAGATTTCGGCGGCTCGGCCGCCAACGAGCCGGCGATGGCGGGGATCGTCTGGAAGGAATATCAGGTGACGCCGAACGCGTTAGGGTCGGCTTGCGGAACGATGCCGAGTGCGGCGGCACATGACTTCAAGCCAATCAATTCTGGACCGAACCAGGGCTTATATGCGCAGATCATCCCGATCAGCATGCAGGCGACGGCAGCCTTGCCGGGCGGGCAGGAAGTGAGCATGATGCGGAGCGCGCAGATCGCGATGATTCCGGTATTCCAGTTCGGCGTGTTTTCGGAAGGCGATCTGGCCTTCTTCAGCACCCCCAATCTCGATTTTAACGGACGCGTTCATACCAACGGCGACCTGTATGTGGGCGTGGCAGGCGGCAACACGCTGACGTTTCACCACAAACTGGAGGCCTACGGGAACGTGGTGGAGGATTATATTCCGAACGGGTTGCCAGTTAGCAACGCCAACGACACCGGCACGGTGTACATTCCGACCAACGACCCAGGTTGCACCCCGGATACGTCGACGAGTTGCACGACCAAGGATACGAACGGCGGCTCTAAGTACGGGGACGGCAGCGTGCAGGGCAAGGGAGGAAACCCGCCGCAATCGACCTATAACACCAGTATTTGGAATACTTTTTCCGGGACCACCACTAACCACGAGATCATCAACGGGAACTATGGAAGCAAAACCAACCCAGGGACGGGCGCCCGGAAACTGTCGATGCCATTCGTCAACGGGACCAACTACCCTTACGAAATTATCCGCCGGCCACCGGCGGGCGAGGACACCACGACGGCGCTCTCCGAATCGCGCGAATACAACATGGCACAGATTCACGTGCTGTTGAGCGACGACCCCGCGGATTTGCCGGGAGGATCTTCGGATCACGAGAACGTCCGGCTGGCGAATGTAACGCAAGCCACCGGCAACACGACGGTAACGACTTGGGGAGTTACAATTCCTCAGGCAAACTACTCCACCGCGACCTTCGGGACATCCTCGGGCAACACCTATAACCTGTACTTTGCCTCTGCGTCGAATGCGGTCCCGGCCAACTGCACCCCCTCGGGTACTCCCCCAACCTGTGCCTTTCCAGACTGGCCCTACGCACCACCTGCTACCTTTACAGGCTGGTCTGCCACGCAGGGACTCCAGCCTGCAGGCGCTCCGAACTTGTGGACCTACGGCGCCACTCCGACGATCGTCATTTGTCCGCCGGCGACTCCGGCCAGCGTGCCTGCCGGTTGCCCCGCGGCGGGCGCCGTATATCCGTACTACGCTTTCCCCATCCCCGAACCCGTCTCCGGCACCTTAACGAATTATCCCCAGACGGCCCTATCCAATGCTTGGAGCCTAATCGATGGCTACCTGCGGGTGGAATACAAGGACACTTCGGGCGTCTGGCACCCGGCAACCAGTGAATGGCTGCAACTGGGATTTGCGCGGGGCGTGACGCCGCCTACGCAATCGTGGGCGGGTACCCCCGCGGCTGGAAATCCTACCCCGGTTCCGAACCCGATCAATCCGAAGGCAATTCTGCTGTTACAAGAACCGGCGGACCGTTCCACTAACAGTACGCTTTTTGCAGAACCTACAGGGCCAGGGGGTGTCTGGGCGGTCTCCAAGGCGAACCCCCCGACCTGTACGACGATTGTCAGCGGTAAATGTACAGTGTGGACTGCGGGCGCGGCACCGGCAGTGCCGCTGCTTGCGTCGGACCTGGGGTCTGGAGGACAGTGGGTGTTTGGCGTAACCCCTACCACCCCCTCGGCAACCGCAACACCACAGAGCCTCACCCAGTTCAATTGGTATCCCATCAACTTCTACGATGCGCGCGAAGGCGAGGCTCGGGACGTGGACCAGGGTGACAATAGCTGCACGGCCAGCGGCCTGATGAATGCGGTTGAAATCGATGTGGGCAACCTGCAGCAATGGCTCCAGGGAAACATCGGCACAAGCGGCGGCAGTGTGGATTATGCCACGCAGAATGGCTATGTGCTGTATTTCTCGGACCGGCGCGGCATGCTGTTGAATCCGAACCCTACTTCCGCACACGCTGCGGGCACTAAGAGCGGCGACTCGGGCCTGGAGGATGTGGTGAACTCCTCCAGTGGGGCGGGCACGCCTAACGGACTGCTGGAACCGACTTTTGCCGGTGCGCCCTTGTCTCCTACGGGTGTCTCCCTATCCCCCGAGGACGTCAATGAGAACGGGGTGCTGGACGAGTGGGGCACGGCGAACCTCGGATTGGGCTTCTGGAACGACGCGACGCACAACCTGAATACCAGAATCGTCGCGTCCTCGCCGGTCAACCCCTACTCTCCGCGCATCCTCAGTTGCAGCACCACAGGGCGCAAGAACTGGGTGAGCGGGGCGCGTCACGTTTTGAAACTGGTGGATGGAGCGCTTCCCAACCTGCCGACAACTTCCCCGCATGGAACGTCAGAAACAATTGGCGGCAACACCAACACGTACTATGGCGGATTCACGGTGGCATCGGAGAATCCAGTGTACGTCCAGGGCGACTACAACAGTGTCACATCCGCCGGCGCCACAACCGACACGTTCTTTACGAACCAGCAGAATACGCCGCCGGCGAAAGACAAGACTGGGTACGTTCCAGCGGCGGTAATTGCCGACGCGGTTACGCTTCTCTCCAAGAATTGGGACGACCGGGTAAGCATGCTTGGCATCCCCGGCAACACCGATGTTACCTTTGCTGGAGGTCCTAACGCAGGTAATCGTCAAGCCGTCACCACCAGCTACCGGTTGGCGGTCGCTGGAGGGAAGAACATGGCCTTCCCGTTCCCGTCGGCATGGGCGGCCATGAACCCGGATTACCCCTTGGGCACTGATGGAGGAGTGGGCAACTTCCTGCGCTTCCTGGAAGACTGGTCCACCCCCAACGCCACGCTGAATTATGGAGGCTCGCTGGTGAGCCTGTACTACTCAACCTATGGCACCGGGATCTTCAAGTGCTGTGAGTATTCAGTGTATGCTCCGCCGACACGTAACTATGTCTTCGACGTGGACTTCACGCTTCCGGGAGGGGTAGGCCTGCCGCCCGGGACGCCGCTGTTCCGCGACGTGGAAACCCTGGGCTTCCGGCAAATATTTACGACACGCGACTCGTCCTCCAACCAGTAAGCGCAGCGGTCAACGAACCTGCTGATCGAACGTACTCCACCCCGATCCGCGAGGATCGGGGTTTTTGTTGATCTGAAGCTGCTCCGGTTCAGCGGGGCTTGCGGAGAGGTGGGATTGGCTCGCTTCCCTTGCGGACGGCGGGCTCGGGCGGCGGAGCGCTAACAGCAAGATCGGAGGCCCAGCAATCGGCCAGGATCTTCCATGTGCCGGCGGGCTGTCGCACCAGGACGATCAGGTATTTTCCGCGCTCTTCGCGGCGCTTGCCCATGGCGACGGGCACGAGCATTTTGCAACGGCCAAGATCGAGAGCAATCTCGCCCAGCATTTCGACGCGCAGCGATTCCATCTCAACGTCGCCCAATCCGGCCTCGAGCAGCGAGATAAGAAATTCCCGGATCGCAGGCAAGCTGCGAACCGGCGGAAGGTTGGAACGGATGAGAGTAGCGTCGGCGGAGTAAAGCTCGAGCAAATCGTCGATGTGCCTGGTGTTGCAGGCCTGCGCCCAGTCCTGCACTACCTGGCGGGCACTGGCTTCGGCGCGGCCGCCGGTCGATGTTCCTAAAGAACCGGTGCCTGCGGACCCGGGAGCACGACCACGAGGAGCAGAGGGCTCGGACTCGGCAGAGGGCGCGCCAGATACCGTTTCCCGGCTGGGGACAAAGTGATGATAGTGGTGGTGAACGTGATGTTGGCCGGCACCGGCTCGAGCACTGGCATCGCTGGCGACCGGCTGGGTCGGGGTTCCGCACCAGACACAAAAGCGAGCGCCCGTCGGGAGCAAACCTCCGCAGGCTGAGCAGGTGCCGCCCGGTTCGTCCGCGTCACCGTCTGCCGCCAGTTCCTGCGCGGCCGCGCGGCCACCCGACATGCGCTGGATCGCTTCCACGGCAGCAGCGACCGCCTCGGCATTCGGCTTCGGCCAGCGAAAGTTGCCAGGGAGCCGTTGAAAAAACTCTTCGATCTCCTTGCCTTCGACGGGTTGGTCTTTTTTGGGATCGGGAAGATTCGGCTTGTCTGCGGTCACGGCAACCTCATCGCTGATATTGTAGGAGAATTCGGGCGCTAGCGGATGCGGAATCTTACCTGCGCTTCGGAATCGATGGGAACGCCGTTACAGAGTGCGGGACGATAGCGCCAGAAGTGGACTGTGCGCAGCACAATCTGGTCCTCGCCGGGGCCGCCGCTGTCCAGGACGAAAGCGCTATACACGTGTCCGTCGGATCCAACAATGAAGCTGACGCGCACGTGGAGATCGTCATCTTGTACGTTGAGCAGCGGGTCGGGGGTGAGCAAAGCTTCGGGCAGGCGGATGTTCCCACATTTCGGCATGGCCAGTTGCTCCCATAAGGTAGAGAAATCGGAGATGTGCGCGGGCACCCGGCGCAAAGTCTTTTCTAACTGGGTGAGCGGAATCCGATGCAAATTGACCGTCGATAGAGATGGGGATGTTACTTTGCACCAGACAGGAACAACGCTGAGGCCCAGCAGCAAAACTATCGCCGCAAGCGCCTTCCTCCTCGTTGTTTTCGACTTCGCCGTTTTCATCTTCGCGCTCGGCCAGACACACTTCATCAAGATAGGAGTGGGCAATTCACCTTCCAGCCCTGGCGCAAGGTACGGTCTTTGCCGTCAATAACTTAGCCACACTTCCCTACCAAACTTCTTAAGACGGGTGCAATCCGTTGCAAATGAGTCGAACAGAATCGCAAACGGAGGTGGGAGCGTGGCCGGTGCGAGTCTTGCGCTCGTAAATCCATCCGAAACATTCGTACGCGCCGCAGGATTTCGGAAAGCCAACCGATGATCTTCTTACTCTCGCCAACCCTGGCGGAATCGGCAGGACCTTGTCGGCCTGGCGATGTTTGTCGTGGGACTGCTGGTGCTAGATACGGCGATGACGGCGTCGGAGGTGGTACTTTGCGGCTTCAGTTCGCGCCTGCCGCGCTTTCAGTTTGCAGTCACATCGCTGACGGTTATCTATAGCTTGGCAGTTGGTACTCTCTTCCTGTTCGGGTCCTCGGGATTACTACCCCCTGGATGAGGCTGTGGGAGGGCCCTCTGGACGCGAGGCTGTCCCCGGGTCATCATTCTCGTGTCATCGTCATGTTCATGTCATCCGGGCTCCACGTAATTCCCCTCTAGACAAATAAATCCTGACAGAAACGGCGAGTTAGTAATACAATGGCCGACTGTAGTTAGACAAGGGAGGGTACTTAATGACAAATATTGCTAAGGCAATCGACCGGCTCCGAGAGGAACGCCGGGATGCGCAAAACCAAGTCCAAAAGCTTGGGGAAGCTATTTCGGTTCTCGAAAAGCTAACCCGAAATACGGGCGCAACAGTGCACGCGGGGGCACATCGCGCCAAGCGCGTACTCTCCGCAGCCGGGCGCAGGAGAATTTCTCTGGCCCAGAAAGCACGTTGGGCTAAGATCAGGCAGATGAAGAAAGCAGCCTAAACGCCGGGCGGGCCGCAGGACGCGAAGGTCGCTCGCGTAACTGAAGCCCGCCGGCTTTCCGGGCAACCGGGCCTTACATTTTCTTGCTTCGTTCTTGTTTCGTCTTTCTTCCTTAGGCCGCTTCGACCCGCGGAGAACTCCAGGCGACTAACCCACCTAGCCGTGTCCTCCGCTGAGCTCGCGCACGATGCTACCGACAAATGCCTTGGCGTCTCCAAACAGCATCAGGGTGTTATCGAGATAGTAGAGCGGGTTATCAATGCCAGCGAAACCAGGATTCATGCTGCGCTTGATGACCATCACGGTATGGGCTTTGTCCACGTCGAGAATGGGCATTCCATAGATGGGGCTAGAAGTATCGGAGCGGGCAGCTGGGTTGGTAACGTCGTTGGCGCCAATCACTAGCGCGACATCGGTCTGAGGAAAGTCGCCGTTGATCTCGTCCATCTCAATCACGCGGTCGTAGGGGATATCGGCTTCGGCTAGCAGCACATTAATGTGACCGGGCATGAGGCCGGCGACGGGGTGAATGGCAAAGCGCACGTCCACGCCGCGCTTGCTGAGACTATCGTAAAGTTCGCGCACTTTGTGCTGAGCCTGGGCCACAGCCATACCGTATCCGGGAACCACGATGACGCGGTTGGCAGCAGAAAGAATGGCGGCGGCTTCCTCCGGGGTCGCGCTGTGAACCGGTCTGGCTTCTTCTCCGGCAGCGGCCGCAGCTTGCACCTGACCAAAAGCTCCAAACAAGACGTTGGTGAAGGAGCGGTTCATAGCCTTCGACATGATGATGGAGAGGATGAGGCCCGATGATCCGTCGAGCGCGCCGGCGATGATGAGTAGTTTGCTATCGAGAACGAAGCCCATGGCCGCCGCCGACAGACCGGCATAGCCGTTCAACAACGAGATCACGGTGGGCATGTCGGCGCCGCCGATGGGGATGATCAACAACACGCCGAACGCCAGCGCGATCAGGATCATGAACGGAAACAGGGACCGGGCTTCCGGATGCAGGACCAGAGATACGGCGATCGCCAGAGCGCAGGCGAGCAGCACGAAGTTGACGAGGTTCTGGCCTTTATAAGTCAGCGGCCGTTGCGGCAGAATTTCCTGCAGTTTGCCGGCGGCCATCAAGCTGCCGGTGACAGTCAAGCCGCCGAGAATGACCTCGAGCGACAACACCGCCATCATGAAGCGCGAGATATCGGGGGAGCGCAGGTAAAACTCGGCCGAGCCGACGAGAGTAACGCAGAGTGCGCCAAAGGCGTGACTCAGTGCGGTTCGCTGCGGCACGGCCGTCATCGCCACGCGCCCGAGCGGAATGCCGATGATGGTGCCGAGCACAAGTCCAATGGCGATCAGCCGGTAGTCGATAATGCCGTGGTGCAGCAACGTGCCGCAGATGGCCAGCAGCATGCCAATTTCGCCGGCCCAGATGCCGTGGCGGGCCGTGGTCGGCGAGCTCATCCACTTCAGCGAGAGGATGAAGAGCACGCTCGCGATGAGATATAAAATCTCGATGACGACTTGGCCTCCTGCGAGTTCGGCTGTCATTATTGGCCCACCGAGTTGGCCGCCGGTTTGGCCGCAGGGCGGCTGGATTTGAACATCTTCAACATGCGGTCGGTAATCAGGAAGCCGCCGACGATGTTGCTGGTGGCGGCCACCACGGCGATGAATCCGAAAACGGCGGAGAGCGTGCTCCTGTGCTCGCCCACCA
>Ga0187803_10001191_pt1 | contig 10194 bp, 6 predicted proteins | sample NC_wetland_sal_i_2_FD_132425 | JGI IMG/M metagenome (GOLD analysis project Ga0187803, IMG submission 132425) | Wetland sediment microbial communities from Neuse River Estuary, North Carolina, USA - Control_3 | ecosystem: Environmental > Aquatic > Freshwater > Wetlands > Sediment | place: USA...
CTGTGCGGCCGTGTCGAAATCCCAAAGCATTTCGCCGTCCTCGGTGCTGAACGCGCGGACGTGCCCATCGAGCGAGGGGGAGAATACCACGCCGGGAATCAGCGTCAGCGCGGCCGGCTGGCCGGGACTGCAGCCTGGCCGCGGCGGATCGCATGGATGGCTCGGGGCAAACCACGCTTTCGAGCCATCTTCGAGATGCAGCGCCGTCAGCCCGCCGCCCTTCATGGGATCGAATGTCGCGCCGCCCACGGGCCCGGCGGTGTTCATCACGCCTGACGTGTCGTTTACGGCCGCGTACACTTTTTGTCCATCGCTGGCCATGCCCCACTGCACGCCGCCATTGAGACCGCCTTTTCCGACGCGCGTTTGCCAGAGAATTTTCCCTTTGGCGTCTGGATCAAACGCGTAGACCACCCCGGATTTTTGTCCCGCGACAAGCATTTCCTTGCCGTTCGGAGCGCGAACCAAAATGGGCGACGAGCCGAAATCGAAATCCGGCCCATTCGGTGGCGGACAATTTACTCCTTTGTTGCGGCACGCGGACGTATAAGCATCGTTCGCGAGCACTTGCTCGGTCCACACGATTCGTCCCGTTTTCAAATCGAGCGCCATCACGGCATCGCTCGTGGAAGTCGCGGGGACCGAATAATTGTCGCCGGTGGCGACGTAAAGCAATCCTCGCTTCGTGTCCACGGTCGGAGCGGACCAGATCGGTGCGCCGGAAGGTCCCCACTGAGCGGCGCCCGCGCTGTTCGTACCGGTTTTCTGAGGCGGGTCCACCGTGTACGTTTTCCAAACCAATGAGCCGTCCCGTACGCGCAGCGCCGTCACGCTCCCGCGAAACGTGCAGCACACATATTGCGGATCAAGCGAACGCGTTTCCTCCCACGATGCGGCTGGAATAAATACCACGCCATTCAGCGCCACGGACGAGCCCGTCAGCCGCGTAGCGTCATGTTCGTCGATTCGCTTCTTCCAAATCAGGTGACCGGACTTGGCGTCGACCGCGTAAGCCCAGCCGATTAAGTCCGTGAACACGAGCGAAGTTTCAGAACCGCCGGGAACGGGAAGGATGGCGGCGCGCACCGGGCCATTGGCTTGAAACACCCAATGGATGCAACCAGACTTCGCATCCACGGACTGCACCGCGCCGCTGGCGCTCCCAACGAAGAGCGTACCGTTCACAACGGTCGGCGCAGCAAAGGCAGTGACGTCGCCTGGAAAACCGAGCGCCCATTTTAGCTTGAGGCGCCGAACCTGTCCCGGCGCCAGGCCCGCTCGGTCCGCTGCCTGATAGCGCGCGTTCGAGGGGGTAGGACTCCATCCCGCCCAAGTGTCGTTTGCAGGACCGGACACGATCGAAACGTTCGCGGAGCAAAACGCGCTGGGAGGCAGCGGCGATTCTTCCGACTTCGTTCCCAGAAAATTCGCGACCGCCTCGCGCTCCGCCCGATTGATGGGATAGGCCACGGCCATCATCAATCCGAAATCGAGCGTCCGGAGAATTCTCGCCGCGGACAGTTTCTGCAAAGTGTCCCGCGAAGGCGCGCGCGAACCGGCTTGATCGTGGCACGAAGCGCAGCGCTTTTGATAAACATCGGCGCCCGATACAGGCGATGGCGCGGTGGGTGCCGAATTCTGCGCCGCAGCCGCAGGGATCGTCGAAAGAAACAGAGCAATCATGGCTACGTTAAAAAACGATCTTGCGCAAGTCCGTGCGTATCTCATCCGAATTCTTCCTTAGGGGAATGAATCTCTGGAGGAATCTTACGATATTTTGTGCGGCGGCGCGGGGAGAATCCGGGAACGCCGCCAAGCGGAGCTAAACGTGCGTTGCGGCTTCCTGCTCAAAAGCGTGATACGAGGAGCGCACCAGCGGACCTGACTCGACGTGCGCGAAGCCCATTTGCTCGCCGAGTTTTTTGTACTCGGCGAATTCATCGGGGTGGACGTACCGCACAATAGGCAAATGCTCGCGCGTGGGCTGCAAATATTGGCCCAGAGTGAGGATATCGGTGCCTTGCGCGGCCAGATCCTGCATCGCGGCGAGAACTTCCTCGCGCTCTTCGCCGAGGCCAAGCATCAGCCCGGTTTTCGTGGGCATCTCGGGCGCCAGAGATTTCGCGCGCTGCAAAAGCTCGAGCGACCGGGCATAGACCGCGCCCTTGCGCACTTGGTGATAGAGTCGCGGAACGGTTTCTGTGTTGTGGTTGAGCACATCCGGGCGCGCGGCAATCACGGTTTCGAGCGCCTTCCAGTCTCCTCGAAAATCAGGGATCAACACTTCCACTTTGCATGCCGGAACACGCTCGCGAATTTCGGAAATGGTGCGCGCGAAGATGGCCGCGCCGCCGTCGGGCTGGTCGTCGCGGTTGACGGAAGTCACCACGGCGTACCGCAAGCCCATCCGTTCGACAGCTTCGGCCACGCGATCCGGTTCCTGCTCATCCGGTAGACCCGCCGGCTTGCCTGACGGCACCGCACAGAATCCGCAAGCCCGTGTGCAGATGTTCCCTAGGATCATGAATGTCGCCGTGCGGTGCTCCCAGCACTCGCCCATGTTCGGGCAACGCGCGCTTTCGCACACGGTGTTGAGCCCCAGCGTGCGCATGATGCGCTTCAAGTCCTGATAATTCGGACCGTTAAAGAATTTGACGCGCAGCCATTCCGGCCTCGGGTGGGACGCCGGATCGAGTGAACCCCCCGGGGCTGGCGCAGGAACTGAATTCGAGATGATGTGAAATGGCGAAGCCATCGAGAACGATCTCAACGAACCATTCTAAGCGTACCCCCGACGAGACACAAGTCCGTCAGTCGGGTGAGTTGTGGGTTCACCCAGCTCCGTTGCGTCTCGGGTAGCGCCATCAGGGGCCCCTATTGCTGGACTGGTTTGATGCCTTTCCACCACGCTCAACAACGCATTTTGTGGCTATTTTACCACGCACCGTTGCCGCATACGCTACAACTCATTGATTCTAATGGCATAAAGATTGTATTGGAAGGGTGCCAAAGTGCTACAATATGGCCTTTCATGAGTTATCAAACCACGATCGAGAAGCCGGTCGCTACCAAGGGCCTCGGTCTGCATACAGCCGTAAAATCACACCTGCGGCTGGTCCCGGCTCCGGCTAATACCGGAATCGTGTTTCGGCGCGTGGACCTCGACAATTTTGAGATCGAAGCGCACGTGCGGAACGTGGCCCGCGTCAGCTACGCCACCAGCCTGATGAAGAAGGGCGTGCTGCTCTCCACCACAGAGCACCTTCTGGCCGCGCTTTATTCTTGCGGCGTGGACAACGTCTACATTGAGCTCGACGCTCTGGAATTGCCGATCTTGGATGGTTCGTCGCAGCCTTTCATCGAAATGCTGGAGCAGGCCGGAATAAGGCGGCTGCGAAAACGGCGGCGTTATCTCAAAATCGTTAAGCCCCTGGAATTTTCCGAGGGCGGGCGGCGCATCGGAATTTACCCAGCGGACGATTTCCGGGTCCGGTGTTTCGTGGAATACGCCCATCCGTCCGTTGGAGCTCAGGAAATTGAGCTCCGCGTGGGGCGCGAGTCGTTCAGCCGGATGCTGGCGCCCGCGAGAACATTTGGCTTCGTTCAGGATTTTGAAGGATTGCGCCGAATGGGCCTGATTCGCGGCGGCTCGCTGGAAAACGCCATCGTCCTTAACGAAAGCGGGGTCATGAACGGCCCCCTGCGGTTCCCAGACGAGTTTGGCAGACACAAGGCGCTGGACCTGATCGGCGACCTGGCACTTGTCGGCCGGCCGCTGCTCGCGCGCGTGGAGGCCTACAAAGCCGGACACGCCCTGCACACCCAATTGGTTACGCGCCTTTTGGCCGATCCTTCGCATTGGACCGAGACTTACGATGAAGCCCCCTCGGAGCATTCGCACCTCCGCGCTGAGGCCACTGCCTCCGCTGCCGATTGAAACCGCCCTTTGACCAAGCCAAATGTGGTCCTTCCATGAAGTATTCAATTCGCACCGGTAGGTGCTCCCTTGCATTGTCAATCCGCGGGGAAACGCTGACAATGCAGGCATGGCAAATCCCGACTTCGTGATCGTGATTCTGGCGGCCGGCAAAGGGACGCGGCTAAAGTCCGCGCTGGCGAAAGTGCTGCATCGCGCGGGCGGACGGACGCTCGTCGACCACGTTGTGCGTGCCTGCCAGCCGCTCAAGCCGCGCGAGATCGTGGCGGTGGTGGGGCATCAGGCTGATGAAGTGAGCGCCGCGGTGGCGCCGCTCGGAGTCAAAACGGTATTGCAGGAACCGCAGCGCGGGACGGGCCACGCCATGCTCGTGGCGCGGCGCGCGATTTCCGCGCGAGTAAAGTTTGCGATTCTTTTGCCGGGCGACGCGCCTTTGATCCGCGCGGAAACGATTGCGGCGCTGGCACGCGCGCACCGCGAAAGCGGCGCCGCGGCGACAATTCTTTCCGCGGAAATCGATAATCCCGCGGGCTACGGCCGCATCGTGCGACAGGACGATGGATCGGTGGCCGCCATTATCGAGGATTCGGCGCTAACGGGCGAGCAACGCTCCATCACCGAAATCAATTCCAGCATCTACTGTTTCACTCTCGAAAAACTTTGGCCGAGCCTCGCGGCGCTCAAACCTCAGAACGTGCATAAGGAGTTGTACCTGACGGACGCCATCGCCGTGCTGCGGCAGAAAGGCGAGAAAGTGCAAGCCGTCCTGGCCGGGGATCCGGATGAAGTCCTGGGATGCAACACGCGTGCCGATCTTGCCGCGGTGGACGCCGTGTTCCGCCGCCGCAAGCGAGCCGCCGTCATGGACGCGGGCGTAACGATTGAGCTGCCGGAAACGGTCTTGATCGATCCCGAAGTGATTGTCGGCGAGGATACGCGGATTGAGCCCGGAGTGCAGCTCCTCGGAAAGACACGCGTCGGCGCGGGCTGCACGATTCGCACCGGGAGCGTGTTGTCCGACGCCGTACTCGAAGACAACGTTCTTGTGAAGCCCTACACGATCGTTTCGGCGAGCCACCTCTCGCTTGGAACGCAGGCTGGGCCGTTCGCGCATCTGCGCGACGGAGCTCGCCTCGAGGAAAACGCCCGAGTGGGAAACTTTGTGGAAGTGAAAAAGAGCGTGCTCGGCGAAGGCGTGAAGTCCATGCATCTCACGTATCTGGGCGACGCGCGCATCGGTAGCGGCACCAATATCGGCGCGGGCACGATCACGTGCAATTACGATGGTGTGAACAAAAATCCCACGACGATCGGTAAGCGCGTTTTTATTGGCAGCGATACGGCTCTCGTCGCGCCCGTCCGCGTGGGCGATGGCGCTTACGTTGGAGCAGGCTCGGTGATCACGAAAAATGTCCCGCCCGATGCGCTGGGGCTCGCGCGCGGGCAACAGGTGAACAAACTCGGTTGGGCCGCGGCGCGCCGACGTGAAATGGCCGCAGGCGCAAAACCCGCAAAATCGCGCACCCGCAAGAAATCAAAACGAAGAAGTAAGCCGCGCAAGAAGTAGTAGCACAGGCTTCCGACTCTGGTCTTCTTCGAGACTTTGCCTGCGCAACCCTGAAGAAAAACAAAACTGACAGGCTGAAGCCTGCGCCACCTGAACCCCCTCACCCTCGCAACAGGACTTGTCACGACCGGCACCCCTGTGCCGAATTGAAACTGTTGATCCTTTCCTCTACTGGTGATACTGTCGGCTTAAATCTGCTCTTGGGAGGACCGGTCTATGGGTGTTTGGGTGAACTGGGGCCTCGTAGTCGCTGCTATTGCCTTCATTATCGGTGATCTCGTTCTGGAAGTTTACGAAACCGTGAATCTTGCCGTTCTGGGTATGTTTCTGCTCGCTGGCGGAATTCTCGGGCTAGCCATCGACTCGGCCGCCGTCGGTCTGGGCACCGCCGTAGTATTGGCGTTCGTCTACCTGGTAATTCACCGCCGCCCGGGCCACATGCTGCCGAAACACGTTTCCGGGCACTAGGTCTGATCCAAGCGCAATTGCTTCGGCGGGGCCGCACGTCTGACTGAGACGCGTAACAACTAGAGTTGTAACCAAATCTGGTTCTGATCCCACACAAATTGAAGATCCCGCCAAGTGGAAGGAATATCTTCATAGCGTGTGTTAAAATGCACGCGAGGGGAGAACACTCGCGATGAAATTTGGGGTGGTCGTGTTTCCGGGCTCGAATTGCGACCATGACGCGTACTACGCCCTCGGCAATGTCCTCCACCAGCCGGTTGAATTCTTGTGGCATCAATCCGAACAACTGAACGGGTTTGATGCGATCCTGCTGCCCGGCGGATTTTCTTACGGCGATTACTTGCGCACGGGCGCGATCGCGCGGTTTTCTCCGGTGATGCGCGCGGTGGAGAAATTCGCGCGCGGCGGGGGCTTCGTCCTCGGCGTCTGCAACGGCTTCCAGATTCTTTGCGAAGCGGGGTTGCTGCCCGGAGTGCTGCAGCGCAATGCCGGAATGAGGTTCGTGTGTAAGCAGGTGCACATCCGCGTCGAAACGGCAGACACGCCGTTTACCGCCGCGGCCAAACCCGGCCAGGTGCTGCAAATGCCGATCGCGCACGGCGACGGAAATTATTTTTGCGACCAGGCGACGCTCGCGGATCTCGAACAAAATCATCAAATCGTGTTTCGCTACACGACGCCGGACGGGCGCGAAGACGCCGCTGCCAATCCGAATGGCTCGCTCGCGAATATCGCGGGCGTATGCAATCGCGATCGCAACGTGATGGGCCTCATGCCGCATCCGGAACGCGCGGTGGAAGCGGCGATCGGTTCGGCCGATGGGCTGGTGATTTTTCGCTCGCTGATCGAATCGCTGACGCGGCGCGCGGTGGTTTCGGCTTAAGGGAATCCTGCGCCACTGGAGTCTTCGTCCACTTGTCAGCTTCGAAATCCATGTTAGACACCGAAATAAAGGTCACGCCGGAACTGGCGGCCGAGCACGGCCTTACCGTCGAGGAATTCGCGCGTATTCAGAAAATTCTTGGGCGCGAACCGAATTTCACCGAGCTGGGTATTTTCAGCGTGATGTGGAGCGAGCACTGTTCGTACAAATCGAGCAAGGTGCATCTGCGCCGTCTGCCCACGCGCGGGCCGCAGGTGTTGCAGGGACCCGGCGAAAACGCGGGCGTGGTCGACATTGGCGACGGCCTCGCCGCCGCGTTCAAGATGGAGTCGCACAATCATCCGAGTTACGTCGAGCCGTTTCAAGGCGCGGCCACCGGCGTCGGCGGAATCTTGCGCGACATTTTTACGATGGGCGCGCGGCCCATCGCCGTGCTCGATTCGTTGCGCTTCGGGCCGATTTCTTCAAACGTGTCAGGGGCTAATGCCCTTGGCGGGGTCGATGACGAAACGATCGCACGCAACCGGCGGATTGTGGACGGTGTCGTGCGCGGGATCGCGCACTACGGCAATTGTTTTGGCGTGCCCACGGTCGGCGGCGAAGTGCAATTTGAGCCGGGCTATTCGGCTAATCCACTCGTCAACGTTCTGGCGCTAGGTATTGCGAAGAAAGAAGATTTGTTTTTCGCAAAAGCGCGCGGCGTGGGCAATCCCGTCATTTATGTAGGCGCGAAAACCGGGCGCGACGGCATTCATGGAGCGTCGCTTCTGGCCTCCGCGGAATTCACGGAAGAGTCGCAGCAAAAACGACCCAACGTGCAAGTCGGCGATCCATTTATGGAAAAGCTGCTGCTCGAGGCATGCCTCGAAGCGATGCAGACGGGCGCGGTGGTCGCCATTCAGGACATGGGTGCGGCGGGGCTCACAAGTTCCTCGTGCGAGATGGCCTCGCGCGGCGGCCTGGGCATCGAGATTGAACTCGATCGCGTGCCGCAGCGCGAGCCTGGCATGACCCCGTATGAAATGATGCTCAGCGAATCGCAGGAGCGCATGCTCCTCGTGGCCGAGCGCGGCCGCGAAGCGGAAGTGCTCAAAGTGTTCGCCAAGTGGGGGCTCGATGCCGTTGAAATCGGACGCGTCACCGAGGACGGCCTGGTGCGCGTGCTGCATCACGCAAAAGTCACGGCGGAAATTCCCGCGCACGCACTGGCGGAAGAAGGGCCGGTCTATCAGCGTTCGCTCGCGCCGCCCGCGCCCGTCGCCCACGGACGCCTCGTCGAATTCGCCGCCTCGGGTACGGACCTCACCGAAAATTTCCGCGCGTTGCTAGCGTCCCCCGCGATTGCCTCGAAGCGCTGGATCTGGGAGCAATACGATTACATGGTGCGCACGAACACGCTCGAAGCTCCAGGAGCGGGCGATGCGGCCGTCGTGCGCATCAAGGGCACGAAGCGCGCGCTCGCGCTCGCGGCCGACGGTAATGGCCGCTGGTGCCGTCTCGATCCGTTCATCGGCGCGCAGCTGGCCGTGGCCGAAGCCGCGCGCAACGTAGCCTGCTCGGGCGCAAAGCCCATGGCCGCGACGAATTGCCTCAATTTTGGCAGTCCTGAAAAGCCGGAAGTGATGTGGCAGTTCAGCCGCGCGATTGACGGCATCGCCGAGGCGTGCACCGTGCTGGAAATTCCCATCACCGGCGGCAACGTGAGCTTCTATAACGAAACGCTCGGGCGGTCCATCGATCCCACTCCGGTTCTCGGCGTGCTCGGAATGATCGAAGACGCTTCGCGCGCGCTGGGTATGGCGTTTCGCGCCGAAGGCGATGGGATTTTGTTGCTCGACGGCCATGCAGCCGCGGCAGGCGCTCCCGAAAATGTTGCGAAAGAATTCTCCTCCTCCGAATATGCGCGCACGATTCGCGGCATCGAGGCCGGCGCGCCCCCCGCGGTGAATCTTGCCGCGGAAAAACGGCTCATTGCGTTGCTGGTCGCGCTCGCGGGCGACGACAAGTTGCAGTCCGCGCACGATGTAAGCGACGGCGGCGTCGCCGTAACGCTGGCTGAATCGTGCTTCGCGAGCAACGGACTATCGGTCCGCGCTTCGCTCACCAGCAAGGAGCCGGACGAGGCGGCGCTCTTCGGCGAACGCGGCGCGCGCGCCATCGTATCGGTTACGCCCGAAAACCTTGCCGCTGTGCGCAGGATTGCGGCACAATATGAAGTGGCAGCCGTGGAAGTTGGCCGAGTCGCCCGCGGCGAATTCCGCATCGAACTAAATGGACGGACAGTGGTCAGCGCCGAAGTCCCCTCCCTCGCTGACGCTTGGAATGGAGCCTTCGGAAGGCTCCTGAGCTAGCGGGTGCGGGCTGTACTTGCAGCCCGCCAGAACATCGGTCTCCGAAAGGCAGAATGAATCGCCTGATCCAAATTGAGAACGACCGGTTTCACGATCATTGCGGCGTGTGCGGCGTCTTCGGCCACCCCGAAGCGGCGAAGATGGCCTATCTGGGCCTCTACGCCCTGCAGCATCGCGGACAGGAATCGGCCGGGATCGTTTCGAGCGACGGGCGCGAACTGCATCTCGAAAAAAGCATGGGCCTGGTGGCCGATATTTTTCAGCCCGAAGTGCTCGCGCGCCTGCCGGGCGACGCCGCGCTCGGCCACACGCGCTATTCGACCGCCGGCGACACTTCCCTGATGAATGCGCAGCCGATCGTGATCGACTGCAACAAAGGCAAACTGGCCCTCGGCCACAACGGCAACCTCCCCAGCGCGGCGAGATTGCGCCGCACGCTCGAGCATCGCGGCTCGATTTTTCAGACTACCAGCGACACTGAAGTGATCGTGCATCTCGTGGCGCGCAGCCAGGCGCGCAATCTTTCCGGAGCGCTCGCCGACGCACTCAATCAAGTCGAAGGCGCGTACTCGCTGCTGGTGCTGACGCGCGACGAAATGTACGCGCTGCGCGATCCGCGCGGCTTCCGCCCGCTGGCGCTCGGGCAGCTGGACGGCGCGTGGATCGTGGCCTCGGAAACGTGCGCGTTTGATTTGATCGGGGCGACCTACGTGCGCGACATCGCGCCCGGAGAAATGCTGCGCATCTCGCGTGCGGGAATCGAGTCGTTGCATTTCGCGCCGGAAAAACCGCTGCAGCAATGCATTTTCGAGCATGTCTACTTCGCGCGGCCCGACAGTCTCGTTTTCGGCCGCGTGGTCGAGCAGAGCCGCGAAATGCTGGGCCGCTTGCTCGCGCGCGAACATGGCGTTCCGGCCGACGTGGTCGTGCCGGTGCCCGATTCGGGCGTTCCGGCCGCGGTGGGATATTCGCAGGAATCCGGCGTGCC
>Ga0187803_10001192_pt1 | contig 10194 bp, 8 predicted proteins | sample NC_wetland_sal_i_2_FD_132425 | JGI IMG/M metagenome (GOLD analysis project Ga0187803, IMG submission 132425) | Wetland sediment microbial communities from Neuse River Estuary, North Carolina, USA - Control_3 | ecosystem: Environmental > Aquatic > Freshwater > Wetlands > Sediment | place: USA...
CAAGACGTTTTACTATTTTTCCTACGAAGTCACGCGGCGGCATGAAACGGGATTCTCCAGCATTGGGCAGGGGAATTTCGGGCTGGTGCCGTTCGACGCCTCGGGAATTTTCAGTCCCCTCCTTCCCGCTGGTACCGTGACCCTTCAGCTCACGCCTGACCAGATCTCCTTCCTCAACAACCCGCTCGTTTTGGGCACGGCGGCGGCCAATCCGACCACCTATGGGGTTGAACTCGCGAAGTACGCGACCTTGGCTGGTGCATCCTCCGGCCAATCGGTGCAGGGAGCATGGCCCACGGGCCTCGTCCAAGTCCTCACCGGCGGCCTGCTTAATAACTGGGCTGGATTCCCCACCACGACTCCTCCCGGCAGCACCTACTCGTCGGTGCCCGCAACCTATCAGACCCTCGCCTCCCAGATCGGCAACTTTCCAGTGTTCGAGGGTACCAGTCTGTACTCGCTGCGCATTGACCACAATCTGAGCACCAGCAACCGGCTGATGCTGCGCGCCAATGTCAGCCCCAGCACGGAGACCGGAATCGAGGTCAGCGGCCAGAATCAGCCCTTCGGGCAGAACGCTTACTCCCGCACTTCGCAGCAGACCTTCCGTGATGTCACCGGCACGGTTCAGGACACATGGACCATCGGCACCAACAAGGTGAATGAGTTCCGCTTTCAATATGCGCGGCGGGGTCTGTCGTACTTCTACAACACGCAGATTCCCGGCGGTTCCGATCCGGCCGTCAACATATTTGGATTCGCCTATTTCGGACGTGAGCCCTATTCCTACATTCAACGCACCGAGAAGCGCTACCAGTTCACCGACAACTTCTCCTGGAGCATTGGTCGTCACAACACCAAGTTCGGCGTGGATTTCAATTACCTGCCGCTGACTGCGGTATTCACAGTGAACTACGGCGGGGTTTACGACTTCGACAACCTCAGAGCTTCCAGCCTCGGCTTTGTCAACCCGGCCCCCGGCACGCTGCCCGACTTCCCCGTCCTCTCACCGGTGCAAGCCTACGGCGCAGGCATTCCCAGCCAATTCGTCCAAGGCCTGGGCAGCCCCAGCGATTCCTTTAGAAACATTCCCATTGGCGCCTTCTGGCAGGATTCCTGGCGGGTCAATCCGCACGTCACCTTGAACCTGGGCGTGCGCTACGATATCGAGATTCCGCCAACATTCAAGCCTCCAAGCGGGTTGGCTCAGGCGGGATATAACTTCCTGGGACTGCAGAAGGGAATTCAAACCGACAAAAACAATGTCCAACCCCGGCTCGGCTTGGCTTGGGACCCCAAGGGCGATGGCAAGACCGTGGTCCGCGCGTCGTACGGAATGTTCTATGATCACCCGCTGCTCGGTCTCTATTTCCTGGGCGATGCTTCTGATGGCTCAACCAGCGGACAGTTGGCGTTTCCCGGTGGCGCGCCCTGCAAGAGCACGTCGACACCTTACAATCCCGGAAACCTGAATGGCGCCAGCATTTTCACAGGAACGCTGGGGAATGATAATTGCATGCCGGTCAGCCAGCTGAACTACCTGCCGAACCAGCAGCAATTCAAGTCGTTGTTTCCCACCGGCCAGTCGAATCAATCGCTGTTCCTGCAACAGCAGTATCTGACGAATCCGCCCGCTCCGTATGCTCCGTTCCCGTTCCCGCTGGCGTTTCAGCCTTTTGGCTATCCGCAGGCCAAGGGTTTCGTGTACGCCTATGCGCAGCAGGCCAATGTCAGCGTCGAACGCGATCTCGGCGGAGGCTTTGCCTTGAGCTTGGCATACAACTTCAACGGCGGGCGTCACCTGAACCGGCCCATCAACGCCAGCACAGTCCGAGGCGATCTGGCGACGCAGAACTGGATGGCGGCGGTCGCGGTAGCCGAGGCAGCGGGCATTATGCCGGGCAATCCGGATTTCCCCACCCATCCGTTTTTCGTCGGCACTCAGAGCCAAAGCGTGTATGGTGTATTTCCTCCCTGCGGGCCGAGCCCGCTGGCTGGCGCTCCGGGCGCGTTGCCTTTCTACGTCCCTGCTGCGTTGACGAACCTGTTCCGGCCGTCTGGGCTGAACGCCTCGATGGTGACAGCGTTCCCGACCTGCGTGGCCGATGCCATTGCGGACCTGACCGTTGCCGGGCTGAATCCAAACTGCAACCCAGCCACTCTCGCCAACTGCGTTCCCTTCGGCGACATGGACGCCAACTACTCCAACGGCAGTTCCATTTATCACGGTTTCAGCGCCAACCTGCGCAAGCGCTTCAGCAACCATTATGAAATGCTGGCGTCCTACACCTGGTCGCACGCCATTGATGACTCGACGGACCTGCAATCTACGCTGACACCCCAGGATAGCTACTACCCGGCCCTGGATCGTTCCAACTCGTTGTTCGATCAACGTCACCGCTTCGTTTTCAGCGGCGTCTACCAGACGGGCAAGATCGCGGGTCATGGCTTTGCCGGCAAATTGGCGAGCGACTGGAGTTTTGCTCCGGTCATCGAGGTGGCTTCTGGCCGTCCCTTCAACATCATCACCGCCGGCGACGACAATCTGCAACTGGAGTCGCCCACCAGCCGTCCCAACGTCGTGGCGGCGGGAACACCCACGAATAGTTGCAGTTACCCGACCATCGCCTCCAGGTTCTCGCCCACCGGATTCTTCCAGGAGCCGTGCTTTGCGGATTTGCCGCTGGCTCAGCTCTTCAATCCGCAGCAGGCGTTGCTTTTTCTCGACGGCAATCTTGGGCGCAACGCGGGGGTCACGCCCTGGAACGTTTTCGGCGATCTGAGGGTCTCCCGGCGCATCTACTTTGGCGAGCGCATCAACATGGACCTGATCGCCGACATGTTCAACATCGCCAACAAAAACAACACGGCTGCCGTCAACCCGCTGTTCACCGTTGCCGGACAAGCCACTGCTGCCTATGATCCGCGCCAGTTCCAGTTCGCCATGAAACTGAATTGGTAGTCAACAAGTCGTCAGTTGTCAGTCATCAGTAAAGATGATGGTCCTGGTCTTCGTGACGACTGATGACTGACGACTGCCGCCCTGGAAAGGCTCACCCGATGGCCGATCAGCAGATTCTTCCCTCAGTGCAGTTGCCCGTCGAACCCGCGCCCGCTCCGCGGCCCAATACGATCTTCCGCGGGCCCAACGGTATCCGGGCTGGTTGGCGCGTACTGATCTTCGTGGCCATTGTGGCCGCTCTCGTTGTCGTCCTGGCCGCGGCGCTGCGCCTGGTTTCGCACGGTGGCGCCCGGTTGGGCACAATGTCGATGCTCACGCCCCTTGGCACCGGCATCAGCGAGGCGGTCATCTTCCTGCTCACATCGAGCGCGGCGCTGATCATGGCGCGAATCGAGCGCCGCAAATACGGCCAATACGGCCTGCCGGTGAAGTCGGCATTCCGGCAGGACTTCTGGATTGGGACGCTCGCTGGTTTCCTGGCCATCAGTGCCTGTCTCCTGGGCATCTTTGCGCTGCACGGTTTCCGCCTCACGGGGCTCGCCATTCACGGGCGAACGATGGTCAGCGCCACGGTGGCGTGGAGCGCCGCCTTTGTGGCCGTAGGCCTGGCCGAAGAATTCGCCTTCCGCGGATATTTGCAGTTCACGCTGACCACAGGTATGGGATTCTGGCCGTCGGCCATTCTGCTCTCGGCGTTGTTTGGCCTGGCGCATGCCGGAAACCCCGGCGAAAGCAAGTTCGGCCTTTTCTCGGTCGTGCTCTTCGGATTGCTGTTCTGCCTGTTCCTGCGCCGCACCGGAAATCTGTGGTGGGCCGTCGGATTTCATGCTGGCTGGGATTGGGGGCAGACGTTCTTCTACGGCGTGCCCGATAGCGGGTTACAGCCCTATCACAATCTCTTCAACTGCAGCTTCAGCGGACCGCGCTGGCTCACCGGCGGGAGCGTCGGCCCGGAAGCCAGTGTGTTCACCCCCATCGTGCTGCTGATCGTTGCCGTCCTGTTCGCCCGCAGCTATCGCGAGAACCGGTACCAACTTCAGACGTCAGACTTCGGAGCGCGGGCCTCAGCCGCGGCGTAACTGAAGTCAGAACTGAAACACGAGACCGAGAGTCGGCGTGATCGGCAAGCCCTGCAGCGTTTTCACCAGCGCTTGTCCGGTATTCGGATCAATGCCGGATTCGTAGGCATACCGGCCGTTGTACGACCAGTGTTACACTTTTTCTTCACCCATCCTTGGCGCTTGCCCGGAGTCTGATCCCTCATGTCCGAAACTCATATGCCCACGGCGCGCACCCGCGTGGTCCGGGAAGCCGATCGTGGCGTCTATGATCGCGAGACTGTATACCGCATCCTCGACGAAGGATTCCTGTGCCACGTCGGCTTCGTCTCCGACGGCCAGCCCTTCGTCATTCCGACCTCGTACGGCCGCAAAGGAGCGAATCTGTACATCCATGGCTCGGTCGCCAGCCGCATGCTGCGCCACATGAAAGACGGCGTGCCCGTCTGCATCACCGTCACGCTGCTCGACGGGTTCGTGCTCGCTCGCTCTGTGTTCAATCACTCCATGAACTACCGCTCGGTCGTGATCCTGGGAAAAACCGCTCAGGTAGAAGATCCCGAAGAAAAACTGGCTGCGCTGCATGCACTGTCAGAACACATTCTACCCGGCCGCTGGGAAGATGCGCGGCAACCCAACGAGCGTGAACTCAAAATCACGTCGGTGCTGCGCGTGCCCATCGAAGAATTTTCGGCCAAGGTCCGCACCGGTCCGCCGATCGATGACGCGGAAGATTACTCTTTCGCGACCTGGGCCGGAGTCATACCGCTGGAGATGAAGGCCGGTGCTCCGATTCCTGATCCACGCCTCGATGCGGCGCGAGCCGTGCCCGGGTACGTCCAGAACTACTCGCGGAGGCGTTAGTTTGCCTCAGCGGCTAAAGCCGCGGGCTCTTCGACCACTGGAATCGCAGGCCTGAAGGCCTGCGCCACCCAAAATCGGGCTCCAGCAAAACCGAGATACGGCAAAACGGGATTGCTCTATGGGATGGTGCTACTGCGTCGTTCGCGCCGCTTTGCACTCCGCGCAGGGGCAGATCTCACGCAGGAACTTCCACGAATAGATGCCGAGGTCGTGGTTGTCATTCCAGGAGAATTTGATGGCGTACTTGCCCACGCCTTCGGCGGCGAGGGGCTTGGCTGTGGGCTTGAACATGGGAAGCGCTCCGGGTGCGGGTTTGGGCGGGTCGCCGGGACGGCGCCCGGTTTTGCCGCGCTCTTCTTCGCACATGGCGCAGGGGCAGGCGTCGCGCAGGTAGACGAAGTTGTAATGCGAGAAGTGGCCGTCGGCCCACTCGATGTCCATGCCGGTGCCGGTGCTGATATTTACCTTGACCGACTTCGGGTCCGTGGCGGCGGTTGGCGACTGCAGCGGAGACTGCATGAATTCAGTATCGCACAAGGCCGCGGCCAAGGATCGGAAGGTAGTCGCGCAAGTCCGGAATCTCGACTGCCCCCTGTTTTGCGGACTTCGCGGCCTTTCTTTGCGAGCATAGCGGTAGAAGATCTTAAGACGCGAAGTACGCCGAGGATTCGCGAAGGGCGCAGAGAAATCATCCGAGAAACTTAAGCTGCACCACTACCGATCGCAGGCGAGGATTGCCGAATCCGCCGAAGTTCCTGTAAAATCAAGGATTGCCCCACAAGATCTGAACTTTTCTGGAGAGTCATGGCACAACAATGTGATATTTGCGGCAAGAAGCCGCAAGCCGGAAACCGCATCAGCCACGCCCACAACGTGACCAAACGGCGGTGGAACGTCAACCTGCGCCCGGTACACGCCAAGGTCAACGGCAGGGGTAAGCGGATCCGCGTGTGCACGTCCTGTCTGCGCAGCGGCAAGGTGGTCAAGGCCTAGGATCGCCGAGGCCTAAGCATCGCCCCTGGGAACCGCCGCCGACCGGCACCAATCCGGATATACTGTGCGGCATGATAGTTGGCGCTCACATCCTTTTCTACAGCACCGATCCCGAGGCGGACCGCGCCTTCTTTCGTGAGGTTCTCGGATTTCGTTCCGTGGATGTGGGGGAAGGCTGGCTGATTTTCGCCATGCCTCCCGCGGAAGCTGCGATTCATCCGTCGGACGATGAATTCACCCAGCGCCATGCAGGACAGCGACTGCTGGGCGCGGTGCTGTACCTGATGTGCGACGATCTCAACGCGTACATGGCGGAGTTGAGAGCGAAGCACGTTCAATGCACCGAGGTGCAGACGGCGGCCTGGGGAATCAGCACCACGATCCCTCTGCCCAGCGGCGCCGCGATCGGGCTGTACCAGCCGACACACCCGACCGCTCTGAATCTCAAGGCAAAATAGCGGAAAGCCCATGAACGCGATCGCCGTCATTCCTGCCCGCCTGGCGTCCACGCGTCTGCCGCGCAAGATGCTGCGCGAGATCGCAGGCAAGCCCCTGGTGGGCGTGGTGTATGAGGCGGTGCGCTCTTCCCCGTTACTCGCCGACGTGATCGTGGCCACCGATTCTGACGAGATCCTGCGAGTCTGCCGCGAGCATGGCTGGACAGCGCAGATGACGTCCGCGGTCCATCGCAGCGGCACGGAGCGGGTACACGAAGTCTCAGGCCGGGTCGCGGCCGACGTCTACATCAACGTTCAAGGAGATGAGCCTCTGACCCGCCCGGAGCACATTGCAACTCTGCTGCAGGTCATGGAAAATCCGGCCGCTGAGGTCGGGACGGTAATGACCCCGGCAGATGAACTCGACATCCCGAACCCAAATGCGGTCAAGGTGGTGGCCGCTCTCGACGGTCGCGCGCTGTATTTCTCGCGGGCCACGATTCCCTTTGATCGCGACGGCAGACGGCCGCGTTATTTCAAACATCTTGGGCTTTACGCCTACCGCAAAGCCGCGCTTGACCGTTTTGTGACTTTGCCGGAATCATCGCTCGAGAAAAGCGAGCGGCTGGAGCAACTGCGTTTTCTGGAAAACGGCATCGCGATCTACGTCGGCGAGACTCCCTATGACAGCGTGGGCGTGGATACGGAAGAGGATTTGCGGCGCGTGATAGCAATCCTGGGAAAACGCTGAGGGGCGAGTTGCAGCGCGACGACCGGACTCGCTGGTTCAGAGTTGCGGACTCGGGGTTTGGGTCCGCTCCCATTCTTCCGCCGCCGCCAGACGCCGTGAAATGGAAGGGTGCGAGTGGAAAAACCATTCCACCCACTTCGAAGGCGTCCGCTCGGCAAGGTTCTGATCCGCCAGCTTGTTCATGGAAGAAATGAAAGGCTCAATGCTGGCAATCGACTCGAAGGCATAGCGGTCCGCCTGCCGCTCATTAAACCGGGAATAGGCATTGAGCACAGGCATCAGCAAAAAGGAAAGGACCACGGAAACCAGCGCGATCAGGGGCAGGTTGGCAAAGTCGGAAATCTGCACGAACTCGAACAGGTGCTGGTCCAAGGCATAATGCAGGGTCCAGTTGGCCGCCCAGAAACCGAAAAGCGTAATCACTGCCTGCACCAGAATGCTTTTCAAAATATGGCGGTGGACGTGGTGGCCGAGCTCGTGGGCCAGCACGGCCTCGATCTCTTCCGGCGTGTAGTGGTCGAGCAGAGTGTCGGCCAGGATGATGCGGCGCGTCGCACCCAGTCCAGTCAGAGCCGCGTTCGCCTTATTGCTCTTTTCCGATAGTCTCCAGCGGTAGACGCCGCGCACGCGCGTTCCGGCACGCTGGCTCAGCATCACCAGGCGGCGCCGAAGATCCTCGTTCTCCAGCGGCTCAAATTTGTAGAAGATGGGAAACAGGATGACCGGGGCAAGCTGGGCCAATACGACGAATAATCCCATGAACAACAGCCAGGCCAGCACCCACCAGTTTTGTGGCCACTGCCGAATGGTGAAATACAGCAGTTCCACGACCACGCTGCCCAGCACCAGTCCGACCAGGAAGCCCTTGATCTCATCCCAGGCCCAGGAGCGGAAGCGTTGCGTCGAAAGCTTGTACTGGCGCTCCAGCCGGAACCCGTAGTAGTCGAGCCCGATGCCCAGCGCCTTGCTGATGACAAGCAGCAGCAGCAGGTACATGAACACCGACAAAGAATAGCCCCCAGACCCCATGCGATATGCCAGGTCGCGCAGCCAGCCGGACCACCCGGTCACGAGCATGAGGAGGAGAAACACGAAGGCGACGACGAAGTCGGCGATGCCCAGCCACCGCCGGATGCGGTTGTAACGGCGGGCCTCAGGCGAATCGGCCTGAACCGGAGTTGGATCGTCTGCCATGATGCCAAGGTATATGCAATAGAAGTATCGCACTTCCGCGGCAAATCCAAACGCCCATGACAGAATCGTGGGAGGTTCGATGAACCTGGTTGACTACCCGTTGTTTTTCACGAAGCTCTCGCCAAGGGCAAGCAGCTCCCTAATCAAATCGGGCGACGAAGCCTCGGTGTAAAGCCGCAGCAGCGGCTCTGTCCCGGAGGCACGGAACAAGGCCCACGCTTCCGCCCCATCTCCGTTGACTGGGGCGTCGAGAAAGAATTTCACTCCGTCGAGGTGCTCTTTCTTAAGCACGCGGTAAGGGCCCAGCGTCTGCGTGCTCGCGGCGCGGGCGCGCTGGATCGCATTCTGTTTCATGTCCTCGGGAATGTGCAGATCGCGGCGCCCATAGTAATGCGGTCCGAATTCGCGCTGCAGATCCGCCACCAGCCGGCCGAGCGGCTTGCCCTCCTCCGCCATGACATTGGCAAGAAGCAGGCAGTTCAGCACGCCGTCGCGCTCCGGCAGAAAACGCGAGTAGCCAATTCCGCCCGACTCTTCGCCGCCAATCGCGATTTCGTGATCCATCATCAGATCGGCAACGTACTTGAAGCCGATGCAAGTCTCGTGCAGCTGGCGGCCATATTTGGCTGCGATGCGGTCCGCCATACGCGTGGTATTGAACGCGCGCGCCACCTCGCCGGGCCATTTCTTGCGCTCCAGCAGCCAGCGCAGCAGGACGCAGAGAATCTTGTGGGAATCCACGAAACTGCCGTCTTCGGCGACGGCGCCGATGCGGTCCGCGTCGCCGTCGATGGCCAGGCCGGCGTCGCATTTTTCGCGGACCACGGTTTCCTGCAACATCTTGGTGTGCGGCTCGATGGGCTCGGGATTGATGCCGGGGAACAGCGGGTTCAATTCCTGACGGATCGCGACATGCCGGATTCCGTGCTGAGCAAAGATGCGCGGCAGGACGCCGCGGCCGGAGCCGTACATGGCATCCACGGCAAATTGGAATTTCGTTTTCGCGATGAGGTCCAGGTCGGCGAAGCGGCAAACGGCGGCGATGTAGGGTTCTTTGAAATCAACCTCTTCGATGGCGACTTTGTCGCTTTTTGGAGCCGCTCCGAGAGCGAGCTCGTCCTCGATCTTCTTCATAATGGCGGGCGTCGCCGAGCCGCCGAACTTCGCCTTGAACTTCACCCCATTCCAGTTCCAGGGATTGTGACTTGAGGTCACCATTACGCCGCCCGCCGCGTTTTGATGCCTCACGGCGTAGGAGAGCGCCGGCGTAGGCGTGTAATCATTGGCGAGTTTCACCGGAATGCCAGCGGCAGAGACAACCTCGGCCACGACTTGCGCCGCGCTCGGCGAGGCAAAGCGGGCATCGTATGCAACGAAGATGCCCCGTTGCGGCTCCTCGTATTTCAATACATAGGAAGCGATCGCGCCCGCGACCCGGCGCACGTTGGCGAAGGTGAAATCATCGGCAATGACTCCGCGCCAGCCGTCGGTCCCGAATTTGATCTCTTGCGTCATGGGTCAGGGGTCAGGGGCCAGGGATCAGGGGCTAGCGTAAACCATCTTGGACTGGCCCCTGGCTACTGACCCCTGGCCCCTGCCTTTCTACACCAGCTTGTGCAGCTTCTTTTCGTCGAGGTACTTTACGACCTTGCCTACATCCTGCGCGTGCTTGCGGCTCGTGATTAACAGGGCATCGGCGGTCTCGACCACAACCAGATCATTTACCCCCACGGCCGCCACAAACTTTCCGGGAGCGTAAACGTAGTTGCCGCGCGCATTCAGCACAAAGAATCCGTTACTCGTCACCAGATTCCCTTCCGGGGGATTGCTCCTGGCGGCGTGGTGCTCATGCAGGGCCGTCCATGACCCCAGGTCATTCCAGCCGAACTCGGCGGGCAGGCAAACGATGTTGGCGCCTTGCTCACCCTTCGCCGA
>Ga0187803_10001193_pt1 | contig 10190 bp, 5 predicted proteins | sample NC_wetland_sal_i_2_FD_132425 | JGI IMG/M metagenome (GOLD analysis project Ga0187803, IMG submission 132425) | Wetland sediment microbial communities from Neuse River Estuary, North Carolina, USA - Control_3 | ecosystem: Environmental > Aquatic > Freshwater > Wetlands > Sediment | place: USA...
GAAGTTCGCGCTTCAGCAGTTCGGAGATCCTCGGGCTGGTGTGGTTATGGTCGCAATCGAAGTGCTCGGCGGTCTCATCGGCGGTGATCCCGAAGGGTCCGCGGTCAAAAGCGAACCGGAGGATTTCTGCCTGCGTCTCCTGGATCGTGGTGGCGACCCGCCGAAGTGCTTCGCGGCGCGTGTCGAACTGTATGGCCGTCTGCTCCAACATGGGGGCAGACTAGACTGAAAACTCCGTGCCGGAAATTGCACAACTGAAGCGACAGGTCAGATGTGGACTAGAACTTCTGAAGCGCGGGATTAGATGTGGACTACTCCACATCTGAGGGCGTGATTAGATGTGGATTACTCCACATCTGAAGGCGGGATCAGATGTGGAGTGAGTGTCGGGACCGCTTTGGCGAGCGTTTCCACGCGTCCCCGGCATCCTGCACCGCCTGCATGGCGGCCTTGATTGCGGTCTCCCGCTCGGGTTCTGGGAGTCTCCCAAATGCCTCGATTTCCCTGCCATGGCGTTCGAAGAGGGTGTACATGTTCTTCCGGGCTTTTTCTAGGTCGTCGCTGTTGCTGGACGGGAAGACATCGCCGGCCATCGCATACGGGGTGATTTTGTGTTGGCGGTAGTGCCATGCGAGCGCGATTCGGTGACCAGTAAGCCCGAGAATTGCCCCGGCCTCGAGGCCACGCTTGCCACGCTTGCCGCTTACTGGCTTCGCGCCGTTCGCTGGCGTTGGCGCTGCGCCGGTGGTTTGTAAATTGAGAAGCAGGGCACGCATATCTACCGGCGGAAGCGGATCGGCATCCACGTAAATAAGGTGGCTGACCACCTCGCAGGGTGCTTTCCAGCGTTCGGCGATTGCCTTCTTCGCCAACTTCAGAAGATGTCCTGGCCCTCTCAGTTCCGCGAGATGTGCCTTAAAGAAAGGAATCAGTTCCACCGCCCATGGAAGGAACTTAACAAAGGATTGGTCGGGCGAATTGTGCGCCGTTGCGTCCTGAGCTTGTGCCCATAGATATTCCAGCCATTCTTCCGCACCGGCTTCCTGCTGGGCATTGAGGAACAGGCGACACCGCTGCATCATCGTCAGCAATTGCTCGTACTTCTGCCGCAACTTGGGGAAGAGGGCACGGACGACAGATCCGCAGCGATACCCGATCCGCCGTCGCCGGTTGGTGGACAGTACCTCACAGAGCACGCCATCTCGCCAAGCAATGATGTTCCCTGCGTATTTCGGGTTCACGCGTTGAGCCGTCTTCCTCTTGCGGGAAAGGTAATTAACTGTGACCCTCCGCACGGGCACCTTTGCCATCTGGCTAAACGTTGCAGGACTGAGCCCGCAGGCATTTGTCAGATCTAGAACGGTTACAACATCAACGCGCTCGCCCCAGTCGTAGACCGAAGCGTACCCATGCCGGAGTCCAACACTTGCGATGCGCCGCCGAATCGCGTTAGGGGTACGTTGCAGTTCCTTCCCGATCTGCTTGTAGCTCCAGCCTCGGACCCATAGCTCCAGCATCCGCCATTTGTCGAACGATTCATCGTGTCCCCCCGCAGGTCCCGGTCGCGGCCGACCCAACTGGCAAAGTGCCCTGCTTCTCTTGGCGCTCTGGCTTAGCCGCTCTTTCGTCCCTTCGCTGACGAGCGGCGCATCCGGATATTGTTCCAGGTATGTTTTGACGGTCATCCCGTGCGCTGTCAGATGGCCCTTCTTGCCCTCTGACAGTCGGCGAAATGGTTTCTGGCAGACTTGGCACATGACGTAGTCATGTGCGTTGGGGAGGTCGGGTATTCCACGCCACGCACGCTCGCCGCATCGCGGCGAGCAATAAATGTGGTTGCTTGTGGCCGGCTGGAACGTGGCGCCACAGCCAGGACGCTTGCAGACGCGCTCAGGACGCTTGCAGACGCGCTCTTGGAGTGGGATGTAGTTGGCCGCGTTGGTACTTTGCGGCTGGGGATCAACGTCCACAACTGCGCTTTCGGTCACTAGGCCACCTTCCTGGCTGGTTCCCGTTTCGAGGGCTGGCCCGGAAGGCGGGGACGGGAAGGCGCCCCGCCTTGTCGCGCGCCGACCGTCGCCGGCGTGCTATCCATTGGCGTCTACTGCCACGCGGAATTGTCCCGATTATGCTGCATCGAGCGGTGAAGACGCATCAGCAAAGTTGTCTGAGGGCCTGTGGAAGCCTGTGGAAATCGGCGCGGCGTATTCGAGTAGGCGGGGCGCGAGCCGATCCACTTAGAGCCCACCAAGCACAGCGAGCAGAAGCCCGCCAAGATAATCAGCCCGCAGAAGTAATTCTAATCGCCACGAAGATTGCGAGCACTGTAGGTTGGTTCGTCCTCAAATTCTTCGCTGTCCTTTGCAATCACAACTTCGTGTTCGTTTCCAAGAGCATCAACAGCAAGAATCTCCACCAAAACCGGATTGCGTAACTGCTCACACGTTGCTTCAAACTGAAACCGCAGCCATCCCCGATAGCCGATGGCCTTGTTTAAGGGAACCCCACTGATCTTCTCGGACAAGCTGACCAATGGCTTTCTGGCAAACGTGTCGGTTCCGGTTTTTAGATCGTAATTTGAAAGATCACGGATTTGCCTCATCTTTTCCCATTCTTGCTCGCCAAATCTAACCATTCCCCTAAAACGTTCCACGGTGAGCGGATGGTCAGATTCATTAACAACAAGCAGCTCACACAGGTAATCGTAGTCGGCCTTGGGTGCCGGTTTCCCCTGGACCCGGTAGAAATCATCAACCAGTATCTGAGCCCAACTCTCCGGAAGCAGGATTGAGCGAATCAATTTCACCGCCACTGCGGTTGTTTTGGGAGTCTGCTGCTCTAACGCTGGCACTGCGGGCATCGGCAGCCTTGCAACAATCACGTCGAACTTCTGTTCTAGGCGCGTGTCCAGTTGGGATTGGAGAACAGCCTGGAGAATGAGCGCAACGATTGCAACTGCTCCCAGCGCGATGATTGCTACTCGCCACTGTGTGTAAGTGAGGTGCTCTGTCGGGACGAGCAACGGGATGAGTGCCAGACCGACCACGCACACCCCCACGATGACAGACAAGAAATTCTTGCCGTATCGCCGGCAAAATCTGCGATAATCCTTCTGCGACAAAGTATTCACCGTTGTTTGGCCCGACCGCGAATCGGGCCTTTTATTTTTGTCCGCGCCACCTTCCGAGACGACTACATCATCCAGCCTGTTTCCTGGCGGCAGCCTTCTTCTTGCGTGCCTCCGCTGCAGCTTTGGATGCTTTGATAGCGTTCGTGCGCCGTTGTTCAGGCGTCAGTATTCTGGCCGTAGTTTGCCCGCCGAGCCGGCCCAAGTCTCGCAGCAATTTCTTCTCTTGTGGTGTAAGGTGCCGCCGCATGCCGATAGTATGCACCGGAGGGGTGCGGTGATGCAAAGGTAAACTGCGGCGTCGGCTCATTTTTTCCCTTGACAAACCGCCCAGCAGTGTTCCAGAATCCTACCAGCTTCTCTCAAAGAAGCGCCCCGCCCGAGTGTTGAAGCACTCGAAACGGGGCTGACCAAAGGGCCTGAGAAGGAGGCGCCAATGGCTACAGAAATTCTATCCCAACTTTCGCGGGTCGCACTCTACGCCCGTGTTTCGACGCTCAATCACAATCAGGACCCCGAGTTGCAACTGGCCGAACTGCGCGAGTACGCCTCACGCCGCGGCTGGAAGATCACCGAGGAGTACCTCGACCACGGCATCTCGGGTTCCAAGGAATCCCGCCCAGCGCTCAACAAGCTGATGGCCGATGCTGGCCGGCGCCGCTTCGATGCAGTTCTCGTGTGGAAGATTGACCGCTTCGGCCGGTCGCTCAAGCATCTGGTCAACGCCCTGGCCGAACTCGACGCCCGCGGGATCGCCTTCATCAGCCTGCGCGACAACTTGGATCTTTCGACCCCCTCGGGCCGGCTCATGTTCCAGATCATCGGCGCCATGGCCGAGTTTGAGCGGGCGCTGATCCAGGAGCGGGTCAAGGCCGGAATCGCCCGGGCCCGATGCAGAGGGACGCGGCTGGGACGGCCAAGCGGAGATCTCGACCACGCCCGGGTAGTTGAACTTCGCGCCCAGGGGGCTTCTCTGCGAGCCATTGCGCGGAAGTTGGGGGTTGGGTTAGGCACGGTCCACCGAGCGCTCCCAGCGCGTGCCAAAACCCCCTCCATCGCCATCGCAGCGAACGGCTGAGCCAAGAGGCTGGGGTGCCGGAGGGCTAATCAGCGTGTCGTTCCAGATGCACGGGAGCCTGCCGGGGTAGTCGCGCAGTTTGAAATCCGGTCCCCGCTGCTGCTGGCCCGCTAAGTTCTTATAAACCGCGTACCCTCTGGGCAGGACGTGGCATAGAATGACAGGACGAGAGACTCACACGTGCCCGCACCCAAGGGACGGATAAGTTCAAAAAAACGGTTGTTCGAGCAGGTCGCAGGAGACCTCCGCCACGCAATATTCTGTGTAGTTCGGCACAGATTACAGGGAACTGGTTCGGTCGCGTTCGCGTTGGGGTCCGGATTCTTCGTCTCGGCGCGCGTTTTTCTGACCTGCTACCACGTGGTCAACGGCACAGGGTCGCCACATCAGGACGGAGACACGTACCACCTGGTTCAAAACATCAATGGCCGGGGCGTGGTTCATGTCGTTGCGAACGCGACGGTTGGTCAAAACCTCCATTTGTTCCAAGCCGCAGACTTGGCATTGCTCCTCACAGATCAGCGCCCAGATCAGCCTTATGCGGTGCTCGATTACGGGTACGTGCTCGAGGGGGCCGACATAGGCATCGCAGGCTACCCCCTCCCAAACCTTATCGTCGATCAACAGGGGAACCTACGTTACGACGGTCTGATTTTACCGAGTTGGCAGGGGCGTGCCGGAGGCTGGACGGTCCTGCATAATTTTCAGGGCAAGACGCTCTGCCGCGCCATGTATGGGATGTGCATCAGCAACCGTCATCCCCGCCACGCGCTCATCGAGGATGCGCTGAAGTGGATGCACGCTGGCGGTCTCACCGATCCCCTGCAAGGTGTTCAACCCAACTAGTCTGCGGCCATTTCCCCATCAAATCTCCTGTTGCCCCTATGGCTCGGTGACTACCGTCCAGCCCATGCCCCGATTACACACACGGAATCCTCGCGCCGTTTCATTGCAACTGCTCCAAAATCGGGTACACGCGATACGATGGGCCTATCGTGCATCCTGAGCCTATCGTGTAGGTGGTGGAGTAGGTGACGGTAGTGCTGGCCTTGGATGGGAAAAGATTGAACGTCTCGGCGCTCGCGCCGGTGCTTAAAGTATTTGTGCCAAGAGTTCCGTTTGTCAGGATGGTGAACACACCCGATGCCGTGATCGGATAAAAAGTGGTGACCGCAGATGCGTTCGGGTCGGTGAAAGCAGCGGAGATGGCTACTGTAGTGCTGCCTGTGCAGTTCGCCCCGATTGTGCATACGTCCACGTACATGCCGAGCCGGTAGGTATTCCCGCTTCCTCCAGCGGTTGCCATCGTGACCGTGGAAATGGAAGCATTGGTGCAGGATGATGGCGTGCTGTAGACCGTTGAGCCGCCCCCGGTGAACGGCCCGTCGCTTAGGTTGCTGCTGGAGATTTGTGTTCCATTGACCTGATACGTCGCGCCCGTAGGGATGTTGATGGAGCCGTTGGCCGTGCTCAGCTGGCGCCGATTGAATCAGCCCATGCTATAACATTGCACGCGCCATTGTCGAATCGCCAGCCGCGCCGCAGTCGTAGTATAGGTATTGGTCATTACTACCGCCTGTACTCGCCCACAGTTGTTCCGCCACAGGAGCGAGCGTATTGGCTATCTTTCCGGTAGAAGATGGAGTTCCCCCGCTCGCGGTACGATATATGTCGTAGCTGGAAGCGCAAGGTGCTGTACAAACAAATCCAGAGCCCTGGGCAGTGCTGAACACACATACAGACCACTGGCCTCAGCACTGGAGGCTATTAGCTGCTTGGCTTGGTCCACCCTGCGCAGTTCGCTCAGGACCTTCTGCATGTCGGGGCGCGCGACGATGTAAACCGCGGCGTCAGGATCGCTGGTGAACAGCTCGCGGACGGCTTGCGGGTTGCTCTTGAGCATTGCGGATTTCGCCTGCGCATAGCTGTTGGCCTGCACTAATTTCTGCCGCAGCCTTTCCTCTCCGCCCTGTTTGTAGTTGTAGACGCCGAGGTTCCCGCCGGCCCACTGCGCCAGGTCAAACTCGCCGCCCTCGCTGGCTTGCTTGGCCCGGTCAGTCTGCGGCAACATGCGCATCACGGCGTGCCCTGCCAGTTTCTCGAGGCCGGCGCTTACTGGCAGGTATTTTCCAGGAGTATAGAAATCGCTGCCCTTGACGATCTCGCGGGAGCTGCCGATCCGCTCTCGGTTGGTCGCCAGCTCGATGGGCAATCCGATATAGGGAGCGAGCATCCCGAGCGGACGGGAGATGTCCTGCCCGAGCCCGCGGCTGGCTTCGGCGCCGGCTTCGCTGAGACTCTTACCCTGGGCGAGTGCCTGCCCGAGCCGGAGCGGAGCGCCAGCGATCGCCCGCCCGAGCGGTTCCCGAATCAGGTTCGTGCTCAGCGTGCGGTCGCCAATGTGGATGTTTAACAGGTCATTCTTGTCTGACTCACGATTGCCGCCCAGCGCATGGATGGCCTGATTCGCAGCCCACACGATCATTGCCGGCGGCAGTGTGGTTTTGATGGGATGGCGCAGCACCCAGTTGACGGAGGACAAGTCCCAGCCAGGGAAAAGCAGGAATTTGCCAGCCTGCTTTTGTACGGTCGTCCAGTTCGCCCGGTTGTAGCTGCCCAGCGTCTCATTCACCGCCTGCGCAATCTGCGAGCCGCTCCATTCCGGGTGTTGCGACTTGACGAGATCCCCAACCGCGAGCCGCGCGCGCTGGTCGAACCCTCCGGGATTAAACAGCCAATCGTGCCCTACCTTTGCAAAGGGTTTCAGCCAGTTTGCGGGATTGAAGTTTCCGCCCGCGTAGCGCCGGAACAGCGAGATTTGGCTGCGGCTGGAGATGGCGCCGTACTGAGCCAGCAGATCAAACATCGGGTCATCGACGCCGCGCAGTGCGCGCTGTTTTAGTTCCTGGCTGAAGGTGGCTTTGGCAGCGGTAATCCAGCCTCGCGGGTCCACTGCCCCACCCGGAGCGGTCTGCGTCAGCCGGCGCACGATGTTCGCGCCGTGAGGCACACCGAACCCTAACCCGACAACCTGCTCCTGCAGGAACCTGCGAACCCCGCTGGTTGCGCCCTCGTCGCGAGCGTCTAACCCGCTCAGCGTGTCCGTGATTGCCTTCGGACCGAGGAAGCGCGTGCTGTTCGCTTGCGGTGAGTAGATGCCGTAGGTGTCAACCGTGCCCTTTCCGGCTGCGCGCACGTCGCGGGCGGCCTCGGGAGAGTAATACGTCTTGCCGTTGTATTCGATCTCACGCGGCATGTACTCGCCGGGCTCAAGCGCCTCTGCTTTGGAGAGGAAATCGCGCGCCACCCGATCACGCGCTACTTTAATCATGGTGGCAACGTACTTCGTGCCGAATGCGGGCCCGAACTCGTGCAGCCCGTTCTGGTAGTGGTATTCGGCCTCGGCCTCGCGGCTATACTGGTCGGCTTTCTGCGGACGGATCACGCGGTCATACGCGGTGATGCCGCGGGCGCCGGCGGCTTCGCGCTGGTTGATGCCACTGGTGTACCGGTCATAGACGCGGCGCAAGTAGTCGTCGTCGATGACCTCGCCGCCCAGCGCCTTGCGCGCCTCGGTCAGCTTGGTTTCTTCCGGCTTGTACTTGCGGAGCGCGCCCTGGATGGCGGGGTCACTCTCGGCCTGCCGGTATTCCTCGGGATGGTTGGCGCGAAGGTTCTCTCGCGAGTCGGCATCGGCCATCAGGGTAAACAGCCGCTCCTGCTCGCGGTCGAGTCCCTGGGTCACGTTGCGGATGATGGCCTCGGCCTTCTGGCGGAAGTAGGTGGGGGCGTTGTCGAGCAGGCGCAGCTTGTCGGCCAGCCCGGAGTCCGCTTTCTCTATTTCCGGATGCGTGCGGCCGGTCTTGATGACTCGCTCGATCAGCGGCTCAGCAATCCTCTGGTCGTAGAAGCGATTAAGCCGGTCGAGTGCGAGCGTGGCGACGGACAGCGGAGTGTGGGCGCCTAATGCACCCTGCGACTCTGCAGGGAATAGGGAACCGCGCTCGGCTCCGCGCTGCGCATTTTCTCCAGCTCCCGGCGCAGGGATTCGGGGCGCTTCTCCGGTGGGCTGTTGACGTAGGTTTTCATCAGGCGCGCCAGCTTGGGGTTGGTTGGCTTGTTCATACGCTTGTCCCTTCTGGGCTTCCCGCTCCAGAGATTGTAGAACAGATTGCTCGAATTGTGCATCCGTGAGCTTCGTTCCAAACGCTGCATTGAATGCTCCCGCGGCGCTCGGGTGCTCAAGCATCGCGAGGGTCCCTTGGCCCTGTTTGTCGGCGTTGGCATCCCGGGCAAAGCTGCGGAAGGCTTCGCGCACCTGCTTGGGCTTCTCGGCCAGCTTGCGCACGATGGCATCCACTGCGGGGTTGCGCTCTGGGCCGAACATGCCGGTTTGCGCGAGATGGGTTTCTACGTCGATGCCTCGAGCCGCAATGTCTGCGTGCTCTTGGATGGCCTCGCGCACCAGCGGGAGCAGGTTGTATTCGTCCGTCCGCGGCGCGATCGAGGCGATGTCGGCCAGGCTGCCGTCCAGCTTGTTCAGCACCGACTTGGGCGCCCGGTCCATCAGCGTCGGATCATCTACCACAGTGCCGAGCAGCGCCCGCTCTGCGAACGTCTTACCTTCCTCGCTGAGTCCCCCGGTGGCAGTGTCAACGAATTGCGGCCGCTCCCGTTCGGTAATGGCGCCGTCCCTGGTCAGCAGAGTGAGCACATCCCGCCCGCGTTCGCGGAGCAGATCGCGGATACTCGAATCCGGGCCCAGCTCATCGAGCATCCCCGAGAGACGCGCGAGGCTTTCCGGCTTAATCGACTTGCCGGCGCTTACCGCTCGCTCGCTGGTTCCGAGCGCTCCCGTGGGCGTCTTGTTCAGCTCCGAACCAAGCCGGCGCGCAGCTTCGGTGTCGGCGGGGCTGGGAATCTCGCGCACCAGAACCGGGCTGCGCATCCGGTCAATGGCTGCCGGGTCGAGCCCGAACTGCTGTGCGTTGGCGCGCAGGTAATCGCGGTACTCGTCGCCCTGGCCGCGGCTGTAGAGCCGCTGGGTGCTCATGGTGCGGCTGTTGCCGCCCAGCACCGTTCCGTCCGGGGTCACAATCGGCGGCCCGTTCACCGCGTCCGGGTTGGTGTTGACCGTGTAGCGCGCGTCATAGTTCTGCGCCTGTTCGATCACCCGGGCCTGCGCTTCCTTGCTGGTGTGATAAGCGCGTTCCTGCACTCCTGGCGGATAGCCGGGAGTCGGCGCGAAGGTCTCGGCGTTGTGCGAAGGCATCAGGTCCGCGGCTTCCACCAGCTTGTAGCGCGCGGGAAGGTCGCTGGTCGGGGTTTTGACGGCAGACTCGGTGCCGTACTCTCCTGGGATCTCCGTTTTGGCTGCGAGCGCAACCGGCTGCCGCGCCGTCGAGACGGACGGGCGCGGTTGCTGCTCCGCTAACTGGCCGCGGACCTCGCTCAGCATCGACTGTTCGCGGTCAATGGCGCGCTGGATGTCGGCCCTTTCAGCAGGTTCGCGGCTGGCGCGAAGTTGATCGTAGAGCTGGCCGAGCCGGACTTGGAACACGTCCAGGCGTTCATTGCCCATTGCCCTGGGTTGGGCGCGCCGTTCTTCCGCGAGCGGCTGGCCTGCGGGTGCGGCATTCTCCCCGATGCCTTGCGGTGCGCCAGGAGTCGCCGCCCTGCGTGTTTCTGGCTGTCCGGGCTGGCTGAGTACGTTCTCCCGCATCCGCGGGGCGTTCTGTTCGGGCTGGGCCTCCGCTCTGCGCACAATTGGCAGTCCGGTAGCTTCGTCTATGCCCGTGACCTCGCCCGCCGGGTGCGTCATGGCGGGCTGTGCCGGCTTCTGCTCCAGTTGCGCAAGGATGCTCTCCCAGGTCCCTGCCGCCGGTTGCGCGGCGGCCTGGCGCGCGCCTGCCCTCCGGTCGTTGACGGTAAACGGAGGCGGATTTTTGGCTGCCCGCTCTAAGTCGGCCTCGCGTTCGAAGCCGA
>Ga0187803_10001194_pt1 | contig 10189 bp, 6 predicted proteins | sample NC_wetland_sal_i_2_FD_132425 | JGI IMG/M metagenome (GOLD analysis project Ga0187803, IMG submission 132425) | Wetland sediment microbial communities from Neuse River Estuary, North Carolina, USA - Control_3 | ecosystem: Environmental > Aquatic > Freshwater > Wetlands > Sediment | place: USA...
AAGTGGCAGTTATACGATGGACCCTTGCGGTAGGGGCACTCTTGCGATCGGCACCCACGCATATGTTTTCTACATCATCTCGGCGTCCAACGCCGTACTCCAGGAAACAACTTCCGGGATTATTGCTCACGGTTTGTTGGTGCCGTCACAGGGTGGGCCGTTCGCGGACAGCACTTTGACCGGCAACTACGCGTTCCGGCTCAGCGGAACGGACGCTGCTGGAGCGACGGGCAACAGGGAAGATTTTCTGGGACAGCTGACCAGCACCGGTTCAGGGACTGGGCTGGGCGGCACTCTTGATCTCAATGACTTCGGCGCAACACAAACTGGAGTTGCGATCACGAACGGAACTTATCTCCCTACTCCGGCGGGAACCCTCCGAGGAACGATGGCTCTGCCACTGAATACAACCCCGAGCGCTACGACGCGGAATTTGGTCCTGTACATGGTGAGTCCGACGCTGTTTTATGTCCTGGACGCGGACCCGAGCCCGGCGGGCACTGCGATTGGCGTGATCTACAATCAGTTTTAGTCAAGAGCGTCCGTCCCTAGTTGAAGTCTCGTAGTTTGAATTGGAAGATTTTCTTGCGGGAGACCCGACTTTTTCAGCCTGGCGAAAGAAGAGCAGGTCGGATATTCGGAGTCGCGAGAAAACGGACTTTAGGCCCTGGAGCGCAGTTCCGTCGCGGGAGTTAAGTTATAATTTCACGTTTTGGGGATCATGGTTGACACGGAAGCGTATGCGTCAGGAATCTCGAACAACGAAGAGAGAGGCGCGGTGAAACGCCTCCTATTTTTTGTTTTGCTCGGCGGCATTTCCGTCTTCGGTCTGACTTCCTGCGGCTCCACTGCGACTAGCACGGCAGTTACGTGCACCACTACGACTTCGACCACCTCCACCACTACTTCGACATCTACATGCACCGACCCCGTGACGAATATCAGCGTGACAATTTCGCCAGCCACGGTCTCGGTGAACGTCGTGACAACCCAGCAATTCATGGACTCCATTACGGGTGGCACGAATGTCGTCACCATCTGGCAGGTGAACAACATTACTGGCGGCAACAACACGATTGGGCTAATCGATTCCAACGGTCTTTACCACGCCCCCGTGACGGTTCCTTCTCCTGCAACCGTGAATGTGACTGCCGTTTCGTTTGAAGATCAGAAAGTCTCCGCCACTTCGACGGTCACCATCACGCCCGCGCCTGTCGTGGCGATTACTTCCCCTTCCGCTCCTGTGACGGTATCTTCAGGATCTGCGAACACTGTGACCTTCAGCGCAACCGAGACCGGGGGAACGACCAACACGATTCTCTGGTACGTGGGTCCGGTGGGCGGCCTCCCGGTTTTGGGTGGGAACGCGACGCTCGGCACGATCAACGCAAATGGCGTCTATAGCCCGCCGCTGACGCCGCCCATCGGCCAGACCGTCACAGTGACCGCCGCGGCGCAGGATTCTCCGACCTCGACCGCGAGCCTGGCCGTCACCATTTCCGGCTATTCCACTTCTTCTTTGCAGGGGCAGTTTGCATTTTCGATGGAGGGGAGCAATGCCTCGGGCCACTTTTTTAGGGCCGGCAATTTTGTGGCGGATGGAGCGGGAAATCTGACCAGCGTACTGGAAGACGTCAACAGCGCTTCCGGGGCGACGGCAACGCCTATTTCCACTACCGGCACATATACCGTGGGCGCGGATGGCCGTGGAACTTTGAAATTTAATGACGGGCTCGCGCCCGCGAGTTTCGATTTTGTCCTCGTGAATGGCGCTCAATTGCAGATCATCGGATTCGACGCTTCAGGAACGGCCACGGGCCAGGCGAACGCACAGGATATTTCGACGTTCGCCGCTTCCGCCCTGAATGGCACCTACGTATTTGATTTCACCGGAACGCACAACTCAAACGGCATTTCAGCGATTGGGGAATTCACCTCGGACGGCGCGGGGAATATTACGGGCGGCTCGATCGATGTGAATGATAACGGTGCCGTAAGCCAGCTACAAATTACCGGAAACACGGCTTCGCCGGGCCAACCACCTGTATTTCCCTCGACCTACACGCCTCCGACAAATTCAAACGGCCGTGGAACGCTCACCCTGGCCACCTCCGGCGCGACGTTGCACTTCACCTTCTATGTCGTTTCGCGGGGATCGGCAAAATTTGTAGGCACGGATTCGGAAACCGCAACTGGCGCATTTGCAGGAGTCTCGGCGCAACAGGCCCCCAACGCGACGTTCAACCTATCATCCCTCAATGGAAACTACGCGTTTCTTTTGGCCGGCTCTGGCTCAGGCGGGACCTACGCTTCGGCGGGAAGTTTCTCCGCGGACGGGCTGGGAAATATCGCTAGTGCCGTAATCGATGAAAACCTGAGCGGCACGCCAAGTTCAAATGTGGCATTGACCGGCGTCAATTACACGGTGGCTTCCAATGGGCGCGGCACACTGACACTTGGCGGGGGACGCACCTACGTGTTTTATCTTGGCGCGAGCGGGAATGCTTTCTTTCAAGAAACCGATGCGGTTCATCCGAACGTGGCCAGTGACGGCACTTTCGCCCAACAACAAAGCACATCGTTTGCGCTGTCGCAAATTGCAGGGACATACGCCATCAATACGGCTGGCCCTTCCAGCACTTCACCTGAAGTAGTTACGGGAGAACTCGCGGCCAATGGTTCCGGGGGCGTCACCGCCGGTGCCGTCGACGTGAATACGGCCGGGACCACTACGTCCAATGTCGCGATTACACCGGCGACAACCGCCTTTTCCACGTCCTCCTCGGCGGAACGAGGCACAGCTACTCTGACTCTTGGCAGTCCTTTGAATCAAACACGAAATTTTGCTGTCTATGTTGTGAGCCCAACGCAGGTTTTTATCGTGGAAATTGACAGCGGCCGTCTGGCAGCAGGGGCGCTCCTCAGGCAATTCTGAAGAAATATTCCCGCAAAAACATTTTCATGCAGAGCGCGCGTTGCGCAGCAACTGCTCGACGCGCGCGACGTCTTCCGGCACGTCCACGCTGACCGAATCGTGGTGCGTTTCAGCGACGCGTATCTTGTAGCCGTTTTCCATCCAGCGAAGCTGCTCGAGCTGCTCGATGCGCTCAAGGTCTCCAAGTGGCAGAGTCGGAAAATCGAGCAGAGCGGAGCGCCGAAACGCGTACAGCCCGAGATGCTTCATGTGCTGCGCGTGCACCGGAGCGTCGCGGTCGCGCACCCACGGAATGGGCGCGCGTGAAAAATAAAGCGCGTTACCGTCGAAATCGAGGACCACTTTCACAATGTTCGGGTCCATGATGTCGGCAGGTTTGGTGATGGGGACCATAAGCGTGGCGACCAAAACGCCGTCCTCCGATTCAATGGCCTCCACGAGAGTGTCAATCGCGTCCGGCTCGACGAGCGGCTCATCCCCTTGCACGTTGACGAAGATCTCCTCCCCTTCGCCCGCAATGTGCAGTGCCACTTCCGCCACGCGCTCGCTGCCAGAGCGGTGTTCCGAGCGGGTCATGACTGCGTCCGCCCCAAAGGCAGCCGCCGCCTTCAGGATGCGTTCGTCGTCAGTGGCAATGATTACGCGGGTGATTCTTTTGGCTTGCCGCGTCCTTTCCCACACCCGCTGGATCATGGGCTTCCCGGCGAGAGACACAAGTGGCTTGCCCGGCAAGCGGGTGGCGTAATAGCGGGCTGGTATCACGGCGATGGCCATAAAGGTTTCTTTCCGCGCGCCGATGGAAAAGATGGGCAGCGGAACTTAGAAATCCTATCACAGTGTTCGAACAAACCCGTAAGTAGCCGGTTGTGCAGCAATCAAACTTTTGATCGGGACCCTAAAGTAAATTAATTGTCAAAATCCAGGGCCGGGGCTTGCGCGGTGTAGCCCGAGTGGTAATATGGGCTCAAGGTTCGATGGTCGGAACCGGCCGTGACCGCCCGGCAGCGCCGGCGAAGGCAGGCAATGCGGTGATGGCAGGACAAAAACGGGTTTGTCTCCGCGTATCCGCTCTGGTTGTGTTTGCCCTGATGGCAAGCACGGCGTTTAACCAGACGCAAGGTCCTGTCCAGCCCTCGAAGGGCTCCTCCGAACCACAATTCAAACCGGGACAAGGGATCAAAGTTGACGTCAGCATGACCCTTGTGAATGTGACGGTTACCGATCCATTGGACCGGCTCGTCACCGGGCTCGAAAAAGAACATTTTCGCGTGTTTGAGGATGGCACCGAACAGGAAGTCCTCACGCTGTCGAGCGAGGACGTTCCGGTGTCGATCGGCCTGGTATTCGACATGAGCGGCAGCATGTCGGACAAAGTCGAAAAGGCTCGCGAGGCCGCCGTGCAATTTATGCGCACGGCGAATCCGCAGGATCAGTTTTTTTTGGTGAGTTTTAACGATCGGGCCGAATTAACGAGCGGCTTCACCAGCAGTGTCGATGAGCTGCAAAACCGCATGATGTTCACCGCCTCGCGAGGGCGCACTGCTCTCCTCGACGCGATCTATCTCGGACTCAGCCAGATGAGGGGTGCACACAACGGCAAACGGGCCTTGCTCATCATATCGGATGGAGGGGATAATCATAGCCGGTACAATGAAAGTGATGTAAAGAACTATTTGAAAGAGGCCGACTGCCAGCTGTACGCAATTGGCATCTTCGATCCGATCGGCATTCGTTCCCGAACGCCTGAAGAGTTGGAAGGGCCCTCGCTGCTTTCTGAAATGACGGAAATGACCGGAGGCCGCGTCTTTCCGGTAGGAAATCTTGGCGAACTGCCCGACATTGCCGCGAAGATCGGAATGGAGCTCCGAAACCAATATGTCCTCGGATACAAATCGAGCAACCCGCACCACAATGGCGCGTGGCGAAAGATCAAGGTCAAACTGCGGCCACCCAAGGGACTTCCTCCCCTCAATGTCTACGCCAAGACCGGTTACTACGCTCCGACCCAGTAGCCGCGGCCGCCTGACTGTTCTCCTGATCACATTATTTCTCATGGCATTTGGCGCGCTGTTTGTGGCGGGCGCGTCCGCGCAACAGCAGCAAGCGCCCATATCTCCCTCCGCGCAGCCACCCGCGCCAAGTGCGCCCCCGCAGGATATCCCGCAGGGGACTTACAAAATCAAGTCGCAAGTTAGCCTGGTCGTGCTGCATGTGTCCGTGCTCAACGACCGCAGCGTGTTTGTGCCTGGACTGTTGGAGGAAAATTTCCGGGTGCTCGAAGATAAGGTCGAGCAAAAGCTCTCTGTCTTCAAGCAGGAGGACGTACCGGTCAGTTTTGGCCTGGTCGTGGACAACAGTGGCAGCATGAGGGATAAGCGCCCGCAGGTGAATGCGGCGGCGCTTACCTTCGTCAAGACTTCAAATCCGCAGGACGAAGGATTCGTCGTCAATTTCAACGACGACTATTACCTCGACACCGAGCACGATTTCACGAGCGATCTCAACGAGATGAGAACGGCGCTCGAGCGCATTGATGCGCGCGGCAGCACGGCGCTTTATGACGCCGTCATCGGTTCGCTCGATCACTTGAAGAAAGGCACGCGCGACAAAAAAGTTCTCCTGGTCGTGACCGACGGCGAGGACAATGCCAGCCGGCACAGTCTGGAAAACGTGGTCGAGCAAGCGCAACGGGCTGACGCCGTGATTTACGCCGTGGGCGTATTCAGCGACGATGACATGAAACACAACCATCGCGCCATGAAGAAAGCGCGGACCGCGCTGAGCGACCTTGCCAACGCCACGGGCGGCCTGGCCTTTTTTCCGGAAACCGCCGACGACACGGAATCGATCTGCACGCAGATCGCCCACGATATTCGCAACCAATACACGATCGCTTACTATCCGACCAATACGGCGCACGATGGATCTTTCCGCACCGTGTCCGTCCAGGTGACGCCACCACGCGGCGCGGGAAAACTTACGGTGCGCACGCGGACCGGATATTACGCGTCCCGCGCGCCATCTTCCGGGAATTAGGATTTAGTATTTCGCCGGGAACTTTGTGGCCCGTTTCCGACGCACTGTGTCGGATGTTCCGACCGCTGTCCGCAAAAACCCTCGAGTCTAATCCAGCAAGGCGCGAAACTTGCGTGCGCGGATTTCATTCTGCGCCGGCCCTTCGTTGCCTCTCAGCGAACCCCGAAGTGGCGAAAGATGTGGACCTTCAGGCCGTCGATTACAAACAAGAACACCAATACGATGCCAAACAACGAAGTAACCAGAGACCAAGAAATGCGAGCCATGAGGATGCCGGTCGTGGCCATTAAGCTCACTGCGACAACGTCGGCAGCCGAGCTCAGTATTAGCCAACGACTAGGAAGTGAATGCCAGAAGCGGTCGCGTTCGCGTACGAGATAGACATTGCCCTGACCAGTGAAAACCAACATGAGGAAGACGAGCGTCTGAAGTTGGCAAATCTGCAAGTGAAGGACATCTCTGCCAACAAAAAATACGGTGAATGAGAGCACCAGAACCAAGCCAGCGAGTGTTCCGGCGGTGAACATCAGCGTTCGGACATCCCAACGATCCGGCTGCGGCGAAAACGACACGCGGTCGGTGGCGATGGACATGGTGACAAAATCGTTGGTGAACAAGAGCAGAACCACGAGCAGAGGGCTAATTACGAATGTTCCGGTGAGAATCACGCCAACGCTGAGGAAGACTCCGATTTCGAGAGTTTTGATGATTTTGTTAAGCGTGTACGTCAACATCCGTTGATAAATTCTACGGCCGGTTTCGACGGCCCGGACCACACCCAAGAGGCCGCTCTCCGTGAGGACGACGCTGGCAGCGGCCTTGGCCACATCGGTCGCCGTGGAAACGGCAATCCCCGCTTCCGCCTGCTTCAGTGCGGGAGCGTCATTCACGCCGTCACCCGTCATGCCGACGACGTGTCCCTGCCGCTGAAGCGCCTCAACCAAGCGAAACTTATCTTCAGGAAGGACCCCAGCGAAAACGTCGTATTGTTCCGTCGCCGGCCCGGCGCCGTCCCGCAGGCTCCCTCCAGTACCGATGCGATCGCCGATACCCACTTGCATTGAGACGGCACTGGCAGTCGCGGGTCCATCACCGGTAACCATAATGACGCGTACGCCCATGCTCTTAAGATTTTGCACGAGCGCTTTGGAGTCTTCACGGATGTGGTCTTCAAGTCCAAGGAGGCCTACAAGGTCCAGCGAGTTTTCTGTCCCGGCAGCCACGGCGAGGACTCGTGCGCCACGCCCGGCGAGCCGTTCAACTTCGCCCGCGATGCTTCCTGCTTGGCGCACCAGCGAAATTACCGCATCTGGTGCTCCCTTTATGACCCGCAGTTTGCTCGATTGCTGCTCATAGATTGCTTCAGAGCGCTTGGTGGCCGGATCGAAAGGAATAAATTGGATTCGGCGTGGAACGGCGTTCAGTATCTTTTTCTCTTGTGCCGCCTCTAGAACGGCCAAGTCGATTGGATCCTGAGTCGCCGCATCGGAGGCGAGTGCTGCCATGAGCAGCACTTCATCAGCGCTTCGATCTCCCATCGGAAAAATCTGCGTCACTGAAAGCTTGTTCTGAGTAATCGTACCGGTTTTGTCCGTGCACAGGACATCCATCGCCGCCGCTTCCTCAATGGCGGATAGGCGCGTCACGAGCACGCCGTGACGGGACATATCGAGGGCACCCAGGGCTGTCGCAACCGTGAACATTCCAGGCAAAGCTACGGGCACGGAGGCTACCAAAAGAATCAAAGCGAATGGCAAGACTTCCGACCAGGGCATGCTTGTAAAGCCAGCGTACACGAGCAGTGCTCCCACGAGGACGCCGTCGAGAATAACGAGATACTTCACGATCACAAATATGATTTCCTGCAAGTGGCTCGCGGTTTTCGCCGTTTTCACTAATTCGGCGGTCCTGCCAAAGTAGGTATGCTGTCCCGTTGCAGCCACCTCTCCGCTCGCTTCGCCCCGTTTGAGGCGCGAGCCGGCGTAAACGATCGCCCCTGCGGATTTCTCCACGGCCTGCGACTCACCGGTCAGCTCCGATTCATCGGCCTCTACAGCGCCATCGAAGAGGCGCACATCCGCCGGGGTAAGGTCCCCCAAGCGCAGATGAATCACGTCCCCGGGAACGAGATGTTCGGCCGGGATGAGCTGCCAGTGGCCATCGCGCAGCGTGCGCGCCTGCACCGAGAGCCGTTTGCGCAACAGAGCGAGGGCACGATTTGCTTGGTTTTCCTGGACAAAACTCAGGATGGAATTGAACAGCAGCAATACCCCGATGATGACGGCTTCGTCCAGCTTGTGAACCAAAATCTCCAGCACAATCGTGGCTTCGAGCATCCAGGGAACGGGCGCCCAGAATTTGGCGAAGAAAGAGCGCAGAGGATGCCGGGTTTCTTCCTCAATCCGGTTCGGGCCGGATTGGCGAAGCCGGTCTTGCGCTTCTGCCTCTGTGAGGCCTGTCGGCGCTGCGCCGGGGGGGTTGGTTGGATTTTCCGGCATTTCGCACACATGATTGTACGCCATCAACAGAAGGAGATTTCTTAACTGTTTGAAATTTGCGGCAGGAAACTCTTGCCGTGTGGAATTGCACCCCCAAAATTATCGGCGATGGTCTGGCCCATGTCTGCCAGCGTATCGCGGATGCCCAGGTTGACGCCGCGCTTCCCCGCCGTGCTGTACGTGACGATCGGGACGTACTCGCGCGAGTGATCGGTCGTCGGCCAAGCGGGATCGGGATCGCAGCCGTGATCCGCAGTAATCATCAGCAAGTCCCGCGGCGCCATTGCTTTCAAGAGCGGCGCAAGAAGCGCGTCGAATTCTTCGAGCGATTTCGCAAATCCTTCCACGTCTTTGCGGTGCCCGTAAAGCATGTCGAAATCCACGAGGTTGGCGAAGATGAGGCCGGTCTTCTGCTCCGCAAGAGTGGCGTGAAGTTTCTGCATGCCGTCCGCGTTGTTTTTCGTGGTGGCGTAGCGGTCGACGCCGCGGCCGTTGTAGATATCGTGAATCTTGCCGATGCCGAAAATCGGAATTTTCCTCTCAACAAGCACGTCCATCAGCATGGGCCGCGGCGGCTCGACCGCGTAATCGTGGCGGCGCTCTGTGCGCCGAAAATTGCCCGGCGCGCCGGTGAACGGCCGGGCAATCACGCGACCCACTTTGTTCGGCCCGTCCAGCATTTTCCGGGCAATTTCGCATATGCGGTACAACTCGGCGATGGGGATCACGTCTTCGTGCGCGGCGATCTGGAAGACGCTGTCACCCGAGGTGTAAACGATCGGGAAACCCGTTCGAACGTGTTCTTCCCCCAGTTCCTTGATGATTTCGGTTCCGGAGGCCGGCTTGTTGCCGATCGTCTTGCGGCCGATGGCGCGTTCGAACTCTTCGATCAGTTCGCGTGGAAAACCGTGCTTGTAAACGGGAAACGCCTGCGGCAGCCAAATCCCGGCCATCTCCCAGTGTCCCGTCGTGGTGTCCTTGCCCGGGGAATGTGTGGCGCCTTTGCCGTAGCAGCCCTCAGGACGGGCCGGAGGCGCGAGGTGGTCGAGCGGGGCAATATTCGCAAGTCCGAGGCTCAGGAGGTTCGGCAGCGCCAGCGGGCGGGATTTGGCGATGTGTCCGAGCGTATTGCGGCCTGCGTCGTCGTACTCCGCCGCGTCAGGAAGCGCGCCGATTCCCACGCTGTCCAGCACGATCCAGATGATTCGTTCGAACGAAGCCATAGTGTGCCTCGTTGAAAAGTATACAGCCTGTTATTCATGAGAGAAACTACGGGGCAAGAGCCTGCAAAAGCGGAGATGATTCGAAAAAAAACGCACGGCCGGTGACTCGGCCATGCGCAGTCCTGGATCACGTTTACGCTGCTTTCTCGAGAACCATCAAAGCCGTCGCCGTGTTGGAGATGGCGACATAATAGTTGCTGTGGATCTTCTTCACCTTTTTTCCGAGCGCGCCCCGCATCGTCAGCCACAGAATGAATTCCGCTCCCTGTGCGCCTGAGAGCCGCACAAGCTCGGGGATCGAGTAACGGGCCAGCGCTTCCGGATCGTTGACAATCTTGTCCATGCAAAGCAAATCGAATTCCTTATTGATGAAGCCGGCGCGCTCGCCATCAAGCTGGTGGGAGAGTCCGCCCGTGCCCATCACCAAAACTTTGATGTCCTTCGGGTACGATTCGATGGCGCGGCCAATCGCCTGCCCGAACTTGAAGCAGCGCATG
>Ga0187803_10001196_pt1 | contig 10188 bp, 10 predicted proteins | sample NC_wetland_sal_i_2_FD_132425 | JGI IMG/M metagenome (GOLD analysis project Ga0187803, IMG submission 132425) | Wetland sediment microbial communities from Neuse River Estuary, North Carolina, USA - Control_3 | ecosystem: Environmental > Aquatic > Freshwater > Wetlands > Sediment | place: USA...
AAAGACCAGTCTGGAAGATGCCTCGATTGCACGAAAGAAATAGCAGACGCGACAAAAACATGATCGGACAAAACCGCCTCCCCGCATCGCGGGGACCACCGAACTCAAGCCGACTCAGCAACCGTCCTCGCTACCAACGCAACAATTCAGCCATAGCGTGCTGAAATTAAGGAATGGAGATCAGAAGACCGCCGCTGATTCCAAGCGAGTGTTCATGACCAGGGCCAAATTTGTACTCGTAGCTTGGTTCGAGATACCAGCCGAATCTATGCCTTTTGGCTGGCCAAAACATGAAGTCTGGGGCAACTTCCGCGCCGACTGAGTTCATCTTGACGCCGTATGCGTTCGAATGAATCCACTCCGGACCAATCCCCAGCATGAACTCCATTTTGTCGGAAATCGTCCAGGGCTTCTTAAACAGAAAATCGACGCTCCATTCCGTTGAGTGACGCCTGAAAAGTGGCGTAACACCAGCTTCAAGTTCAAGCCAGTTCTCGATCGGCGTTACCTCGACCGCGACCGTGGGACCGAAGGCCGATTGACCCTCCGTGAGACTCCGGTCAGCGGCCGCTCCCAGCTCAAGGATAGCCTTACCCTCCTTCTCAACCGACTGCGGAAACGAACGTCCTGAGCAAATGAACGCAAATGCTATGACCAACACCGGGGCGTAGGCTCTCACTGTGCTCTCTTCCTCGCGGTAATCTCCAGGCTGAAACCTCCACTCGCGGAGTTCAACATTCTTTCACATCCTGGATTTTCGTAGATGAAACTGCGATCTAAATTCCGTTGATCCGGAGACTGAACCAAACAGTTGGTACACAACAGGGCGGGACCCCTAAGATGATCTCACGGAGGACTGCTTTGTGAATTGACAAAGCTAAATTGATGCGAGTCGCACCGCTATGCCGATGAGGACGACGCCCCCGAGTGCGGCTGCCGAAACCCCGAATCCAGGCGAGCGCCGATGAGCGTCGGGCAACAAGTCTCCGGTGGCCGTAAAGAGGAAGAATCCGGATGTCACTCCCAGAATCAGTGCAAGGTGATGCGAAGGCAGGGCAGAAAGAACGACAACGGCGCCACCCACGATCGGTGCAATCGCATCCGCAGCAAGAAATACGAGGTCTTTCCTGCTGGCTGAGCCGCCGCGTGTCACCAGCAGTATCGTGTTGAGTCCATCGGTAATGTCATGAACGATGATGCCGACCGCGACAATGAGTCCCACGCGCCAGGAAATCATCGTGGAGGCAGCAATGGAGGCCCCATCGATCGAGCTGTGTGCGATTAGTCCGAGCGCGCTCATGCGGCCAACGTGGCGATCGGGGCCACAGTCGTCATGCGGACAATGTTGTAGAGCGAGAAACCGCTGACCGAGATAGAAGATTAAGAATCCCACCACTGTGAGGCCGAGAATTTCGCGGCTCGTCCATCCCCCCTCTCCCGCAGCTCCAATCGCTTCGGGCAGCAGGTCGAAGAAGGTTGCTCCCAGCAGGACGCCGGCACCGAAACCGAGCAGCAGGTGGATGTGCTTGCGGGCGCGAAGAGCCAGCCATCCGCCGAATAATGTTGAAAGAGCTGCAAACCCAGTGAGCAGTATTGCTCTCATGATTATTTTATTTTTCTCGACTGAGCTACTCCTGGAACCAAGTTGCCCTGTCAGATGCCGAGACTTTAGTTGACCAGGTGTTCGTGAGCCTCGAACCACTGCATCAGTTCGCGCCAGTATTTCAGCAGAAGCACAAGAATAGTGATTCCGATCAGGATGAGCAACGCGAGTTGTCTCCGGTACCTCAAATCAGCTCTGGGCAAATTGCCGGTGTGGTTCCGCCGGTTTTGTTACCTACCGCGCCGCGCCCATCCTGGCTTGGGTTTTCCTATGCGGTTCGAGTAGGTTCTGTCCGCCTGCTGCACCAGAACGAGACGGCAGAGTGGAAGTGTTAGACTGCACGCATTTGGTGGAGCTCTCACGCGACCATGATCACGATCTCCAAAGAAGACTATCTGAAAGCCATTGCGGAAGCGGAAGCTGAGGGGCAGACTGTGATCCCCGCGACGCTGGCCCACTGGCTCTCCGTGACCCGACCAGCGGTGACGTTTGCCCTGAAGCGATTAAAGAAGGATGGGCTTGTCTCCATAAAAAAGGAAGGGCACATCAGCCTGACCTCGCAAGGACGGGAGATCGCAGAACGGACGATGGTTCGCCACCATCTGATCGAACGAATGTTGTCGGAAATGTTCGGCATGGCCTGGTACGAGATCCACGACGAGGCGGAACGACTGGAACATGCCGTGTCTCCTGCCTTTGAGAAGAAGTTGGTCGAGAGATTAGGGCATAAAGACACCTGCCCTCACGGAAACGGGTTGGCGCTGCGCAGCCCTGCAGAACGCCGCAAACGGGGCATGCGCTTGCTCAGCGAAGCGGAGGCCGGTTCGAAATATGTGGTCGCGAGCGTTTATGAGCGCGATCGGAAACTCTTGGAGTTTTTCGAGAAAGAGGGCATCCGTCCGGGCGTTCGCCTTGCGGTCGAGGCCCGAAACTACGACGGCACCGTTTCCTTATCGGTGGATAAGCACCAGATTCGTCTCGGCACGTCAGCTGCCGAAAAGGTCTGGATCGCTAAATCCTGATATTCTACTGATTGTTAACCATAGTTAACATGTCGTGGTATATACTCATTACCATCTTTGGGGTCTCCGGCTGCGCAGATGAGTGAGTAAACCATGAGCTTGCCTTACAAACCTTGCTGGTATTTTGTGCTTCGTACTTCTCTGGTGGGCGCCATGACGGCCGCCATGGTTCCAGCGGTTTTTGCCCAGGAGCGGACGCTTTGCGGGATCATCCAAGATCAGACCAGGGCAGTGGTCACCAGTGCCGCAGTGGAGTTGACCAACGCCGGTACTCGGGTCAACACCAAAACAGGCTCGGAAGGGAAGTTTTGTTTCGATCACGTGAAGCCGGGGGAGTATGAACTCATTGTACAGGCCAATGGGTTCCGAACTGATCGGGAGAAATTCAGTGTGCATTCGGCCGAACCTGCCAACTTGACGATCTCTCTCAGCGTCGAAGCCGCAAATCAGCAAGTGACGGTGGTAGAAGGATCGGCTGATGTGGGATCGCTGAATGTCGGTCAGACGCAGATTGGCCCTGGGCTGATCGAAAATTTGCCTAGCGAAAGTGTGAACGCCGCGCTCAGCTCAATCCTAACCTTGGCAACTCCAGGCGTGGCGGCAGATTCGAATGGTGTATTCCACCCGCTTGGGGAACACGCGGAGACTTCCTTCAGCGTTGATGGTCAGCCGATCTCCGACCAGCAAAGCCGCATTTTCTCAAACCAGATCTCAGCCGACACGATTCAAGATATGCGAACTCTCCAGGGAGCTCCTCCGGCCGAGTTTGGCGACAAGACGAGCCTGATCGTGGAGGCAACGACACGCTCGGGCTTGAACTCGGGAAAGGCGCATGGCAAGGTTTCGCTTGGCTATGGATCATTTGCAACTCCCACAGCGAGCGTCGCGATTGCGTCCGGTTCGAGCACGTTTGGGAATTTCCTGGCGTTAGACGGGGTCGATAGCCGGCGTTTCCTGGATGCGCCGGAATTCCGTCCGCTCCATGCCAACGGCAATGCCGAGAGTCTGTTCGATCGAATTGACTGGCGACCGAGCGACGCGACCTCACTGCACTTGAACCTATCCACTGCTCGGTCCTGGTTCCAGGCGCCGAATACCTACGATCAGCAGGCGGCAGGGCAGGATCAGAGGCAATACATGACCAGTTTTAACGTCGGACTTGGGCTGTCGCACGAACTTAGCCCGGCGCTGCTGCTTTCGGCCAACACCTGGGTGCGCCAAGACCGGGTAAATTACTTTCCCTCTGCAAATCTGTTCTCCGATCAGCCTGCGACCCTCTCACAGTCGAGGCGGCTGACAAGCACTGGCCTGCGAACCGACCTTACGTATTCTCATGGCCGGCACACCGCGAAAGGAGGCGTGCAGATCCAGGTCACGCCCCTCTCCGAAGCATTCAGCACCGGCCTTACAGACCCGGCATTCAACTCTCCGTGCGTCGACGCCAATGGAATTCCCGTTGCTGACGCATCGCTCACGTCCATCAGCCAATGTGCTGCGTACAGCAATTCATCGTATACACCTCCGTTCTCGGGAAGCCCTGCTTATCAGCCCGCGTTGCTGCCCTATGACCTCACGCGGGGAGGAACTCTCTTCCGCTTTCGTGGCACGACCACGATCTACGAGGAAAGCGCATACGCTCAGGACAGCATAAAGCTGGGCCAGTTCAACTTGAATCTCGGCCTGCGGTACGACAACTACGATGGTCTGAGCAAAGGCTTTGGGGTTCAGCCCCGCGGCGGCGTTACTTATCAAGTGCGCTCGATTGGCACTGTCTTTCACCTCTCCTACGCCAGAGTATTCCTGACGCCCTATAACGAAAACCTCGTGCTCTCCAGTTCAACCGGCGCCGGAGGGCTAGCGAACGGATCCAACAGCGTCCAACCGCTTACGCCCGCGCGACGCAATCAATTCAATGTCGGGGTGGAACAGCAGTTCGGCTCCAAATTCAGCGTCCAGGCGGAATACTTCTGGAAATTCACCCGTGGAGCGTACGATTTCAACACCATCCTGAATACGCCGCTGAACTTTCCGATCCAGTTCAGGAAGTCGAAGATCGATGGCGCTCTGGTGCGTGCGACGCTCACCAACATGCATGGTTTCAGCGCCTTCACGGTGATGGGACACAGCCGGTCCCGCCTGTTCAGTCCAGAGGTCGGCGGTATCAACTTTGGCACAGCGTATGCTCCCATCGCCCGTCCGGACCACGATCAGGGATTCCAGCAGACAACGAACCTTCAGTATCAGTTCTCACAAAAGGACTTGCGGGGGCTTTGGCTGGGGTTAACTTGGCGCTTTGACAGCGGTCTGGTGGTGGTCAGCGTTCCAGACTATGCTACCGCCCTGACTCTGACCGGGGACGAACAACATGCAATCGGATTGTATTGCGGCAGCGTATTTGCGACGGTTGCGCAACCGTTGCAGTCCTGCAATTCGCCACAGCGCGGCGCTACCCTCATTCACATCGTACCCGATGGAACCTACAACCCGGATACTAACCCATCCCGGATTAGACCCCGAAACCTGTTCGACGTTGCCCTGGGCGCTGACAGCATCTGGAAGAGAGACCGCTACTCCTTGGGCGGAAAACTGACGGTGGTGAACATGGCGAATAAGGTCGCCCTCTACAATTTTCTCTCCAGTTTTTCGGGAACTCACTTCGTCACGCCAAGGACCATCCAGGCGGAGATCACATTCCATTTCTAGAAGTGCAGGGCGTCGTCAGAATTCCAGTTTCACTTGGGGGATGACCTAGAATATCGAGCGGGAGGAGAATGGCGTGCTTCGTCGGCGTCCTCTGCGCGTGCTGGTCGCATTGAGCGGCGTTGTTCTCGTCACGTATGTCGCCTATCGTGTGATTCCTGTGAACGCCACGACCGTCGGGTTCGCCTATTTGCTGTTGATCTTGATTGTCGCGAGCACGTGGGGCTTCCTTGAAGCTGCCTTGGCCTCAGTCCTAGCCACTCTCGTTTTCAATTTCTTCTTCCTTCCCCCGGTTGGAACATTCACGATCGCCGATCCACAGAATTGGGTCGCTTTGTCTAGCTTTCTGGCAACCTCCTTGATTGCCAGCCGATTGTCCGCAAAGGCTAAGACTAGAGCGTCCGAGGCAGTTGAACGCCAAAGGGATCTCGAGCGCCTTTACACTTTCAGCCGGGACATGTTGCTGATCGACAGAAGCGCTCCCTTTGCCAAACAACTGGTCGAGAAACTGGCAGAAATCTTCGATCTTCAGGCGGCTATATTGTACGAGCGCCATGTGGGGGAATTTCATTGTGTCGGGATCTCGGGACCCGAAGGACTTGAGGACGACCTTCGGCTTGCAGCATTGCCCGAAGGACTCTCTACGAAACAGCGGTCCCCGTACGTGATCGTCGGCGTGCGTCGCGGCTCGGAGCCGGTCGCCAGTATGGCCTTGCGTGGCGCCGTTATGCCGGACTCGGTTCTGCAGGGCGTCGCCAACTTGGTGGCGATCGGCCTCGAACGGGCACGAGCGCAAGATCTGGCCCAGCAGGTCGAGGCTGCGCGGCAGAGTGAACAGCTAAGAACCACGCTGATTGACGCCATGGCTCACGAATTCAAAACGCCACTGACTTTGATCAAAGCTGCAACCACGTCACTGCTGGCGAATCCGGACGTGCCCACCGAAAGCAGGCAGGAACAACTGACGATCGCGGACGAGGAGGCAGAACACCTGCGGGAGTTGATTGACGACGCGATTGAAATGGCGCGCCTCGATACTACCCGCATCGAACTTCATCCGGAGATGGCAAGCCTCGACGATACTCTTCAGGACGTGCTTGCTTCCATGCGGACGGAAATCGATGAGCATCCTGTCCGGGTACTCTCCCGCGGCCCCCTGCCGGCGATGGCTTTCGACAAGCGCCTCATGAAACTAGCCATCCGGCAACTCTTGGATAATGCACTGAAATACACGTCAGCGGAAACCCCAGTCGAAATGGGGGCGCAGGTGAAGGACGGTATGTTGAGTGTGGAGGTCACGGACTACGGTAAAGGCATACCGGCCGACGAGCAGTTGCGGATTTTTGAAAGGTTCTACAGAAGCCCGTCGGTCAAGCCTCAAATACCTGGTTCTGGCCTCGGTCTCAGCATCGCTCATGGCATTGTGCGAGCCCACAACGGCGAATTGACGGTTTCGAGCCGGCCAGGACGGACAACCTTCCGCATTAGCCTGCCAGTGCTCCGACAGGAGGTCGCTTGAGCGCGGGCCGCATCATCGTCGTCGATGACCAGCCGAAGATTCGACGGTTCATGCGCGCAACGTTGGTGGCGGAGGGCTACGAAGTGGACGAAGCGAAGACCGGCGAAGAGGCACTGGAGAGCATACGGGAACTGCGACCGGATCTCGTGGTGCTCGACATGAACATGCCTGGCATGGGAGGTTTGGCCGCATGCAGGGAGATTCGGAGGGACAGCGATATAGCCATCGTTATGCTCACCGTCCGAAATTCCGAAGAGGACAAAGTAGCCGCGCTCGATGCTGGGGCCGATGATTTTGTGACCAAGCCGTTCAGCACTCCGGAGCTTATGGCGCGAATACGCGCCGCCCTCAGGAGAGTGCCCAGTGCTCTGTCTTCGCCCAAGAGAATTCGCGTGGGCGAGATTGTGATCGACTTTGGTGAGCGCACCGTTTCCAGAGAAAGCGTGAGCGTACACCTGACTCCGAAGGAACTGGATCTCCTGCGTTACCTGACGCAGCACGCCAACGAAGCTCTGTCTCATCGTGAACTCCTGCAAGCCGTGTGGGGTCCTGACTACGGGGACCAAGTCGACTACTTGCGCGTCTTTGTCAAGAACTTGCGAAAGAAGATGGAACCCAATCCAGAACATCCTCAGTACATCACAACCGAACCCTGGATTGGCTATCGCCTCAAGGGAAGCGTCGAATCTTTATAAAATCTTCATGCCTTCTCCAGTACTTCTTTAGGTCTTTTAGCCCATCATCAAGGTTGAAGGACTGCTCGAGGAGAACTGGCCCGTGGTCGCATATGTGTTTGTCTTAATCCTGGCCTTGGGAGTTTCATTCCTGCTCTATTGCTTGTGGCACTTCGCGCGCGAGCTTAAACCCCGCAAGTCGACCGCCGGCGCGATTTTCATTTCGTCGAGATGGGGTACCGTTCCAGCCATGCGTACGTCGCGGCTCAAAAGCCAACCGCCTGTCGTTCAGCTACGAAACCAAGGTCGCACCGCCTCCTAATCGGGATCTCCTTTTCGGTAAGCGGTTACTCCACGATTTTTGTGTGAGACTATTCTGCTCACGCACATGATGCCGGTACCTGAGAGCCCGACCCGACGAACCTATCGTGTTCGGGTCGCGCTGTTCCTGCTCGGCACTGTGCTGCTACTTCTCCTCCTCAGCTATCTTTACCAGGGCGTTCAAACTCTCTATGCGCTGGATCGAATCGAAAGCGAGCGAGACCATTGGCAACGCCCTTCTGACGTAATCCAGGCGCTGAATCTCCGCGAAGGCAGTGTCGTCGTGGATTTCGGTTCGGGTGTGGGCTACTTCGCGCTCAAACTCTCTCCTGTCGTGGGTAAGAGCGGCAGCGTCGTAGCGGAGGACATTCGTCGAGAATCCTTGGTCTTTCTTCGAATCAGAGCGTTCGTGCGAAGCCAATCCAACCTCAGAACCATTCGCGGAGAGATTGATGATCCGCAACTCCCCGCAGAATTTGCAGACGCGGTCCTCATCGCGAACACCTATCACGAACTAACAGAACCAAAGCCGATCCTGCGTCACTTGGCCGAATCGTTGAAACCCGGCGGGCGTCTAGTCATCGTCGATCGAGGTCCGCGATCTGGCGCTGCGGAATCTCGTGAAGCGCAGACCGAACATCACGAAGTACGCCCGGATTTGGTCGAAACGGAGATTCGCAATGCAGGTTTTGAGATCATCAGCAGAGAAGATCATTTCATTGACCGCCCAGTGGATGACCACATTTGGTGGCTGATTCTCGCCCGCAAACCATGAGGGGTTCGGCGATCCGTTGATTCAGTTGGCTAGGGAAAGGCCACCAACAGGGACTTTAGAACCGGTCTGGTAAACCCCTATCCCGCACGGCAGGCAGCCTCTATCGTGGCTTTGGCAGCATTCAATGTCGCCTGGGTCTCGCGGGCGATTTTACCTTTTGCGATTAAGTTGAGGAGCTTGGCTTTCAGGGTTGTTGTCGAGTAATAATGGCTGATTTCCACCTTGGTGGACCGAGGGCCGAGTGTTTGGAACGTCGTTTCGACTCTGTAATCGCTGAGAATCTTGCTGATACCGAATGTATCCTCCGGCAACACAGTGACGATCTTCTGCAGCGGGATAATTTCGATGTCCTTCTCGATGCAGGTGTGCTTCCCGCCGGAAAGATGACATTGATAGGACGCTCCTGGTTCGCGGAGGGACATGCCAGAAAGAAGATCAACCTTGACCACGCGAGGATGGAACTCCGGGATCTTCGTGAGATCTATGCTGAACGACCACACCGCTTCCAAAGGCGCGTTGATGCTGACTTCCTGCCTGGATCGGAACGGTGGCTGCAAATCTTGCCTCCAAATTAATTGGTGAGCTTTTCGTTTAAAGTCACCCGGACGCGACTAATTTGGTCCTCACAAGTAGCGCACAACTATTTATGCGCTGTTGAGCTCTCATTCCTGTCACGGCCCGGTTTTGCTGGTGGACAGACTCACACCGAACGGTCGCGCATTTCCCAAGGAATTCCCCGCCTTCGGACTCAAGCGATTATTGTCTATTAGCGGAATTTCACCGCATTGTTGGATACGCTACATACTGTATTCGGTTTGTGCCCGGTTAGTTCTGCCTGCAACGTAGCGGTCTTTTTCGCGGTACGGATTACGGTACGTAGATCTTTCAGCTTGTACGGACTAGAAAGGACTTACGGGGCCGCCCGCCTCTTGCAAGTCGTTGAATTTGCTTATCGTGGTTGTTCTTTCACGGCGATACTTCAAATCCGCAACGCCCTACTTCGATCGTAAAGTTTCTCGGGCCGCCCAGACCAGCACCGACAACTCCTCTCGCAAGCCTCGTTTCACGAGAGCCCGAATCTGGAAACATTGTCTCAGGTGTGTTGACCGTGTGAACGCAAAAGATAACTTGGGCCAGTATCAGGCTCGGACGGTTGGTGGTTTAGCCGAACTCCATGGTTCGGATCGGACGAAGAGGCCGGCATGGGAATGGAATGGCGGATTGTGATGTTGTCCCCGCCTACGAGGATCTCCTGCACCAGCAGCCGTAGGACTCTCTGACGCTCTGCCACTTCCAGGACGTTGCCTCTGGCGCGCAGTCGTGTGCGGAACTCGGCGAGGCTTTCCACCAGACGAAGATTACGGGTTGGGTCGACAGCCGTCATTTCCAGCGATTGCAATTCCGCTTCGTTTGCCCGCTGCTGCTTGCGCAGTTCCGGCATGCGGCTGCGGAGCTCTTCTAACGTGATCAGGTCCTCCTGGTACCCGGTCAGCAGCCGCTCCATACTCTTGGTCAGGCGCGCTTGGTCGCGGCGGAGCGCGTCTTCGCGCCGCTTCAGGGGATCGGTGGTTTGG
>Ga0187803_10001197_pt1 | contig 10186 bp, 10 predicted proteins | sample NC_wetland_sal_i_2_FD_132425 | JGI IMG/M metagenome (GOLD analysis project Ga0187803, IMG submission 132425) | Wetland sediment microbial communities from Neuse River Estuary, North Carolina, USA - Control_3 | ecosystem: Environmental > Aquatic > Freshwater > Wetlands > Sediment | place: USA...
GCCCCCGCGCAGGGTTCCTCCCCGAGGTCGAACGCGATAGCGCCCTTCAACCCTAGCAAAGCTCAGCTGACTTCACCAGGCCAGCAGGTGTCAGGAGCTGTCTCCGGCCTCGGCACAGTTGAGATGCTGGTTATTGGTGCAGCAGCGGCAACTTTGGTCGGAGTTGGCTTGGTCCTGGCACTCGCCAGGAGGAAGCAAACCCAGAACGCCCGCCCTTGAGGAGGGCGGGCTTACCTCGTTTTCACATTCGCTCAAGGCTCGGTCACAAGAGAATAGAAACTGAATCACAGCGCCCCGACGGGCCCGCAGAGAACAAGTTCAGAATGAACTCCATTAATCTAAAGAAGCTTGGTTCGAGCTAATCATGCTCCTGGTTCGTGCGGTCGCCGGACTTCCGACCAATTATTTGGTCGGAAATTCGCCCATCTCCCTCCTTTTCCGTAACCATCCGTAACGAATTTATCGATGAGACAAGGAACTTCCATAGTCAGTTTGTCCCAGGGGCAGCGGAGGCTGGCCGCAATAATGTTCGCCGACATCGTGGGCTACACTTCACTGGCCCAGAAGAACGAGGCACTCGCAATGCAAGTCCTCGGTGAAGAGAGGAGATTGCTAAGGGCGGCGTTCGCACAGCACGGAGGGGTGGAAATCAAGACGATTGGAGACGCCTTCCTTGTGGAATTCTCAAGCGCCTTGGAGGCAGTTAGGTGTGCGGTCGCGATGCAAAGCGCCCTCAGGTATAGGGACGTCATCTCCACATCCCCTGAATCGATTCAGGTCAGAATCGGAATTCACGCCGGAGATGTCATCCATTCGGAGAACGATATCTTGGGCGACGCGGTTAATATCGCATCCCGCATAGAACCACTTGCCGAGCCCGGCGGAATCTGCGTCTCGGAGCAGGTCTATCACGATATCCGCAACAAGCTTGAGAACCCACTAGTCAGTCTAGGGGAAGTCCAACTCAAGAACGTGGAGCTTCCGATGGAGATCTTCAGGGTGGTCGTCACTCCGTGGGAAAAGGAGTCCATAGCCACTCCGACGGTCACGGTTCCTCACAGCTCCTCATTTGATGTGCACCGCGTAGCCATACTTCCGATGACCAACATGTCAGGTGAGTTGGACGAGTACTTCTCCGACGGAATGACTGAGGAACTGATCTCAACTGTTTGTACGATAAGCGGTTTGAGAGTGATATCTAGGACCTCGGCGATGAAGTACAAGAACACTGCCAAGAGCCTACCAGAGATAGGGAAGGAACTGAACGCGGGTTCAATCCTTGAAGGAAGTGTGCGCAAGGCTGGCGATAGGGTCAGGATAACCGTCCAGCTCATAGACGTCAGGACCGACGAGCGTGTTTGGTCTCAAGTTTACGACAGGAGCCTCGAGGACGTGTTTGCGATTCAGAGCGATATCGCAAAGCAGGTTTCGGAAGCACTGAAGGTGAACCTCCTCACAGCAGAGAAGCAGTTAATCGAGAAGATGCCCACGAGGGACGCTAACGCGCACGACCTCTACCTCAAGGGACGTTATCATTGGCGCAGGGGCACCGAAGAGGAACTGCGCAGCGCCATCAGACACTTCGAACGAGCGATCGAGATTGACCCGAAGTATGCCTCAGCATACGTAGGTCTCGCAGACTGCTACATCGGCCTCTGTGACGAAGGCTGTCTGGAGGCGAAGGAAGCATATCTGAAAATCGAACCACTTGTGAGGAAGGCCCTAGAACTTGATGACAAGCTTCCGGAGGCCCATGCCACCATGGCGCTTCTGCTGCAAGACTACCAATGGAATTGGGACGGAGCGGAGAAGGGGTTCAGGCGGGCGGTTGAGCTGAACCCGAACTGGTCAATTGTTTGCCAATCATACGGAGTTCACCTCGCGCTCAGAGGCCGTTTCTTGCAGGCAATAACTGAAATCAAGAGAGCAGAAGAACTAGATCCATACTCGATTGACATACACGATTGCGCTGCGGAAATCTACAGGTGCGCGAACAATTCCGAATCCGCAATCGAGGAATGTACCAGAATGCTGGAGCTTGACCCGAATTTTGTCCCTGCTTTCGTCAAACTGGGCAAGACATACCTACAGAAATCGATGTTCGAGGAGGGACTGAATGCAATGGAGAGAGCGTCCGAGTTATCGCATGGAGGGCTGCTGGTGAAATCGTGGCTGGCGTATGCATATGGCGTCGTGGGAAGAAAGGATGAGGCAAGAGCAATGATCTCAGAGTTGGAGCAGAATTCTGCGAGTAGGTATGTTTCTCCTTACAACCTTGCAATCGCATACGCAGGTCTCAAGGATGTCGATGCGACGATTGAATGGCTTCTCAAGGCCTACGGTCAGCGCACAAGCACAATAGTCCACATCAAGGCAGATCCGATATTCGATTTCTTACGCTCTGATTCGAGGTTCGTTGAGCTTCAAAGGAAGATTGGGTTCATAGAAGCCTAGATTGCTCGTGGCACCCTGGTTACCGAATGGACGCCATGAAATCGAATGTAATCTGATGAGCCCGACACGAAATTTCTGTGCGGTCGCCGGGATTTCCACCAGAGTTACGGGATTTCAACCCAAACTCAACTTTGGCGTTTGATATTCTGAACGGAAACCAGCTTTCCATGCCCCTATCATAGACAACGTCCTCAGGAGTCATGCTGCTTGCATCTCTCCTTCTCCTCCACCTCCAACGTAGTCTCGTTTGATCATCTCTGCAAGCTTCGTAAACGGGATTGACGGATAGTTTCTGCGTGATTCTGTTGCATCAAATGTCATGTCAGTCGTGTCCGTAATGATGGCGGCCTGGATCTGCCGCGCAAGAGTGGGGTTCACCGGACGCACAATCACTGACATTAGGCGCATCATTGGCAGGGGAACATGGCTCGCCTTGCCTATTTTACCAGTTACAGCCTGGAATGTCCGCACGAACTGATTCAGGCTCAGGTTTTCAGGTCCGCCCACCTCTACCATTTCGCCCCGCATTGCCGGGTCGGTGACGGCAAGCCCGACGAACTGCGCGACGTCCTGCCCGGAAACGAAGTTGATGGGATTTTCGCCCCTTCCGAAGATTCGCGTTTTTCCGGTCTTGAGAAGAGGTTCTCCAATCAGGGCTGCCATCGTCTCCATGGAGATTGTCGGTCTGATGATGGTCCAGGCCAGCCGACTCCTTGTCAGCTCCTGTTCGGCCAAGTACTTCATGCGGTATAGCTCGACTGGATGGACTTTGGCCGCGCCATGAATGGAGACAAGGATGAAGTGCTCGACTCCGCCAGCCTGAGCGGCCTCAATCAGGTTGCTGTTTCCCTTCCAGTCCACCGTACGAGGGTTGACTCCCCGCATTCCAAACCCCGAGATTGCCGATATCACTGTACTAACGCCAAACATGCTCCGTTTTACATCGCCGAGATCCCGCACATCGCCTCCCACGACCTCGACGAGTTCGTTTCTTAGGTTCTGAGCACGTTCCGGATCCCGTGTGATGATTCGCACAGCCTGTCCCCGAGAAACAAGTAGTCGCACTATGCGTGGTCCGAGAAAGCCAGTCCCACCGGCAATCAGAATCATCTGTTTGGATCCTCTGGTCAAGAGGTGTGTATCAAGGGCATCGACGCCACCCGTTCGACTTCGCTCTTTGCGTCCTCTAGCACGGGGAAATCTTGATGGGCCAAGAGTAGTTTGTCGAAATTGAACTGGGCAAGCCTCCTCACTGAGATCGCCGCAGCCACCGGGTCTATCGATATCCACGGAGGAGGCAAGAACAAGCCATTGACTCCCATCACGGACTTGAGAAGACAATCGCCTCCAATGATGGTCCTTTCCTCTTCCGAGAAGAGAGAGATGTGGCCGGGCGTGTGTCCCGGAGTGTGGATTACCTTCAGCCTTCCCACAGAATCGCCATCTCTCAACTTTCGATCGACTGTTACTGGTTCTGGGTCGAGATTTCCAAATTTCTTCGCAGCTTCCTCCATTGTCATCCCAGACTTCGCGAACAGATTTTGAAGCATCTGCGGCGTAGGTGGACCGTGGTAAGGAGGGTCCTTCCTCAGATAGTCTGCCTCGGCCCAGTGGGAGTAGATCTCTGCCCCTGAGATCTTCCTCACCTCATTAGCAGCCAGAATGTGATCGGCGTGGACGTGAGTCAGGATTAGGCGCTTGACGTCCCCGAGGTCATGGCCTTCGTCTCTGAACCCAATTTCGAGCTTGGGAACTTGTGCGGGGAAGCATGTATCGACCAGCGTGAGGTCGTGCGGTCCCTCCTCCACGAAATGAACGAAGAGACTTGCGCCTTGGAGATGATCCAACCCCTCGATAGAATGAATACTCCTAGTGATCTTCAAGTTCGAACCCGCCTGTCTCGATAGATTCTTCTCCGAGCAATCTCGAGTCAAGGGGACATGGTTGCAAGACGTATTATTGGTTCCTTGATTTTGAATAAGCAAAACGGAAGCCAAGGATAAATACGAACTGAAGCATCAGAAGAAGAGCAAGACTTGGAGACCCACTGCGTTGGACGAGCTTGATGTGAGAATCTTCCGAGCACTAATCACCGACAAAATGAGTGCCCCCTTTTCCACCCAAATCAAGACCTCTCTCAGGGAGATCGCTAGGAAACTGGAAGTCGATGATGTGACGGTAAGGAACCGCTTCAGGAGGTTCCAAGAGAAGGATTTCTTGTCTGGTTGGAGACTCATTCCGAACCCGAGCCTCTTCGGTTACAGGATGACGATGCTTCTCGTGGACATGGCACCAAAGTCCCCAAAAGATGACATGATCAGGAAACTGAAGCTCGTCCACGGAATAGTCGTGATACTGAATTTCCATGGGGATTCCTTGGGTATCATTCTATTCTTTGGCAGCGACCAATCATTGACCCGAACCATTGAGTTGATCTCTCGGATTACGAACGCAGAAAACATCACCAAGGTACGCACGTTCTTTCCTCAATGCGAATCCAAGCGCTTGACCGAGACGGACTGGGCAATCATCCGAAACATGGAGGAGAACGCCCTGAAATCGCACGTAAAGGTGGCACAGGAGCTCGGGTTCACGACCAGGACAGTGAGGAATAGACTCCAGAAATTGGAGAGGGAAAAAGCGTTGATGATTCCACCAAGGGTGAACATAGCAGCAACCGACGGAATGATCTCCGTGATTCTTTTCTATTCATACACCAGTAACGAAGTAAAAAGATCAGTCGATCAATCGATGCTCTCACATTTTGAAGGAAACTATCTATGGCCCCGACTGACCGATCCTGAAGTTGCCTATTTGGTCTTGGTTATTCCAAACATGGCGCTTGCAAAGCAAATCCTCGACTGGGCGAAGGAGCAGCCCGGCGTTGCGAGAGCAAGAGTCGAAGTCACCGTTGAGGTCATAGACCTCTGGGACAAAGCGAGCGATCTCTTCATCGCTCCCACGTCGCCCCTTTCGCCCAAGATTCCGAGCTAGCAAGTAGGGTTGGAAATATTCTGCAAAATGACACGAGGGAAATCGAACAAACGAAGCCGATCTTCTGGCATCCTGAAAGTCTCGTTCCGTTCTCCTAAATTACAGCAGTCGTTGTGCTCGCTCCCAACGCTACCTAAACTCCCGTAACCACAATCGTGCCCTTCATCCACGGGTGAATCGTGCAATAATACTGAAAGGTCCCAGCTCGGGTGAAGGTGAAAGAGAACGTGGCCCCACTGGCCATATCCTCTGAGCTGAACAGCCCGGTAGTGCTAGTCACTGTGTGAATCGCAGAATCCCGGTTCACCCACGTGACGGTCTGCCCCACTGTGGCCGCGAAGTTTGGTGGGGAATAGAAGTTGGGGTTGGACGAGGAAGATGCCCCTAGAGCAATGGTAACGTCGGCGGGGCCGCCGGCTGACGCCAGCAGGTGGGACTCGGTGGTCGCAGCAAAACCACCGACAACCAGTCCGCCAATCAAGACTCCGAGCGCCACAAATGTCAGGACGCTCGCCCTCGCGACTTGGCCGGAGATGAGTTGTGGCCTTCTTGATGCGTAGAATCCGTAGAAACCGTAGAGAATTGCCGTGGCCAGAGCCACATAGTACGGGAAGAATAAGGCGAAATTCTCGTTCCCACTAAGCGTCGGGTTCTGTAGAATAGAAACGACCCCCGGGGCCGCAGGGGCGGCCGAAAGCACTCCAATGCTTGCCAAAGAAAGGATGCCCGCACCCAAGTACGCCCAGTGTTTCTTGCGCCAACATCCGTACCCGAGGGCCGCAAAGAGCAGCGTGAAGGCGAGCTCCAAGACCAAGACAGGAAGCACTCCGGCGATTACTCCGACCACGATTACTCCATACGCATTGACAAGTGCCGCGTACGCTACAGCGACTACGAGAACCCGGCTGACCGTTGTTGAGAGTCCGGAGGCAGCGTTCCCCATGCCATGCCTAATGTGAAACTCCGGAGTTAATCCCGCGTCGAGCGTGAACAGCCAAAAGTGACAATCTTAAATCGAAACGTGCAAATCGAGATTCCGGGACCGACAGATTGGACACTCTCGACTTCAGGATTCTGAGAGAGATGATTTCAGGCGACCCCTCCGGTTTCCTCTTCGACCCCAGAATCTCGCTCCGTCGATTGGCGAGAAGGCTGGGAGTCGACAAAGACACGGTGAGCAACAGGATGAAGAAGCTCCGTGACACAGGCTTCATGCTAGGGTGGGTGGCTTTCGCCAATCCGAGCCTCTTTGGTTTGAAGGAGGCCCGGCTACGGTTCGACGTCCCCCCTCGCTCAGCCAAAGATGATCTGGTGCGCAAGCTCAGACTGATTCCCGGGGTTACCACAATAGCAAGCCTGTACGGAGACTCGATGAATGTCGGCCTGTTCTATGAGAGCGAGGAGTCTATGAAGAGATCTACCGAGCTGATTTCTAGGATTTCGAACGCGGAAGACATGCTCCGCTTCGATAACGTCTTTCCTGAATGTAGAATAAAGCTATCAAGTACGGACCGGGACATTATCAGAAGCCTGCAAAAGAACCCTCGGAAGCCCTACAACCAGGTTTCAAGAGAGCTCGGTCTGTCGACCAGGACGATAAAGAGGAGGCTCGAAAGACTCGCCAAGGGGAGGGCCATTGTCGTTGTTGCGGCCGTAGACTCCAGGGCGATTGACGGAACACTCGTGAGCCTGCTTGTCTTCTACTCAAATCCTGAGCACAGAGAAGAGATGAATGAAAGAATGCTCTCCTATCTAGACGACTGTGTATTCAGGGCCGAGCTCACTGCCGAAGACCACGGATTCTTCAACCTGATCGTCTCGAACATTGCCAGAGTCCAAGAGATCTCGCAATGGATGAGAGATCAACAGGGCATCTCTAGCTACCGTGTGGATCTCGTCGATGAATTCATTCAGCTCCCCAAGGCCCTGGGTGAATTATTGGAGAGGAACAAGCCGCAAATACAGATGCCCGCGTAACACCATCGCCAAGTCATGATATCTTGACCCGCTGGCAATCGCGCGATTTTTTGAAAACACCCGCTCTCCGGACTTCGGCACCCATCAGAGCTCTCAAAGTAGGCAGGATGACTTTTGCTCGAATCAGCTTGGGAGGAGTGAAAACAATGGGTGGTCACCGAGTTTCCCACCTGTATCGCTGCACCTTTCGACCAAAACTCCACTTTAGCATCTAGTCATATGATCGCGGTGAACTACCTTCGCACTGTCAGGAGAGCATGGCCGTACATAGGGTTCATTGCGCCTCTGCAGAGAACACTTGACACAGGCGGCTGCTAGACCTAACGCTTCTATCTCAGATTCCGAGGGCCTCTCTCAGACCCTTGTACCTGTTCCTTATCGTGACCTCTGTCACCTTCGCAGCTTCCGCCACGTCCTTCTGCGTCTTCTGTTCGCCCTCAAGCGTGCAGGCGACGTAAAGCGCCGAGGCCGCCAGCCCCATGGGGTCCTTGCCTGCCGAAATCCCAGTCTGCTTCGCCCTGAACAGAATCTCCCGCGCCCTCCTCTGTGTCTTCTCGGACATCTTCGCCCTCGAGGCTATCCCCGACACGCACTTCGTCGCGTCGGCCACAGGCATCTGGAAGTCCATCTCCCTGTGCAGGAGCCTGTACGACCTCGCGAGGTCCTTCTTCTTGACGTTGCTCACCGCTGCCACGTCCTTCAGCGTCCTCGGTATCTCGCCGTCCCTGCAGGCTGCGTAGAGGGATGCGGCCATCATAGCTGTTATCGACCTTCCCCTCACCAGGTTCCGCTCCAGGGCCTTCCTGTAGAAGTAGGCGGCCTTCTCGGTGACCGACTCGGACACGTTGAGCTTGTCGGCGAATCTTCTCAGCTCGCTGAACGCCTGGCGGAGGTTCCTGTCGGCCGATTCGTGGACCTGGCTCCTCCTGTCCCACGTCCTGAGCCTTTCGACCGTCGTTTTCATGGACCCGGACAGCGACCTCCCCGACGCGTCTTTGTTGAGGGCCCCTATGACTGTGGCCAGCCCCATGTCGTGCATGGCTATCGACGTCGGGACCCCTGTCCTGCTGCGGTCCCCCTTGTCGTCCCCCGCGAATGACCTCCACTCTGGGCCCATGTCCACGATCTTCTCTTTGACCACCAGCCCGCAGTCCGCGCAGTAGTACTCTGACCCCATGCCGTCGAGGACCAGGCTGTTCTTGCCGCATCGGGGGCACTTGCCCGAACTCCTCTCCATTTTCAGGAGCCGCGAGTAGTTAGTGTTGGTTTCCAATTCAAATCAAATACAGAAGTATCCTGTACTTCGAAATTAGGGGCGTTGCCCTTGTATATAAAGGACGGACTTACGTGATTTTGTTCACATCTGCGCGACGAAATTACCTGCCAGATTTCAGCAGTTTCTGGGCACAATCTAGACAGCAATATGTGCCATTTACCATCGTGGCAGCAGCCTGTCGTTGGCAAACTGCGCAAACCCACCTTCCTTCGCTCATTCTATGACACGGTTGCAAGTTCTTTCAGCCTTATAAAAGGAGGTGAGAACGATTAGCGAGAGCGCAGATAACTTAACAGAATCGACTTGCATGTAACAAATGGGGAGGCTTGAAACTCTTCCATGACCGAGAGGGGCGAAGTGTAGTAAGGCAATCGACGATGAGCCTCCCCGTAGAAGTGTCCTGCGACTCCGCTGAGTTTCTACCCAGCTGTCAGGCGCTTTTCGAGGGGCGACCACCACGCTGCTCGAGCGCGTGCTGGTGAGAAGCATGCCTGCGTGTTCGTATAACTGCCCACTTCTTTCTGCGTGCGAATGTCATTGCACGTAAATTGTCTCACGAGTATAAAGGCATTCACGACGACGACAGGACAACCAATCGAATTGGACGCCCGTGAGAGATCGCGCAGGGGAACCAGAGACGTGGCGTCGAACTGGAGAAGAAACAAATCAGAAAATGGGGGTAGACTCCGAACCCGGACAGGGAACGGACTCTAGACCTTCTGCAACAGTGCTGCCAGGATCTCGTTCGGGTTTCTGTACGTTCCCTCGGGGAGCACCTTGGCGACCCACTCCTCGTCCATGTTCCGCCCTTCATGCATTCCTCTGCAGGCGGCGACGACTTGGGCTTTGTTCGCAGGGTAGTTGACGTGGGTCTTGAGGTGTCCGAGTTCCTCCGCTAGGCTATTCATGGCCCTAACCAATTAGGGCCGCGTAGATAAACAATCTCCTAACGTGGTAGAAGTCGCGGTCAGTCCTCCAAAGTGGAAAGCGACCACGCGGAGTCGAAGGCCCCCTTCTCTTACGGAGAGATCAAGAAACGCCTCGAGAATCTGCCGATATGGGTTAGCACCCAGGCGACCAAGCTCGTGGAGTTCGAGCCCGAAATGGTCAAAGATTTAGAAACGTAATGAGGCAATGAGCTTCTGAACCTGGGCCGGCGGGATTCCAACCTGAAGAAGTGAAAACTCAGATTCGCAGTCGGGCGATTTGGTGGCGGACCTGACGGGGCTCGCTGTCAGGTGGATTCGATTTTTCTCCCCGCTTGGATTTCGCAAAAAAACTCAGAGATTGAATTCTCGATCGTTCCATACGGTTACAAGATACCCTGCTCAAGTTGGGCGCACCTGTTAGGGTCTGACGCGTTTTTGGGCCGACCCTGAAATGGTTAATAGCACGTGATTGGCTTTTGTTACATTCGGACCTATATGATGATCGTAGTCCGGATATTTCCGAAGGGCGAGTTGGAGGAGAGTTGGAATAGAGTCC
>Ga0187803_10001198_pt1 | contig 10186 bp, 9 predicted proteins | sample NC_wetland_sal_i_2_FD_132425 | JGI IMG/M metagenome (GOLD analysis project Ga0187803, IMG submission 132425) | Wetland sediment microbial communities from Neuse River Estuary, North Carolina, USA - Control_3 | ecosystem: Environmental > Aquatic > Freshwater > Wetlands > Sediment | place: USA...
ATCTTTGAAAGAAAATGGGAGGGAATATTTTCGGAATAGGCCAACGCAGGCAAATGCACAACGTTCCCACGCGGAAATTCAGCCAGTCGGGTCATGACTCGCAGCGAATAATCGCAAGCTCGCGTCAATTGAAACATAAGCCTCCTTTCCTCCAGTCCATCCTCAATGGCTAATCCTACCACTTAACGGCATCGAAGCCAAACTCTTATACTTAGGGAAATAAGAACGGAATAGTTCTCATTGGGGGGAGGGTCTAATCATGCCTTTACGCGACCGAGAAGAAGGGCGCTGCCCTCCGAAACTGTAAGGGGAAAGCTGGGTCGGCCTTCAGGCAACCCCCCCTTTCACTACGGGGGCCGACCTCACCTGCTAGTCTACTTCATCAGGAAGAAACTCAGGCCCGGACGGGGCCGGGGTCGCCCGAATAGATGCGCCGTTCTGCCAGATAGGTTCGGAGCCCATCTCGCCAATGTTCAAGATCATCCATCCCAAAACGGGCCAGTTTTTCGTGTGAGAGCACCGAGTAGCCCGGCCGTTTTGCCGTCGCCCCGAATTTTTCCGAGGAGGTCGGGGTCAGATTGGCAGACAGCTTCGCCTCCTCGAAGATAGTGCAAGCAAACTCGTACCAGGAACACTCGCCCTTCGCCGTGATATGGACGATACCGTAAAGGGAGTCTGGGGCCCCTGCCGGAGGGATCTCCGCGCGGTGATCGCGCTCATAAAGAATGAGCTCATGAATCTTTCGGGCTGCCTCGGCGGCCCGGGTCGGGGTCAAAACCTGATCATCGACAACGCGGATCGGCTGCTGGTCCCGTTGGAGACGCAACATGAGATCCACAAAATTATAACCTTTACTACTGCGCCTCGCGTCGCCATACAACCCGCAAGTCCGGATGACGAGATGGCGCGGACAGTTGTGCCGCACAAAGAACTCCCCGGCAAGCTTTGAGGTCGCATAGACACTCTGGGGGTTGGGGGCGTCCTCCTCTGTGTACGGTGTTCTCTTTGAGCCGTCAAAGACATAATCAGTGGACGTGTGGACAAATAAGGCCCCATGCTTCCGGCACAGCTGGGCGAGATGACGGACAGCAAACGCATTAATGGCAAACGATTTTTCTTGGGCGTTCTCACATAAATCAACCTGATGATAGGCCGTGGTATTGATGACCACGTCAGGAAAAGCACGCTCAAACAATCGATCCGCTGCCTCAGCGTTCGCCACATCAAGATCTTTGTGTGCAAGTGCAACAACAGTCTCCTCTCTAAATGCGCGCACCAGCTCGCTTCCCAGTTGACCATTGGAACCAATGATAATGACCTTCATGTCGTATCCTTCTTTAGGAGGGCTCAGTTTGAACACCAACAGTCAACACGTTGCGAATCCGAAGAGGGGTATCCGAAAGCCATCCATCGGTTGAGCTCTTCCCCCGATTCTTTCCTGATCGAGTTCTCGATACCCTCGATTCATCCTTGAGGTGACCTGACTCCAAGCTCCGGCGATTCCTATCATATCTGAAGGAGGAGTTATCAGTGAAAAGCGGCGCCTCGGCACAAGCAGCCAGTTCAGTACAATCGCTTCGAGTTCACTACGGTCTGGCATCAAGGAGGTCGCCAGATGGAAAACCACCCGCGCCCCGCAGACCTATGAATCGTAGAACCCACGGATCTGTGCCACGATATATTCTTGCATTGCCTCGGTCAATTCGGGATACATGGGAAGAGCCAGGACTTCTCGTGCAGCCTCCTCGCTGAATGGAAAATCGCCGGTCTTATAACCCAGGAATTTGAAGCACGGCTGCAGATGCAACGGGATGGGATAGTATACCGCCGTGGACACGCCGTGGTTGGAAAGGTGCTTCTGGAGCGCGTCGCGTTGGTCCGCACAAACCACGTATTGATTGAAAACGGACTTTGCGTACGTTTTGATCACCGGGGTCTTGACTCTTGTACCCAGCCCGGCCCCCGCGAAGAGCCTATCATAAGCCTCGGCCCGCGCACACCGGGACGCACTCCACCCATCGAGGTATTTCAACTTGACGCTGAGCACCGCTGCCTGCAGCGCATCCAGACGGCTGTTGTATCCGACGATTTCGTGTAAGTATTTGCTTCGTCCTCCATGGGTCCTGAGCAGCATCACTTGATCTCGAAGTTGGTTGTTGCTTGTGACCACCATCCCACCGTCCCCCAAACCGCCCAGGTTCTTGGAAGGAAAGAAACTGATGCATCCCAAATCGCCCATGGATCCAGCCTTCATCCACCTGCCATCCAGGCAAAACTCAGCGCCAATCGATTGAGCCGCATCCTCAATGACCTTTATACCCCGTCTCTGAGCGATCTCCAGAATGGCTTTCATATCCGCGGGTTGCCCAAATAAATGAACAGGGATGATAGCCTTTGTTCGAGGATTGATCTTCTCTTGAACCAGTCGTGGATCGAGGTTAAATGTCGCCGGGTCGATATCCACGTAAACGGGAGTGGCCCCGGCGTTGAATATCGCGCCGGCGGTCGCAAAGAAGGTAAAGGGTGAAGTAATCACCTCGTCACCCCGCTCAATTCCAATGGCACGCAATCCCAAAAGGAGGGCATCGGTTCCGGAGGCAACGCCTACTGCAAACGAGGTGCTGCAATAGCGCGCCATCTCCTTTTCGAAAGCTTCGACTTTGGGACCCAGAATGAAGCCCTGGGATTCCAGCACTTCATTGATCGCCGTTTGCAACTCCTCACGAAGAGTCGAGTATTGTGCGCGTAAATCCACTGAGGGTATTTTCATCATGGCCGATTGAGTCTCCATTCTGGATGCATTGAAAAATCCTTATCAAAAGTACGGACCCGCTGGAACATGGCGCCCCCCTTGCCGTTGGATCAGTCAGGATGCGATCATACATGCGCCTTTTTCCCCCTCAATGGAGAAGGACGCGCCGTCGAAATTCACCTGACGTGGTTTTATCCCAAGGTCGTTGTACGGCATCGAGAGCGCACGCGTCATTTCTTCTCGATCTCGAACACTAGGTACGCCCACCGCGACTCCGGTACCAGTTTCGAAGCTAACAGGTTCATCGCGTCAAAGAGTTTATGTACTCCTCTCCAACGGCCCAGTTGTGGAAAGCCATAACGATAATGCAGGATCATCCGAAAGAGCGGTAGAGGTTGTTTGAAGCGCAAGGTCGCTGGAAAGGGACCTATCTCGCGGCTGAAGAGTTGCTGCAAAACCCGCGGCGAATTTTGCCGGATTCCAGCTTCCGCTCTCACCAGCAGTGGTTGGACACGCATGACCGGGTTCCTTCCGTTCGGCTCGATAATGACGATCTTCCCGCCCGGGCGGCAGACGCGCGAGATCTCCCTCAACGTGGGTTCCTTGGCCGGCAGATGGTGCAGGACGTCACGACACAAAACCAGATCGAAGGACTCGTCGGAAAACGGCAGGCGGTCCGCATTGGAACAGATAAAACGGCAGCGGGGCAGATGATTTTTCGCAAAAATGAGCTTATTCCAAAAAAGGTCAATTCCAATGCATTGGGTTTCACCTGGACGAAGGAGGAAGAGGTTTCCGCCTTCACCGCATCCCACCTCGAGCAATCGCTGCCCGGCCTGAGGCTGAACCCCGTCCAACAATGTCCTTTCGGTCATGGAATAATACGGGTGAGCCGTTTGATGGAAGAATCTTCTCTCATCGGCCGCTTCGAAGTACCGCATCTGGATCTGAGAGAACTCGTCGGGATGAGTCAATGAAGGCTCCAGCCGCCTCGGACAGTTTCGGGATCAGCCACCCCAAATGAGCATCCCGGCATTTGTTCCCAACGGAGTCTAGTTCATCTTGAATTTTCGAAAAGCCAGGATTGCCATCTTCAAAAGAAGCCACCCGTGGCGAAACCGGCTGATCTTGGTCGCACCGTAGGTCCGCTCATGGTAGCGGATGGGTACTTCCACAATTCTGAGGTTAAGCTTGGCCGCACCAAACAGCAAATCAAAATCGCCAAACGGATCAAACTCTCCAAAGAAGCTTCGATTTGCTGCAATCTTGTCGTAGTTTTCTTTCAAAAGTGCCTTGGTTCCACACAGGGTATCGCGAATACGCTGTCCCAGGATCCAGGTAAAAATCACACTAAAGAACTTGTTTCCCAGCAGGTTTAGAAACCGCATGGCCTGCTTTTCCATCGGATAGACCATTCGCGAGCCGTTGACAAATTCAGCCCGACCGGATGCGACCGGCTCAAAAAACTTGGGCAGGTCTTCCGGGGCCACGGTGAGATCGGCGTCCAGAATCATCAAGACATCACCGGTCGCGGCGGCAAACCCTTTTCGGACCGCGTCCCCCTTGCCTTTGCCCTTTCCCTGGGGAATAAACTTGATATCCTTCTGGTCGCGATGCCGTTCCATGACTTCGTGAATCTTCTCCACGGTGCCATCGGTGGAATTCCCATCGACAAATATGATCTCTGTGTGACGACCCAAGGCGGGAATGCGCTCAATGGCCGCCTCGATGTTTTGAACCTCGTTTCGGCATGGAATGATCACCGAGCTCGACCACTTTGTGTCCGGACCTTCGACCGGCATTTGGCAGCTGCCGACGCTGCACGGAGAAGATCTCACAACGATGTACTCGACCAGGCACAGATGACGCAACAGGGGAAGAGGCGCAGCAAGCTTATTTAAAACCCAGGAGAGGATCGGGACATACACCGGGCACAGCAAGCGAGTGCCGCGTTTCACGGTTTCAAAACCGCTCAGCTCGAGCAGATTGGTCACATCGGCCATGGGCAACCAGTTTTGCAGCGATTGTTTGGTCTTCAAATGTAAATGCTCGCCCAGCTTGAGTAACGGTTCCCAGAGATAATTGTAATAGGTGAGGATGATCCGGGTTTCCCGGGTCACAACGTTATGGAGTCGTTGAAACGCGGCGAGTACATCCTCCAAATCTCCAATAAGGTCCGAAAGAATGACCGCATCAAAGGTTTCATCGAGGGCGAGTTGATGCGCATCCATCAACCGGAAATCCAAGTGCGGGTACTTCCCCCGGGCGATGAGGAGCATTTTTTCACTGAAGTCAATGCCAACGCCCCACCCCGGTGTCACGGCGTTCAGCAAGTCCCCTGTTCCACAACCAATCTCGAGCACGCGGAGCCCCTCCGGGATCGTAAACCGATAGAACCTTTCCATTTCCCGGTAGTAGTAGGCGTTCCGTCGTTTCCAACGGTCTCGAGAGGGGGCGCTCGCATCAAAATACGCCTTCAACCGAGCGGCGCGGGGAGAAGTGGTTATGGGGGAAGCTTCAGGCTCGCTGGAACGCTTGGCGGCCAACGCGCCGGTACCACTCGATGGTGTTTTTGAGTCCATCATCTAAGGAAGTCGATGCCTTGAACCCGAACAGGCGTTCGGCAAGAGATGTTTCCAGCCGGCGGCGAGGCTGGCCATTGGGCCGCGAAGTGTCCCACCGGACCAAACCGGCAAAACCCGTCAACAAGGCGATCTTCTGAACGAGGTCCCGGATCGGGATTTCATATCCAGCGCCGATATTCACGGGCCGTGAATCATTATAGTGCTCGGCGGCCAGGACTACTGCTTCAGCACAATCCTCGACATAAAGGAATTCCCGTGTCGCGCTCCCGTCTCCCCAGCAGACGATCTCCCTGGCTCCACTCTCCACCCCTTCCATGCATTTCCGAATCAGGGCCGGGATAACATGCGAGGTCTCCAAGTCAAAGTGATCACGCGGCCCATACAAATTCACGGGAAGCAAAAAGATCGAGTTGAAACCGTACTCCGCCCGATAAGCCTGCGACTGAACCAGCAACATCTTCTTTGCCAACCCGTACGGGGCATTCGTCTCTTCTGGATAACCGTTCCACAAGTCTTCTTCCCGGAACGGGACCGGGGCAAATTTTGGATAAGCGCAGACGGTGCCGATCGCCACAAACTTTGCGACACCATAAAGACGAGCAGCCTCCATCAGCTCCAAGCCCATGACGAGGTTGTCATACAGGAATTTCCCCGGATGCTGGCGATTCGCCCCGATTCCACCCACTACGGCGGCCAGGTGAATGATCAGGTCCGGATCCGAGCGTTTAAGCGCGCGATGAATGGCCTCGCGATCCCTCAGGTCAAACTCGCGACTCTGGGGGAGGAAGATCTGCCGGCACCCCCGCGCCTGAAGTTTCTCCGTGACGAACGAGCCGAGAAACCCCCCCCCGCCTGTAACCATCACCGATCGGTTCGACCAGAAGTTCATGAAATGAAATTACTGCTCCCTCATCGCGAGCGGCTGTACCCAATCGACACGGCCGATCCATTCGCCCCGATTTTCCGCGTACCACCGGATGGTGTGGCGGATGCCCTCCTCCCACGAAAACTGGGGTCGCCATCCACTCAACCTGTTTAATTTCTCGTATCCGACCAGCAATTCTTCGACGTCACTCGTCCCTGGACGAAAACGTTCCTCCACGATCTGTAACGGTTTGTTCTTCCAATACCCTTCCCGGACACCAATTTCAAAAATCAGGCGAAACCAGTTCTCAATGGAGATGTTTTCCCCCTGTCCGTACGTATAAACCTCACCGGGGTGTCCAAAGAGCGCCACGTGTAAATGACCTTGCACTCCATCTTCGACGTAACAAAAATCCCGCCGAGCCTTAACATACCCGAGTTCGACGACCTCTCGCAGGAGCGCCTGACTGATAATGGTCCCGGTCACGTAACGCGGATTCTGTCGTGGACCATAGTTGTTGAACATTCGTGTCGTGACCCCCGGCAACCGGTAAGCGTCGTAATAGTTCATCGTCAAAAAATCCGAGGCGACTTTGGACGTGGCGTAAATACTCTTCGGGTTCAAAGGCGAACGCTCATGGAGGATCACGCTTCCATTCTCATGAAAATCGTGCTGGTGGATCACAGCTTCATTGATGTTCCCATACTCTTCCGACGTCCCCGCCGTATCGAATTTGAAGATCGGAACGTCGTTGTCGATCACCGACTGCAACAGGTTCAACGTGCCAATCACATTGGAATAGACCGTATCGTAAGGGCGTTCCCAGCTTTCCCCCACATGCGCCTGCGCAGCCAAGTGAAAAATGATGGTTTCTCTGCCATCCTTCAAGTCCCGGATGGCCCGATCCACCGAGTGTTTATCAACGAGATTCCCCCGGTATACCCGGATCCGCTTGCGAAGGTGGTTAATGTTTCGCAGTTCGTGGCTTGAGGTGGCTCGCACGAACACGCGCACATCAGCGCCGTACTCGACCAACTTCTCCGTCAGATGCGATCCAACAAACCCGTCCGCACCGGTGATAAAAGTGGTCCGTCCTTTGTATTCGCTGGCAATGCTATTCATCGAAGGATTTCCGGGCGGGTGCCCGAAGCTTCCGGATACGACGCCTTTACCTGGGCCGACTCATCCCGAGAGAATTCTCCCGCTGATCTGGAACGTCCGCGGCCACCGACATGGTGCATTTTACATAGTTACCTGCCATAAAGCTATTCTTCGTCGTGACCGGAACTGACCGCGGCCCGTTCGCAACCGAGAAAATGTTTGAATGCGGGGCTGCCGGCCGATCGAGGCTCCATGGGCCCTCGAGAGTCCATGGGCCGCGATCTCCACGTTATGAAAATTTCCTGAGCCAGCGGGAGTGGTAAAGCACTTTGAGAAATCGAGAGAGAAAGGCAACAAACTTCCTGGAGTAGGGATACCAGATCAGCTCGCGCCGGAGGCCCAGCCTGTCTTCGAGGACTGTCTGAAGAATGCAGTATTTCCGAATACCGCCTTCTCCGTGCCGGTAACCGATTCCGCTCTCCTTGGTGCCTCCAAATGGAACTTCTGTCACCAGGTAGTCCACGAGGCAGTCATTAATACACACATTTCCGGCCTCCAATCGTCGCGCAAGAGTTCTGGCCTTACGCTGATTGCGGGTCCAGACGCTGGAGTTCAGCCCGTATCTCGACTCATTGGCCCAGCGAAGAGCTTCCTCTTCGTTCTTGACCCGCATGATGGGGATGACTGGACCAAAGGTCTCGTCAGTCATAATCTTCATGGAGTGATCCACATCCACAAGCACCGTTGGCTCATAAAACAATCCGGGCAATTCTGCCTTCCGTTTTCCACCCACCAGGATCTTTGCACCCTTCGCCACCGCATCAGCGACGTGGTCCTCGACGATCGCCAGCTGCCGCGGCATGGTCATTGACCCGATATCTACATTCATATCGGAATCAATTCCTTGACGCAGGACCCGGACCTTTTCGGCCACCTTAGCGATAAAGGCGTCGGCAATCGGTTCCTCGACGTACACCCGTTCCACCGACATGCACACCTGCCCTGAATTCATCAGGGCTCCCCACACAGCTCCATTGGCAGCCCGTTCCAAACTGGCATCGCGAAGTACGATCATTGGATCCTTCCCGCCCAGCTCCAAGGTGACCGGCTTCAACGTTTGAGCGGCTCGTGCCATGACCTTTCTTCCAGTCGCCACGCTCCCGGTGAAAGCAATTTGATCGGCATGGTCAATCAGCGCCTCCCCTGTTTCTCCATATCCGGTCACCACCTGGAACAGGTTTTGGGGCAGGCCCGACTGCTCTGCCAGCCTTTGTGCGAGGAGGGCGGAGAGGGGCGTAAATTCTGAGGGTTTGATCACCACAGCATTCCCCGCCATTAATGCGGGGACCGATTCTCCCATCGTCATCATAAAAGGAAAATTCCATGGAGCGATGATTCCCACCACCCCTCTCGGCAGGTATGCGGTACGGACGCGCTTTGATTTCAGAAGCAGCAAATCCACCGGATGGACGCGCTCGCGCAAAAACTCCTCCGCCCTCTTGGTGTAATAGTCCATCGCGGCACAAACGTACAGGACTTCCGCCGAGAGGGCTTCCATCCTGGTCTTGCCTGTTTCCGCCACAATGGTGTCCACGATCTCGGTCTTGCTGTCGAGGATCACGTCCCTCAGGGTCAATAGATGCCTGGTTCGATCCCGGAATGACAGTTCGCGCCAGCTTTCAAAGGCATGGCGGGCGCGAGCGACAACGATTTTCACCTCGTCGGGTTCAGTGATCGGCACTTCCCTGATTTCTTCCATCGTGGCAGGATTGACGACAGCGAGTGTCTTCCTGTCTTCCCGGATGGACTTCGATTCCCGGTCTAACATCGGAGAATTCATGCACGCCTCCTCAAAGAACCATTCAACCTGAATTCACAAACTTGAACTACAGCCGGAGCATCGAATCTCTTGTGGCGACAAGGATTCGGCCGCTTCCACAGAGTTCATCGAGAAAAGAATTTGTGCCGGCCAGCTTCTTATGGAAGATCGCCCGGACCTTTTAGCAGGGGGGATACCGATGCCGCCCGCGTCCATTTTGGAATTCAGGTTTGAAACGCTTGTGGTGAAACGGGCAGCGAAACGAATGAACGTCGAGGCGGGGTCCGTTCAATCCGAATAATCCAGGCTTCGGGACGGTTCCAGTAAGCGAACCGGACTCTGATGTCCTTCAAGCATAGAGCAGTTCGCTATGTTAGAATCTGCCGAAGCGTCCCTTGAGCATTCAATACTTCGAAAGGCAGGATGTTACTTGAAACGAATTCATGCGTCAACCAAGTCCCCCGTACGTCCCGCCGCTGTGCATATTGTGGTCGTTGGAGCGGGACGCGTCGGACGGACTCTGGGTCGACTCCTCTCCAATCGCGGTTATGTGATCGACGCCGTGGTGTGCCGTTCGCGATCATCGGCCCGAAGGGCCAAGCGATTCACCCGGGCTCAACATTCGACAACTGTCATCTCGAAAAATCTCTTTGCCTCAGCCCATATTGTATTCGTAACACCTCCCGATCGCTTCATTGCAGCCACGGCGGACGCACTGGCCGATCTGGATGTATCATGGAACACTAAGACGGTTTTTCATGCGAGCGGCGCCCTCACTTCTGAAGAATTGGCCTCTCTCCGTCGACGGGGCGCTTGCGTCGCTTCTCTCCATCCGTTGCAGACGTTTCCGACCTCCGCCGAGGGCATCAAAAGGGCCCAAGGGATTTTTTACACTTTTGAGGGCGCACTTCTTGCGGAGCGTCCCGCCCGCCGGCTGGTTCGTGACCTGGGGGGGCACTTCGTGAAGATCCGAGCAAAGGATAAATCGCTCTACCACTGCGCCGGAACCTTTGCTTGCGGCGCCCTCCTGGCCCCCCTCTCGATCGCTTACGCCCTTTATCAAA
>Ga0187803_10001199_pt1 | contig 10167 bp, 7 predicted proteins | sample NC_wetland_sal_i_2_FD_132425 | JGI IMG/M metagenome (GOLD analysis project Ga0187803, IMG submission 132425) | Wetland sediment microbial communities from Neuse River Estuary, North Carolina, USA - Control_3 | ecosystem: Environmental > Aquatic > Freshwater > Wetlands > Sediment | place: USA...
AGAGTCCAAAGTCCAGAAACCCAATTCACAATTCAATGTCTCAGGCTCAAAGTCATCTCTCCCCTGGCGTCTGACTCTTGTCTTGCGCGAGGGCCTCCAGGGAATTGGACTGCGCCTGCTTTTGGACCTCTGGCTCTTAACTTCCTCCTCCCGACTTCCGGCTCCTTGCCCCTGACTGCCGCCATACTTTCTGACACCTAGGACCTAACCCCTATCCCCTGCACTTGTTTATAGCATAGCCCCAAAGCTCTCGCAACATCACGCCCAGTTTTGAGTTGACGGAGCGTGGACGTTCCCTTACCATCGCCTCATCAGGCAATCCATCGAGCCGGGAAACCAGCCTTGAAGTTATCATACAGAATATACATCGTCATCCTTCTCTTGGTGATCGTCCACACGGTTGGCACCTTGGGATTTCATTTCGCTGAAGGATGGAGTTACGGTCGGAGCTTTTACGTCACGGTCATCACTGTGACCACTCTGGGCTATGACGGCATCCTCCAGATCAGCCCGGCAGGCAAATTTATCACGGTGGTCATTGTGGTGTTTGGCATCGCATCGGCAGGTTTTGCGGTGACCAGCCTGGTGCAGTATTTCATCAGTCTTGAAGTTCATACGATATTGGGACGGAGGCGCATGGAAAAGGAAATTCAGCAACTCAAAGATCATTTCATCGTTTGTGGAGCAGGACGCGTGGGCCGGAGAGTCGCCAAGGAGTTCCGAATACACTCCGTGCCTTTTGTCGTGGTCGAACGAGATGAGATCAAAGCGACCCGCATGCGCGAAGAAGGAGCCCTGGTTATCCTCGGGGATTCGACCAAGGAAGTGGTTTTGAAACAGGCGGGGATTGATCGCGCCAAAGGTCTCATCAGCGTCATCACCTCCGATGCCGATAACGTGTACGTGACGCTGACAGCTCGCGGGTTGAGGCAGAACATGCCGATCATTGCCCGAGCCAGCGAAGAAGACGCCGAAGAGAAGTTGCGGCGGGCCGGCGCCACGGAGGTCATCTCCCCTTACATCTTTACCGGACACCGCATCGCCCAGGCCCTGCTGCGACCGAACGTTTATGACTTTCTCGACGTCGCGACCTCGACCATGGGAGCGGAGAAACTGAATTTGGGAATCGAGGAGATCCCGATCAAGAAGGAAAGCACACTTTCGAACCGAACCCTTCAGGATTCGGGGATTCGCCAGGAAATGAATATTATCGTCCTGGCTGTGAAGAAAGCCGCCGGGAATATGGTCTTTAATCCTACCTCAGAAGCGCGCATCGAAGCCGGCGACTGTCTCATTGCGATGGGGGATCCAATCAACTTGAAGAGGCTCGAGATGATTGCCGCAAAGGGATAGGCGGGCAAATTGAAAGGCTGACTTCCACGGATCTTTCTGAAGTGGTGAAGTATCCGAAGAGGCAGGGAATCCTACAGTCGTCAGGATCATCCCCAGTGAGGTTCAATGCGGAGGTTCCGGAGTTTGTAACAATTTGCAAACATCGGGATTGTTGCTTGCATATTCAAACGAGTTTGGTTAAAGTGCGGGCATTCACTCGGACATCGGCCAAATAATTCGAATGAGGAAAACAGCGATGAGAAAGAGTTTCCTTCGGATGGCTGCCGTTCTGGCCGCTCTGATGATCGGGGCAATATCGGCATCGGCTCAAGGGATTTCGCCTCCCACAACTTCTTTTGAGCAGCCTCCTAAGGTGGGCGATTCGGCGCCAGACTTTGCACTGCCTTCCGGTGGCAAGCTCACCCCTATGAAACTGAGTGATCTCCGCGGCAAGAAGAAGGTCCTTTTGGCCTTCTATGTGTTCGATTTTACGGGTGGTTGAACCACAGAGCTCTCTGGGTTCAGAGACAATTACGATAAACTGAAGGCGAAGAATATCGAAGTTTGGGGAATCAGTACGGATACACCTTTTTCACAGGACAAGTTCAAGGAGAGCCTCGGCCTCCCTTTCCCATTGCTGAGTGATATGGAACGAACGGTGGTGAAGGAATACCACATTGCACATGAAATCAATGTTCCCGGCATTCACTCCATCGTCGCCAAAAGGACTTATTTCCTGGTGGGAGCCGATGGGAAAATCCTTTGGGAGAATGTCGAGGGGAAACTCTTGCCGGATCAGCAGGTGATCGATGCGGTGACAAAATTTCCATAGACAGGGCGCGGACAGACAATTCAGCGGCTGGATCTTGGCTTGAATGATGCCATGGCCAGCCGTTTTTCATTTGAGGCAGAGACAATCACAGTGGAATAGAGACGGAGGGAAAGAGGGGAGTCAATATTCGTCTCGTCCGCGCGGGTCCGCTTCCATTCAACGTTCAAATCGGATATCGTCAGCGGTTCCAAACCTGCGGTCGGGCCCGGCGGAGGTAAGCGTGTAGGAGCGGCCGGAATTGGAACGGTAATCGTATTCCGTGGCCCATGGGTCAAAACGCACCGCTCTGGCCATGTAGGCGGGATAAAGAAGATCGACCAGGGGTCCAATGCCTTGGACAGCCGGAAGAGTCCGGGTCTGCTTACGGTACTTGTCGATGGCATTGGCCAGTTCTTCAAAATCGCTCTTGACGCGTCCCAGTCTCACCTGCTGAAGTGCCGCGGCAAAATCCTTGGCGTCCTCCCAGTTTCGATCTCCCAGCCGGACCGATTGAACTTCCCAATCACCCCGGGAATTCTTCTTCATCAGGAAGGCGGTGTGAACATCCGCGACGAGTATGGCTTCGTCTTTTCCATGCTGATCGAATGATGTGACGGTCAAGTCTTTGGGATGCAGATCGGCGATGTGGAGCGACTCAAGACTCTCGGCAAGGGGCTTCTCGTGACGGGCGCCGCAGGAGCAGAGAAATAGCACAGTCACCAGCGCGAAAGAGAATTTAAAGGCCCTGAGCATGGTGGTCTATCTTATCATATCGAGGAATGGAGACGCTTCATGGGTTTCGCCTCGATCAAGTGAGACTTGCAATTTAATGGAATATTTGCGAGGCTTCTATTTTTGTGGTTGGCGATGCAACGCTCCATAAAACTCCTTTGGATTGGACGGAAAGGCAGGATGAGTTTGGGAAAAGTGGGAAGGACAGCGCTGTTTTTCTTATTGTTTGTGGGATGTGGAATGCTGCGGGTTTCTCCTCTTTCGGCCCAGCAGTCGTCGATGATCACCGTCGATGGGGACATTCGCTTATTCACGGTGCTCTCGGCCCTGAATGCGGCGGGGTATCAATTTGGTCCTGCCGTCTATCCCGCTGTGAGCGCTACCCGGCAACAGGTTCGCGAGGCCATCGAGAAAGAATTGCCGGCTGAGCTTCGCGAGAATTTGAAACAGTTTTATGAGTTGCACCACGAAGGGACGGAACGCAGTGTGGAATTGTCCAAGTATGTTTCCCTGGCACTCATGCTGGATCAGCCGCCTAAATTCGGTTTCATTTGGAGCCAGGACAAGCTTCCTCCCGATGTTCTGCCGATCGTGGATTTCGAACCGCTGGTGAAGCAGTTCTATGAAGCGGTCCACATGGAAAGGCTGTGGTCAAAGGCGCAACCCCCCCTGGAACACTACATCGCATCTCAACAGGCTGGGATTCTGCGGACGATCCAGCAAACCGAGGCGTATCTCAGGCTGCCTTCCTCCTCCTATCTGGGAAGGCATTACTTCATCGTGGTGGACGTTCTGGGGACAAGTACGGCAGCCCTGGCGCGCAATTACGGCGAGGATTACTACCTGGTCACTGGCCCGTCGTCGCAAGCGAATTTGGATGAGATCCGACATCAGTTCCTGCACTTTGTGCTTGATCCGCTCAGTCTGAAATTTGCCGATCGTTTCTATCACAAACGGGAACTGATTGATCTGGCCACCAATAACCCCAACCTGGATCCTCAGTTCAAAAAAGACTTCATGCTCTTTGCGATCGAATGCGTGATTCGCGCGGCGGAGTTGCGCATGCGGAAACTCCCCGCGGCGAAGGCTGAGGATGAGTTAACGCTCAATGCCGCTTCAGGCTTTTTCTTGATCCGGCATTTCTACAATCAATTTCAAGAATTCGAGAAGGGAGAGAGGGGAATTCGCGAATCCCTCGGTGACATGGTGGAGTCCGTCGATATGGATGCCACGAAGAAATACGTGGCCTCTTTGGCCCTTGTGTCGGTTCCTCCGACTCCCCCGGCCCCCAAACGCACTCGAACTGAAAGTGAAAAAAAGCTGGACGAAGCGGAAGACCTGATCAGCGAAGAGAAATACGAGGTCGCCAAGAGAATCTTTAAGCAGGTTGCCGACTCTGACGAAACATTGCGGGCGAAGGCGCTTTATGGCATGGGTGTGGCATGCAGTTTGCAACGAAATACCGACGACGCCAAAACCTATTTTGAACTGGCTCTGAACGAAAAGAGCGCCGATACGGCAACCAAAGCCTGGTCGCATATCTGCCTCGGCCGATTGTATGATCTGGCGGGCGAGCGCGAAAATGCTCTCCAGGAATATGCCGCGGCCGTTCAGCTGGGTGACGACACCCGCGGCGCCCTTGCGGCCGCCAAACAAGGCTTGGAAAAACCCTATGGGGCAAAACCGAAACCAGAAAAATAGGGGCAGACCTAAAATCCTCCGTTGTACAGTGCGGTCTAGCTTGAGATCAGGTGAACTGCTGGGCCGTAATAAGAGGGCGTAGGCCCCGGTCTGAACGGGGATGGGCCGGGTAAAGTGATTCGCTCGGATAGTCGTCATCCGTTTTGTGGTAGAACGGTCTTTGCGGTCTGAAGGGAAAAGCCCGCGATCCCTACGCTGCCGCGGGCGGGATCACGGTTACCAAAGCATGCGCGACCTGGCATTTACAGGACCGCGTATGTCGCTGTATTTGAACCCTCCCCAAAATTCGAAACACAGATTCTGTTGGTACTGTCTCGTTGCGTTGTGACACCTGTCGTGGGGATCGCGATTGATCAGTCGAAACCTTTTGACTTTCGCCCGTCTAGTGTCCAGAATTAGATCTTACAACCGGGGCTGTAGAGGCTTCAGCGCCGGAGATGGTCCCCCAAGAGTCGCCGCTCTGGGCTCGCTCACCTCACTTCAGCCATTGATCCCCGTAGTGGACCACGAATCCCTTTCAACCCTGCCATGACTCGAACCGCCGTGTGACTTTTAAAGAAGCCCTAAGAGAAGGTGAGGCTCGTGTTTTTATCTCTACCTGGGACCAATAAACTCTGCACCGCTCGGCACATGTCTTGGCTGAGGGATTGCTCCAATTCACTGAGGTGCCTGCTCATGGAGGCGGATCCCTATGAGGCAGGGAACTTTTCCTCGTTCGGCAGTGAGCGTGATCAGGGGGTATCTCCACTGTCAATTCCGGTGCTCAACCTATTAGGCTGGAATTCTCTGGGAGAAAGCCGCGTCTGAAAGACGGTTTCTCTATTCTCCTCCGAGGCCTCAGGTGTCATACACCTTGGGCCATCCTCTGGACAAGGGAATACAACCGTGAGCGTCTCCTAGAAGATTCCAGAGGGAGGAGAGAGATTTTCTTCTTGACGGAGAGCGATGGTGAATCTTCACGAATTGTGTATTCATCGAATTGGGCCGATTCTTTTGAGCCCCTTGTGATTGTCCTTCTGGGTTCAAGGCTCTCGGGCTCTACTGGAGTTTTGCAGACGGCAGATTGCGTTGAATTCAGAGGATTTGAAACTGGCGACAGAGGATAGTTGTGGGAACTCAATCAAGACTCGTAGGACAATTCAACCGAGACGGAGCCAAGCTACGGCCCGGGCTGTTAAAGATTCAACGGCTCGTCGTGGCGATCGTTTTCTCTGCTGTAACTTCTTTCGCTGGATACAGGGATCAACCGGCTGTCAATCTGTGGACAACGGGTGGACCCTATGGTGGAACTGTTGGCCGATTGGCCATCGATCCAACGAATTCCAACATTATTTATGCTGCCGCTTTTCCAGCCGGCTTATACAAGAGCCTCGATGCTGGCGCCTCCTGGAGACCAATCAATACCGGTATTTCGCCTCCTCCCGAGGTGTCCGACATTGTCTTTGATCCAAGAACCTCGAGCACAATTTACCTGGCTTCTGACGGCCCCTTGTTTAAAAGCATGGATGGCGGCCAGAGCTGGACCAGTTTGGCTTTGGTCTCAAGCCTTCCAGCCTCAATTTCGCATATTGCCATCGATCCCACAAACCCGACGACAATGTACGGTGTCGGGGCAGTGGTTGGGACGATTCACGGTCAACCACCCAGCGCGGCTGTTTCGAAAAGCATTGATGGAGGCGTAACCTGGAGGCTGATAAAGAATGATGCCCCCGCCCTCTTCGCCCAAGCGGTGGCAATCGATCCTGCCAACCCCGCCACGGTCTATGTTGGGTTCTCAGATGGAGCGGGGGTTTACAAAACAACTGATGGCGGAGCAACCTGGAATCAGGTCAACCAGGGATTGGGTGTTGCCTCGATTGCAGGCCTGGCCTTCGACCCAATTAGCCCCGGCACGTTGTATGCAAATGCCACGACTGCCTTCTGCGTGAGTACCAAAGGGGGTGCCAGCTGGACTTCCATCGGTCCTCCCTTAACGAACTTTGCCCAGTTCACCGACGTGGCAATTACCCCGGATGCCATTTATCTCGGATGCAGTCCCGATGGAGTTTTCAAGAGTTCCAACCGCGGGACGAGTTGGGTGAACATTGGATTCAATGGTTTTGCAATAAACTCCTTGGTAGCGGACTCGGCGGACGACGTTTACGTGGGTCCCGGCGGCACAGGGGTGTTCAAGAGCGTGGATGGCGGAGGAACCTGGAACAGTGCAAGTATAGGAATTACCGACATTGCTCTCGCTGCACTGGCCGTTGATCGCAGGGGATTCGTTTATTCCACATCCCCTTCCAGCACAATTTATAAGAGCATGGACAACGCCCAAAGTTGGGTATCGCTTGATGCTGCCCCTTCTCAACTAAACGAGACCTTAGCCATCGATCCAGTCAACCCCGCGGTCATTTATTTGGGCCGCGTGGACTCGGATCATCCTGTGAGCCTTTACAAGAGTATGGACGCTGGAAATACTTGGGTTCCCTCGGCCTCAGGGCTGGGAAATCAGTTGGTTTGGTCGCTGGTTATCGATCCGATGACACCAAACACTGTTTATGCAGGGACCGGAGGCGGCGTTTACAAGAGCACGGACGCAGGAGCGACCTGGGTGGCTGCGAGCTTGGGGATGCCGACAAGTATTGTCTTGGCTCTGGCGATTGACCCCACTGACCCATCGATTCTTTATGCGGTAACTCCCTTGAATGGCTTGGTCAAGAGCACCAACAATGGGAATAGCTGGGCCGCTGTTAACGCTGTGTTCCCGCCACCTCCGAGTGGAGTGGCTTTCGGTATCAGCGCTGTAATTCTGGATCCAAACCATCCGGGCACAATTTATGTCGACAGCAGCAGTGGGGTTCTTAAAAGCATCGATGGGGGGGGCAGTTGGACGGCCATCAACGCAGGGTTGCCAAGTCTTGACTTAACAGCCATTGCCATGGATCCCTCTCCTTCGGGAACTCTTTACGTGGCCCCTTTGAACAGTGGCGTCTATTTCAGCACTGATAACGGTGCAACCTGGAACTCTTTGAACAGCGGCTTGGGGAATCTCAATGTTAATGCGTTAGCCGTAAATCCCCTTTGCCCGGGAACCGTTTTTGCGGCCACCCAAGGCGGAATATACGTGTTTTCATCCACTGCGTGTGGTCGCACTGAGCTCAACTTCAATGTCCCTGGTGGCGCCGCGATCGCCACCACCACTGTCGGAGCTGGTGGTTTGGTGCGCACTGGATACGCCTCTGTGACGACGAACTCAGGGATGCCATCTGATGCCGTTGCCGTTTTCAGCTTGACCCAAAACGGGGTTGTGGTCAGTGAAGCTGGAGTTCCGGCCTCGCCCCCCACACCATCGGTGCGAATCCTGATTGATTATCGCCCCTCTGGCTCATCCAAGGCTGGATTTCTAGGTTCGGGTTCGGTGAGTGTCGATACTGGACTGGCTGTTGTTAATGCGGGGGTCGAGAGCGCAACCATCACCTTTCTTCTTCTGGATCCGTCAGGTGTCGAGATGGCAAGAGGCCATGGCACGCTGAATCCGGGTGCCCATCGAGCGCTGTTTATTGACCAACTGAATCAATTGGCGCCGGACTTCGTTTTGCCGCCGAATCTTGGATTGGCCGTGGAATTTGCCTCTCTCGAAATTCAAAGCGATCAACCCTTGTCGATGGTGGCTCTTCGGTTGTCAACCAATCAACGAGGGGAGACGTTGATCACCACTACACCCATCGCCGATTTGACCCAGACCCCAAGTTCAGCGCCCCTGTTCTTTCCACAATTGGCGGACGGAGGGGGATATACGACCAGCCTGTTTTTCTTAAACACGTCAAAAACCCTGGAGACAGGAACAATCAAGGTTTTCGCCGACAACGGCACACCGATGTCGATTACTCCCACGGGCGTTTCAACAGGGCCCGCGTCATTGTTTTCGTATGCGATCCCTCCAGGGGGAGTGTATGTCCTGCACAGCAACGGGTCCCCGGAAGTCGTCAACGTGGGCTCAACTGAAGTGATCCCCGACACGGGAATGCAAACCCCGGTGGGCGCCGGCGTCTTCAGCTTGATGCAAGGTGGAATCCTGGTCACGGAGTCGGGAATCCCTTCGTCCATTCCAACCACTCACGCCAGGATTTATGTGGATGAATCGGGCGGCCACGATACCGGATTGGCAATCGCTTCTGCCAGCGGCTCTCCAATGAATATCGCGGTGAGTGCTTATCGCTCCGACGGAGTCACCCAGGTTGGAACCGGATCTGTCAGCCTGGACGGCCACGGTCATGTGGCCCGGTTCGCCAATCAGATAATCCCCGGAGGATTGCCCGCCGGATTCACCGGGGTGCTCGATATCGACTCATCAATATTGTTTTCGTCCTCCCCTTTCGTTGCGCTGACTCTGCGGTCACTGACAAATTCCCGAGGGGATTTCTTGCTGACGACATTTCCGATCGCTGATTTCAATCAAGCGCCTCCCGCGCCGATTGTCTTTCCGCAGATCGCCGATGGGGGAGGCTATCAAACACAGTTCATTTTTCTGGGCATTAACGGCAGCGCATCGAATATGACACTCAACTTTTTCGGTGACAATGGATCAGCACTGGCGGTGGGGAAGTCAGCTCAGTTGGAGATCAAGAAATGACCAGTTCGCTGCCGGAGGCGCCGAGCTGGTCCACTTTATTTGACTTCTATTCGCTTTCTCCCTAACATACGCGCGATGCTTTGGAAGGTTTTGCTGCAATCCTTTGACGCGCTGATCCGGTCAATCAAAGTCATCTTCCACCAGTTGACGGGCCTTTTCTTCTTATTTCTGGGTCTCAGCGCTGCATATGCCACATGGCGGGAATACCTGCGCTTGACTCCGGAGGCCCCTTCCTCCGCGGTCCGGCTGTACACGACTGCTGGTTTTGCAGTGCTTTTGCTGGGCTTCGCGTTGACCTCTTTTCTGCGCGCCTGGTCTGTCCGTCGGAAGGATTAAAACCTCACGCGCAGTATAGCCCTGCCGGATCCCGAGAACGCGGGCAGAGGAGTCCTCCAAACCCGGCGATTAAAACCAATCCGCGGGCATCATCATGAGCGAACGAAAACCCAAGTTTGAAACCACCTCCCACATCGAGCTGAAACGTTTTTGCACGGAGAAGGACCTATCCGGATTTGACCCTCGGCAGTCGCTCGGTGATCCCGGCGAATTTCCCTTTACCCGGGGAATCCAGCCGGACATGTATCGCGGGCGCTTGTGGACGATTCGCCAGTATGCCGGGTTCGGTTCGGCCGCTGAATCGAACCGCCGGTACAAGTTTCTCCTCTCGCAAGGGCAGATGGGACTCTCGGTGGCGTTTGATCTCCCGACACAGATCGGCTTGGATTCGGATCACCCGCTGGCTTCCGGAGAAGTCGGCAAGGTGGGAGTCGCGATTGATTCGCTGCGGGACATGGAAACACTCTTTGATGGCATTCCACTCGACAAAGTCTCCACCTCGATGACCATTAATTCTACCGCTGCGATTCTGCTGGCCCTGTATATCGCTGTGGCCAGGAAACAGGAGGTCGCGCCCGAAAAACTGTCGGGAACGGTGCAGAATGACATCCTGAAGGAATATATTGCCCGCGGAACTTAC
>Ga0187803_10001200_pt1 | contig 10166 bp, 11 predicted proteins | sample NC_wetland_sal_i_2_FD_132425 | JGI IMG/M metagenome (GOLD analysis project Ga0187803, IMG submission 132425) | Wetland sediment microbial communities from Neuse River Estuary, North Carolina, USA - Control_3 | ecosystem: Environmental > Aquatic > Freshwater > Wetlands > Sediment | place: USA...
AGGCAACAGATTGTAGACAGTCTGCTGCTAGGACTTGGTACCGCTGGCATCACTGAGTTCTTCCCGACCTCGGGAGTTATTTCCCCAGGTGACATCTACAAGGGAGTATCCGCAGACCCACTCAACCAGAACACCGCTTTGGCATACCTTGCTTCGGCTGGGTACAACACAGGCGTCAACCCAATCCAACAGGGTGGAGGTGCCGTACCGCCGCCACCTGTTACCTTCGGCAACATCACCCTGAACGTGCCCGGGTTCTTCCTCGGCAACTCGTTCACACTCAACGGCTTCTTCCCAACGATTCCTGGTAGCGGAGTAGCCAACTACTTCATCACCCTGCAGCAGAGTTTCGACAGCGGCAAGACATGGACGCCTGTCGCTCTGGGAACTGCGACTGGTGGTGGAGCCTACAGTATCTCCTATACTCCAGCCAACACCGGCCAACAGTGGTATCGGGTCTTCTTCACGGGAGTCCCGGCTAGCTACGTTGCTGGTGGATCAGGGCCGCTGGACCAAGGAGGCCTCTACGTCAGCGGACCGCAAATCGTAGAGTCATACACATTCCCACTGTCAACGAAGGCTTGCTCCGGCTTGCCGAGCCGCGCAGCAACCTGTGCAGCCAACTCCACTGACATCCAATACGGGTCGGCAACGTCGCTCAATGTAGGCACCTACACTGACCTGTTCGCCCAATTGGCGACTGGTCTCAACACAGCACTTTCAAGCCTGGCGAAGTCGGCAACGACTTCAATCGACGCAGTCAACACCAATGTAGGTAACCTAGGCACTCAGCTGACCTCGTTGCAGAACTCTGCGGCAAAGGCATCTGACCTTACAGCATTGCAAACAACCGTGACCAACCTGAACAATCAGGTAAACACTCTCACAGACGTAGCATATGCAGCATTAGCAGTGGCCGTAATACTAGGTCTCCTGGCAATCTTCCTTTCGAGAAGGAAGCCGAGCTAGGGGACCGCAACCCCTTTTTTTAGACGAGAATCGCAGCCATTAACGCGCCTTCTACGAAAAGCACCACCCCTGTAAGGGCATAGAGTGCAGCCTTCAGGTCGGACGCGGCGACCGTCTTCGGGTCCACCTTTTGACGGGTGAGCATCTCGGTCAGCTTCCTTGCCGTGGCCTGGCCGGCTACGCCCAGGGCGCCTCCGACGAGCATCAGTCCCGTGCTTTCGATAAGGAGGATGAATCCGAAGGAGTCGGTTAGAGGGACACTGAATAGCAGGAAAACGCCCAGGGCGACAATTACCCCTGCGACGTTGAATAGCGCGGCCTCCTTGAGCGACGACGCCGCAACCTGAACGTAACGATGCACAGTCGGCAACCTGGCTCTAAGGCTTAAAAACAGTTCGAGGTTGCTTCGCGAAAGTGAAACGCAAGAAGGGGAAGAATAGGGTAAAGATCTCTTTCGCTGCCACTATCCTTGTCCTTTCATCGATAACGGTAATCGTATACGCGCTGAGCTTTAGGGTTCCGAGCTATTCCATTCCCCCCAACCTCCCGCCGTATGGGGGGCTAATCGGGAAGTACGCTCCCTCTGACTCGCTTCAGGTCAGCTTCCAGAACTATAGCGCCATCAGGGCGATCAACGCGAGCGCAGTCCCGAACAATCAACTCGTCAACCTGGTGAACCCTAGCATCACTGTTCACGTCTCCGCCGTGCAGCAACAGGTACTCGTGACGCTCCTCAACCCAGCACTTCACATCAACAATACCGCGACCGCTGCGGTTCTTGACACTGGGGCGTTCACGAACTTGTCCAGAGCCCTCACCAACTCTAACCTCGTGCCTGATGTGGAACAGAACTTCGCGCTCTACCAGGTGAACGACTCCTCCAATGGCAGGACCAAAACCGAGTGGCTGACGCTGGTCCCTGGAGGGTCATCGGTGGTTTTCGCCGAAGGTGCATTGGACGCCAAGGCGACAATCCTGCGAGTGCTTTCGGTCTGGGATGGCGCAACGCCATCGATCCTCACGTCCCAGAATGTCACCAGGATGCTCTACCCAGTTGGCGGCACGAATCACCTTGCCTTCACCGTAGAGAATTTCACCGGGGAGGTCCTGTCAAGCAAGATGGGGGTGGTGACATTGGATGTCACCAACCAAAGAATACAACTGACGCACGTAGTCAGATTCGCCAGTTCGAGCTTGGCCTCGGCCCAGGTCGGGCAGGTGCAAGGGGTATACAGATTTGCAAACGACTTTTCCATCTGGGAGGAAAACGTGGAGGCGGTGCAGAGCTACTCCCTTTCGAACCTCCAAGGGGCAGTCGTACTTGCCGGCGGTTGACGCCCTTGTTTTGTGAGAAATCAAAAGGTAACAACGCTTAAATCGTTCTTTGTCGAATTTCGCGGCACAAGAGATGGGAAGCCTTAACCGCTCAACGGCATTCGTCTCTAGTAGCTCGGTCAGGAGCAAACTCCTCGAGCAGCTGATCAGCGGGCCGAAGACACCGACGGAACTGGCCTCAATGGAAGGAAAACACGTCAGTCATGTGAGCAGGGCCCTGGCAGAGCTGAAGGAGAGGGGGCTTGTGGAGCAGCTGTCGTCCGCCTCGCGGGAGAGGTACTACAGGGCTACGAGCCAAGGGATGTCCATCTACACCGCCATGATCAAGACGATGAAGTAGGCACCAGTTGTTTCGGCAGTCGGGTCCTGTTCGAGCGTGAGTGCTAAGCACCAAGAATCAGTATGAACCAGATTTCGTCGGCAATCACGTAGCTGCAGCCATGTGAGACGGCGAACTGCGTTATGTTGATATTCGGTCCTGGAACCTCAGTCGCAGAACAGCCTGGGCCCACCTCTACGGCAGGGCCCGTCCCAAAGAAGTACCCGTACTTTGTGTAGACAGTGTCCACGATGGCGGTGTAGTGGCCTATGGCGGTTTGATGGAGGTAGTTCGGATAGGTCGCTGGGTCCCTGCCTGCAGGGTACAGGATCTCCTCGAATATCGTAGGCTCAGATGCGCCGAAGTACCGGTGGTAGTCGACTGTGAAATTGTAGTCGGAGATCTGATACTGGGCCCTGATAGAGTCATAACGGAAGGCAGCGAAAGCATCCAGGGTCTTATCTTCTGTGAGAGCGGTCCCGTTCCTTCGTTGGTTCATCACCTGGATGAATGCCTGAACCCAGTGGCTGTTGAGGCCCACCCCAGGGTACCTGACCGAGGCGGTCTGAACAAACAGGAAGGGTGTGCTTGGACCGGGAGTCGTCTTCTGGCTCCAGACCTCAAGGGTGAGCGGATAGTACTGGTCAGTCAGCAGTGAGGATGACTCGTTGAGGAGCATCGTAGCTGTGCATTCAGCGCCAGGTGAGAGGATCGTAGCGCAACTTGCGAAGGGGGGGTGGTAGAACCGATAACCACCAAGGGACTCATTCGACCCGTAGGTGGGATAGTTGAAGCCTGCCAGGACTTCCCAGAGGCTCTTGCTCCCCGTGTTAGTTAGCCTGGCAGAGAAGTTGAGCATGCCGAAGGCCGACTGCGAAATCGAAACGTTGTCGACTCTTAACACGCCGCTCGGATTGAGAATTGTCGAAGCGCTGAACCCACTGCGGAAGAAGCTTTCTAGATAGGCTAACCTAGTTCCCTGAAAATGAAGCAGGAAGGTGCTGTTCCCCTGAGTGGCGAGCAAGGCCTCAGGAAACGGGCCGTAGCCGAGGCCGAGCGTGTAGTAGGACAGAGAGGCAGAGCCCTGTACAGTGCTCGGGGGGTATAATGCGGAGTTGGCGCAGCTACGGTATGACGTGCTGTTGCTGGGGGAGCCGCACGCCAACAGTTCCTTGGGGTTATAGTTGCTGGGGTCGGAGAAGGAGACTGAGTATGGGACTACTGGAAGTATCAGAAACACCACCAGCGCCACGCCAACCGCAGAGGGGAGGATGACTGCCCTGCGCCTTAGCGGCGACACGTGCAGGATTGGGCGGTACTCGCTGAATTAACATTTCTACCATCCGCGAATATGGGGACGGTGCTCCTGATCCAGGGAGTCTTCCTAACCGACTTGGGGCGAGAGGCCCTTTGTCTGGCGGGACCTTCTCGACTTGACCGCGACGTACCCGAACCAGGCGTTAACGACCACAAGGGCGTAGGCGAGGGCCTGAACCAGTCAAGCGTGGGCGGACTCGTCAGTCGTTGAGTGCCACCGGCCATGGTGAAGAACTGAGTAAGAACGTTGTACGAAAACGATGCAGAGTATCTCAGGGCGCCAGCATCGGACGTCCTCCATTGGAGGTCCTGTATGACGTAGAACAGCGCGACGAGGAGAACGGCATCAGCCGCAAGCACCTTCAGCGCCGTCTTGAACATCAAGGTCGAGCTGCATCGAGCCCGTTAATAACCAATCAAAGCTCAAACGTTTAACCGCGTGTCCATTGGGAGGGCTCGAATAATATGGCCTCCAGGGGAACATACATCTACGTCGCGGCCTTCGCCCTGCTCCTGTTCTGGGCCTACTTCGTCCAGGCAGACACGAGAAGAGTGGACGGCCATAGCATGCTCCCGACGTTGGAGGGAGGGGACCTTGTGGTTATCCAGGGCGTGGCCATCAGTGATATCCACGTCGGCGACGTCATAGTCTACAACGGGCTCTGCTCGGTTGGAGGGGAGTCGGTAGTTCATCGCGTCGTAGCAATCGTTGGCTCGGGGTTAATCACGAAAGGTGACAACAACCCGGGGACAGACCAATCATCAAACATCGCAATCTCCCCCATCATGCAGCAGTGTCTTGAAGGGAAAGTTGTCTTCGTCATCCCGTATGTGGAACTCCTAGCATATTACATCGATGCTAACGGGTTGCCCCAGTGGTTCAACTACATCCCGTCGATTTTCATCCTGATCATAGTGATAATATCCGTCCTGGGCGAGGATGGGGAAGATGACGAAGAAAAGGGCAAGAACTCCGCAGTTAGTCCTCCGGCCAAAGAGTAACACTGAAACATAAACGGTCTGCGTCAGGCAAGTCAACCGATTGCAACAGTCCTCCCCCCAAGAACTGAAGGGAGGCGCTTTTCTCCATCAATTCCACGGAGATGGTCATAGGATGCAATTTGGAAGGTTATGATAACGAGCAGAATCCCCTTCGGTGCCGCCGTGGCGGCTTGGGTATTTGGAATCGCAGGGCTTGCCTTGTGGTATGAATGGAACGGTTTGGCGAAAAGCAGCTTAGAGGCGGTTCTGACGGGACAACACCAGGAGGTCTCGACTCTAGCATTAGCCGTCGGAATAGTGGGCGTAGCGCTGGGTATCGTTCTTGCCGTCATGGCCCTCCGAGGCCGCAACAGGATGTAGAGGAACTACAAAGCTGAAAAAGAAGAACATCTTCCAGCCGAGCGTTGTCAGGAGGAGAAAGTGGTCGCTTTCCCATCCTCGTTCGCCCCCGTTTGGCAGAAACTTGCCGGCTCTTTATATACTCCTTTATATACTGACAGAAATCGCCCGTCCTAGATGCCTCAGACCAAAGCAATTGTAAGCATTGAGAATGTGGTAGCTTCAGCATCGATAAACCAGACTGTCGACCTCAACCTGATCACCAAGAACTTCGTCACGGTGGAGTACCATCCGGACCAGTTTCCAGGACTTGTCTTCAGGCTAAGGAACCCCAAGACTGCCACTCTGATTTTCAGCTCGGGGAAGATGGTCTGCACTGGTGCGAAGTCGGAGGAGCAGGCAAGAAAGGCAGTAGAGGAGGTCGTCAGACAACTCAAGAAGGGCAAGATACCAATCAAGAACGAAGCCGTCGTGGAGATCCAGAACATCGTCGCGTCGGCAAGCCTCGGCGGAAAAGTCCATCTCGAGGAAGCAGCCAGAGTCCTTCCGAAATCAATGTACGAGCCGGAGCAGTTCCCAGGCCTTATCCACAGGATGGCCGACCCCAAGACTGTGATACTGCTCTTCGCGTCAGGGAAGCTCGTCTGCACCGGCGCTAAGAAGGAGAGCGAAGTCTACAGGGCCGTAAACAACCTTCACGTTACTTTAGAAGAAAAGAACCTGATGGTCTACTAGCGGCCGCCTACCGATTTTGTTATGGCCTTCAGATTTTCTTTGCTAATCAAATCCATAGAGTAGAGCGCGTCCGCCAGCTCCATCATGTCCGTCACCGCATGGAGGGTTATCCCATTCTTGCTGAGCTTCTCCCTTGCTCCTTCCAGCCTGTCGATGAGCACCACGGCTGAGCTCACCTTGCCTCCTTCGTCCCGAATCGCTTCGGCCGCCGAGAGGATCGTCTTCCCGGAGGTCGCGAGGTCCCCAACCACGACAACGTTCCAACCTGGCCGGACCTCCCCCTCGACCAGCCTCTCGTTCTCCTGCTTGTCCATCCTGGTGTAGATGAGGGGCTTCCTCAGGGTCACGGCGACGGGAGATGCAAACAACAGGCCAGTGAGAGGGACCGCGCAGAGGGCGTCGGCTTTGGCCACCTTCTTCGAGACGAGTTCCGAGAGGGCTTCGACGACTCTGCGGTAGACTCCAGGGTAGCTCGGGAGTGCCCTGAGGTTCACATAGTACGAACTCACGCTCCCGTCCGGGAGAGTGGACGTCGCAAACTGCAGGGCTCCTATTTTCAGGAGCCCCTCGGCCAAGTCGTTCAGGCTGTTGCGCCTCTTCTTCCAGGCCATGGGGGTGAGCCATGACTGGTGCTTATAAAACGAGTTTGCAGGGAACCTGATGCATGCCCGAGTTGTGGATTCCCTATGGAGGCGTGGAGACGCTAATCACTCTCCAGGCAGAGAACCTCGGTGCCGTCGCCGAGACCGAAGCCGAGGGCGGCGCCGCAGACGTGGAGAGAGCAGTGGAATTGGTGAAGGGGTCGTCGCAGGTGTTCGTCTGCGATTATGTCCCCGCGACACTTGAACTTCTCCGCGCTGTGGCAACTGCGATTGTGGAGGCCCAGAGCGTGAAGATGTTTGCTTCGGCTCCCAAGAGAATCGAAGCCATGGTTCCGGAACTCAAGGGGAAGATAACCACCCTGCCCCCTCCAGTTCCAACGGCAGAAGGAGAGGATCCTGTCTATGCCCCGGCGCTTGCCGAGAGGGGCCCGAAGCTCTTCGTCGGATCCGCGAGGCCGGACCCCATGTTCGGAATCTTGGACGCCAGGGCCCAGGCCTGCCTCAATTGGGTCGCACGTTCCCACGCCATAGCCGCCAAAGCCGAAAAAGGCATGGAACCTGAACCGTTCAGGAAGACAATGGCTTCCGAAGTGATGGAAGGCCTTGCCGAGAAGATTCCAGAGTCGAAGTTCCTGTCGGTAGTCCCGCGCGGTGGCAAGCTCAGGACAGTACTCGAAGACGCGCCCTTCGATGCCATCAAGAACACTTTTGTAAAGTCCCAGATGCCTCAGTCGAGAGGGTTGGTCGTCGGCGTTGGAGGAAGGGGGTATGACGACACCCTGTCTTCCGCACTAAGAGGGATATGGAGCGTAATTGACGGAGTAAAGAAGACTGGTTCGATCCTGTTCATCGCCGAATGCTCGGAGGGTGCGGGGTCCACGGCTTTGGAGATGCTTGTTACTGGTAGGATATCAGGGGAAGGAGGGCGGACCCGGGAGCGATACGTCGACGGGCTCGAGGAAGTATTCTACCTCAACAAGCTGAAGGACGAATACGACGTCCTCCTGCTCTCGGGCCTCCCAGAAACATACGCGAGATCGAAACTTGGGTTCACCACATCGAAGGGTGCTGGAGAGGCTGTGGGGAGGATGCTGAACAAGGTAGGAAGGACAGGGAAACTGAACGTGGTGCCGCGCGCTTCAGAGTGCCTGGTAGAGTCAGGGTAGAGGGAGGGTCCCCAGGTTGTGGGGAAACGGGAGGCAGAGGAACGCTAGGACCACAGATCCCACAAAGACCCATTTCCTTGAGGAGGACAACCCTGAGACCCCGTCAAGCAGCCTGAGCTGGAAGGGGCGACCGGCCAAGATGAGTACGACGATGGCCAACGCCCAGTACGTCGGTGTGTCTAATACCATTAGCGCCAGTACGCTGAGATAGCTGGCGCCGCGGGCGAATCGTTCACCCCCGGCCGTTGCGGCGAGGAATCCCCCATCGAAGAATGCCATGGGGAGCAGGGCGATGAACGCCACGATAAAGGCAGCTGTAGCCGCGTCGGCGATGGGTGAGACCCACATGTACCCAGGGGCGGCTGACGGAAGAAGGGGACGAAGAGCAGAGTCAATCGCTGTCTGGATCGCGTTCGGATTGATTGACACCGTCGAATTCGCAAGCTGACTTCCAGGTGAAAGGGCTGCGGTACGCACTGCCGTAAGGTCGCCGAAGATGTAGAAAGCGATGGCTAGACCCAGGACCACAAGGGGTCCTGCGATAACGGCGTCGAAGAGGCTGTCCCTGTTGAGTGCGGGCTCCCGCTGAGATGCGACGAAGCCCAGGGTGGGCAGGAAGGGGGGCAGGAAAGGGATGGCTGGGATCAGATAGCTGCTTGCGTGGCCCGCGTGCTTCCTCATTCCCATGAAACGCTGTCCGAGCTCATGAGCCCCGAGAATCACAGCTATGGTGGCGCCGAACCCGAAGAACACGAGATAGCCCTGCATTGATGGTGCGAGCTGCTGGTACACGAGCTCCTGCAGCAGCGCAAACACCACTAGTGAGACCATGGTGAAAAGGGCGAAAAGGACCGGGAGCCTTGACAGTCGCTTGCTCGCTGTCCCCGTTTTTCTCAGAATCAGGACGCACTCTTCCCTGGTCCCGGTCAGCTCCGGGGTGTAGCCGCTGGGCGCGAGTTCAGAGCTGAGTTCGGCGAACTTGCTCTTGGCCCCATCGTCATAAGCAACCTGGAACTCGAACTCCCCGTCGGGTAGGGCGAACGATTGCTTTACGGAGAACCTGCTGCGGACATTCAGTTCGAGGTCCCCTGACTGACCCGACAACTGGAGGCGGCCAGCGATGTTCCGATAATAAGCTCTTGTTGGATTCCAGCAAGCTTTAACCAGCGGCGATGAGAAGTCGGTCGAGGCAATTGCAGAAGGCCATAGTGGCTAAGGTAGGGGACTATCAAATCCGACGCTGCGAGAGGGATGATATCGCTTCGGTAATCGACATCAACGCGGAAACCCTCCCCGAGCACTACTCGGACTACTTCTATTACGAGATCCTCTCAGAGTTCCCAGAGACATTCCTCATAGCTGAGCTGGAAGGCTCCCTCATCGGCTACGTAATGTGCCGAATCGAATACGGGTTCTCCCACCTTCGAAAGCTCGGGCTCGCTAGGAAGGGGCATGTCGTCTCGATCGCCGTCAGAGAACAGCACAGAGGGAAGGGCGTCGGCACGATGCTGATGCGCGCCACTCAGGAAGCGATGACGAAAAGGAACGCGACCGAATCGTACCTTGAAGTCAGAGTCTCCAACTCAGAAGCCATAGCCCTGTACCAGAGGTTGGGATACAAGGTCTCAGGAAGGCTCGAGGCCTACTACAAGGACGGCGAGGCCGCTCTCGTCATGGCGATCCAGATCGGCCAATGAGACAATCCTCCCCATTCTCGGTCCTGGCCGAAACCCTTGAACAAGTCAGAGGGACGAGCAGCAAGAACAGGAAGGTCGAACTGCTTTCGTCCTATCTGAAAGGCCTGAGCCCCGAGGACGCTGAGGTCGCCGCTCGCGTCGCCTCTGGGAGGTCTTCAGAGAGAGGGAGCAAGGATGAAGCCCAGGTCGGCTATTCGACGCTCCTAGATGTCCTCCGCGAGGTCACGGGAGCAGCACAGCAGGAAGTTTCGAGAATCTACCTACGGCACGGCGACCTCGGAGAGGTAGCTCAGGAGCTGCTGACTCGGAAGAAGGAACAGTCGCTCTTCAATGAGCCACTTACACTCGCCGACCTTGACGACGCCTTCGGAAGGCTACGCTCTCTGAAGGGCAAAGGCTCAACGTCTGCAAGGAGGGGAGTGGTGAAGTCTCTGTTGCTGAGCGCGACCCCTCTAGAAGGGAAGTACGTGGTGAAGGTCCTGACCGGGGAAATGAGGACTGGGCTTGTTTCAGGGCTTCTCGAAGAGGCGATAGCCGCAGCATATTCTCTTTCGAAGTCCGAGTCGGCCCGCGCCCATATGGTACTTGGGGACGTGGGCGTCCTGGCGAAACAGGCAGCGAGCGGCAGAATCCGAGATGTCAGAATCATGCCGTTCAGGCCCGTGAATTTCATGCTCGCCGAGCC
>Ga0187803_10001201_pt1 | contig 10164 bp, 8 predicted proteins | sample NC_wetland_sal_i_2_FD_132425 | JGI IMG/M metagenome (GOLD analysis project Ga0187803, IMG submission 132425) | Wetland sediment microbial communities from Neuse River Estuary, North Carolina, USA - Control_3 | ecosystem: Environmental > Aquatic > Freshwater > Wetlands > Sediment | place: USA...
CTCGTCAATTTACATGGAACTGGTTTCATAAATGGTTTTGTGGAAGGGCACGGCTTCAGCCGTGCCGTTCGCAGCCGCCAAAGATAGGGGCTTTAGCCCCTGAGGGCACGGTACTCAGCCCTGCAAGCGAGCTCGGTTTTGCCTTGCTGGGGTGGAATCCAGCGAAGCGCGGATTATGTGAACGTCCGGAAGATTGGGAGTCGAGCAGCTTTCGTCAATGCGCCATAGGCTGCGAAGGACGAGTGGAGATTGAGTGCGAGTGGGCGGCAAGAAGGCGCGAGCGAGCGGCAGGGACGCTTTGTCCAGTTGTCGAACTGCCCCACTCAAGCCAAAAGAAGGCTTGAATGGGGCACCTGCTACGTCTCAAAAACCGTGAAACGAAGTACACCTGCCGCTCGAATAAATAGACGCCAAAATAGTATTTGCAATTTCGCGAACAGGCGTACAATGGTTTCGTTTTCGGGCCAGGATAGCTAAGGATTCCGTGTAACTCGGAATAACGTCACGTTCACGGCTTATGGCGACCGGTGATTTGCTAAAGTCCGCCGTCGACAGCTGGGATAAGCTTACCGACATCTTAAATGTCGGGCGCGTGATCTTCTATCCCGCAGCGGGATTTTGTGCCCTCCTTCCCGTTGCCATGACTCTGCGAATGCTCTCTCATCCCACGGCTGCGCCTTACTGGGCCCAGTTCGTGCTAGACCTGACTGCCTGTTGCAAGAGTGGCGCGGTTTGGATTGCCAGTCTGGTCTTCGGTTTCCTTATCGCGAATATTGGATTTGTTACGGTCATCGACCGATTCACAATGCCAATGCCAGAACCAATTGATAAGTCTTCGTACACATACTCTTATCCCCGGTTGTTCTCGGGGGGCGTCGCTCCCAAGGAGGGTACGGGGCACGATTACGCAGCTTGGTTGATTGCCGAATACTACCGCTACGTGGAAATTGCGGTCTACATCCCATACGGTATTTTGCTTTCCCTCCCCGTCTACTCGGTTTACTCGCTTCTCTATTTGATTCGCACGTCGGGCCAGGGTGACTCGCTTGCTCTGAATGCCTCTCATTATGCTTTTGCCCTGTGGACGATAGGCTCCGTCATCGCGTGGGCGGTCATTTGGCCGGAGTTCTGGCTGCCTCGAGTCGCCGAACCGCTCTTTCAAGGCTGGGTGCAGGCCCGCCGTTCGGCGATCCAAGGCCTGCAGGATTTTGTTGCCGACCCAAAAACTAAACCGGGTGAGACCCAATCCTCCGACAAGAAACAGTAATGGAGTGCCTATGAATTCGCGACAACCTGTGATCTTCCTGATCGGCATGCTGCTTTGCCTGACGGTTGCCGCTCAGCAAAACACCAACCCGTCCAATCAAACCCAGGGAAAAACACAATTAAACAAGGTCAAAGCGGCAGATCCGCCGCCCGCCGCAAAAGAAATCAGCGAGCGCCTGCAAAAGCTAACCGACTCCGTCACGGCGCTCAAGGCGCGAGTGGACAAACTGACGGAGTCGCAAGCCACCATCGACTCCGTCAAGGCGCGAGTGGACAAACTGACGGAGTCGCAAGCCACCACCGACCTGAAGGCGAAAGTAGACGCGCTCAGCGGCAGACTGTGGACAGCCAACTGGGTTGCAATTGTCCTCGACACTGCGCTCGGAATTGCCTTGCTGGTAGTGTTCGTGATTTTGTTTCCAAAGCTCAGCAAAGCCGCCACCACGGAGCAACTTCAACCGCTGCAGAACGCATTGGATAATCTTCGAGTCGGTCTCAACAATCCCCCGACCACCGTGCAACTGCAACAAGAACTGCAGACACTGCGAACCGCTTTGGACAACCGCCCGACGACGGACCAACTATGGCGGCAACTGCAAAACTCCTTGGCAACCTACCCGACGGCGGAGCAGCTGCGGCAGGAACTTCAGAACACCCTGACGACCCGTCCGACGACGGAGCAGTTGCGGCAGGAACTTCAGAACGCCCTGACGACCCGTCCGACGACGGAGCAGTTGCGGCAGGAACTTCAGAACGCCCTGACGACCCGTCCGACGACCGACCAACTGCGGCAGGAGCTTCATAACGCTCTGACCAGCCATTAGAAGACCGGCCAACACCACGCGGGCCGGTGGCCCACTCAAGCCCTCTTTTGGCTTGAGTGGGGAATTTGCCACGCAACCCTCTCTAGCACACCTTGTCAAGCCCCGTTTGACCCTCCAGAAATCCCCGAACCCCTTTCGTTTGTTGTCCCTACACGGCATGTACGTACACATTTGTATTCCAAAAAATATTTTGTTCGCCGATTATTCGCTTCTAGGGCTGGCCCACTCAAGCCCGGTTTTGGCCTGAGACCTTCTGTCTTGTGATCCAAGTCCTTGACAGCCCCTTCTATAATAAAAGCATCGCGACAACTTAATCTCGAGCGCGCGGCCCTCCGGCCACGAAGTAGAGGTCCGCAAGCAGAAATGTGGGGGAACTAACTAACTCACTAGGAATCAAGACTTTACCTATAACTCATTTCCGCTCAAGACTTTGGCAGGTAATTCCCCCTAAGGTCTTGATTCCAATAGATCGAGGGGGGAGGGGGGTAGGGTACCCCGAGGAACAAGGGACTACAGAAGCTTGGTTGGACTAATTAAGTCATTAGGAATCAGGATTTTACCTATAACTCATTTCACCTCAGGATTTTAGCGCGAGACACGCGCTAAAATCCTGATTCTAATAGACCGGGGGAAGGGGGGTACCCCCAAAGGCAGACGAGGCAGGAAGATCAGCGATTCGGAAGGAGCGCTCATAACTCATTAAGAAATAAAGACTTTACCCGTAACCCATTTAATCTCAAAGACCTGGCAGGACCATCCCCTAAGTCTTTGATTCCAAAAGACCGAGGGGAGGGGGGTACCCCAAGGGCTGACGGTGGCAGGAACAGGGACAAATGAGCGACTCCGCAGGATCGCCCATAACTCATTAAGAAATAAAGACTTTACGCGTAACCCATTTAATCTCAAAGACCTGGCGGAATTCCCCTCTAAGTCTCTGATTCCAAAAGACCGAGGGGAGGGGAGTACCCTGCAGATTCCTTGCTCCAGCCTACGTGTACATGGCAATCACGCGCTCGATGGCTCGACGGCAGACGGCGCAGAACTTGTCGTAGCGAGTGAACATTATGCAGTCCACTTGCGGACGGTAATAGCCTTTGGCCTCGTAGTTGGCGCCCTCGAATGCGCCTACTTTCCCGGCATATTTTTCCGAGCGGAACAATGCTTCTTCTTCCCCGCGCTCTTTGCGGAACAACTCCTCCATCTCCGATTCGGGCTTGCCTTCTGCACGCAATTGCCGCCGCTGTTTCTGGATCTCCGCCTCGAAGCGCTCGAACTGCTCTTTATTCCAGGGCGTCGGAATCGGCGTTCCCGCTTCTACCAGGTCCTTCCACTTCAAGTTTGCCGGATCGAGCAGCGCGGTTGCGTTCGGCTCCCACGGCTCGGTTCTTTTCGCCTGCGAAAGATAAGACACATCCGAGGTGTAGTACTCATCCGCCAGGCCCGCGAAATGATGCCCGAACTCATGCACGGCAACATAAGCGGACCACGCGTTATCAATCGCCACTGTGGCGTACTGGTTGAAAATTCCTCCACCGCCATAGGTGTTCGAATTCACCAGAATCTCAACGAACTCATACGGCGCGAACGACGCCACGTCTCGCATCGTGCGGTTCTCCGTGGTCAGAACATAGCGCTCGCTGTCGAACGTGTCGTAACTGGCGCCGAGCGGCGAGCGCCGGTAGATTCCGCTCGACGGCCGCGCCACGCCTGATTCCTCCGCCGCCGGGCATAATCCCCAAACATTGAAATCGTTTCTGTGCTCTTTAAACGGCGACGTCCCGAACAGCATCTCCATGTATCGGCGCGCGTCTTTTTCAAATTTTTTGCGCTCTTTCGCAGTGTAGCCGTCACCGAGCACCAGCAGGTCGACCTTCGTTGCCGAATCGCCCATCTTCTGCAGCGTGAGCAACGCTCCCGGGGACGGAGGCAGCGATCGGTCCACGAACTTGTCCTTCGGATCGACCTTCGTCTTCCAAACCTCGTGGAAGCCTTCGGCAGGATTCTTCTCATCGCGCTCTTTCAGCGACACTTCCACCGGCGATGCCGGGCTCGGGAAACGCAGCGACTCGGAAAACGTCCGGTTCGCGTGCTGCGCCTCGTCGGTCGTCTTCCACTCGGCAAAAACCGAACTGAATCCGCGCGAGTACAGCAGCTTCCCGCTCCCTTGCTCGCGCACCTCAAACACGTAATTGCCCAGCTGGCTCTCGTCAATCGCCTTGTTGGGATTTCCCGGCCACTCCAGCGGTTCCAGCACTGTGCGATCGAGCGTGAACCACTCCTGGGTTGCGTTGCCGCCGTGGTAGTAATCAATGCGCATGGTGCGCGGCGCGGCAAAACTGAGAAGTGAATATAGAAGGAGAGAAAAAACAATGCCGATTGTTCTTTTCATGCCCGGAATTGTACGCTACAGGGCACGTGGAGGAACGGACGTCCTCGCCCGTCCGAATCGAGTCCGTGTGAGATAGGCCGCCTGCCGAGCTGCGCTCGGCATGGACGGGCGGGGACGCCCGTCCTCCACAGAATCGCGCGATGTTCTACGACCCGACTTTGATCTGGACCGCCTGGTCGTTTTCAAACCTGATCGTTATCGGCTTACCGCCGTTCGGATAGTGGAGTGTTCGCCAGCCGTAGCCGCCCGAGCCTTCGGGGAACCCCACGCCAATGGCAAAGCTCGCCTGCAACTCGCTCATCCCAGCCTGCGCATGGTGCGCGTCAATCGCCTTCCACACCTCCGCTGGCCAGTGCTTATAAAGCTGCCGCGGATCCTCGATGAAGAAAATATCGTCGGAATAGATCTTGAAGTCGCTGCCCTTCTCTGCTCCGATCGGCACGGCATACGATTTCCCTTCCAGCTTAGATATCGCCAGCACCTGCTTCGTCCCCGGCGCTTTGGGCGACACATCCGTCACCACGTCTTCGATTTCGAGCTTCTGGAGCGGCCCGAGCATCCCGGCCTCGTGTCCGAAATCCGTTTTGTGCCTTGCTGCGTCGTACGGATAGTACACGTGGTAGTAACCGGTCCGGACCCATACCGGCTGCTCGGTCAACTGGCGCGCCGACTTCAGATCGTACGGATGCAGCTTCTTCGGCGTGACGTAGTAGTCGGCTTTCAGCAGCGCTTCCTGGCGAGGCTTCATACCCTCCTTCATCGCCTCGTGGCGCTCGTAGAAGATCCAGGCCGCGCGACCGCCCGCGATGACAAGGCCAAGCACCAGAATGATCTGCAGCTTTTGCCGCACCTCTGCATCAAACGCCATGATTAGTAATCGTACCCCGCGCGGGCTGCCACCGTCGGCAAGCAGCCCGATCAGTTACACTGGAGCCATATGCCATTGACCCAAGATGATGTTCTGAGTGCCCTCAAGCAGTGCTACGATCCCGAAATTCCCGTCAACATCGTGGATCTCGGACTGATCTATGACATCCGGCTCGATTCCGCACCCGACAGCCGGCAGGATGTCACGATTGACATGACGCTCACCGCGCAGGGATGCCCGGCACATGTCATGATTAGCGACCAGGTCAAGTCGCGCGTCGAGCAACTTCCGGGAGTGCGCAACGCCAGCGTGAATGTGGTGTGGAATCCACCGTGGACGCCGGACCGGCTGAGCGCCGACGCGCGAAAACAATTGGGGATAGATTGAGGGTCGCTATTCGCTCTTCGCTGGTCGTCGTTCGCTGATCGCCGTTCGTGTGAAAAGCTCGGGATGTAACTTGCGGTAGTGCGAACAGCGAATGATGACGCACGAACAGCGGATTTTTAGAACTCCCCTAACTCCTCAAACGCCTGCATGGCGCGCTTTTCTGCCAGCTCGGTGATCTTGCTCCCGATCTTCATGGCCAGATCGAGAAAGCGCGTTCCCTGGCGCACGTAGGACGGCAGTTCTTCGCGGATCTTCTCAAATTTTTCCGGATATTCCGAGGCCAGCACAGCCAATCCCACGCCTCCCACCAGCACCGCCGCCGGACGCTTTCCCTTCATCAGCAGAATGATTGCAGCTCCCACCGATCCCGCAATCGCCGCCCGCTTCCAGTTATCCATATCCTCTCCCGACCTTTTCCAAAACTCATCCAGGCGCGGGTTGCCGCATCTTTGTCGCGCGCTCTCGCAAACCTCGAATCGCGCCATCTGGCTGGATTGTACCGCAGCTTTTGGCCTTCCTTGCTCTATACTTCCCATCGCCCTTAAGGGAGACCAGAACCATGATGAAATTTCGCACTTTTCCCACCACCCTGTCGATCGCTCTCGCCCTCTCCATCCTTCTTGCGAGTCACGCCGTCTATGCCCAAACTAAGCCCCGCGCCCGCGATCTCGGCGTGCCCTTCGATGGCACACCCGGGCGTAACAACGCCATCACGGATGTTCAGGGAGTCGAAGTCGGCCACACCACGCTCATTTCCGGCGAAGGCAAACTCAAAGTCGGCGAAGGCCCGGTGCGCACCGGCGTCACCGCTATTCTGCCGCGCGGCAAAGCCTCGACTGACGCCGTCTTTGGAGCCTGGTTCACGCTCAACGGCAATGGGGAAATGACGGGCACGACCTGGCTTGAAGACTCAGGTCTCTTGGACGGCCCCGTCATGATCACCAACACCCACAGCGTCGGCGTGGTGCGCGACGCCGTCATCGCCTGGAAAGTGAAGCGGGGCGAACCCGACATGGAAGGCTACTGGTGGTCGCTTCCCGTCGTCGCCGAAACCTGGGACGGCTATCTCAACGACATCAACGGATTCCACGTCAAACCCGAACACGTGTTCCAAGCGCTCGACTCCGCACACAGCGGCCTCGTCGACGAAGGAAATGTCGGCGGCGGCACGGGAATGATCTGCAACGAATTCAAAGGCGGTATCGGCACGGCGTCGCGCCTGCTCGACCCCAAAGAGGGCGGCTACACCGTTGGCGTGCTGGTGCAGTGCAACTACGGACAGCGCGACCAGCTTCGCATCGCTGGCGTCCCCGTGGGCAAAGAAATTCCCGAGCATCCCGCTTACCACCAAGACGTCGGCTCGATCATCATTGTGATCGCCACCGATGCGCCGCTGATTCCTACGCAACTTAAGCGTGTGGCCCGCCGGGCCTCGCTCGGCCTGGGCCGCGACGGCGGTTTCTCCAGCGATGGCTCCGGAGACATATTCATCGCCTTCTCCACTGCCAATCCCGGAGTTGCCAGCCCGCAAGGCATTCACGACCTAAAAATGCTGCCGAATGACAGTCTTGATCCAGTTTTTCTTGCCACTGTGCAGGGCACGGAAGAAGCGGTCGTCAACGCCATGATTGCGGCCGAAACCATGACCGGCATTGACGGCCACACTGCTATCGCGCTGCCGCACGACAAACTCCGCGAGGTTCTGAAGAAGTACAACCGCCTCGTCAAGTAGAAATCGCGATCAGGACAAAAAAAAGCCCTCCCCGCGGAGGGCTTATTACTACGCAACAATCAGGCAAGCGGAAGCGGGTTATTCTCCCTTCGGGCTCTTGGGGGTTCCCACGCCGGTGCAGTAATCCCATCCCTTCACTGAGGGATAGCCATTGTTTCCACCAACGATGTCGTGGAACAGCTTCTTGTACTGCGTGGCATTTCCATATTCGCCGTAGATCTTAGTGAGTTCGACGTTGGTCGAGCTGGCAAAACCACCCGCGAAATTAGTGATGCCCGCCAGCATCGGCGAAGCCACGCTCGTGCCCCCAACGGTGCACCAGCCGCCACAGGACGTTTTGTTGTATACAGCGACGCCGCTACCCGGGGAGGCATCCGCAGCGATATCGGGGGTGCCACGGACTTTACCGACGATACTCTTGATCACATTCTGATAGGAAGGAATGGGCTCGTAAGCGCTTGGCCCGCCACCGCTGCCGGCCCAGCAGATTTCCTTAGTGTACAGGCCCTGACCGTTGCGCTGGATCCAGGTGCCGCCCGCCGAGACTACATTGGGCGAGACACTCGGATATTGCGGGGTCGCCCCGCTGTCTCCGGCCGAAGCGAAGAACACAACGCCGTTCTGCACAAAGTAGGAGTCGAGCTGGAGTTCCTGGGAGAACTCGCCGCCGAGGTAACCCCAGCTGTTGGAGACTTCACCACCGCCCGCCGCGACAACCGCCGTAGCGCCCTGCGTTTCGGCGCCATCGGTGAGCGGATCATTAGAGAACTCGGCTACGTAGATTTTCGCGTTGGGCGCCATGGCATGGGCCCACTCCACATCCAGGGCGGTTTCGACGTCCCAGCCCGTACCGTCATTGCGCGGACACGTTCCTCCAGTGGCGCAAATCTCGGTAATATTCGGCGCCGGCAAACCCCACTGGGTGGAGAAGGTAGCGGCATCGGCCTTCATGGTTGAGGTCGAGCCGTATTCCACTACGGCAATTGCCCCTTTTCCGCCGGAAGGGATGAGGGTTCCCGCCTTCGGGCAGCCCTTGGTCTTCTTGACCAAGCCGTAGATGCAAGCGATGGAAGCCGGAGTTTCGCCCGCCGGAATATCCGGATTGACCCCGCCCTCAGGGATGTAAATGTACAGAGGTGTGCGTATCCCCATCAATCCCTGGCTGCTCGGTGGAGCAATCACAGTGCCCCTGGCCAAGTCATCCTGAGCTGACGCGAATCCCGCAAAGACAAACAATACTGAGGCGACAATCGCCACCAGCAAAACACTACGTCCCATAAGTAAACTCTCCTTTTAAGTTGGAATCTGACTTTTCAGCCTAGCTCCCCGACGATCGGTTCCCGAGAAGTCGTTCTCGACACAGTTTGACTCCGGCGACCACAAGCCTGAGGTGGACGAAGATTCATTTGTTGAGCAACCCGCGCACTCCAGTCGCAGGCGGTGGGGGACACAAATTACAGGGGAGTAGTATATACCTCATTCCGAAAAGCACAACGAAAAATGTGCTTTGCCGAACCTGCTTTGACGCAATCAGCAACCAGGCGTCCAAGCTCAGGGGCGGCAAACGGCCTGAAGTTCTGAAAGTGGGATGTACTACGCAAAATCGTTCACATCGCGCGAGCCTAATGTGCAAATAAGTGCACTCGACAGAAGGAGAAATTCCATGTGAACGACGGTTCTCAATTTCTTTGAGCAGTGCAGGAACCGAGAACCCCGTACTCGGTTCTTCTGAGAACTGAGAACCGGGAACTGAGAACTGGGGGCTTTAGTCGTTCACCGCTTTATCCGTAATCTCGAGACCCCTGTCAATGATGGCAAAAGCCTCGCGCAGTTGCTGCTCGTTTATACACAGCGGAGGATTGGTGAAAAATGTGTTCCAACGCACCAGCGTGTAGAGGCCGTTCTCGCGGAAGAACTTCCCGAGCGCTGTCGTTTCCTCCGAGGTGCCGTTGAACGGCGCCATCGGCTGTCGCGTCTTCTGGCTCCGCACCAACTCTACGATGCCAAACAGCCCAATCGAGCGCACGGCGCCCACGGAGCGGTGTTTCTTCTGCAGTTCCGCTCCCAGGCTTTTCATGATCGCGCCCATCTTGCGCGCGTTCTCGATCAGATTGTCTTCCTCGTATACCCGGATCGTCGCCAGCGCCGTCGCGCACCCCATGGGATGCGAGTTGTAAGTCAGTCCGCCGTAAAACACCTTGTCGTCAAAGTGCCTCGCGATCTGCGGCCGCATGCCCACCGCGCCCAGCGGAATATAACTCGACGTAAGCCCCTTCGCCATCGTGATCAGATCGGGGACGACTTTCCAATGGTCCACGGCGAACCATTCGCCCGTGCGTCCAAAGCCCGACATGACTTCGTCGGCGATCATCAGGATGCCGTATTTGTCGCAGAGTTTGCGCAGGCCCTGGATATATCCGTCGGGAGGAACCAGAATGCCGTTCGTCCCGGTCACAGTCTCCAGGATGAACGCGGCAATTGTATGTGGCCCTTCGAGCTGAATGGTTTCTTCGATCAGAGCCAGCGAAGCCTCAGCCGAGTCCCACCCGCGCTCGATGCCGTGATACGGATCGAGCACGCGCACCACTCCCGGCATCCCAGGCTCCACGGCCCACCGCCGCGGATCGCCGGTCAGCGAGATCGCTCCCGCTGTGGCCCCGTGATACGAGCGATAACGCGCGATGATCTTGTGGCGGCC
>Ga0187803_10001202_pt1 | contig 10157 bp, 6 predicted proteins | sample NC_wetland_sal_i_2_FD_132425 | JGI IMG/M metagenome (GOLD analysis project Ga0187803, IMG submission 132425) | Wetland sediment microbial communities from Neuse River Estuary, North Carolina, USA - Control_3 | ecosystem: Environmental > Aquatic > Freshwater > Wetlands > Sediment | place: USA...
TGACCAACGCCATGCTGGCCAACTCATCTCTGACGGTGATGCCAGGAACTGGACTGAGCGGCGGCGGGAGCGTTGCGTTGGGCGGCACCGTGACGCTTACCAACACAGGCACATTAGGGGTCGGAGTCGGGACAGGAATCACCAGCACGGGCGGGCAAACGCCCACCCTAGCGATTGACACCACAGTGGTGCCGCAACTGGCGACGACGAACACATTCACTCTGGATCAGACTTTGAATGCGGCGCTTAACCTGGCCCAGACCACCGGTGCGGACGTGGGCGTGATCAACCTGGGCACCTTTAACTCGCTGCCGGCTCCGTTCATTCACGCCTGTTGTCCGAACTCGTACGATAATACGTTCGTGGGAACGCAGGCCGGCAACTTCACGGCTGATGACTCCGCCACCAGTAACGCCGGTTTGGGAGCCAACTCCGGCGTAGGCTACAGTGCGCTGCAAACCCTTACCGCCGGCTACCAGAACACCGCCGGCGGCGCTTTCACTCTTTTCAACACCACATCAGGCACCGACAACACTGCGATCGGATATTCCGCCGGCTTCAACCTGACGACCGGAAGCAACAACATCCTGGTCGGATCGGGATCGGGCAGGTTGTTAATAAATGGGAATGAAAGCAACAATATCGATATCGGTAGTTCCGGCATCTCAGGGGATTCAGGCGTGACGCGCATCGGCAGCAATCTTCAGACACAAACGTTTATCTCGGGAGTCCGAGGCGTAAATCCGGCGCAACATAACGGCGTTGCGGTGATTATCGACAGCAACGGCCAGCTTGGCACGTCGGGTTCCGCCCCGGGAACGGTAACCAGCGTGACTGCGGGCGCTGGCCTGTCGGCCTCACATAATCCGATCACCACAACGGGCACCTTGAGCATAACTACCGCGGGCGTGACCAACGCCATGCTCGCCAACCCGTCGTTGACGGTAACGGCAGGAACTGACCTGGCCGGAGGCGGTCCCGTGGTGCTGGGTAGCGCTGTCACCCTTAACCTGGACACGACCAAGGTGCCGCAACTGGCCACCACAAACACCTTCACGTCCGACCAGACTCTGAATGCCGCCCTGAACCTTGCTCAGACTACGGGAGCGGACGTGGGAGTCATCAACCTGGGAACCAGTTCGTTTATTCACGCGTGCTGCGCAAGTTCCCAGTTCAACACGTTTGTTGGAACCGGCGCCGGCAACTTCACTGCGAATGCCACGACCAACGGCGGGTATGGCGGAAACACTGCCACGGGCTACCTCACTCTGGTGAAGCTAACTTCGGGCTTTGAGAACACGGCCGACGGGGACCACGCCCTCTATAACGACACCGCTGGCAGCGACAACACGGCCCAAGGCAACCACGCTCTCTCCGCGAACACGACGGGCAATTTTAACGTCGGTATTGGAGAGCAGGCTGGGACTTCGCTAACGGGTGGAAGCTCAAACATCATGGTGGGGACCAAGGCTGGAGCCAACTTTCTATCGACCGAGAGCAACAACATCGATATCGGCAATCAGGGTGTCGCGGCAGAGTCGGGCATTATTCGCATCGGCTCGGACAGCAGTCAGGGTTGTACGGCAAACTGCCAAACCGCAACGTTCATTGCGGGCATCCGAGCTGTCACCACGGGCCAGAACGACGCGATCGCGGTGCTGGTTGACAGCAAGGGCCAGCTTGGCACCGTGTCGTCCTCGCGCCGCTACAAGGAAGACATCCACGACATGGGCGCAGCGAGCGACGGCCTCCTGCGGCTGCGACCCGTGACCTTCCGCTACAAGAAGCCCTACGACGACGGCTCGAAGCCCATTCAGTATGGGCTGATCGCCGAAGAGGTAAACGAGGTTTATCCCGACCTCGTAGCCTTCAACAAAGACGGCCAGCCGGAGACCGTCCAGTATTACAAGCTGGACGCGATGCTGCTGAACGAAGTGCAGAAGCTGGCGAAGGCACACTCTGACGATCAGAAGCTCATCGCCGAGCTTCAGGCGCAGATCGGGAAACTGCAATCGCAGGTTACGGAACAGCAAAAGCAAACGGCAGCGCGAGCCGAAATGCGCCAGGACGAACACTCTGAGTTGGCTCAGCTTCGGGCCCAAGTGGAACGCCTCGCCGCCATGATGCAGGCGAGCAGCGGCAATTCCACTCGAACGACCGCGGCGGTGACTCCTGCGGCCGCAGCGACCACCGGCCGGTAGTCAGCCGATTGTATGGCCGGGGACCGCCTCTGTAAGCGTTAACTTTAGCTTTCCGCGGTTGGAAGCTAAGTTCGCAATTGCGACGAGGGATTGCCGCGAGATCTCGAGCAATTGATTCTGAGTGGCAGACAATCCCGTTGGAACTGGCCCGACGCGACTTCCGAATGGTCGGTGAGGCCACCTCAACGGGTAGGCCGTTTTAGGGCCGTGTGGCTTGCTTCGAGTGAGGGTTACATCCGCCGCCTGCCCGCAGGTAGCAAGGAGCCCTGCGCACCACGCACCACTCCGCGGTTCGAAACATCGTCAGCGCCCACAAGTTAATCGACATGCAGGACAAGAAGCAGCGGAGCAATCCCGTTAGGAGCGTGATAAAGCCGTGCTACTTATTTCTCTGGTATAATCCCACTCAAAATGTTCTGCCTGTCGAGGCATAGCATATGACCAGCCGCACCTATTGGCTTGATCTGTTCACGGGGGCAACATGGAAAGAATTCTGGGATGCAGGTGGCAAGGTGTCCGGGTTCCGCGAGAGTCGTTGGGCCACAGTCCAGAAGATCAAGCCCGGCGACTATTTGCTCTGTTACCTCACTGGCGTGTCGCGCTTCATCGGAGCGCTTGAAGTAACCTCACAGCCCTTCAAAGACTCGACGCCCATTTGGAAAGACGAGGATTTTCCTTGCCGACTAAAGGTAAGGAGTGTGGTTGCACTCACGCCGGAGACTGCCGTCCCCGTTCTCGAACTGCGGGATCGACTGAGCATTTTCTCAGGTATGAGTAGCCCCATTGCCTGGACCGGGCACTTTCGAGGCTCTCCCACTAAGTGGAAGACTTCGGATGGCGATGAAGTCCTTGAAGCTTTGCATGAAGCCAAGAAAAACCCTGTAGTACGCCCTGTCGATGCTGCAAAGTTGGCACGGCGGCCTAAGGCGCTGAAAGCCAAGATTGGGTCCGTTACGGTACCAGCGAGCGAGGAACCGCCTACCGAAATCCCTGAAGGGGGCAGGGAGCCCAGTGACCACGCAGAAGTCCAATGGCTCTTGCTCAAGCTGGGAAGCGACATGGGATTCGACCTTTGGGTCGCCCGGAATGACCGGGGACGCCAAGTGAGAGGCCAGAAGTTTGCCGACCTACCAAAACTAAAATCAGAACTCCCACTTCAGTTTGACGAAGCCACCAACCGAACCATCGAACTCATCGACGTACTTTGGCTAAAGGGCCATGCGATCGTCGCAGCCTTCGAAGTCGAAAGCACCACATCAATATACTCTGGCCTTCTTCGAATGTCGGACCTCATCGCCATGCAGCCCAACCTCAACATTCCACTTTACCTAGTGGCGCCCGACGAAAGAAGACAGAAGGTGATCGACGAGGTCAACCGCCCAACCTTCCGACGGCTGTCCCCGCCGCTTTCCGAATTGTGCCGATTCATTTCATTTTCCGACTTACGTGATCGCCTTAAGGAGGCTGGGCCGCTGATTCGCTACCTTAAACCGGAATTCCTTGAAGAGCTCTCCGAGTCATGTGAAATCGAAGAGGCTTAGAGAAGGCTCAGCATTGTGTTCCTCTAGACCGGTCAGGGTGACAGAAGCATTCGAGGTGCCGATGAGCAAATACGAACAGGTGAGGACCCTAAAACTCACCAAGGCGCGGCTACCACACAGTTGCGATGGCTGCGGGCGGAAGATTGAAAAAGGTAGTCAGTATTATCGGGAGTCGCTCGGACTCTTGGCAAAGCCGCCGGGGCTCCAACTCCGTTGCTATTGCCAGGATTGTAGTAAACGCATAAATGCCAATGGCACATAAGCAGATAGCGGTTAGCGCGGAGTTATTCCGTACTGAGCGGAATTACTCCACGGCTTTTCGGCATTGGAGATTAATAAACATGTCGAAGTCATCATGTTAAGCGCCGCGGGGTAAGGCCAAATGCGCCTAACTCCGCGCTGCCCGATGATATGGAAGCGAACGGCGTCTCCTCGTAGGTGGTCCAGGATTCCCCGGAACGCGGGGTTCCCATTGGGCGCAGGATGGTCCGCACGCGTCAAAAAACGATGCCCGCGCCAGTACCGCGAGTGATGTGCTCGGTGGGGTTAGATCACCGTGAACGACAACATCGAGTTTGAAAAGCACTTTTTTCGGCCGGTCTGTAATGAGCAGGAAATCGAACGCATTTTCAACGTCAAGAACGCGAACGATTATTTGCTGAAATTGCGAGCCGAGACTATCGTAGATCACATGCGCCTGTTCCGCGTATATCGGAACAAGGCGCTGATGGACGAAAAAAACTGGTCGCTCGAGGGCTCCTTCGACTGCTCACATTACGACGCATTTCTGCACCATCTGCCCCCCGAAGACGAGGAGAAATGCCGCCCTATCACATATGGCAATATATTCTCAAACGATCCGAACGGGACGATATTCGCGACAGCCTACGGCCCGATTGTTACAATTAGCGATTCGTTAGGATTTTTCTTTAAGTTCATGCACTTGGCCCTCCTTGACTTTGGCGCGACCGTTCCCACCCACGTACGGTTGAATGCGTTGCGCATAGCCATCCGCGTCATGTTGAACACGGAGGCGCTCGATTTTCTGATGGACCCCCGAGGCATCGTCCCCCGTGATATCGGCGAGGCAATGCATTCGCCGATACCATATCAATTGCGTTTCATTGCAGGTCATGAGTTTGCCCACCACCTTCTCGGGCACCTTTCAAAAGCGAACGTCGAAAGTAAGCCGGTTTACTTCGCAATATCCAAGAATGACCAAGACTACAAGCCGTCAAAGGTCTACAGTCGCCGCCAAAAGGATGAGCTCGACGCTGACAGATTATCGCTCGTGTTGCCACGTTACGAAGCCAACGAAAGCAAGCTAGTTCTGGAAACCGCACTGATTTGGTTTGGCTGCCTCGAACTCTACGAAGCAGTCTGCGAGGCTATTTGTCCGAAAGCCCCTTGGGCTTACGAAACACATCCGAGTGCAAGAGAGCGTTTCGAGAATCTTTTGACAAATACTCCGGCCTCCGTGCGCCTGGACTTGGAACACTGGAGGGGGTTCACGACCGTAATCGATCGCCTCAAAAAGTTCTTGCTCGAAGACGTCTCCCTACATTCCGAGTCGTACGAAACCTATGGATCAGTTTACTTGGATAAGCCCAATACTGAGTGGAGGGGGCCGGAACTGAGAGACAGGGTCGACTACTATTGATTTAAAAATGCAATACCCCCCGTGCCGTCTGCCCGCCGCATGACTGCGAATATCAAGGCGGGTGTCGCGGGCTAGGAGCGTAGTTCTGTGCGCAGCGCCTGACTCCGCGGGTACCAAGTGCTAGCCTTCACACAAACAGCCTTTCCTGCCGTTCGATGTGCACGCCAGTATCGACACTTTCAAGCACCACGCGGGCGGGGATTAGGGCGAGTTCTTTGGGCTCGACTTTGTGGAGGCCTCCGCCGTAGACGCGGCCTTCCGAAGCAAGCTCGGCGGGCTTAATCCGTTTTAGCGCCTCGAAGACACGCGCTTGCATCTCCGGCTGCGCATTCAGTGCGTCACGCAAACGGCCTTGGGGATACAGCATGAGGTAAACATTATGAGCCGTTGCTCGCGAACGGTTCCAGATAAACCGGATGGGATGTTTTCCGTTGTTGGCGCGGCCCATGTAAGTGCAAAGGAACGGGGCCGGGGGGCGTTGCTCCTGCGAATACCACGGTGTGCGGCGGCTGGTGAGGTAAGTCGCGTGAATGTTCTGCGCGCGGCCTTGCTGAAGATATTCGTACAGGCGCGGCCAGGCGCCTCGAATACGTTCCTCCGGCTCGCTGCAATCGAGCAGATAGAGCCGCGGCGACACGTCAGGGGCACCGCTGGGAAGGGCCTCAATAACGTCTCCCGTCAAATGGCGGGGACCCGGCAAAATCGGCTTCAGGAATTGCCGCGGTAAATCCAAACGATCGGCGTCTGCCTCACTCAATACGAAGAAGCTGTTGGCTCCTGTCGCCAGCCCGCGTTTGATCGAGAAGATATCCCCGAGGGTTAGCTCGCCGCCATCGCTCGCGACGGCGCCGCCGGGAAACTGCGTCCACTTGCGCGACCAGCGTAAGGTCTCGACGGGCACCATAGCTTCCTTCTGGGGATGTTCAATGGCGCCGCCAAACGAGAAGCGAGCAGCATGGTCCGGCGTGGGGGGCAGTTTGCGAAAAACAACCACGGCAGAGGAAACAAGCGCGTCGGTGAATTGCACGTCCGTCGGGCAGAAGCGGTGAATGTGCAGCAGCGTCACCCGTTCGGTAAGGTAGCGGCGCAATGCCGCACCGTAATTCACGTCCATGAATTCCGAAGGAATCAGCCAAACCGCCAGACCTCCATCTTCCATCCAGTCGTGGGAGAGGAGCAGGAAATAGCAATAGAGCCCTGCCAAGCCGCTCACATCGAAATTCAGCGACTGGGCCAGTTGCTGCCGGAGGCGGTCCTTCTGTGAAGCAGCCAGGTGATGATGCCGGACGTAGGGCGGGTTGGTGAGGATCAGGTTGAAGCGCTGTGAGGGAAGGCGCTGCTCGGTGAAGTCACCCGTCACAATTCTCAGTCCGGTGTTTCCCCAAAGAGCGGCGGCAGTTTCGGAAAAAGGCGGGTCAAGCTCGATTCCCGTGGCGGCTTCGATTCTCTCCGGCGGAAAAGCTTGAAGAAGCGCTGAGTAAAACGATCCGGTGCCGACGGCAGGGTCGAGGAAACGCACCTGTCTGTCGTCCAGCAGGGAGTGGGCATAACGGGCAATGCTCAGTGCAAGCTCGGGGGGAGTGGCGAACTGTCCCCACTTGTTGCGTTCTTGCGCCGTCTTGAGGCCGTCGAGGCGCGCTTGCTCTTGCTGTCGGCGCTCCTCGATCTCGTGTGTGGCAACGGCATTCATGGGCTGGTTCTCACAATCGGTTCCGCCACCGCCCACACAGCCGGTCCGCCACGATAGTACTGGAACGGTACCGTTCCTCCTTGGTCGGGCGGCGCTTTTCCTCCAGCCACGGGAAAACGTCGACATCGAGCATCTGAGAAAGAGTGTTCGCAATCCTGCCCAAGTGCTCCTGGAGGAGTTCCGGCCTCAGGCGCGGCGGAACCTTGCCGTCTTCCAGCGTTTCAATAACATTCTTGTTGGAATCAGCAAGGCCAACTAACCGGTCGCGCGCCAAAGGCGGGCAAGTGGACATGCGAAGCGTCGGCAGGATGGCCGGGTTGGCCTCGATGATGGCGGGGGTGATGATCGTTAGGTCATTCGTCCGCTTCAGGCCCTGCTCGACGCTCTTGATCGTCTTCTTGCGGGTGTCCCGGTAAGCCTTGGGGGCGAACTTCATGAACCAACGATTGAACTGGTCTACTGAGGCGCGAGTGTCGGCCTTCCATAGGTGTGGTTTGTCTGCGTTGATTGCCATGGGCATTGCTCGCGCGAACCTTGCATGGGTGAACCGGTCGAACGGTAACATACACCTTGCTGATTCCACCTGCAACGGCCAGAAGTCATGAAGTTCGTTTTGACCTCTCAAGTGGTAGTTTGACGATCAGTCGGCGTGCCATAGAGGTGGACTGGGCTGTCATTCCTGACGGTTGTGCTTGGACCACGGCGCACCCGGAAGAAACGCCCGCCAGGTTAGCGGTTATGGGGCTTGCCCCCAACTTACTGCCCTGTCAGGGCACCCCGAAAGGCCGGGGACCCCAGTCCGCTGCGCGGACCCGGCCCTACGATTCCGGAGGGCCGAATCGGACGGTGGCATAAAATTTATATAAAAATAGTAGTTGACAAATGAAGTTAATTACGATATACAAGGACTAATATTTTGGGGGACATGAGGTTGCGTTAAGGCCCCTGAGGAGAGGGCGCACGCAGGAGGTAGATTGTGTCACTGCGCCGATCTCCTATCCGCTCGGCCGCATTCCTTTCGGCCAATCGCTGTAATTCCCTTAAATCTACGGGTCCTCGGACCATTCGTGGCAAAGCTCGCTCGTGCTTGAACGGCTTGAAGCACGGCGAGCGCTCCTATCGGCTGGGCGAGAAGTTAGTGGCCGCTGGTGACTACGGCGGAGCTTGGCTGCATGCCCGGGTTCGGGCTGAAATAGAGAGCGTTTTTGGCGCCCGGTGCCCCGAAGAAGGCCGGCAGGCCGAACGTCTGGCCAATGCCGTATACGCGATGTTCCGGCGCACCGAGCGGTTACGAGCGAAGCCGGAATGTCGTTTATTTTCAGCGAGATTAGGTCCGCGTGTATCTCGCCTATTCCGGATTTCGGTGAATGATCCGGCCACCCGCGTGGGACTCTGCTACTGGGTTCAGCGGAAGGGCTACTGGAACTGCGAGCGAGTGATGGCCGCCATGTATATGCCCGAAACCATGAAAGCAGAGCGTCCGCTGGGCGAGATGCTCGAAGGCCGCGTGCGGCGGCGTCTCTATCGGATGCGGAAACCAGGATTGTGGGAGAGGATCGCTTACGGACTGAGCGACATAGAAAGCACTAGGCAGAAGCCAGAAGGCACAGAAGAAGATTTGAAATTTGAGATTGGAGATTTGAAAGAGCGGAAGGCAGAAAGCACCCAGGAAGATTTGAAATCGGTGATTGGAAATTTCGAAGAGGGGAAGCCAGAAAGGGCGGAAGAGAAGTTGAGATTTGAGATTAGAGATTTGAAAGACGCAAAGCCAGAGAGCGCAGTGCCGGAAACAGTGCATGGTCACCGTTCCGCTTCGCGAAGTCGGCCCTGCCAAGGACGTCCGCAGCCGGACCTGATTCGCCAGTTCAACGCTAACGGTGGGCGATGGTGGAGAATGAGTTCATTGGGCGATTGAGCGATTGGGTGATTGAGTGATTGTCGCGAGAACCGAGAAATCGGCCAAACCTTTGGAGCCAAACTCCGTCTAAATGAGCGATCCAGACGAGAGGTGACGCTCATGGGCCACATTTTTGGAGATCTTCGATACGCGGCGCGGGTGCTGGCGAAGAATCCGGTATTCACCGCCATCGCGGTGCTCACACTGGCGCTGGGGATTGGTGCCAACACGGCGATCTTCACGCTGCTCGATCAGGTGTTGCTGCGCCTCTTGCCCGTGAAGGACCCGCAGCAATTGGTGCTGCTCACCATGCGCGGCCACCATTACGGCAGCAACTGGGGTGGCAACGCGATCTCGCATCCGATGTTCCGAGACTTCCAGGAACACAATGAAGTTTTCTCGGGCATGTTTTGCCGCTTCCCGACTCACGTGAGCCTCACCTTCGGCGGCCAGGCGGAGCGCGTGGAAGCGGAACTGGTATCTGGCACTTACTTCAGCGTTCTTGGGGTGGGCACGGCGCTGGGCCGCACGATCACGCCGGACGACGATCGCGTTCCCAACGGGCATCCCGTGGTGGTGCTGAGCTACAAGTATTGGAGACAACGTTTCGCCGGCGATCCCGCGATTCTGGGGAAAACGCTCACCGTGAACAATCACCCTATGACGGTGATCGGTGTGGCGCAGCCAGGCTTTGACGGAGTAGAGCTGGGCTCCTCGCCACAACTCTTCGTTCCGGTCATGATGCAGCAGCAGGTGTTGATCGTCCCGACGGACATGCTGAAGGACCGCCGCACCCGCTGGGTGAATGCCTTCGGGCGCTTGAAGCCGGGCGTGACACGCGCGAAAGCCCAAGCGGGGTTGGAGCCGTTCATGCACTCGATGTTGGAGAATGAGGTGCGCGAGGCCGCCTTCGCAAACGCCTCGGCCTATACCCGCGAGCAGTTCCTGAAGTGCTGGATCGAAGTGCTCCCTGGGTCGCAGGGCCGGTCGTACTTCCGGCGCGAACTCTCCACGCCGCTTTGGGTGCTGATGGCGATCACGGGCGTGGTGCTGCTGATCGCTTGCGCGAACCTAGCCAACCTGCTGCTGGCCCGGGCCACCGGCAGGCAGAAGGAAATCGCGGTGCGACTGATTAGAGACGCGATCGCAGGGCATTACTGCGCTTACA
>Ga0187803_10001203_pt1 | contig 10156 bp, 5 predicted proteins | sample NC_wetland_sal_i_2_FD_132425 | JGI IMG/M metagenome (GOLD analysis project Ga0187803, IMG submission 132425) | Wetland sediment microbial communities from Neuse River Estuary, North Carolina, USA - Control_3 | ecosystem: Environmental > Aquatic > Freshwater > Wetlands > Sediment | place: USA...
ACGGCGCGGAGCTGGTATTGGCTAAGGACCTCATTGCCGTAAATGGCGCGGTAGGTGTCGCGGCGGATGCGATCGTCCTCGATGGAAGCGGGAAGGACTTCGATATTGTTGATAACCTTCTCGACTCCTTCAATCTTCTTCACGACGTTTTCGGCGTCGGACTTCAGGGTCGGACGCGCGACTTGGCCAAGCAGAATCACGGTGCCGTCGGGATCCACTTTGTAGGCGAGATTGTCAAACACGCCGTAGAAAGGGAGCATGACGAGCTCGTGACGAACTTCCTTGTATATACGGTCAATACTCTTCTGAGGAAGCGGGGAAGCCTGCTGAGCCTGGGCGGTAGGTACAGCAAATACCATGAGAGACAAAATCAGCGGGAGGGCGAGAGCTCGGAACACTACGGAATTTTTCATAGGAGAACCTCGAAGTGATCTTAGCAAACGCCTGACGGTCCCGACTGCTCCTTGCCAGCCGCGAAAACGGGTTTGAAAGTTGCTTTTTTCATGTGCAGGAATTCAGGCGTTTTGCCACGCTTCGTCTGCAAAAGGGCGCGGATTCAGAGGCCGCAGAAAAAGTCAATCTCGCGACCTCAGCGGCTAAACAGGCTGCGGGAAAAAGTCAGGAAAGTTAGCGCGACCGTGAAAGAGCGGCCCTTCAGGGCCGCGTAAGTCGCCTTGAATCAGTATGGGCTTTAGCCCCGGTGGTCGTTTTTTGCCATGCAGCGCACTTTTTCCGCAGCCTCTAAAGCCGTCGACGAAAACACAGCACTCATCGCAGCGCTGAAGCGCCACGCCACCCAAAACCTGAGTTAACCTGTGAAGCCGCGTTAGTCTGGTACTTCTCCGGCACGACTGAAAGCCGTGCCCTACCCAAAACCTCTTCGGATCGGGGGCTTTTCAGCGGTCTGAGACGGGGCAAGCCCCGTCTCTACGCGTCTGTAGGCGAGGACGGACTCGAAAGGCCACCCATTTCGCCGAGGTAGTCGTGGGTCTGCAGTCTCAGGCGGCCTTGACTTGGCGGCGGCGTTCGCGGACGCCTTCGATCAGCAAATAGAGCACGGGGATGAAGAAGAGATTCAGGATGGTGCTCATGATCATGCCGCCAAAGACGGTAGTGCCGACGGAGTGGCGTCCGTTTTCGCCGGCGCCGCTGGCGGTGACTAGCGGAACGACGCCGAGGATGAAGGCGAAGGAGGTCATGAGGATGGGGCGGAGGCGGATGCGGGCGGCCTCGACGGCAGCATCAACAATGGTCATGCCGCGCTCGCGCAGTTGTTCGGCGAATTCGACGATCAGAATGGCGTTTTTGGAGGCAAGGCCGACGAGCATGACCAGCCCGACCTGGCAATAGACGTCGTTCTGCTGGCCGCGAAGCCACTGCGCAGAGAGCGCGCCCAGGATGGCCATGGGCACCGCAAGCAGGATGATGAAGGGGAGCACGAAACTCTCGTACTGCGCGGAGAGCGTGAGATAGACGACAAGAGTTCCCAGTCCGAACAGGATCAGGGTGGTGGTGCCGGATTGCAATTCCTCGAGCGAAATCCCAGACCACTCATAGGCAAAGCCCTGAGGGAGAGACTTGGCGGAAAGCTGCTCCATGGCGTTGATGGCCTGACCGGAGCTGAATCCGGGGGCGGCGGAGCCGTCGATTTCCGTGGAGCGGAACAGGTTGTAGTGGCTGATGATCTGGGGCGCCGCGGTCTGGCCGATGGAGACCAGGTTGTCGAGCGGAATCATGGCCCCGCTGTCGGAACGTACGTAGTACTGCCGGATGTCCTGGGGATGGGAGCGGAATTGCTTGTCGGCCTGCACATAGACGCGGTAGGAGCGGTTGTTGAAATCGAAGTCGTTGATGTAGGCCGAGCCCATGTACACGCTGAGAGTGTCGGTGACCTGGCTGAGCGGGACGTGGAGGCTCTTGGCCTTCTCGCGGTCGATGGTGATGACAAACTGCGGATCGCCGGCGGTGTAGTCGGTGAAGAGACCGGCGAGATCGTTGCGCGCGCCGCCTTCGCGAATCAGGTCGTGCGTGACTTTGTCGAGCTCCTGCAGAGTATGGCCGCCCTGGTCCTGCACTTCGTACTGGAACCCTCCGAAGGCGCCCAGGCCATTCACGGCAGGTGGCTCGACGGGAATGACGATGGCGCCCGAAATGCCGAACACCGCCGGGCGCATGCGATTGATGATTGCGGTGGCGGTGTGTTCCCGGCCCTGGCGCTGAGCATAGGGACGAAGCGTAAGGAAAACGATGCCGCGATTTGGGGCGCTGCCGGCGAAGCTGAAGCCGGAGACGGCAAACGAGTTTTCGATCTCCGGAAACTGTTTGGTGATGGCGGTAACCTGATCGCCGATTTTCTTGGTGTATTCCAGCGACGCGCCGGCCGGAGCTTGAATGATGACCATGGCCCATCCCTGGTCTTCGTTAGGGACAAAACCCTTGGGCACGCGGTAAAAGACGAAGTAAGCGAGGCTGAGCCCGAGGAAAAACAGGACCAAGGCGATAGCCTCATGGCGCAGGAAGCCGCGCAGAGCGCGAACGTAGCCGTGAGTAACGGCGGCGACGAAACGATCCACCTGCCGGAAGAACCAGTTCTTTTCTCCGTGAACACGGCCCAGCAGGAGCGCGGAGAGGGAAGGCGTGAGAGTCAGCGCGTTGAAAGCGGAGATGGCGATGGAAAACGCGATGGTCAGCGCGAACTGACGGAAGAGAATGCCGGTGGTGCCGGGGAAAAAAGCAACGGGCACAAACACGGCCACCAGCACCAGGGAGGTGGCGATCACCGCGCCGGTGACCTCTTTCATGGCATCGGAGGAGGCTTTGACAGGACTAGGCTCGCCCTCGTGCAAGTGGCGTTCGATGTTTTCGATGACCACGATGGCGTCGTCAACGACCAGGCCAGTGGCTAGAGTAATGCCGAACAAGGTCAGTGTGTTGATAGAGAAGCCGAGCAGCTTGACAAAGGCGAAAGTGCCGACGAGAGAGACCGGAATCGTGACCGAGGGAATAACGGTGGAGCGCCAGTCTTCGAGGAAGATGAAGATCACGAGCACGACGAGAACGATGGCGGCGCCGAGGGTTCCGACCACGTCGTGGATGGACTCTCCTACGGCATCGGTGGTATCGAAGGCGAGTTCATACTTCATGCCGGGCGGAAAGCGCTTGGAAAGCCGCTCGAGCTCGGCGATGCAGCGGCGGTCCACGTCGAGGGCATTGGCGGTGGAGAGTTGAGTGATGCCGAGGCCGACGGACTCGTGGCCGTTGTAGTCGAGGTTGGAACTGTAGTCTTCGGCGCCGAGTTCGGCATGGCCGACGTCGCGCAGCCGGACCAGGGTGCCATCGTTATTGCTTTTGAGAATGATGTTGTCGAACTGGGCTGGCTCGGAGAGGCGTCCAATAGCGCGGACGCTGATCTCAAACTGCTGTCCGGGGATGGAAGGCTGGGAGCCGACTTCTCCGGCCGCCACTTCCACGTTCTGCTCGGAGAGCGCATTAACCACGTCGGTGGCGGTGAGGCCGCGGCTGGCCATGCGCACGGGATCGAGCCAAAGGCGCATGGAGTACTTGCGCTCTCCGAAGATGAAGACCTCGGCTACACCGGGAACGCGCTTGAGATTGTCGCGCACGTAGACGTCGAGGTAGTTGCTCAGGAAGAGCGTGGAGTAGCGCTGGTCGGGGGAGTAGACGGCGGCGCCAAAGACGAAGTTCTCCGAACTCTTTTGCACCGTGACGCCGACTTGCTTGACCGCGTTGGGAAGGCGTCCCTGGGCGGTATTGACGCGGTTCTGGATGTCAACCGAGGCCAGGTCGGGGTCGCGATTCAGGTCGAAGGTGGCCGTGATCTGGCTGGAGCCGTCGTTGCTGCTGGAAGAAGTGATGTACTTCATGCCCTCGGCACCGTTGATCTGCTGCTCGAGCGGAGTGGTGACGGCGGCTTCGACGGTCTGCGCGCTAGCTCCCGTGTAGACGGCGCTGACTCCGACCTGCGGGGGAGCGAGGTTGGGAAATTGCGAGATGGGCAGCGTGGGGATGCAGACCGCGCCTGCAAGAATAATGAGGAGGGCGCAGACGGTGGAGAAGACCGGGCGATGAATGAAAAAATCAACCATAGAGAGCAGTGGTTGGTGGCCAGTGGCCAGTTCACACCGTAGGGCTCTGATTTGTTCTGCGATAAAGCCAACGTCGTCGCCGAAACTGCCGTCGAACCTGGCGCTGAACCGCCATCGAATGAATCTTACGAACTACCTTCCTGCGGGACGACGGGTACGCCATCAATCAGAAACTGGGTGCCGGAGACGACGACTTTGTCTCCCGGTTTGACGCCGTCGAGCACGACATAGTCATTGGCGACGATCTGGCCGATCTGGAGCGGCTTTTGGTGGACGACGTATCCACCTTTCTGATCCGGCTCGGCCACGAAGGCGAAATAAAGGCCGCCGATGCGGGAAACCGCGACGACGGGCACAAGGGGCTTCTCCAGCGTGCCCCATACGATGCGCGCGCGTATGAATTGCGCCGTGCGCAGCGCGTCGTTGGAATTCGGGATTTGAGCTTTAGCCAGCACCGTCTGCGTCGTGTTGTCGACTTGCGGCGAGACGAAGGTGATGCGGCTCGAGGCCAGCGCATTGCCCGCACCGTCCACGATCTGAACGGAAAGGTTCATCTTGAGCTGCGGGGCCTTCTCGATGGGAACGTAGATGTAAGCTTCGAGGCTGCCGGGACGGTCGACGGTCGTGAGTTGGGTGGTGGTGAAAACACGGTCGCCCACGCGGACCGGAATATCGCCGATTATACCCGCGCGCGGCGCAACCACCAGGTAATAGTGCAGCTGAACCTGCTGCTCGTTGACCTGAGCATCGAGGGACCGAAGTTGGGCCTGGGCGGCATCGAGGTTGGCGCGCGCCTGGTCGAGATCCTGCTTGCTGACGACTCCAGCCGCAGCGAGGCCGCTAATGCGGTCATAATTCTGCTGCGCCCAGGTAACCTGTGCGCGCTGGGCGTTGCGGGCGTCCTCCTGGCTTTTGACCGTCGCCTGCTGCTTGGCGGGGTCAATCTGCATCAGCCGGGCGCCGTTTGCGACCCGCTCGCCGGAGTGGACGAAAATCTCGGTGATGATGCCGTCCACCTGCGGCATGACCACGGCCGAGTCGCGCGACTTCAGGGTCGCGACATATTCAGTGGTGTCGTCCACTTTCTGGAGCGTGGCGGTCCTGACCTGCACCGGCATGGCCGACGGAGATCCGGCCTTGGCAGACTTCGTGTTGTCGCACGCGATGGTGAACAGCAGCGCGGCGAGGAGGAGGAGCACAATCAGACGCGATTTGGTTTCATTCGACCGAGACATAGGATGACTCTGCAACCGAGGGGGAAGACCCGGGACCGGCAAACCGCCACCTACTTCGACCACGCGGCGCCCCTGATTGGACCACGGCCCCACTAATATTAGACCAGATATTAGATTCCAGTCAGTGTCCGAGGAGTTGCGAAGTGTACGCCGCCCTCTGCTAGATTGTCTTGTTATGAAACCGAAGCGAAGTTTTGCCAGCGATAACAATGCCGTGGTTCATCCCGAGGTTCTGGAGGCGATCGGGCGCGCTAATGATGGGCATGTGGTGGGCTACGGAGACGATCCCTACACCGAATCGGCGGTTGCGAAGTTCCGCGAAGCGTTTGGCGCCGATGTGGCCGTCTTCTTCGTTTTCAATGGAACCGCGGCGAATGTGCTGAGCCTGCAGGCGCTGACGCGCCCCTACCATGCGGTGCTCTGCCCCGAGCTCTCTCATATCTATACGGATGAATGTGGCGCGCCGGAGAAATTCAGCGGATGCAAGCTGATTCCTCTGCCAGCGCCCGAGGGCAAACTGACGGTCGCGACCTTGGCGCACGCTTATCACGGCATCGGGGACCAGCATCACGTGCAGCCGCGGGTAGTTTCCATTACGCAAGCCACCGAAATGGGGACGGTCTATAAGCCGGCTGAGATCGAGGCGCTGGCGCAGTTTGCGCACGAGCGGGGGATGTTTCTCCATATGGATGGAGCGCGGATTTCGAATGCGGCCGCGGCGCAGGGGTTGACGCTGAGGCAGGCGACGCGCGATCTCGGCTTGGATGTGCTCTCGTTTGGCGGAACCAAGAACGGGCTGATGGGGGTGGAGGCCGTGGTCTTCTTTCGCTCTGAACTGGCCCGGGATTTTCTGTTCGTGCGCAAGCAGGGGATGCAACTGGCGTCGAAGATGCGCTACATGGCCGTGCAAATGGAAGCGCTGGTGACCAACGACCTGTGGAAACGCAACGCGGATCACGCCAACCGCATGGCGCGGCTGCTGGAACAGGAGGCGAAGAAGATTCCGCGCGTGAAGATCGTCTATCCGGTGGAAGCGAATGGCGTGTTCGCACAGATTCCGGGCGCTGCCATCGCAAAGATTCAGGAGCGCTACTTCTTTTATGTGTGGAGCGAAGAAGAATCGGTAGTGCGTTGGATGTGCTCGTTCGATACTACCGAAGAGGACGTGCGCCAGTTTGCCGGGTTTGTAAGATCCGTGGTCGAGAACGCCGGGGACTAAAACTGGTCTCATAAACGGTCTGAGGGGTCGGCGGCAGTTGGTCCTCAGGGGCTAAAGCCCGCATCATTGGCGGCCATTAGCGGTACGGCTGAAGCCGTGCCCTTCCACAAGACCATTTATGAGACCAGTTGCAGGCCATGCCAGCGCACACGACCAGCAAGGACCTTCGCTTATCCGTCTTTTAGCCGGTAAGAACTATCTGGCTTCCAGCGAACGGCCTTACTTGCCATGCTTGGCGGCGCGAACCTTAGCCCATCGCGCTCGTTGCGCCTCTGCGATGCGCTTGCGTCCGGCGGCGGAGATTTTCCAGTGCTTTCTGCCCACCCGCGGTTTCGCTTTGCGCCCCCAGGGGCCCATCTTCCCAAACGCGCTCAGGGCAGCGGCCACGCGGCGTAGTTCTTTCTCCAACCGCGTTCGCTCCCTTTGCAATTCGTTAACGATAGTGCTTACCCACGACTTTGCCATAGGGTTATCTTACCACTTATAAATCGGAACGGATGCGGATGATCGGGGAGAGAAACGGGAGAGAAACCGGTTCTCAGCGGGGGTGATCCGCTAGTGCCCCGACCGCATGATTTGTTCCACACTCGCTTGCCGCCCGAGGGCGAGGCGCCCCTTCGACAAGCTCAGGGCAGGCTCTGGGAACCGCCGGCAACGTGCCGGCGCTACACTCCGTGCGCCGGTAGTAATAACGTCACGCGCAGGATACTAAAAGCTATCTCCTACTGAACCGAAAGAGTAAACTGCTCGTTTGGCGCGGGAAGGCATTCGCGATGACAGCGCACACTGTCGAGCGGTAATGAAGAACTCTCGGGCCACCAGCTTGGGCAATCGCCGCGAAAAGCTCGCTTCTCGAAAACCGCGAGAAGTGGGCACCCGCCTTTTCTTCTCTGCCAACGCTTAGCCACGAGCGTTATACTTGCCGCCGAAGAAGTGGCCCACCCGCCTATTGATTCCAATAGACCGTATCGAGGGGGACTAAGACTCTGTAGTTGAAAGCTGACAGCTGAGAGCTGAGGGCTTATCAATTAAGTCCCAAGCGCTCAATACGCTGCATGCACCCCGGTCCTCAGCCACCGCCGCTGGGGACCGCCACTCCGCCTAGCGTGCTCGTCCCGCATTGCGGTTAAGCCGCACGCGCCAAATGCCGGCTTTGTGACGTAAGTCGCACTCATATGTGATAAATGTCACAAGTTCCTCGCTTTTCGCTGGATACAAAAGACTTATAGACCGCGCTGACCGACCCGCAAGCGCGCTCTTTGTAGTGATTCTTACGGCATTAACAGATTCCTATTAGTGATTCGGTCCGAGCGGAAAACTACAATAGCCACGCTCATGGACCCCACTTGGAACGGCCAGTTTTCCCGCTTCGATCTCGTCTCGAAGACCAGTGAGCGATCTCGAAGTATAGTGCGCGTGCGCGACGTCGAGATCGGCGGCAACGAAGTTATCGTAATGGCAGGTCCCTGCGCGGTCGAGTCCGAACGCCAGTTGCTGGAAACCGCAGAGACCGTTGCCGAAGCCGGCGCGCGCATCCTGCGCGGCGGAGCCTACAAACCTCGGTCTTCACCTTACGCGTTTCAGGGTTTGGGCGTTGCGGGACTGAAGCTTCTCCGCAAGGCTCGCGAAGAAACCGGACTGGCGATCGTCACCGAAGTGCTAAGCGAGAAAGACGTAGACCAGATCTGCGAATATGCCGACATCCTGCAAGTCGGCGCGCGGAGCATGGAGAACTACTCGCTTCTGGAGGCTGTCGGCAAGTGCGGACGCCCGGTTCTGCTGAAACGCGGCATGGTGGCAACTCTCGAGGAGCTTCTGCGTTCCGCGCAGATCGTCGCCGCAGCGGGCAATCCGCATATCATCCTGTGCGAGCGCGGCATCCGCACCTTTGAACCCGCAACCCGCAACACGCTGGACATCTCTGCCATACCAGTGCTGAAAACGGTGTCGCATCTTCCGGTCATTGCCGATCCCAGTCACGCCGCTGGAGTTCGCTGCCTGGTTCCCATACTGGCGCGGGCAGCGGTCGCGGTGGGAGCCGATGGATTGCTCGTGGAAGTGCATCCTTCTCCTGAAGCTGCGCTGAGCGACGGGGAGCAATCCCTCACTTTCCGCGAGTTCCGCGACATGATGGACGATCTGCAACCCTATCTTGCGATCCAGCGAGAGGCCAGACGGCTCCGCCCAGAACTCCTAGCCGTAGTCGGAGCGGATTGATGCCGATGCGCACGTTTGTTGCAGTCCTGCTGGCCCTAGTCGTCATCGCACTCGTGCGCACAGAGCCTGCAGTTTCGGCAGGAAACAATTCGCCGGCCGTAACCCGCTCGCCGTCGTTTCTGTTTACGGTCACCCCACGCTACGAAGCGCTAGCCTGGATCCGCGGCGCCGACCGCTTTCCATCCGGCGCGACGATCCTGCTTCATGACTCTGCCGGCAATCGGCCTCTAGTTCCAGGCTTCGCGGCTTCAGCCGATTCCGCGGTCTCGTTCGATGGACAACGCGTCTTATTCGCCGGCAAGTTAAAGCCGCAAGATTCGTGGCAGATTTGGGAGATGCCCTTGGCCGGAGGAACGCCTCGCCGCATCACATCTGGCCCCGAGGATTGTGTTCGGCCCTTCTATCTGCCCGGTTATCCGCCAAAAGATCGCGTCGTGTACGCGCGAAAGACCGCGGAGCGGTTCGCGATTGAAGTGGCGGACCTCTTTGGGGGAAAGGGGCTGCCTCTGACTTATGGCCCGGCAAACTCCCTGCCCACGGACATTCTCCGCGACGGCCGCATCCTTTTTGAGTCAACTTACCCCGTCGGAGTCGGCGCAACTCCCGAACTATATACGGTTTACTCCGACGGCAGTGGATTCGAGTCGTACCGCTGCGATCATGGCAACGCTCGTCACGAAGGGAAACAGACCAACTCGGGAGACATTGTGTTTGCCTCCCGCTCCGGGCTGGCGAAGTTCACTTCGGCACTGGCACGGGAAGTTGTCGTTCCGGCGCCGGCTGGAGAATACAGCGGAGAAGTCGCCGAAACGACGTCAGGCGATTGGCTGCTGCCTTGGCGCGCAGACGCAAAAACACACTTTCAGCTGATGCTGTGGACGCCGGGCGATTCTGCGCTACGCCCTTCTATAACAGAGGAGAATGCCGACGCAGTCCAGCCAGCACTGGTCGGCGAGCGCGTAGTGCCAAAGCGCCATCCCTCGGGCTTGCATGACTGGCCGAATGCAAACCTGCTTTGCCTGAACGCATATACCTCGAAATACCAGTTTGCCGCCGCTTCTATTCGCTCCGTGCGGCTCTACACCCGCGATGGCGCGGGCAACGCTCGCCTGCTTGGAACTGCGCCCGTCGAGCGCGACGGATCATTTTTCATTCAGGCGCCCACGGAGCAACCATTGCAGATCGAACTGCTGGACGGCGCTGGTGCAACATTGAAACGCGAGTCCGGATTCTTCTGGATGCGCCGAGGCGAGCAGCGCGTTTGCGTCGGATGCCACGCCGGCCCGGAAACTGCTCCGGAGAACGCGGTTCCCATGATCCTGCTGAGGTCCACAACTCCGGCCGACATGACCGGCGCGATCGCCCACGTCGCATCGGGA
>Ga0187803_10001205_pt1 | contig 10146 bp, 6 predicted proteins | sample NC_wetland_sal_i_2_FD_132425 | JGI IMG/M metagenome (GOLD analysis project Ga0187803, IMG submission 132425) | Wetland sediment microbial communities from Neuse River Estuary, North Carolina, USA - Control_3 | ecosystem: Environmental > Aquatic > Freshwater > Wetlands > Sediment | place: USA...
CAAGCGCAGCTCGACCAGGTCTCGCTGCGCTTGAATCAACGTCCCAGAAAGACCTTAGGGTTCCAGACTCCTGCGAGTAAACTTCAAGCAAGTGTTGCGTCGACCGTCTGAGCCGACAGCGGTAAGCGGTAAAGTGGGTCCCAGTACGGACTTGACCGATCGGCAGGCCGGCACAGCCGCTCGAGGAGGGACTGAGAGGCGCAACTTTACTTGGACTCCCCTCGAGGGGCGCGATATCCTCTCGGTCGCGGGAGGACATGCTCATGAAACTCAACTACGTAATTAAGTTCGTAGCTGACATGGACCGTGCGGTGAAATTCTATCGCGACGTTCTCGGCTTACCCTTGAAATTCCAGTCGCCCGGCTGGAGTGAATTCATGACTGGTGAAACTGCCCTGGGCCTACATCCGGCATCGCAGAACAATCCTGCGGGAAGCGTTCAACTCGGCTTCAACGTCGCCAACCTGGAGAAGTTCCATCAGGAGATGACTGCAAGAGGTGTGAAGTTCAGCATGCCTCCGACCAAACAGGATTTCGGGGGTATGCTCGCGCAGTTCGTGGATTCGGAGGGCGGGAGTTGTAGTGTGGCCGAGCAGTAGGCTCGCTCCAGAAAGCGATTTTGAGTCCTACCACTACCGGAGAAGTCTGTGCTCCAACACTGCCAACTGTCCTTGCTGCGTCAGTGCGAAGCTGTTTGATTAGCCGACGACCAAGTGTTCTTTCTCAGTCGTTGTACGGGATTTCACGGAAAGAAAGAACCTGATAGGTGGAAGGCTGCAGGGCATTGTTGACCCAGCAGCTGTTGAAGAAGATGCCGTTGCCGCCACCACCGGAGATGTCATAGTTGACCGAGCCGAAGGCGGGGAGCAGGTTATGGTTGGCGTCCCAGATCGAAGCGACGAACATGGCGCCGTCAAACTCATTGTTGCCGCCACCCTGGCCGGTGAATGTGGTGGTTCCGTCTCCGATCACCAAAACGATTCCCCTCCAACCGTCGCTGCCCGAATAAGAGAAGTTTCCGGTGACCACCAGCAGGCCGTAACCGGTGAAGTTGCCAGACATGCTGAAATTTCCGTTCACGACCACGGTCATGGGATTGTTCACGGACATCGCCGCGGGCAAGTTCGCCTGCGTCGCGTTGCCGTTGATCACCAGGTCGGCCGCCTGAGTGATGTTCTGAATGGTCTGGTAGGCGCTGGCCGGTGTGCTCAAGGAGTTGGTTAAAGAAACCAAGCCAACATTGGGCGTGCTCCCTCCCGCGCCGATGTAGTTGGCGATTCGGTTGCCGGGAATGCCGGCGGTGATCCCGTTCACGCCGTTGGTGGTCGTCGCCCCGACTGCATTCATCAGATTATTCGGATTGGGAGTGCAGCCGGGCACCGCCGGGGGATTTCCGGAGCCATCCTGCCCGTTCACGTTATACGGATTGGAACTCGCGCCGTTGAAGGTGATGTTGTTGGCACCAAAAGTGAGCGCGGAAGGAAAACTGAGATTGACGGTCCTAGGAGCAACGGTATATTGGAGCAGTTTCTCGCTACCGCCGGGGACCACAGCCAGGGCGGTGATCTTGTAAACCTGCTGAGCGGTGGGAGGCGGAACCGCGCCGGTGCTCGTATTCACGACAATCATGGTCGCCGGGTTCACGCCGCTGTCGTAATAGAGAAGATTGGTGTCATCAATCACGCCGTCGCCGTTGACGTCCCGCCCGATGGCATCCCCGGTGAGGGACCGTTCCGTGACCGGAGTAATGCGAACCCATTTATAGAGCGGACCCGTAATCCCAGGCACGAGAGTAGACATTGAAGTAATGGTTTGGGTGTTAGCTGCAAGGGGATTCGCGCCGAATTCGCTGGCGTATTGATTGTCCGGGTAGGTATTATTCGCGGCCAAGTTAAGTGGGGCGACGGCCTCGGCTCCGCTGGGGTTCAGGATGTAGCGCACCTGACCGAGGGCCAGGGGCGTCCCCTGATTCGGAATGAACCCGGCAAGAGATTTGTTGAAATAGTTAGGATTTCTGGGAACCAAGCGCCCACGCCCTTCTTCCAGGCCTGCCATGGCAGCGTAATAAGCAACCGTGTAAGTGCGATAGTTGCCTGCCAGCGAGGATTCCGTAGATGAGGCGGAAAGCATCGATAGACCCACCAAGGAAATCACAAGCAATGCAAGAATTGCTAAAAACAGGGCTACACCGGCTTCCTGTTTTTTGGTGATTCGATGTAAGGAGCGATTCATTGAGCCTCCAATGCGTTCAATTTTGCGTGGAGAGGCGCGGAACGGCAATCGACCGATCGTACTTTTTGCGAGGAGGCCAAACGTACGCGGTTTTGGCCGCCGGAAGTACGCTTTTGGAACAGAGCAAAAGTACCAGTCGCGATAGTACTGTGCATTTCGCTGCCATTGCGGGGTCATCGAGCAAGCAGGGCTGCACGCCCGCAACCCTAACCCTGACAGCAACTTCCAGGGCAAAGCGCCCCAGGCATTTCGAAGAGCAGGATGCGCAAGCTCTGCCGTGTTCGTAAAAGTCACTATCCTGCTCGAAGCCGCGATGTACCGCGGTGGAACAAGAAACTATGTTGGGATTTCACCCGCACTTAGTGTTACAGCGGCGCGCGCTATACCAGAATGCCCGCAAGATTGTGGCGCAAGGCACGGGTGACAATCCCTACCAGCCGTAAGGTGGCGTTCATGTTTTCCGTGTTCGACTTCTCCGGCGGGCGGCTACGTATTTAGCTAAAAGTTGTTGTGGTTTTTCGCGAAATCAATCCCCGCTTGAATCTCGCTGAGCGCCTGCTGCATCAGCGTCACGGCCTGATCCCGGCGCCCCTCCCAAGTGTCGGTGGAGCTCTTAAAAACGTTTATCGCGTTCGTAAGCTGCGTGAAGCTGTTTTGCATGGCCGCCGACTGTTCCGTCGCTGCCACGGCCGCTTCGCGCAGGGGGATGGTCGGTTGCTCGCAAGCGGTCAAAGCCTGGTTGATAAAGCCGGACGCCTTCGCTTTGTGCCCGCCCCACTTCAGGCCGGCGGTCAAGAGACTGTTCTGGGCGTTTTGCAGGTCCGCAAGGCCGGCTTGAAATTCGGCAGGAACCGTAATGCCGGCACGTCTCACCTGCGAGTGCTGATTCGCCTCGGCGTTCGGCGTAGTGCCCTGCGGCGCAGAGGGTGCGGTGTCTGCCGTCAGGTTGTTCTTTGCGGCAAGTTGCGCGGCGCTGGGCATGGCGCCTGCTGTCGCGCTTTGCGCAGCGTTCTGCGTGGCCGTTGCATTTGGCATTGCGGCTGCCTCCAACCCGGCCTCCTGTTTTGCTTTCTGAATTACGTTGTAGACCGCAGCTCGCAGCGGGTTGTTGGACAGATTTTTCGGGTCCATGGCCACTGGGGAGACCGGGCTTTGCCCGACGTTTTGCGCTGCCTCTGCGGTTGCGGCGTTGGGTTTTGCCCCGATGGTTGTGCTTCGCCGCAGGGCTCGTCTTTGTGCAGTCGCCTCGGAGGGAGTCTGTTGCGCCTGCGCGGCGCCCCCAATCACACCCAGCCCTACTGCCAAAATCGCAGCCACCCTGAGGATTTTCCAGGTCATGGAGTTCCTCCTAAGATTGCCGACAATCTCCAAATCCGGCAGGAAGTAGTCCTTAGCTTCCTTTTCGGAAATTTTCGAAACGTGAACCTCTGCACAGCTCAGTTGCTGCAAGACGAGCCAGTTTCTGCTCAGTTTGGGGTTGCTTTGCCCGGCTTGCTCGACTCAAGAGCCTGCGCTGCCTGAAGTTCCGACATTGCCTGGCCCATAAAGGCGACGGCCTTATCCCGGCGACCACCCCACGCATTTGTGGACTGTGAGAACAGGGTTGTCGCGTTGGTCAACTGACTGATCCCAGTTTGCAGGGCAGCCGGGACGTCCTTGGAACCAGATTTCATCTCACCGGTCTTGACCGGTTTTTGGCCACAGGCAGTGAGTGCCTGGTCTATGTGATGGATGGCCCTCACGCGGTGGCCACCCCACTTGTCTCCGGCCTGCTCCAAAGCGCTTTTGGCAGCATTCAGGGCGGCGATACCCGTTTGGAATTCCAGAGGAACGGGGACGTTTTGAGCCCTGGGTGTTCTCGGCGGCCGATTCGGATTCATGTTCGGGACGGGAGTTTGCGGGACGTTTTGTGGCGAGTTGGGAGCGCCATTCTGTAAATTGCCGGATGGTCTTGCCACGGAGCCCACACTGAAAACACACAACACCATCAGCAGAAATGCAGCTGTGAACTCTTTGCGCGTCATTGGGCTACTCCTTCGATGATTTGGAGGAAATACAAAGTGAACGGGGTTGGTCATTTCGGGCTTGCCTGGAATCCATCGTGGGCCCTGAATTACGACGAGAGTCTACACCCATGTCCCCCTGCCGTTGCAATGGTTATTTTCTTAGCAATTAGGGGCGTGGCAAATCCGCTGAGCGTGGCCCAAATCACATTTTCGATTTTATTTTATTCATCCCAGGGGCTACCAAGAAACGTGTTGACAAAGCTGTTCCGACGGACAGATGATGCGCCCCGTTATCCCTGGATCTCCCATCTTTACGTCCTGTTGAGGAGGTTCCGATGCTGCCCCCAATATTTCCGTTGAGAAATTCAATCTGGCAGAGAGTGCGCGGAATTCTGACGGTGGTGGTTCTGTTCATGGCGGCATTCCTTGTGCCCACGTGTCCAGCGCTGGCTGCCGGTCAGAAGGACCATCCTGGTAAAACGAAGGAAACTTATCAGACTCTGGAAAACGAACAGAGGCTTATTCTAGGCGGGATCGAAGTGCACCTGGTGTTTACCGACGCGGATGGCAAGGAGCAAGACTATTCCTTGGCGGAAGCTCCGCCCGACTTTCTCCAAAAGCTGACACCAGCCATGCGGCTGGAGGCCGCACGCCCCTTGTTGAAGCCTAAGGATCCCAAGGTTGGGTTTTTCGATGCGCTGTGGCACGAGCATGCTCCCGCCGTTTGTCAGCAGGTGGTCGCGAGCCTCAAGCAGTCCTTCCCCGCCGGTGCAAGCCATGAGGCATACGATGCCACGTGCCGGCCTTTCAAGTACGGCTCTTTGTACGCCGTCGTTTATCCGAAAGTAAAAGGCACGTTCGCGAATGTGAATTCGATGGGCGTGACCGTTGAGGGTGACCCTAACGCGCCGCAAAATCCGTGGGTCAGGCAACTGCAGATCGAGTTCTACGTTCCCCCGTTGAGCATCGTTCCTTTCAGAATGACGACGCCGTATACATGTCATGAGAAGAAGGGTGCTTGTGATGCGGATCCGCATTTCACCATGATGTACGACCTGGAAATCAATTTGGTGGCAAACAGTCTCGACCTGGATGCCATGAGGTTGAGCCCCGCAAGCCCGGTGCATCCGGAATATTATGTCCAGTCGGTGCACGTGGTGCGTAAAGCGGGCTCCGACATTGAGAAACAGATCGTGGAGGCAGAGGTGAAGATTGCGGTGCAACTGGCCGTTGACCTGGTTTCGGCTTTATCTGACGATGGACTTTCGTTCATTACTATCGTCGTTCAGGTTATACAGGATCTCGTTAAGTATGGTCTTGGAGGTTTGATCGATAATATTGGCAACGAGGCGTTTTATCACCAGATTGCGGTGGGGGGTATTCCCATAAATCCAGACCCGACGCCAGTGGTCAAAATGGCCAACAGGGCGGCTGTGGCGCTTAATGTTCTGTTTGCGGCGCTAAATTCGGGAATTAATAAAGGCTTTACAAAGCTCGACGTAGAAAGAGGGCCCAAGCACAACCTGATCTTTAAGCTGACCTACCCAGCGCCCGCCAAGACGGGAGTGTCAAACGTCGCCGCCACCCAGAACGCGGTCAAGAAGAAAATCCCCCTCTCGCCACCCTTCATCGGCACACCCGTACAGCAGGTAAAGGCCGGGTTTCCCGTCATGGTTCATGGCCACAGCTTTCCGGAAATCTACACCAACGACTTGGAAGTAGCTTGGGGCAAGACCGTTTCAGGACCTGCCACCACGCAAGTGGAATGGGGCCCGAAAGGCAACCAGACGCAGAACAAAGACGTCGTCAAATTCATCACCAAGTTCCGGGCGCCGAACCTGAAGCCGGCAACGACATACGAGTTTCGGGTGCATGAATGCGATCCCATCTCTTGCGCTCCCTGGAGCGACTCGGCCGACTTTGCGACCCAGGCCGGTGGGAGCAATGAGGTCACGCTGTGGCTGGACAACGATTTGGCCCAGCCGCTCGGCACGGCCACGTTACTTCCCAACGGATCTTTCGCGACAAAGGTAACCATCCCCGCCAACACGGCTGCGGGCAAACACACGATCAACGCTTCGACAGGCGCGGGCCCACGAGCGGGCATGGCCAGCGTGGTGGACACCACGGTTAACCCGGGGCCGGGCGGCGTGGGCCGTCCCACGGTCGCGGGCGAAAAACCGCAGGCGAGCTACGAGATCACCGTGGTCGCTCCGGGCGGCGCCACCCCGACCATTTCCATACTCGACCCGACGACAAGAATCGCCGCGAAGGCGCCAGTCACTTTGTATTCTTCCCAGATGTACACGGTTCGCGGCGCCCGCTTTGCTGCCAATGGGCCTGTGAGCCTCCACCTGGACACCGCGACAGGCCCAAAACTTGGCAGCGCCACCACCAACAAGGTCGGCATGTTCCAGGCCACTTTCCGAGCCCCGGTAAGCACCGTCGGAGCGCACCAACTGGTACACCAACTGGTAGCCATTCAGCAGATACGGGTACGTGGAATAGCGTCAGCCACCAACGCCGGAGGAGAACGCACGTTGCAGGCCACCGAGGAAGTCAACCTGCTAGCGCAACCGAAATAGGGTTGCATCGCCGAACGAATGCCGAATCCTGGCGAGAACGGGCGATCGTGGTCGTGGGTCGAGGATCACACGAGGAGTCCAGGATGAGCTCAAATACCTTAAGCCCTGATTGACGCGGAAAGCGGAGAAGTGGTCGCTCGTACGAATCCATTGGCCTCGATTGTAGTATGCTCGCCGAAAATGAATGCTCAACTCCGGAAGCGGGCGGCTCGTTCGTGACATTGGACCCCAAAGGAGACGCGCATGAGCGGCTACCATCCTGACTGGGTTGGGGCATTGACGGCTGGCGCCGGAATTGGGCTCTCACTTCTTGTTGGCATAAGAATTTGGCCTCAACAAAATCGTCGTAAGAGGGTCATGTTCATTGCGGTAGCCATTGGAATAGCGTTAGCAATTGCTGCCCGCACCGTGCTGCGGCGTTTCGGAATCTGACAAGCGGGTGAAGTCGATGGTACCGGTGATCACGGGCCACCCGGAAATAATCCACATGCAACGTAGCGGGGAGTTTGCGAACATGCTGACTCAAGGTGGCAACGACTACCGCCGTGTCTTTGCTGGGCACCTTGACCAGCATGGCAAAGTGCGAATGACGTTCTACCAGGGTCGCTATGTAGCTGTTCTTGGCACCGCTTAGTAGGTCCCCTTCCCAATGGCCGGGAATCGCTCGGTCTTCCACTTCCGGGGCCTTTCCCGGATCGAGATGGCATCGACGATTTGACCGCGCGAGTCTCGGAAGATACGCGAGTGCTGCGACCGGCACATGCGTCGCTTGGACCGCAGGTGCTCCATCAGCTCTTTTTTTAATACTCCCCTCGCTTGAATGAACAGGCTGCGCTAAATGGTTGCGTTCGACACTCGCATGCAAACGCCTTCGCTCCCCATTTGGAAGGCATCGCCCCAAAAACAATAGCGCCGGTGGGGGGTGGCCACCGGCGCCGGGGGACATGCACTGGATTCGGGGTCAGAAGTTCATTTTGAATCCAAGTTGCATGATGCGTGGATCGCGCGTGGAGGTCACATGGTCGAACAGAGTCGACGTCATGTTGAGCGACGCGCAGCAGATCGGGTTCGTGTGGTTGAAGGTGTTAAAGGTTTCCCAGCGCAGTTGGCCGGTCAGGTGTTCGGTGAAGCGCATGTTCTTGAACAGCGACAGGTCCGTTCGCCAGAAGCCCGGCCCGCGGATAGCGCCGGGGCGTTCGGTGGTTTCGGTGATCTGGGTTGCAGGTGGCGCGGCAAAGGCCGCGGTATTGAACCAGTTCGTGAAGGTATGTGGCGCGCCGGAATTCGGATTGCCGACCTCGTTCGGGCGACAGCCCAGCGGGGAGGCGCTCAAGAGACAACCCGATCCGGTCGGGTCAACACACGCGACGCCAAGGCAGTTTCCGACTCCCATCACAGCCGTCAACGGCAGGCCGGTCTGGAAGGTTTGAACGCCGGCGAACTGCCAGCCGCCCAGGACGTGCCCTGCGAAGCTTTTCTGGCCCTTAAGCCAGGGCAGCTCCCAGACGTAGTTGGCGGTGAGGACCTGGCGGCGGTCGGCGATCGTTGGACCGTAGTTGCCTTTGAAATCGCCGGTGACCTGAGGCAAAGCCGCGCCGCCGGTGCTGCGGTCCGCGGGATCGGTGGTCAAGCCGTGCGACCAGGTGTAGGAGAGGTTGATCATCGTGTTGCCGGAGAAGCGCTTCTGCAACTGCGCTTGCAGCGAGTGGTAGTTGGAAGTGAACGCGTCAACAAAGAACAACCCCGGACCATATCCGACGTACGGCCGGAGAACGGCCAGCTTGTTGGAATTCGCTGTCGTGCTGATCGGGCCCGTAATCGCCACTCCGTCCGATGCCGGAGCGTTCGGGCCTGCCAGGCAGGGCGTCAACGTCGTGCAATTCAGATAGGACGCGACCGGGGCCTGGTTCATGTCTTCAAAGCCCGGAAGGTGGATGCCGTTGCTGCCGTAGTATCCAAGATCCGCCAGCCACGTCTTGGCAATCTCGCGCTGCACGTCGAGGCTCCACTGTTGGGAGTACGGCGACTTGTAATCGACGGGCATGCGCGACTGGATGGTGAACGGAGTCGTAGTTGGCTTGGTCGTCGTCGCTCCCGTCGGGTCGGACAACGTGCTGTTGCTGATGCCCAGGTTGGTCAGGAAACCCTGGCTCAAGCCGACGTTCAGTTCGGGGTTGCCGAATTCCAGGCCGTTGTCAAAGTACATGCCGTAACCGGCGCGCACGGAAGTTTTTCCGTCGCCCCAGGGGTCCCAGGCGAGGCCGAGACGGGGTCCGATGGCCTTGTTGAACTCCGTGCCGACCTTGTTCCCGAAGGGGGACTTGGTGCCCTTGAACCCGTTGAAGGTGGGCGGATTGGCGAAGATGAGCCCGTTAAGGGGATTGTAGTTGGCGTTGCAGGCGCTCGCCGTTGGCACGCCGTTGGTCAGGCTGACGTCGATTGCTCCGCTTGCGGTAACGCAAGGGGCCTCCGCCGAATTGTAAAGGGCCGGATCAAAGTTGACCAGACGGCTGCTGCCGCCCGGACCGCTGGCGTCGGTCGGCTGGCGGAAGAACGAGTGGCGCACTCCGTAGGTCACGGTGAGCTTCTTGTTGATGCGCCAGGTGTCCTGGCCGTAGTACTCGAACTGGTTGTCAAAAATGTTGGCGGTGACGTCCAGCGAAGCCTGGGAGAAGCTGGCGTCCTGGCCTAACAGGAAGTTCGCCCAGGACTGTTCGTAGGAAGTGGCACACGCGGGCAAAGCTCCCGATCCGCATACGTTTGCGCCTCCAAACACCGTCGCGGAAGTGGGCCGGTTTGTAGTGTCAAATGTGAAGGCGCCATTGTTCGAGCCGGTGAGCTGATTTTCGTGCTTGTTGTAGTGATAGTAGATGGCGCCGAACTTTAACGTGTGGTGGCCGATGACCTTTGTGACGTTGCCGTGAACGGTGTGATTCACGTCATAGTCCTGGTAAGGGCCGAAATCAGAAATTCCCGTGCCGCCACCCGCCAGGCTGATTGAGGGAACGCGGCCAAGCACGTTTTGGAAGGGGAAAGAAGTGCCCAGCGCTGTTTGGACGTCAGGAGATTGCGAGAAGTTCTCCGCGCCGACAACGGTGCTGAGAATCGCGCCGTACGAGTAACGGTAGCCCCCATCCACCAGGAACGTGCTGCTCGGTGTATAGGTTGCGGCAAAGCTGTATTGACGACCGGGGGAGTGCGTAGAGGTAGTGGCGATATTGTGAACCGGCAAGCTGGTGAAAAGACCGCCTGCCTCCGTAGTCGGATTGGTGTCATGAAGGACCTTGCCGTTGATGGTCAGCTTGGGACCGAACACGTGATCG